>WNGG01011090.1_pt1 | contig 13872 bp, 7 predicted proteins | sample 5400661 | NCBI WGS metagenome assembly WNGG01 (sample SAMN13153372, study PRJNA577476) | soil metagenome | isolation source: 100 cm soil or saprolite under Garry oak tree replicate 1 | place: USA:California | collected 2016-06-15
CACAGCAGTAATCAGTTCATCGAGTTGTTGATTCTGTTCGTCTTCGTCCTCGCCCACTACAGGTAATGCGATCTGTACCTCTTGAGGAGTTTTCCCGCGCTTGTAGCCACGCCCCGGTAGTGAGGGGTCCAGGTAAGCAGCATCATTCTTTCCCAGTAAAATAAGCGAATCGGTTACCTCAACCATGCGGAAAATGATGCGTAGTTCCATGAGGCTTGTGAACTGCATGGGCAATCCGCCAGACCGATCAAGCGTCAGTACCAGGTACACTCCATAGGTGCGACCGTGACGGGCAATGGTGAGTAATATCTCCATATCTTTCTCGTGTATCTGCCGGAATTCAGAGAATCTATCAATTACCAGCACGACGGCTGGCAACTCTAGTAAAGTAGACGTGCCGTTACTCTGTCGATAGCGCTGGTACGCAAGGAAGTCATCAATCTGATAGTGCATACAGATCTGTTTGCGTTCTTCAATAATCCCTTGTAGTTTCCGTATCAGCCGGTGAATGTACTCTTCATCGCCCTCACCAAAGATGCCTCCAACGTGGGGAAGTTTCTCAAAGACGCGCAATGCCTGCCCACCAAAATCAACCAGGTAGAGGTGAAGTTGCGCAGGAGAGTGTGTGAAGGCAAGAGATGTAATGATGGTGCGTAGAAGGGTACTCTTCCCCGTTCCTGAGGCGCCAGCGATCAACATATGTCCTTCGCGAGGCAGATCGAGGAGGAATGGTTCTTGCCGTTGTTCCGGGGGCAGGTCAACAAGGCCCACAGGAAACCTCAGCCATCCATATGGAGGGGTCTTTGAAGCATCAGCATGCGTATTCGTGTGTACAAAAGGCGTGGAACGCTGATACACATCTGGCAGGTAGATACGATGAGGCAGCGGGTCAGGCCATGGCCGAAAAAGATCTGCGCCCAGCGTTGCTTGATACGGTTCAAGTAGACGCATCAATACTTGCATATCAGTCATTTCTTCGTACATCTCTGCTGAGTCTGATGAGGGGATATTTGAGATACGTGCAGGCAGTGAGGTGCGTGCGCTCTGGAACAATTCAAAAATCTCGGCACCTATCTGAAAGTAGGCACGCCCTGGGATAGTACTTGGCAGGAGTCCAGCTTCGGATCGTCCCAACACATCTCTGCTGTCTTGCAACGAAGCAACGCGCAGGCAGATGCGAAACTTGAGATTAGACCAGATATTGGCGTTTACCGAGCCCGTCGGCTTCTGGGTTGCTAAGATGAGATGCACCCCCAGACTGCATCCCTTTTGAACTACGCTGACAAGGCCCTCTATAAATGTCGGGTGCTCTTTGGCAAGCTCAGCGAATTCATCGATGATAATTAAAAGGTATGGCAAGGGTTCAGAGACCGCGAGATTTTGTGGATCCTGCCGCATAGCCTGGTACTGTGTAATATTCTTCGCATTCGCCTGGCTCAGAATATGCTCCCGTCGCTTCAACTCGCTCTTGAGAGCAACCAGTACCCGCTCTGTAAGTCTCCCGCTCAGATCCGTCACCATACCTACTGTGTGAGGTATCTTTTCAAATAGTTTGAAGGCAGCCCCACCTTTAAAGTCGACCAGGACGAAGTTGACAAGATGCGGGTGATGGGTGATGGCCAGACCAACGATCAGCGACTGGAGCAGTTCACTCTTGCCCGATCCAGTGGTGCCAGCGATAATGCCATGTGGGCCATGAGCAGATTCGTTCAGGTCGAGCCAGATGGGTCCATTGATCCCCTGCCCAATAGGAACCCGCAGACAACCAAAACGCGGACCAGTATTCCACCACTGCTCTACGTCAAGTTGATCTGCGCATGGCAGCTCCAGGAGATCAAGTAATCGCAGGTTCGTCGGGAGAGGGACGGTATCTTCACCCTCTTCGATGACCTTTAGCACGGAGAGTGCAGAGGTGATGCGCTGCGCGGTTGTCAAATCCACAAAATCAGCACGGACATCCTCTAGTAGTGCCCCTGCGAAGCCGGCAGCAGCATACGTCAGGGACGTTTTCCGCTGTTGGGTATCCGTGTCTACGTGCTCTTCAGTAGACAAACGGAGAATGGCCCGGCACTCGCTCGGAATTGCCTGTTCCTCTGCTACGAGATAGATAACCGACACACCCAGTTGTTCCCCCAGTTTGAAAGCGTTCGCCAGCGTAGGATGTTGGCGCACTTCTACATAGTCATGCACGATCACCACCAGGTGCGGGAGAGCAAGGCCTGGAGCAGCAGATTTGCTCAGAGAGCGTTTTCTTTCACCTGCTTCCTCTTCCTCAAGTTTCGAGGCTCGTCGGCTCAACTCCTCCAACAGTATGTTGAGCACCTGATTTGCCTCTTCCTGACCTTCAGCCACTAAGCGCCTCTGTTTGCCCATCTTCAGTGGCATCGTATGTGGTAGCTGTTGCAACCATTGCCAATCACGTTTCTGCGAAGTGGGATAAATACCCAGGATACGTACCTCTTGCGGTGAATGATGGACGGCGATCTGGCAGAGCATTCCATGGGCGAATGCTGCAACATCTTGTCGCCGTCCGGTAATCCCAAGTGACTTTACCTTCGTTAGCGGGATACTGCAAGGAACATCCTCCACAAAAGCGAAGTCGTCTTTGAGCTGTTGCAGCTCTTGTGTCAGGGGTGAACTTGTATTCTGGTGAGAAGGAAGCTCTATGCTTACTGAGAGCGGTTGCCTGCCTTTCCCCACACGTACCATGAGAAAGTCAGGATCTTCTGGGCGACGCTCCCAAAGATGGGAGCGTCGCCGAACCCGCTCTTCCAGATCTATGGGATCAGGATCTGTGAGCAGTGCTACTCGTCTCTGCTCAGCGGCCTGCTGCAGCAATTGCGCGCGTGCCTTTGCTATGCCCTCTATATACTGCTTATTCTGCGTGGCCTGCTTTCTTCGTAAAGCTTTGCGCTTCTGTTGCGCATCTAACATGTTGGCGAGGGGGTTGACGAGCGCAAAGATCGCCATAGGCAGCAGGAATGCCAATTGTTGTAATGAACCATGGTTCAGGGCGAGAGAGATATCTAGCAGTACAGCTATTGAGAGCATCGGGAGCAGTAGGACAAGAAGGCCTGGCTGTTGAGCTTCTTTCTCTTCCTCTGGTGGTGCAGGAAAAGTCACTACTCCCTGTGGCAATGGGGGCCAGATACGTGGCGGTCGATTAAAAGATTCCTGTTGCGTATCGCCCACATCTTTCTCAATTTGCTCCATTACCAGTACCTCTTCTTGATTACATGTTCCCGTGGCTATTTGCGAGAATGTCTCCTTGTTTTGATCATTGTGGAAGTGCTTTGTTTTTTAGCTTCGGCAAAGGTTGGCTCTGAAAGCAGTGCCGAAAGTCCTGAGAATGTTTGGGCAAAATATTTGGAGAGGGTCTGTAGACTGTAAGTGAGCAGGCAAAGGTATTTTGCCTGGGGCAGATCTTACCGCTGCTCCCAGCAGATACATTGCAGTGCTCGATATGTAACGCTAACATCATAACAAGGAGAATATTTCCATGCCAACCATCCATGTAAACACCGACGTCATGCATCAACTGGCACAGGCGTACCTGAACTGGAACAATACGCTGCAGACCCAAATGCTCCCCCAGCTGCAAAGCTTGAGCGCCCAACTCGAAGGGGACTGGATCGGGGCAAGTCGTCAAGATTATGATAATCAGGTTCAGAGCTGGCAACAAAGTCTCAACGGCCTGATAGCCTCGGGCCAGAGTCTGGGGAACCATGTGTTGAACACCGCCAATCAGTTCGATTCGGCTGACCACTCATAGTCGCAGGTCAAGTACTTTCTCGTCCTGCGACCCCCACGATAAATCGGGGGGCTACGGCGTGTATTACCAGTCCCACGCAATTTTGTGGGAAGCCGCGCGGAGGGGACTTCCATTTGTGGTGCAAAATGGAGCGCCTTCACAAGGCGCTTCAGCCAGGTAGTGATGACAAAATGTGTCGCTTTGGTGCACAAACGGTATCACTTTCCTGGCATCATGCCTCGTGAAGTCCCTTCTCAGGCTCTTCCGCCTGGCCGATCAATCGGCGGTGGGCGGCGATAAATCGGCCCCTACATTGTCTACAACAACTATTTCATACACCTCCTACAAACCCATCTGACATCCCTCATTATTAGTTGGTCGGGCCTGCGGCCCTCCTTGAGGAGAGAAAAAAGAGAGTGCGAGGACACCTCGCGCTCCGGCAAAGGGCTGCCGCCCTCTGCACTCTACAGTTGTTTTATTGTGTATCATTTTGTCGTTATAAGTGTGGGAAAGTCATGAGTTGTATTGGGACTGCCGGGCATGTTGATCATGGCAAATCAACGCTCGTCAAAGTTTTGACGGGTATTGACCCTGATCGGTTGGCGGAGGAGAAAGAACGAGGTATGACCATTGACCTGGGTTTCGCCTGGTTGACGCTCCCAGGCGGGCGAGAGGTCAGCATTGTTGACGTTCCCGGACACGAAAGCTTTATCAAGAATATGCTGGCTGGCGTTGGTGGTATTGATGCCGCCCTCCTCGTTGTAGCCGCCGATGAAGGAGTGATGCCCCAAACACGGGAACACCTGGCTATTCTCGACCTGTTGCGAGTACGTCGTGGGGTCGTCGCGCTTACCAAGGCCGACCTGGTGGATGAGGAATGGCTTGAGCTTGTACGCGAGGAAATTGCTGAGCAACTTCAACCAACCACACTGGCCGATGCTAAAATCATTCCGGTTTCTGCTTATACAGGCCAGGGTCTGCCCGAACTGCTCAAAGAGTTGGAGCATGTTCTTGACGAGTCACAGGAACACCAAGATATTGCACGTCCACGCCTGCCTATCGATCGTGTCTTCACTTTGACTGGCTTTGGTACCATCGTTACCGGAACCCTGCTCGATGGTACGTTCAAGATAGGCCAGGAGGTCGAGGTGCTGCCACAGGGCATACGAACGCGCATTCGCAGCTTGCAGACGCATCGACACCAGGTGGAGATAGCCCGGCCGGGTAGCCGTGTCGCAATCAACCTGGTAAACGTGGCACGCACAGACCTGGAGCGTGGCAATGTCGTTGCCCTGCCGGGCCAATTACGCCAAACCATGCTCATAGATGTGCGTCTTCAACTACTGGCAGATGCTGAGCGTCCACTCACGCATAACACTCTCGTCGACTTCTATAGTGGCTCACAGGAAGTACCTGCTCGTGTGAGACTCCTTGACGTAGAAGAACTACAAGCGGGTCAAAGTGCCTGGGCGCAGTTGCGTTTAAGCCAGCCTTGTGTTGTGGCACGCCGGGACCGTTTTATCCTGCGTATTCCCTCTCCCAGCAGAACTATTGGTGGAGGTGAAGTTGTCGATGTCTCTCCAAGGTACCACAAACGTTTTCAGCAGGCCGTGCTCAATTCGTTACTCACACTGGAGCGAGGCTCACCAGATGAGCTGGTGCTGGCCGCATTGGATCGACGCCGTGTTGGGTCAGGGCAAACGAGTGCTCAACGTGCAAAATCGCTCTATGGCCTTACAGGGTACGAGTTAGCCGAGATTGCCAAGCAGAGCAATTTGTCACAGGATGTGACGCAGCAGACGCTGGAAGCGTTGTTATCAGAGGGACGGGTACGTCGGGTGGGAACATTCTGGTTCGCGCAAACGGTCTGGGAGGCGCTGGCAGAGGAAGCTGTTCGCCTGGTAAGCGAGCACCATAGACAGTATCCATTGCGCAGTGGCCTCTCGAAAGAGGAATTACGTACACGCTTGAACCTGTCGCCAAAGATGGCAGCGGAGGTGTTTGCTGCTTTGCAGGCAGAAGGGAGGCTAGCGGAAGCCACAACCCTGGCAGGCGGCTTCATTCGTCTCCCCCATTTCTTGCCGACGTTTACTACGGCACAACAGCAACAGGTTGAGCAACTGCTGGACCTGTTCCGCCAGAGTCCATATACGCCACCTGGACGTGCAGAGGCAGAAACGATTGCAGGCGCAGAGGTGCTAAGTGCCTTAATCGAGCAGGGAAGACTGGTGAAGCTGGGAAGTGGAGCGGATAGTGTGCTTTTCCTGCGGGAAACCTATGATGAAGCCAAAGGCCGCATCATAGCTTTCCTGCGTGAGCATGGTAAGGTCACAGTGGCAGAGGCACGGGATATTCTGGGGGCAACTCGCAAATATATCGTTCCTCTGCTCGAACATATGGATGAGCGACGGATAACCAGGCGTGTAGGTGATGTACGGGTGCTGGGAACGGCAGTACAAACTTAGACCCAAAAGACACAAGGTGTTCCATTTCGTTGCAAGATGCGTTAAAATAGAAAGCGCAAATGTAGGGGTGCAATGAGTTGCGCCCATATGAGGAGATAGGGCGCACTATATCGCGCTGCAGGGGAGTCATGCAAACCGAAAGAGTTCTGGCCGAACGATACCAGATACAAGAGCCGATAGGCCGGGGTGGGATGGCTACCATTTATCGTGGACGCGACCTCCGCATGGATCGGGTGGTAGCCATCAAAGTGTTACGGGAAGTCTACAGTACCGACCCGAAGTTCGTGGCCCGCTTTCAGCAGGAGGCGAAAGCGGCATCATTATTGGTGCATCCCAATATTGTGCACGTCTACGACTATGGGCAATGGGAAGGCAACTACTTCATCGTGATGGAGTTAGTGGAAGGCATTGACCTGCGTCAGTATTTACGTCCTCGTAGGATTCTCGATGTGGACCGGGCGGTGATTATTGCCCATGATATTGCCCTGGGGTTAGGTGCTGCCCACCGTCGCGATATTGTCCACCGGGATGTCAAGCCACAAAACATTCTCGTCGGGCGTGACGGTTCGATTAAACTGACCGACTTCGGTATTGCAAGCCTCTATAAGGATATGAATGCTCAACGCCTGACGACTACTGGTATGACGTTAGGTACCGTGCAGTACTATGCCCCAGAGCAGGCACAAGGGGAGATCGTCAGACCGGCTGCTGATGTCTATGCTCTGGGGATTGTGATGTACGAGATGCTGACAGGCCATCCTCCCTTTGATGGCAACACACCGGTAGCCGTGGCTATGCAGCATATTCAGGAGTCACCAAGACCCCCGAGCGAACTGAACCCAAATATCCCACCAGAACTGGAAGCAATCATCCTTCGCTGCCTGGAGAAAGAGCCGGGGATGCGCTACAGTGATGGTAGCACACTGGCACGCGCATTGACCGCGCTTGGTGATAATGAGCTGACCGAGAGCAGTTCGCGTCGATTCACACCTGGGAAAACTCCCGTTCTCGGCTCTCCTAACTCTTCCAGTCCCTACAACCAGGCTTCCTCTCGTTCCGTGGGTGAGCTGCGTAATGAGAGAAAAGTTTCAACCCCAAACAATATGCCCGGCGTTTCCTTGCCTGCTGAGGGTGAGAACAATATGGGCAACGGGCTTGCCAGTAACCTTCCGGCAGGTCGTGCCAGGCAGCAAGGGCCAGCCAGTCAAGAGCCGTATGTCAGTCCATTGCCAGAGTCAGGAACAACGAAGCCTTTTGAGCGAAATGCTCTCGGAGGTTCTAAGGTCAGTGAGCGGGATCAGCATGAGTCGCGTTTTGCCAGTATTATCACTGTGCTTATTCTGATTGCGACATTACTCTTACTCGGTTTTAGCGTTTACCTGGCAGCAGTCCTTGGGTATATCAGCATACCGGGAATTCACGGACCTGCCCCAGCTGTAACAACTGGCCCGGCGCAGATTCCTGTCCCCAATTTGATAGGGCTGAGTTTCGACGAGGCGCAAAGACTGGCGCAGAGCCAGGGATTTGTCTTGCAGGTACAGGGGTCTACAACAGGTGTTGTGGCGCAGCAGTCTCCGGGACCGGATGAGAAAGCCCCCAGAGGTTCGGTTATCATAGTCAAGCTGGAGCAGGGGTCGGACCAGGTCCTCGTACCACCTGGCCTGGTAGGAAGTGATCTTGCATCAGCAATACAGAAGCTGCAGAATGCAGGCCTCAAGTACACAATAGTCGATAAGGGGAAAGACCCGACCCAGAAGCCAAATACGGTGGTGCAGGTTGACCCGGCCAGTGGTCAACCAACTACAAGGGATCGGGGTGTTACTTTGTTCGTGGTGAATCAGCAGAGCGGTACTTCGACACCGACCGCATCTCCGACCGCATCGCAAACCACCAGCCCGACGACCACACCGACGGTTACACCGACGACCACACGGACCGCTACACCAACAGTTACTCCGACGGTCACACCAACAGTTACTCCGACGGTCACACCAACAGTTACTCCGACGCCTTCACCGACACCATGACAGACATGGATAAATAGTTCTGCCAATTTTTCAGGGCTATTATAAAGTGGTAGGTTTTCAACCTTACCACTTATGCTCACTTGCAAGAAACTTCTCAATGATGTTCGGGTCGCTTCGCATGAGCTCTCAAAAAATCTACAAAGTCCAGGTGAGATTGTGCGACATCAACCTAACACCGCTTCAAGAGTTGAGAGGAAATCAGCAAAGTCGAATGGTTTGGGAAGGGCAATCAGTTTGCGTGCGACGATTTCATCTAGACACTCTTCCATTCGCCTGTCTCGTATGAGACACTAGAGAACAGGGCAACGTCCATCGGTACGTCGCAATTAGCAGCCGATGACGGCCAAATCCAGCTCAGCGGCACGTTTGAGGGCACGGGACTGCATGACCTTCACATTGGCCACGGTCAATCCCATGCGGCGCGCGGTCTCTCGAATCGAGAGATTGAGCAGAAAACGGCAGGTTAAGACGTCTCGATAGGGCGCGGGCAGCGCCTGGAGCAAGCGCTGTACACGCACTGTTGCGCTGTTGTCTCTCGTTAGCTCATCCCCTTCCGCATCGAGGTCTTCCTCTGGCGATGCGTAGATGGCGAGGCGCGTACGAAGGAGCTGTTGTAGACGATGCGCTCGTGTCGTGTTGCTCGCGCCGGCTTCTTCTTTCATCACCTCTCTCTCATCAAACGCCAGCAACTCCTCAAGCGAGTAGGTGATGAGACGGTAGTGCTCACGCCAGTGATCGGCGAGCGCGGTCCTGGCCACCTGAAACAGCCACCGACGGATCATCGTTGGGGGGCGTTCGTAATCGACTCGATCCACGACTTTGAGAAAGATGTCTGAGGTCAGATCCTCCGCGTCTTCGTGATTGCCGACCCAGCTCAAGACGTAGCGATAGATCAGGTCGCGATTCTCCTGATACAGCCGTTGAAATTGCGCCTCTGGAGTGTTCTGTTCTGCTGCAGCACGAGAGGTTTTCGCATAGTCTCCGCGCGGTGTCGTCATGATAAACTCCCTGCTCAGACCAATCACCGGAGATGAGACGGACCTACCGGGTACGACGTTTAAGCTCTCATGCGTACGCCACGCCTTTGGCGGTGGGAAGAAAGAGAGGGAGACTGGCTTGTCGCGGCATGATTGCCCATCTCTGCTTCGTGGCAGCATCAGATTGAGATGTGGTTGGCTATCTTGCGACGTCAACCCCAGTAACCGACACATGTTACCAGTACGGAGACGTTAGAGCAGGCGACCCTGGCATTCATTAGCCTAACACAATCAGGCTAACCAACCGATCAATGGGTCCCGTGCCGTTGAAAAACTCGAACAGAAACTCAGAATGCACGCATGACCGCTTGTACTTAACCATACGTTAACATGTTACACACATGCTCCCGCTGCAGGTGAGGGAAGCCTCGAACACTGCTCGTCCGACGCCCTTTCCTGATCACTCTGGGTCTTTTGATTGCGTTATTTGTATCGCTTCGGCTCTCCGACTGACATCCCTTCTCAGACCAGGCGAGGGAGAGCTGTAACCCGCTCACGTACAGACTCATAGGGGCACGTTCACTCTCACTTACTGATCCCACAAAGGGAGGTTCCTATGGACCCACTCCACACCCATCGCTTCGCAGCAGTGCTCGCGCGCCTGCTCGTCACCGTAGGCGTTGTGCTCCTCGTGGGAGCACTCATCCCTCTGCCAACCCTGGCCGGCAACGTCGGGGCTGCCAGCCCAGCACAGGCCCAAATCCACCTGCCCAAGAGCCCGCTGTCGGGCGGCGTGCTGGTGGCCCGGGCCATTCACGCCGGCAAGCTGCAGCCGACCAGCCATGGTAGCGGCATCACCCCGCTGCCCCAGCTGCCCACCTGTTCCCCGACGCCCTGCGCCTTGCCCAACGTGCAGGCCTCGGTGGGGAAGAAACCCGTGAACGAAGATCCGATCGCGGCCAACCCCGCCAACGCGCAGGATCTGCTCACCGGGGGCAACGACTACAACTGCAGTTCGCTGATGGGCTTCTTTGCGTCGGGTGACGGCGACTCGACCTGGAACCATACCTGCATGAACACCCCAGCCGCCGATCCTTTTGGCTGTGGAGACCCTGGGGTGGGCTATGACCTCAGCGGGGCGGCCTACATCACCGGTATCGCCAGTTCCAATAGTAGTTGCTTTCCAGGCATGATTATCTTTGAAAAATCGACCGATAACGGCCAGAAGTGGAGCGCCCCAGCGGTGGCCGTCAATCCGCTCTTCTCCGGCGGGCTGACCGACAAGCCCTGGCTGCAGGTGGATGACAATGCCAGCAGCCCGCACGCCGGCACCCTCTATCTCTCGGTCACCCAGTTCGACGCCAGCGGCAACGATTCCCGAATCTCGGTCTCGCATTCGACCAACGGGGGGACCAGTTGGACGACGAGCGCCGTGGATACACCCCAGGTCTTCCCGGCGGTCGACCAGTTCAGCGACCTGGCTATCAGCAAAGACGGCACCGTCTTTGTCTCCTGGATGCGCTGCACCGCCAACGGTGCAGTGGGTGACTGCGGGGGCACCCAGGCGACGCTGGTGCTGTCCAAGTCCACCGATGGAGGCAGCACGTGGAGCAAGCCGGTGACGCTGGCCACGGTGACGCTGGCTCCAGACCCCGCCCGCTGCTGCTTTTACGGCCAGCTGCCCAACACCGGTGAGCGTGTGAGCGAGAGCGCGGTGATCGGCATCGACAACAGCAGCGGCCCGCATGCCGGCACGCTCTACGCGGCGTTCTACACCTGGACGGGCTCCTTCATGGCAGTGGAGCTGGCCAGCTCCACCACTGGGGGCAGCACCTGGGGCACGCCGGTGCGCGTGACCCCACCCTGCGACCCCAACGACGAGTTCTTTCCCTGGCTGTCGGTGAGCAGCGGGGGGTTGGTGGGGGTCAGCTGGTTGGACCGGCGCGATGATCCGGCCAACCTCAGCTATGAAGCGTTTGCAGCGATCTCGAACGACGGAGGCGCCACCTTCCCCAACCTGCAGATCGCCTCGGCGGCCTCCAATCCCAAGAACGACGGGTTCAAGGGCACCTTCATGGGCGACTACACGGGCAATGTGTGGAATAGTACAGGCACGATCCTGTACGCCTCCTGGATGGATAGCCGCAATGGCACCAACATGCAGGACGAGGTCGGAGGCCGCATCGGGACGGGCAGCGTTCCCGCCTGGAACCTCGTCTGTAGCCCCAATGTCGGGACAAAAAGTCAGCTGAACGGCGTGGCCGCCGTCTCGGCCTCCGATGTCTGGGCCGTGGGATTCTCCACTACCTCCGGTGGCGTCCAGCAGACGCTGATCGAGCAGTGGAACGGCACCAGCTGGAACGTGGTCTCTAGCCCCAACGTCGGGACATCGAACAATGTCCTAAACGCCGTGGCGGTCGTCTCGGCCACTGACATCTGGGCCGTGGGATCCTCCACTAACTCCAGTGGCGCCTTCCAGACGTTGATCGAGCACTGGAACGGCACCAGCTGGAAAGTGGTCAACAGCCCCAACGTCGGGACCTCTACGAACCAGTTGAACGGCGTGGCGGTCGTCTCGGCCACTGACATCTGGGCCGTGGGATCTGAAGCCGGACAGACGCTGACCGAGCACTGGAACGGCACCAGCTGGAAAGTGGTCAACAGCCCCGACGTCGGGACATTGGGCACCTTTTTGACCGCCGTGGCCGTCGTCTCGGCCAATGACATTTGGGCCGTGGGATACTCCAACTCCTGTAGCACCGGTTGCGTCACGCTAACGCTCACCGAGCACTGGAACGGTACGAGTTGGAACGTGGTCTCGAGCCCCAACATCGATACTTCCTTGAACGGTTTGAACAGTTTGAGCGGCGTGGCCGTCGTCTCGGCCACTGACATCTGGGCCGTGGGATACTCCGGTGGCATCAATAACGCCAGGCAGACGCTGATCGAGCACTGGAAGGGCACCAGCTGGAGCGTGGTCTCTAGCCCCAACGTCGGGATATCGGGCAGCGGTTTGGGTGCCGTGGCGGTCGTCTCGGCCACTGACATCTGGGCTGTGGGATCCTCCACCGGCGCTTCCGCCTTTGAGACACTGACCGAACACTGGAACGGCACCAGCTGGCAGGTGGTCAAGAGTCTCGATATCGGGACGACAGGCACCGTCTTGGGGGGGGTGGCAGGGATCACGGCCACGAATGTCTGGACGGTGGGAATCCAGTTCACCTCCGTCGACGCCTCCTCCATGGTCCCGCTGATCGAGCAGTATTGTTGCTAGGACAGGGGTGTCAGGAGCACACGACATGTGAGATGGAGCGGTGGGCTACCATCTTATTGGGTAGCTCACCCACCTGAGAAATGCAGGGGTGTGAGGAGGAACGGGACGGTGCGACTCATTCCGTTCCTCTCCCCCAACACCTGTGGCGGAAACGGAAGAGCGTGGAGCGCCTCTGGAGGGCGATTTCCGCTCTCGTTCTGCATCGTTTGCCTGCTTCCTCCTGCTCCGGCGACATCCCACAGCAGGCGGTTTTTTCAAGAGACGACCTGGAATCCCGCCGAGTAGATGGTCGTCGTCGACCCACCAAATGGTTGAGATGTGCTATAGCGCAATGTGGCGTGGTAGAGACCAACCGCCCACGGGCGAGAAGCTGAGGAAACGAGAGCGACCGTGAGACTCTTGCCCGCATCCAGTCGGTGCAGTCGTGTAGGGGTCAGAAGCAGGCACTCATTGACGCTCTCCCAGTTCTCATTGACCTGGCGCTGCAACTGGATCACGGTGCAATTGGTCAGGTGATCGAGGAAGTAGATAGCCTGGGTGCTCTGATTGCTCAGCATGACGGAGATCGTATCGGCGGTGTGATAGGACGTCGCACCAACACTCAAGGTCACAGGGCCAGTCGTTGCTGTCGGTAAGGGCGTCTTCGTGACTGCCGGTGAAGGCACATGCGGAGGTGTCGGCGTCGCATTCGTACCACCACCGGTCGAACTATTTTGCCCGCAGCTTGCAAGCAGCGCCGGAATCATCATGATACCCATGAGGAGAAACAATCGGTGTATCCGCATCGTACCAATCCTCCATTCTTTCGACTTGGAGATCCTATTGTATAGACGCTTACAATCTGCTGCGAGTTCCCGGTGGTCACGAGTGAATAGTTCACCGACCACCTATGCAGGGTTTCAGGCTAATGCTCCGGGTGCTTATGTAGACCGGGACGGTGAGAGCCTCTTTGTCAGGGTTTCAGGAAGTGAGCCTTTTGCGCCATCGATGCATCTAAATTTATGCGTCTGTAACCTCTCTGCGTACTAATTAACAGGACGTCGGTACCACGTCGAGAAGCCCTATAGATTCTCTCCATCCGTAGTTCACAGAGCATACGGCCTGGGTCCGTGTGTCTCTGGATGGACGAGAGTCACAACCACGAGAAGATGTAGTGAACACCATGCGCAACAGGCGCAGAAAGAGAAGATTATGGAACACACTACGCAACCATCGAAACGTTCTACCAGCCGCCGGTCCTTTTTGCGCAAGGGAGTGGCGGTAGCAGGAGCAGGAACCCTCGGTGCCGGGCTGTTGGCCAATGGGATACCGGCCTTCGCCGAAGCAGAAAGTGGCGGTCTCACACCGGGAGACGCGGCCATTCTCCGGTTCTTGTCTG
>WNGG01008944.1_pt1 | contig 13871 bp, 18 predicted proteins | sample 5400661 | NCBI WGS metagenome assembly WNGG01 (sample SAMN13153372, study PRJNA577476) | soil metagenome | isolation source: 100 cm soil or saprolite under Garry oak tree replicate 1 | place: USA:California | collected 2016-06-15
CGCACAGGAATCGCATCGACGCGCACCGGTTCTACGAGGGGCTCGGGTTCGTGGCCTCGCATGTAGGCATGAAGCTCGCGCTCGATTAAAAGCGTAGCCCGTAGCCCGCATGGAGCGCAGCGGAATGCGGGATTCCCGGATTGCGCTGCGCTCCATCCGGGCTACAGGCGACGCGGCCGCGGAGGACTCGATGACGGCGATCGATCGCCAGACGGCCTTCACCGGCACCAAGGAGGTGGCCGGGGCGCTCAAGTTCGATGCGGCGCGGCTCGAGGCCTATCTCGCCGCGCGGGCGCCGGGCTTTGCCGGGCCGCTGACGGTGCGCCAGTTCAAGGGCGGCCAGTCGAACCCGACCTATCTGCTGGAAACGCCGGGCCGCCGCTACGTGCTCCGCCGCAAGCCGCCCGGCAAGCTGCTGCCGTCGGCGCACGCGGTCGACCGCGAGTTCCGCGCCATCAGCGCGCTCCACTCGCAGGGCTTCCCGGTCGCCGAGCCGGTGCTCTATTGCAACGACGACGCGGTGGTCGGCACCGCGTTCTACGTCATGGGCTTCGTCGACGGCCGCGTGTTCTGGGAGCCCGACATGCCGGCGGCGAACCCGGCCGAGCGCGCCGCCGTCTACGACGCCATGAACGCGACCCTGGCGCGCCTGCACGGCTTCGACCCGGCGGCGATCGGGCTTGCCGACTTCGGCCGCGGCGAGAACTATGTCGCCCGCCAGGTCGACCGCTGGTCGAAGCAATACCGCGCCTCGGAGACCGAGAAGGTCGAGGACATGGAACGGCTGATGGCGTGGCTGCCGGCGAACCTGCCGCCGTCCGGACCGGTGCGCCTGGTGCACGGCGACTATCGGCTCGACAACATGATCCTCGCGGCCGACGCCCCGCAGGTGCTCGCCGTGCTCGACTGGGAGCCGTCGACCTTGGGAGATCCGCTCGCCGATTTCTCCTATCACCTGATGCAGTGGGAAATGCCGGCGACCGATTCGAGCGCCGGCACCGGGACGCTGATGGGGCGCGATCTTAACGCGCTCGGCATCCCGACGCGCTCCACCTATGTGGACGCCTACGTGGCGCGCACCGGCCTCGACCCGCGGCCGCACCTGCCGGTCTATCTCGCCTACAATTTCTTCCGCCTCACGGCGATCCTGCAGGGCATCGTCGGCCGCGTGCGCGACGGCACCGCGACGAGCGAGCACGCGCCGACGCGAGCCCAGATGGTGCGCCCGCTCGCCGCCAAGGCGTGGGGGTTCGCGCGCGAAGCCGGGGCATGAAGCAGTGATCAGTCATCAGCGACCAGATTCGCGCGCTCCTGCCGATTACTGATCACTGATCACTGATTACTGATCACTGATCACTGGTTCAGCGCCGCATGCGAGTGCCTGTAGAGCGAGGCAAGAAGACCTTCGCGCTCGCTCTGGGCGGCGGCGGGGCGCGCGGGCTCGCGCAGATCGCCGTGCTCGAGGCGCTCGACGACATCGGCGCGCGCCCCGCGGCCATCGCCGGCAGCTCGATCGGCGCCGCGATCGGCGCGGCCTACGCGGCCGGCATGCCCGGCAAGGCGATCCGCCGGCACGTGATCCGCCTCGCGCACGGCCGCGCCGACACCATCGCGCGCCTGCTCGGCGCGCGCGCGACCACGCTCTCCGACCTGATCCTCGCGCCGTTCGGCAACCCGATGCTGCTCGACGCGGAGAAATTCATCGCCGCCTTCCTGCCGGCGGCGGTGCCGGAGGACTTTTCTGCGCTCGCCGTTCCACTGATCGTGCCGGCGACCGACCTCTACGGCCGCAGCGAGGTCGTGCTCTCGTCGGGTCCGCTCAAGCTCGCCATCGCCGCCTCGATGGCGGTGCCCGGACTGCTGCGGCCGATCGAGCGCGAGGGCCGCGTGCTGGTCGACGGCGGCGCCGTCAACCCGCTGCCGTTCGATCATCTGCGCGGACGCGCCGACATCATCCTTGCGGTCGACAGCTCGGCCGCACCGACCGCGCCGCGCGGCATTCCCGACCCGTGGGAAGGCGTGTTCGCGACGCTGCAGGTCATGGCGCACACCATCGTGGCCGAGAAGCTCAAGCACGGCGCGCCCGATCTGCTGATCCGACCCAACGTCGGCGCCTTCCGCATGCTCGACTTCTTCCAGGCGAGCGCGATTCTGCGCGCCGCCGAGCCGGTCAAGGCGGAGGTGAAGCAGCGGTTGCGGGCGATGATCGAAGCGTAGCCCGCCGCTCCGTGCCCCGGATGCGGTGCAGCGCGCAGCGAAGCGGAGCGGTGCGCCGCTGATCCGGGGTCCAGGTTGCGAGAAAAATTCTGGACCCCGGGTCTGCAGCGCACCACTTCCGGCTCCCCGTTGCGCGGAGCGCAACGGGGACCCCTGCGTGCTGCGCTGCGCCCGGGGAACGCTACCGGCGTTCTTGGAAAAAATCCTTGAGCAGCGCGGCAGCGTCGGCTTCGCCGATGCCGCCGTAGACCTCGGGGCGGTGGTGGCAAGTCGTCGACGCGTAGAGGCGCACGCCGCTGTCGACCGCGCCGCCCTTCGGGTCGGGGGCGCCGTAGTAGAGGCGGCGGATGCGCGCGAACGAGATCGCCGCCGCGCACATCGGGCACGGCTCGAGCGTGACATGGAGATCGCAGTCGACGAGCCGCTCGGAGCCGAGCGCCGCGGCCGCCGCGCGGATCGCCAGCATCTCGGCGTGCGCGGTCGAATCGCGATCGGCGAGCGTGCGGTTGAAGGCGCGCGCGATCACCGCGTTGTCGCGCACGATCACGCAGCCGATCGGCACCTCGCCGGCCGCGGCGGCGGCGCGGGCCTGCGCCAGCGCTTCATCCATGAACGACATGGGCGTGCTCGTTCCGCTCGGCGGAGTCTGCTATCAGGCCGGCACCTTATCGGCGAGCGTGCCATGAGCCGCAAGCAAGATAGACGCACCGCGCCACGTGGAGACTCACCCCCTCCCCGGCCCTCCCCCGCGGGGCACCCCGCGACGCAAGCGTCGCGGGGACCACGAGGCGGGGGAGGGAGAAGCGGCGAGCGCTCGCGGTCAACGGCGCGGTGATCACGTCGCCCGCCGTCAATGTCGGCGCGCGCGACCGCGTGAGCGTCGACGGCACGGCGCTGCCGGCGCGCGAGCGCACGCGCCTCTTCCTCTATCACAAGCCGCGCGGGCTCTTGACGACGCGCGTCGACGAGCGCGGCCGCCCGACCATCTTCGCGGCGCTGCCCAAACACCTGCCGCGGCTGGTGAGCGTCGGCCGGCTCGATCTCAACACCGAGGGCCTGCTGCTGCTCACCAACGACGGCGGGCTCGCCCGCGTGCTCGAATTGCCGCAGACCGGCTGGCTGCGCCGCTACCGGGTGCGCGCGCACGGCAGCGTGACGCAGGCGGCGCTCGAGCGGTTGCGCCAGGGCATCACGGTCGAGGGCATCCGCTACGGGCCGATCGAAGCGACGCTCGACCGCACCCAGGGCGCGAACGTGTGGCTCACCTTCGCCATGCGCGAGGGCAAGAACCGCGAGGTGCGCAACGTGCTGGGCACGCTCGGGCTTGCGGTCAACCGGCTGATCCGGGTGTCGTTCGGGCCGTTCCAGCTGGGCGAGCTTGCCGAGGGCGCCGTCGAGGAGGTGCGCACGCGCACTCTGCGCGAGCAGCTCGGCGAGCGGCTGGCGGCGCTCGCCGGCGCGGATTTTTCTCCGCAACCCGCGCTGCCGCCAAAGCGCGCAGAGACGAAGGCGCGCTGATGCGCATCGTCGGCGGCCGATTGCGCGGGCGCACGCTGATTGCGCCGAAGTCGCAGGCGGTCCGTCCGACCGCCGACCGGCTGCGCGAGTCGCTGTTCAACATTCTGCTGCATGGCCACGGCGACCCGATCGCCGGCGCGCGCGTGCTCGACCTCTTCGCCGGCACCGGGGCGCTCGGGCTCGAAGCGCTCTCGCGCGGCGCCGCCTTCGCGCTGTTCGTCGACGACGGCGCCGAGGCGCGCGCGCTGATCCGCGGCAACGTCGAGGCGCTCGGCCTCGGCGGCGTCACCCGCATTTTCCGCCGCGACGCGACGCGGCTCGGTCCGGCGCATCCGCTCGAGCCGTTCGCGCTGGTGTTCGCCGATCCGCCCTACCGGCAGGGGTTGGCCGAAAAGGCGCTCGCCGCCGCGCGCGCGGGCGGCTGGCTCGCGCCCGACGCGCTCGCCGTGGTCGAGGAGGCGCTCGATGCGCGATTCACCGCGCCGGACGGATTTGCAGAGATCGAGCGCCGGACCTATGACGACACGGTGTTGATATTCGCGCGTTACCGCACGTGACGGCCGTCGATCACGTCGTCGAGCCTGACGCCGCGATCGACAAAGCCTTGCTCCTGGTACCAGCGCAGCTGGTCGGCGACGCTTGCCACGTCGAGCTTGCCGTCGCGCTCGATGAAGGAGAGGCCGATCGCGACCTTCTCGGGCGCAAGGCCGGTGTAGCGGGCGATGCTCGCGATGAGCGGCTCGGTCGCGCCCGTGCGCGCCGCCTCGCCGTCCTTGACGGTCGCCAACAGCAGATCGTGATAATCGCGCGTGGCGCGCCGGTAGGCGTCGAGGAAGCGGTCGACCAGCGCCGCGTCGCCCGCGGTGCGGGTCGCGGCGAACACGGCGCCGAGCTGCCACGGGGTCTCGTCGCCGACCCAGCCGAGCAGCCTGGCGTCGCCCGCGTCGATCAGCGCGCGCGCGACGGTGATCGGCAACAGCGCCGCGTCGGTGCGCCCGCCCTTGAGCGCGGCGGCCGCGTTCGACATCGACTGCAGCGGGACCAGCTCCACGTCCTTCAGGGCAAAGCCGTACTTCGCGGCGAGCAGGCCGACGCTGTAATGGAAGCTCGAGCCGACCTGGGTCATGCCGACGCGGTGGCCGGCGATGTCCTGCGGACGCTTGAGCCCGGCCGCGTAGGCGCGCGGATGCGCCAGATAGGCGATGAGCGGGAAGCCTTGCGCCTCGCGGCTCTGCCCCGCCACCACCTTGAGCGCGCCCTTGCCGGCGAGGTTGAACAGGCCGCCGGTGAAGGCGGTGACGCCGATGTCGACGTCGCCGGCCGCCACCGCGACCGCGATCGGCTGCGCGGCGTCGAAGAATTTCAGCTCGATATCGAGCCCGGCGTCGCGGAAATAGCCGCGGTCGAAGGCGATGAAGACCGGCGCGGACGAGGAAAGCCGCAGCACGCCGACGCGCAGCTTGGCGGGCTCCTGCGCGGAGGCGGCCACGCGGGCGAATAACGCCGCCGCGAGCGCGAGCATGCAGGCGAAGAGGAGCCGGGCGAGACTGGGCCGCATGCGCATCGGGATCGATCGGGAGCCGCCGGTGAATATCCGCCAAGGCGCACGTTTAGGGCTTAACGTCGCGGGTCGCACCCTATACCGTGCTGCTGGAGCATGTCCCGTTCCTTCGGAATCGGGACATGCTCTAGATTCATTGACGGGCGCATGTTCTTATCGGCGAACCGGTACCCACCCCGGATCAAGTCCGGGGCAGGCTTTCGCCGGAACATGCGCTAGGGCGCGGCAAACTGCCGGCCGGCGCCACGAGCCGCCGCGCCCCCGGGCGCGGCTGCGACGAGGAGACGAGACGATGGTCTGCCGCATGCATGAACGGCGCGCGGCCGCATGAAGCCCAACCCGTTTCCAGCGCAATCCCGATCGGGCGGGTCGCGCTACACCCACCTGTTTGCTTCCATCAGCGAAGAAGACGACGGCTATACGGTCCAGATCAGGTTGTACAATCAGGCAAGGCCGGCGAATGCCGCCTGGGGCGAGGAGATAACGGATTCGCTGGAAACCGCGTCCATGCTGGTCGCCGCCCTGGCCGAGGAGTTTTCCATCCCGCAGGCGTGCATCAAGATCGAAAAGCGCATGCACGACCTCGCCGCCGGCACGCATCATTGACGCGCTTGAAGGCGCGCGGCCCGGCTGCAAGCGCGCGCCGTTTCCCACGCCATCCGTCCCGGGGCCTCTGAATTGTTAGAGGTGGACGCCGGCCAACATGAGCATTGCCACGAACACGACAGCCGCGGCCGCCAGCGACCAAATGGCCACTTTCGTCACGAGGTCGGAAAGAGTGGCGGTCTTCATCATCGGAGCCTCCATCGGGACTCACGGATGCGCGGCGTCGACGCCGCAATCGGGGCAAGCTCCCCCGCAACACGCGCACCGCCTGGTGGGCGCGGCGCAATGCGACGCGAGCATTCGCTGAGAAACCAAATCGCGCCCGGCGACCGGCGAGGAGCGACTTGCAGAGCGGACGGCGTTACTGCTTGAGGGCAGCCTGCGGCTTGAGAATCAATTCCGAACAGCTATCGACCAGGTCGGAGTTCGGATACGAGCCGCCCGGCAACGTCACCCAGTCCTTGGCAAAGAGATCCCGCCTCTGCCAGGAATTGGTGTCCTTGAGCGTCACCCGTTTCGCGGTCAAATCCGCCTGAGCATTGAACTTCTCGGCGCAGATCGGCGCCAGCGCGGCGACGACGGATTTTTCGGCGAGCGCGTTGGCAACCTTCAGCGTGGTCCCCGCGCTGGTCCAGCCGAAGCCGAACGCGAGCACCACCCACCACACGATGGCGCCGCCCACCGCTCCCCATAATGCCGGCTTCACCTCCGGAGGTAACGTCATGGATTTTGTCCTTGTAATTGGAGAGAAAGGCTTTTCTCTCTGACCTTTCAACGATAGCATGGTTTGGCAAAATAAAGTGGATTATCGGGGGGTCGCGCCCGAACCAAATCACGAGGAGGCGGCGGGTATTCGCGAAATATTCGGCTTAGGACACTGCTATTGACCTATTATCGATTTCTCGATGGGCCGCGCGAGCAGCGCGCTCCGGCGCAGCCGGGCTGGCAATTGCAGGTTTCGATATTATATTGGGCTTGCTTTTTGTGGTGAAAGCCGGATGCAGCGAAAGGAGTGCGGGACAATGGCGGAAATCGACTACAATGCCGAGGCCGAGTTGTTCCCCACCCGGGGGCGCAGGACCAAGCGGCGTCCCTTCGCCTACAAGCGATTTGCCCACGCCGCGGACGCGATCCGCTTCGCGATCGAGGAGCTTCCGCCCGAGCTTCTTCTCGGCGCCTATCTCGAGGTCGACGAGCAGCGATTCGACGGCGACGGAATACGGCGCTTGTACGCGAGCGACGAGTATCCGCTGGCGCGCAAGAAAGACGCCGCCTGAGACCCTTCGCGCCAGGCGGCAGGGGCGCTCGGCCGACAGCCGAGGCAAAGCAAGCGGCGGACACGGCGATGACGGATCGAACGATCGAGCTTGATCAGCACCGCGGCATGGCGGCCCAGAAGGCCACCGAGGTGCGCCGCCAGATCGCCGAGGTGGAGGCCAATCGGCAGACATTGCGCGTCCGGCAGGAGGAACTGGAGAAGAACCTGCTTGCGGCGCCGGCGCTGAGCTGGCACGAGGCGAGCGAAAAGGCGCGTTATCTGCTCACGATTTTTTCCACCACGCAGGAGGCGCAGGATCCGCGCAGACAGAAGCTGATCGGCAACGTGCTCGACGACTTCGCGCGGCTGTCGCGCCACACAGCCGAAGAACCTCATCCGGCGAACGATTGATCCGTCGCAGCAGCGACCGAGGCAACCAGGGGAGCACGACATGGCAAAGGGCCAGAAGAGAAGCACGCGCGAGAAGAAGAAACCGAAGGCGGACAAGAACAAGAACAAGGCCGTTGCGCCGACGTCACCCTTCGCGCCGGTTCGGGTGCAGGGAACGCCGGTCCAGGGTTATGGCTTCAAGAAAACCTGAGCGACGGGGGACCGCCCGCACGGGCGGGAGCGCGGCGTCGCTGCGACCCGGGACCGATAGGCGATGGCGCTGAACTTCCCCAACCTGAGCCGTTCCTTCGACGCGACGCGCCGCGCGGTGCGGTTCTGGGGCTACGACAGCGCAATGGAATTTTCGTTCTTCGTGACCGAGGATGCCTTGAAACGGGTGCAACCCGACATGCGGCACGACAGAGCGGGGATTCTCAACACCTTCGACAATCATCGCGACCTGATCTGCCGCACCGCCGCCAAGGTTTTCGCGCGCGGGCGCAAGGGCTCGTACGACCTCGTCCCGGACGATTTTTAGAGCATTTTCCGGAAAAGTGGGCACCGGTTTTCCGTAGAAAATGCGATCAGGTAAGGATTCTAGCGCGCTTTCTAGGTAAACATGCGCGGCCGTGGCGGCCCGGCGCCTCTTCCCGTCTCAATTCGTTTCTTGCGCGGAGCGGGGAGCGATCCGTCGCGCACCGCCTGCTTGCGCGCAAGCTTGCGCGCCCGGCGCACCGCCTCGCCCTTTTCCCGCGCCGCCTTCTCCGACGGCTTCTCATAGAAGCGTCGCCGCTTCATTTCCCGGAACACGCCCTCGCGCTGCATCTTCTTCTTGAGAACGCGAAGAGCCTGATCGACGTTGTTGTCGCGGACGAGGACCTGCAAGACGCTCTACTCCTGGTTAATCGTTGCGGGGCGCCGGCCATGAGCCGGGCTTCGAGAGGCGCTGCCGATGTCGGTCGATTTCGCGGGCAAGTTCCATCGGGCAGGCCCGAGACGCGGCAGATCTCCCTTGTCAAGGCGGGAGCGCGACCGGTCTCTCAGCCACCGGCGCCAAGCCAAAAGCCGATGATGTCGGCAACATGGGCTCTCCGCCCGCAAATAGCCAGCCTTTTCGCATGCGCCGGGAACCCGCCGCCACCCGCCGCCTTTTTGGCCTTGCGGTTCCGGCACGAGCCCTCTATGTAGTCGCATTCGAGTTCGGCCGAACGAATTGGCCTTGCCGCGTCCAGCGCGGCTGACTGACGACATTCTCCCAGATCTCGAACCATCGGGCGTGCGTTCGCGCGCGGCCTATCGACCCATCGACCAAGGAAGCACTCGCATGACTATCGGAACCGTGAAATGGTTCAACAACCAGAAGGGCTTCGGCTTCATTCAGCCGGATGACGGCGGCAAGGACGTCTTCGTGCATATCAGCGCGGTCGAACGCGCCGGAATGCACAGCCTGAACGAGGGACAAAAGATCTCCTTCGAAGTCGTTGCCGATCGAAGGACCGGCAAGTCCTCGGCGGACAAGCTGACCGCTGTCTGATCGGCCTAGAGCATGTCCCGTTCCTTCGGAATCGGGACATCCTCTAGAATCATTGATTGGCGCATGTTCTTATCGGCGAACCGGTACCCACCCCGGATCAAGTCCGGGGCAGGCTTTCGCCGGAACATGCGCTAGCCGATCCGCCGTCGCCTTGACCGCGGATGTACCGGCAAGGCTTGGGGCTGATGCCCGCGGCTGGTCTGCCAGTCGCGGGTTGTTTTTCATCGACCGGTTAGATCCTTTATTTGATCCCGCTACATCTCCCTTACGTAGAGCCCGCCGCTACGGAAGCAACGGGACTGATTCCTTGACGCTGCACTTCTGACAGGACGGGCCTGAACGCCGCAGGAAGAATCGGTCTAGAGCATGTCCCGTTCCTTCGGAATCGGGACATGCTCTAGAAATCTTTTCGTGGCGCATGTTCCGCCGGAACACGCGCTTTGGCGCGGTTCATCGTCGCGCCGCAATCCGGCCTTGATAGCGACGGCCGCTGGAGCCACAAGCGTTCCGCGGCTGTCGGCACTCTTGACCGTCTACGCCATGCCCCGCAATCGACGTGACAGAGCCTATCAACCCGCCGCCTGCTCTCGTCCATGCCGTTCCAGAGTTCATCTATTGGTTGAAAAGACACCTCAGCTCTGCTAGCATTCTCTAAAGCACTGAAGTGGGGGCAGTCAGTCCCGCGGCCCAGGCGAAGTTTTGTTTTGGCAAGGCCCCGTTGCTTCACCGCTGCGTCCGAGGAAACAGACATGACCGCACTGGTTAGGAGGTCCGATCGACTCGCCTTGGTGCGCTTGGCCCAGAAGCAGGACAAGGGGCGCCGCGAGCTGGCCAAGCTGGCTGCAAAGCTGCGGCGGCAGGCGACCGAGGCGGGGGCACAGTCACCGGAGCTTCACGCGAGGCTCGGCGATCGCCGCCATCGCATCCTCGGGAGTGAATTGTACGTCCGGCAGGGAGGAAAGAATCCCCTCACAGCCCTCCGCCATGGCGAATTATCTGCCTACGATTATGAGCGGGATGTCTTGGTCTCCGTCATCGGCGATCTGCAGACGGGAAAAGTCGTGAGTGTGATCGAGCATCCGCGCCTACAGCCGCCGCCCACCCCCGAGGAAGCGGACGAGGCCGCCGCCATCGCGGTCGAAGATCAGCCGTCGCTGGCGCGCAAGTGGCGCGCGGGCCAGCTTGTCACCAACGCGATTACGGCACGTGAAGCATCAATCGAAGGCCACCCCTGCTACGGCCATCGTGGCATCTACCTGTACTTCTGGACGCGCGGCGCAAAGGCGCGCCTGGTCGCAGGCCCCATTCTGATCGATCTCTCCGGACGACGGGTGCTCCAGCTCGAGAAGCCGGCAGCCCCATCGGCGGATGAAACGAGAGGAAGACGTTAGCATGGGCCACGTCACGCATGCCGACTGGGAAATCTACTGGGAACTGCCGTTCACCGGCAGCCTGGCCGGCGGCGGATTGATTATTGATTGTGCCTCCTACAAAGGTCGGATGGTCCTGTTGCGGGGCTCCGCGCCGTTCGCGATCGTGCCTTATCACCACGCGAGCGGACCGTTCTTCAAGGATGGGCTCGGGCCGAAGGGCGGCGGCGTCACCTTCAAGCCGCTCAAACCCGATGCGCCCGATCTTGGCGCGTGGAACACGCCCCCCGGAGAATTCGCAGCCGACGAGTCGGAAGCCGTGACGGTGGAGAAGATCGCCGCCGATGGCATCGAACCGGCCAAGGCGGTAATCTGGGCCAAGCTCAACGTCTATAATTACCAATACGTCCACCGCTGGGAATTCCACGCCGATGGCCGCATCGAACCGATGGTCGGTGTGGGCGGCGAGCTGCTCGGCTCGGACGATCCCGGGAAATTCTTCTATCGTACGAGGAACCATATCCATAATTTCTATTTCCGCCTCGACTTCGCACTCGACGGCAGCGACCAACACGTCGTCGAGGAAATGACGCATGCCGGGATTACTGACACCTGGAACGCCATCAGCAACGAGACCAAGCGGAGTGTAACGCCGCCGCAGTTCACGCGCTGGCGCGTGCGTCATCCGAGCAAGACCAACGTCGCGGGTCAGCCGGTCTCCTACGAAATCATCCCGGGATCGGTCGATCCGCCGGACGGCACCTACTCGACCGCCGACCTGTGGACGGTGATCAAGAAAGCCTTCGACGCGGAGATGGGCGCCGAAGTCGGAAACACTGACGCTTACCTCCAGGCGGGCTATGGAGGGGGCAACCCGCTGGCCGGCAAAGGAGTGATCCTCTGGCACGTCGTGCGCGAGCACCACAAAGTTGAACCTGACGCCGAGGACAAGATCACGGTGCCCTACCACTTCGGCGGATTCATCATCCGCCCGCGCGGTTTCCTCGACACGACCCCGCAGAAGCTCTACGTCACGGTACCGGCCTCGCCGTAAATCGCCACGTTTTTCGCGTTGGTCTTCGTCAAGCTAATTCAAGTCCCAAGATAGGCGCCGTCGCGCGCGAGCCGCGCCTGCAGCCGGCCGACGTCGATCGCGCGCGGCACCACGTTGCCGGACAGCGCGAGCGCGGCGGCGGTGCCGGCCGCCTGGCCCATGACGAAGCAGGGACCGGAGACGCGGGCGGCGGACTGGCCGAGATGGGTCATGGCGGCGCAGCGGCCGGCGACCAGCAAATTGTCACGCTCGAGCGGCAGCAGCATGCGGAACGGCAAATGATTGAATCCGCGTGAGCCGGGCTCGGCAAAACGGAACACCACGTCGCCCGCCACGTGGTTCTCGATCGGCCAGCCGTTGACGCCGATGGTGTCGGCAAAGCTGGCGCAGCCGAGCACGTCGGCGTCGCTGAGCATGTATTCGCCCACCGCGCGCCGCGTCTCGCGGATGCCGAGCTGGGGCGGAATGTCGACGATATAGGCCTCTTCGAACCCCGGCACGGTGCGCAGGAAGGCGAAGGTGTCGGCGACCTGGCGGCGGCCCTCGACCTCGCCGCGCGAGAGGTCGCCGGCGTCGGTGCCGTCGATCGCGCGGCCGTCCGGCCGGCTCACCTGGGTGAGGTTGACGCGCCACTCGGAGGCATGTTTTTGCGGGCGCACGATCGGCGACTTGCGCGGGAAGCGCCGGCCGCTCGTTGCCTCCGCCTCGGCCATCAGGCGCGGGATCGTGCCCCAGTCGGCGCGCGCCGGATCGACCGCGTTCACGCGGAACATGGTGGTCGGGTAGAGCATGTTGCCGCAGCCGTCGCCGAGTTCGAACGGCGCGCCCGACCACGCCACGAGGTCGCCGTCGCCGGAGCAGTCGATGAAGATGCGGCCGCGCACCGCGCCGCGCCCGGACTTCGTCTCGACCAGCAGCGCGGCGAGCCCGGCGTCATCGGCGAGCACGCCGACCGCAAGCGCGTGGAACAGCAACTCGGCGCCGGAGGAGAGCAGAAGGTCGTCGGCCGCGAGCTTGTAGGCCGCGGTGTCGTAGGCCTGGGCATGGATGCGGGCGAGCACCAGGTGCGGCGCGCTCAAGCCGCCGAGGCGATCGATGCGCCCGGTGAGGTCGTCGGCGATGCCGTGCACCACGCGGCGGATGTCGCCCGCCACGTTGGCATGCAGGCCGCAGAAATTGGTGACGCCCGCCGCCGTGCCCATGCCGCCGAGGAAGCCGTAGCGCTCGACGAGGATCGTGCGCCGGCCGCCGCGCGCCGCCGCCACCGCCGCGGCGATCCCGGCCGGCCCGCCGCCCAGCACCACCACCTCGTAGTCGCCGAGCACGCGGGTCTCGCGCGCGGCTTCGCGGAGGAAGGAGGCGGGATTCGAGGTGCTCAAGTCACAAACTCCGCGGATGAGGCTTCACCTCTCCCCGCTTGCGGGGAGAGGTCGGATCGCGAAGCGATCCGGGTGAGGGGGCGTCCGAGGATAGCGCACACTCACAGAGGCCCCCTCACCCCGACCCTCTCCCCGCAAGCGGGGAGAGGGAGGCCCGCACCGAGCATCATCGCCGCCCGAACAGGCGCTCGATGTCGGCGAGCCTCAATTCCACGTAGGTGGGGCGGCCGTGGTTGCACTGGCCGGAATTGGGCGTCGCCTCCATCTCGCGCAGCAGCGCGTTCATCTCCTCCGGCTTGAGCCGGCGCCCGGCGCGCACCGAGCCGTGGCACGCCATGGTCGAGGCGACGTGCAGCAGGCGCCGCTCGAGCGGCAGCGTCTCGTCCCATTCGGCCATGTGCTCGGCGAGATCGCGCACCAGCGCGCCGGCGTCGACCTCGCCGAGCAGCGCCGGGGTCTCGCGCACGGCGACCGCGCCCGGCCCGAACGGCTCGAGCGCGAGCCCGTAGCGCGCAAGCTCGTCCGCGCGCGCGGCGAGCCGCTCGACGTCCGCCGCGTCGAGCTCGACGATCTCCGGGATGAGCAGGATCTGCCGCGCCACGCCGGTCCGCTCGAGGCTTGCCTTCATGCGCTCGTAGACGATCCGCTCGTGCGCCGCATGCTGGTCGACGATGACGATGCCGTCGCGGGTCTGCGCGACGACGTAGGTCTCGTGCACCTGGGCGCGGGCGGCGCCGAGCGGCCGGTCGAGAAGGTCGGGCGCCTCGGCAAGCGCGGCCGCATCGGCCTGCGGCATGCCGACCGCGAAGGCGGCCTGGGCGGCTTCGGCAAAGCCGGCGGGCGCCGCGGCGCCGGCGAAGCGGCCGGGCGGGCGGGCGGGCGAGCGGGTCCAGTCCCAGCCGGCCGGCCGCGGCACCAGGCCGGGGCGCAGCGCCGCGATCGTCGCCGTGCCGCCGGTCGAGGCCGCGCGCCCGCTCTCGCGGC
>WNGG01005707.1_pt1 | contig 13866 bp, 10 predicted proteins | sample 5400661 | NCBI WGS metagenome assembly WNGG01 (sample SAMN13153372, study PRJNA577476) | soil metagenome | isolation source: 100 cm soil or saprolite under Garry oak tree replicate 1 | place: USA:California | collected 2016-06-15
CTGATTACCACCCGCAATGCGACGGTCCTTCCCTCTGATGCACGGACTACCCCGGTTGATGCGATGCAGCAGAAAGAGGCAGAGCGACTGTTGGGTGCAAACCTGGTCGAAAGGAAGCATAGCTATAAGGAGACAAAAGCATTACAAGACCTGACAGCCCGCTTAGGAGAGTGTGCCTTGCTGCTCAAACTGGCGAATGGCTTCTTGCGCGAGCGAGTCAAAGGTGGTCAGACGCTCCTTGATGCCCTCAGCTTCCTTGAGGCGGCACTGGACGAGTGTGGCTTGACCTTCTTCGATCAAGAGGCAGTGGAAAAGACGCTGGTAGTCAGTTTCAAATTGTTGAGTACAGATGAGCTTGCTCGCTATCAAGAACTCGCTATATTCCCTGAAGATGTCGACATTCCGCTGGCAACCCTGCAAACGTTCTGGGGAGCCACTGCCGGGCTGGGGAAAATCAAAACCGAACTGCTCTGTGAGCGTTTCTACAAACTCTCCCTCCTTTTACGCTTTGATCCTGTGAGCCGCACCATCCGCCTGCACGACGTCATCCGTACCTACCTGCAGCAGGAGGCGGGAGCGACAAAGCTCACGGCACTCCATAGCCAACTCCTCGACTCCTACAACCTCAAGCGTTGGGCAGATATGCTTCAGAACGAACCCTACCTCTGGGATCACCTGGCAGACCACCTGGTCGGCGCACAACGAAGCGAAGAACTCATCGCAACGGTCAAAGACCTGCGCTATCTGGCAAGCAAAGTGCTTGCTCGCCGTGCCTCCCCTGTCGAAACCGACCTGCTGCTGGCAGAGCAGCATGCCCCTTCGGACCTCCCCTTGCGACTGCTCACGCGCCAGTTCGTCAACATGGAGCACCTGCTCAACCGGTGTGATACCTTGAACTCGGTGGCATCCGTCCTTCAAAGTCGCCTGCAGCACATCGCGGACCTCTCCGACCTCTGCAACACCTTCGCACAAGAACTTCCTCACCCCTCTCTTACAGCGTGGCATCGTCTGCCTGATCTGCCTTCCTCCGCGCTGATCCGCACATTGTATGGGCATACCGGCTCTGTGTATGGCTGTGCGGTGAGTCCCGATGGCACCTGGATCGTCTCGGCCTCAGGGGATGGCACCCTCAAGGTGTGGGATGTGCGTACAGGAGAAGCCCGCCTCACTCTCCAGGGGCATACAAACTCGGTGTATGGCTGTGCGGTGAGTCCAGACGGCACCTACATCGTCTCTGCATCGTGGGATCGCACGCTCAAGGTGTGGGATGCACGCACGGGAGCAGTCCGTCTGAGCCTCCAGGGGCATACAGACAAGGTGACTGGCTGTGTGGTGAGTCCCGATGGCACCTGGATTGTCTCCGCCTCCTGGGATCAGACCCTCAAGGTATGGGATGCTCGTACCAGAGAAGCCCGCCTCACTCTCCAGGGGCATACAGGCGGGGTGCATGGCTGTGTGGTGAGTCCAGACGGCACCTGGATTGTCTCGGCCTCAGAGGATGACACCCTCAAGGTGTGGGATGCACGCACGGGAGCAGTCCGCCTGAGCCTCCAGGGGCATACAAGCCCGGTGACTGGCTGTGCGGTGAGTCCCGATGGCACCTGGATTGTCTCTGCATCGGGGGATCAGACCCTCAAGATGTGGGATGCTCGCACTGGAGAAGCTCGCCTCACCCTCGCGCGGCATACAGACTGGGTGTATGGTTGCGCAGTGAGTCCAGATGGCACCTACATCGTCTCTGCATCCAGGGATGGGATCCTCAAGGTGTGGGAGGCGCGCACGGGAGCCTGTCTCATGACATTTCCTGTAGAAGGTACTCTAAAAACGTGTGTCTTTCATCCTGACGGCCGACATCTTATTGCAGGTGGGTCAGGGGGGAATGTATTTTTTGGAGTGGGTGCCATAAGGAAAGGGTGGGGATGTTCGTTATTCTTTTGAAGCACCCGGGCTGTGCGCCTTCGCGTACTCCCAGGCTGCTGCGAAGCCTGGCAACGAGCGCTCGATCATCTCATCGTTGGCCGTAAGAGAGATGCGGAAGTACCCTGGTAGCTCAACCCAGGTGCCAGGCAAGACGAGGATATCGTGGGTGAGCAGCAGGTCGGCAAAGGCTCGATCATCTGCCCAGGGCGATTTCGGCAGGAGGTAGAAGGTCCCTTCGGGCACATGCACCTCGTAGCCCATCCCCTGGAGGGCGCCGATCATGCGGTCGCGCTTCTGCTGCAAGTGCGCGATGTCAATGGAGAGTGTCTCCAGGTCGGCCAGCGCGTGCTGGAGCACGGCATTCGCTGTGGCAAAACCACTCACCAGCTGCGAAAGCGCCACGGCTCCGCGCATCTGCTCCCGGTCGGGCATCGTTGGTGGCAGAGCAATGTAACCAAGCCGCTGGCCGGGCGTGAGAAGCGTCTTGCCATAGGTGTAGATGAGGAACGAGTGGGGGTAGAAAGCGGTGGGGCTGTAGTAAGGGCGTCCGTCGAAAACGATACGGGAGTAGGCCTCGTCGGAGAGCAGGTAGATCGGGCGACCGTTTCGCTCGGATGCGGCAGTCAAAGCAGCGGAAAGCCGTTGCAGTGTCTCCGGAGGGTAAATCTTACCGGTTGGATTATTGGGTGAGTTGATGATGATGGCGCGGGTGCGCGGCGAGAAGGCTGCGGCGATGGCGTCTACGTCGAGGTCGAAGGTGGCCGGATCGATCTGCACGCGCACCGCGGCGCCGCCAGCTCCGACGATAAATGCCTCGTAGAAGAACCAGGGCGGCGAGATGAACACCACCTCGTCGCCGGGATCAACCACTGCGCCGAGCGCGACGGTGAGTCCACCGGTGGCCCCATTGGTGAGGAAGATATCATCGGGCTCGAAGGGCACGTTGCGCCGCTCGCGCAGGACAGCAGCCACGACGGCCCGCGCCTTGGGATCGTTTATCGTGTAAGCAAACCAATCCTTGTTCTGGGGCACGCTCCAGTGCCGGAGCGCATCCACGAATCCGGGCAGCGGCATCTGCTGGGGGTTGCCAAGCAGGAAGTTGGCCACTCCCGGCTCATTGAGGCGGCGTGCCTGAGGTGACACTGTGAGAAACTCAAGGACTGGCGTAGCTGCGTAGATCGCTGCAATGCGGCGCGAGACAATCTGTGCTGTCATGGGTAGTCCCTCCTGCTGGCTAGAATGGGTGAGTGGCCCGGAATTGCGGGCCTTCATGCTTGCAGTGTACCACATGGCACCAAACGTTTAAGACGTATAGACGATGGCTACAACTATACCAAAGACGATGTGGTTGAGCAAGATGGCGATCATCATCGCCAGGTTGTTGAAATCTTGGGAGAGTTGAGGAAATATGCGTGTAGTTACAAGAAGCAACAAGATAACCAGGAGGCCATGCACGGTACCAAAGAGTATTCCCCAATACCAGGTAGGACTTCCTATTCCTACACTCCATAGAGCAGCATAGATGATGGCGAAGACAATTCCCAGAGAAAAATGGATAGCACCCCCTAACGTAACAGCCGCTTCCTTGTTGGGAGCAGCTAAAGAGCCGAGCATGCCAACCATATCTATTTTAGGCAATCGTAGGATTGGCCCTATATAGATGAGGAGGATCATCGCCATTCTGCCGGTTGAACCGGCGATAATGGCGTCACGTACGTGGACGAACAGAGGAGAGTGAAGAGGCAAAAAATGAAACATCGCTTAAGCTCCTTCCATTTAGGAGGCTATTTGCTCTCATGCTCGCTTTATGTGCCAGTACCAGTAAATGTACAACGGCTACATCTGTTTACTATGCTCTGAGCAGATTCTACCGCCTTTTTGTTGCAAGTGGCAATAAGCAATGTTTCAGGGATACTCATCGGGTGAAGACGTGATTGTTACATCTTATCCTTGTTCTCAGAGGCGTGCCCAATATTCCGCAGCTTCGTCTGCATTCTGTTCCGCATCGGGAGAAGCAGCAACAATGCATGCCTGGGAGGACTTTGCGTTCTGAAATGCCCTCAGAGGAATGGTCCGAACGAAAAGATGCCCCCCTGTTGACCGAAAAGTCTTGCGGCCGTAACCAACAGCTGCCCAGGTGCAACTGTTCCTGTGAGCAGGGAAAATCCTGGGGTGTCTCCCCCCTCTGAAAGTAGGCTGCCCTGGGATGCCGGTGCTCTCATTGACAATCGTATCGCTATCTGCATCACTCATGATGCAAGCAGCCATTCTTCTGATTCTACAGTGATTGGGTGCCTCTGCAGGTGCCTGGAAGGAGTCTCTGCATGCCAATGCTTGAAACAGTGAGTATCGGCAAAGCCGTGGCAGCGAGGGTGGGGATACACATCCGCCAGGTGCGAACGAAATTAGGCCTCACGCAAGCTCAACTCGCCGCTCCCGAGTTCTCGATCTCGTACATCTCTGCGATTGAGCATGGAAAGATTCGACCTTCCCTCAAAGCGCTCTCGATCCTTGCTCGTCGACTCGATGTTCCTCTGACCTCCCTCCTCGAAGGCCATCCCGCAGAGGTTTCGCAAGCGCGCCCAATCGGCTATTCTCCCATCGATGCTGGGCCAGATCAGCGCATCGAAGTCGATCTGCTCCTGGCCAGCATCCTTGTGCAACAGCAGCACTACAAACAGGCTGAACAATTGCTCGCTCCCTTTCAACCTGAGCGGATCACGACCGACCAGGTCTATCGACTCTCCTTGCTCCGCGGACAGATCCACCTGGGGGTGAACCAGTATCAGGCCGCCGTCGTCGACTTGCGCTCGGCCGTGACGCAGGGGGAGGCAATGAGCGAGATCGAGTACAGCGAGCGGGCGAGGAATCTCTTGGGCAGGGCGTATTACCATCTCTCCAACTATAGGCTGGCACTGGAGAACCATGTCCATTGTCATACGGCCATTGAGCACGGACTGATCACAGATCCCTTCTTCGAACTGGAGGTATTTCGTAACCTGGCAAGAGATTATCTGCAACTGGCAGATCTGGAAAAATCGGAGCTTTTCTCTCGTCGCGCCCTGGAACAACTTGAAGGCATGCCAGACAGCAGGAGCTACGCCCAAAAGTTTCTCCAGATTGCCGAGCAGTATAAAGCGGCAGGAAAGCTTCCCTGGGCGCATGATTTCGCCATGCGTAGCCTGGCGATCTCCGAGATGCGCGATGAACAACGGGAGCGCGGCCTGACGCATCACAAGTTGGGCCAGGCCCTTGAGAAGCAGAACGAGCTTGATGCCGCCGAGCAGGAGTATCGGCAGGCCATCTCCATTGAAACCGACCTGAACGACGACGCTGCGGCTTCTACCTGCTCTACCAGCCTGGCAGAACTGCTGCTCAAGCGTGGGAAGGCAGCGGAGGCGGAGAAGGAGGTGCAGAAGGCCCAGGGCTTTGCACGTGCGAGCCGCGATCCGCAGGCCCAGGGCCAGGCCCTCATGGCCCTGGCCCAGATCCATCAGAGTCGCGGTGACGAGAGCGGTGCCGACAAGCTCTTCAAACAGGCGCTCGATCTGCTGGATTCGTCCAATGCTCACGATGTTGCCGCAGGTGCCTACTTGCGCTACGCCACTCTGTTGGAGGAGCGGGGTGATATCCAGGGCAGCCTCTCTGCCATTAAGACGGCCTACGAACACCAGCGACTGGGCAAGCGCGGCGAGAGAGAATAACGGGAGCCGGAAGGCCCAGAGAAGCGAGGAGGGAAGGGAGTGCGGAAAAGCCAGAGGGGCTTCTGCAGCTTTTGCCGAGAGCCGGTTTGACACACAGGACGACCTCTTTGCTCCTTCCCTGCTGGGAAAGAAGACAGCGATGGATAAGGAAGAAGCGGAACGTCTGGTGAGGGCGATTGAGAGAACCCAGGTGGATTGGCTCCAGGTGGAGGTAGTGGAACTCAACTCCACCACGCAGGCGTACGAACTGAAGTGTCTGTATAGGCAGAGGCGCAAGGGGCTGTTCCATGCCCAGGAGAGCTGGACTACGCTCTGGATCAAAAATCCGCGGGAGTGGATCGATCTGCTGACCAAACATCGCGACGATTTGGAACTCCCCTAGTTAGATGGGCAAAAACGTCGAGGAGCCTGACTCCCTGTCAAGCTATTTTAATGAGATTGATCTTACGCAATCTTGATCGCTCTGGCAGGGATACAACATCTTTGGCCTCGGTGTGCACTCGACTCTGTTGCCTTACCAGGGAGGATGACTCTGTCGCCTTTGTCAGAGAGGCGATCTTCGCGGTCACAGCGGACCAGGGCCTGCTTAGCAGAGGGAGCGCGATGTTCTCACGCACACGGCGTACGAGCCACTGTTCTCTAAGAACTAGTCCCCCAAAGAAAATCAGTATTGCCCACATCAGCAGCATTCCCGGCACAGACGAGGGATCGTGAGCAAACTGTGTGGAGATCATCGCGGACCAGAGAAACACGTTTGGCGTGGTCGCTGCGAGGCGCTGAGCCTGCCCAGTTTCATCCTCCAAACCGCGTACCTTGACCAATCGCGCTATGAGGAAGAGTCCTCCGAACGCCCCAGCCATGAGGAGGAGTGCACTGCCCGGGAGCATCATCCCCTCCGGCGTCATCACTTGCTCAACCAGAGAGACAGGAGTGAAATAGTCGGTGGTGAGAAAGGCGAGTGGAAGTGACGCCGCTGCCCCAATCCACCCCCAGTTGGTACTCAGGGCACCGGCTTTGATTGGCCGCTTGAAGCGGTACCATTGTGCCACAAGAGCGGGCAGCGCCAGTGCTCCTGCCAGCAGGAGGAGCGCACTGAAGCTTATTGGCAGGACCGCAAGTGTGTTCCTCGCAGAGAGCGGGAAGCCTATCGCTCTAGAAAGGAAGGCTGAGGCTGCGAGTAAGAGAGGAGAGAGGACCGACAAGGAGAGCGTAATGCGTAGCGCAGCGGCATAATCTCCCCCCCATAACAAAGTGAGTGCCGGGACCATCGTCGCTGGTGGAAGTAAGAAGAAGGCGCCGAGCATTTGTACGAGGACATTGGGGCCAAAAACGAGCAGTCCTATGCCAAGGAATACACGGATGAGCAGGGCACTCCGCATGCCCTTGAGCGCGCCAGTCAGCCCGGTAAGGCGAGCAGGGTCAGCATACAAGAGTCCAAAGAAGGTGCTCACTATCAGGCACGAGAGAACGCCAGCCTGAAACGCGGTGGGAGGAAGCGACCAGCCGCTGATGAGTTTGACGAGGACACCAAGCACGGCACCACCCAACATCAGCAGCGGCAGGTGAATTTCAAGCAGTTCCCCCAAGGTATTCACCGACTGTGGCACATGTGTCGCCAAGGAGCGCAGGTCACTTTCCGAGGAGGGGCGGGAGTTGGGTACCTTAAAGTCACAGTAGTCCTCGGGAGCCAGGCCTGCAACGATGAGCGCAAACATTTCCACGACATACTTGTGCGCGACGACGAGGATCGTGCGACCGCGCTGTGATGCTGGGAGGAGCACCTGCTCGTAGTAGATGCGCACGCGGTGATACAGCTCTTGCCATGTCTCGCCATCGGGAGGCGCACCATGGGGCGAGTGAAGTACCTCGTCGTAGTGCCTATACCCCAGGACCTTCTTGCAGAGACTCTTGTTGCGTCCCTGGAGCAAGCCAAAGTGCCGCTCCAGCAGAGCGTCGGAAACGTGAATCGTTGCAGCAGTGTTCCCACTGACCTCGGTAATCTTCTGTGCAGTGAAGCGGGCACGCTGTAAGGGAGAGACATGAATTTCGTCAAAGACCAGACCTTTGCGGGCAATGGTACGACCAGCCTGCCTTGCCTGCTCGATTCCCAGGCGAGTCAGGGGGGAATCCTGGTGCCCGGCGAATTGGTTACGTTCGTTCGCCTCAGATTCCCCGTGACGGATGAAGTAAATCGGCATCATCAACTCCCCTTCTGCTTTTCCTTCTTTCGCTTAGCGTTTCGACTCTTGACGAGAGAAGCGCTTCCTGTGAAAGGTGTCTCATGTGCGTCGAAACGGCGCACGGGCCATGATATCCAGGTATGAGAAACATCGAGATATCCAAATTCTTGCATCCAGTATGACAGCAACATGAAAGGCTGAGAAGAGGGAAGCTGTAACGATTTGGTTATGACCGGGTTATGATCGTTTGATTTTGGTTGTAAACTGTTGCACAAGAAGCAACATCTCTGTGGCTCAGTAGCAGATTACAAGCAATGCTTCTCGATGGGGTTCCGCAGGTTCAATTTGGAAGCATTTAGCTGTAAATGATGAGGTTTTACTCGCAAGGCTGGCGATTCGCGCTACGATCCGCCCGTTTTTGCTACGCGAAGTGCCGATGCGTAACCAACACCGGCTCAGGAGCAACAAAAGATGGTAGAGCAGAAGAAGTCTTGCATCTGCTTGTGAGAGGGTTTTTTAGGCGGTTATACCTTCATTGAGAGAGGGACATATGAACGCGGAGGAATTTCAAACAATTGCCATCGGGGACCTCGGCCCCTCTACCTTTAACCATGGCACACTAGCGACAGAGAGGGGATGAACTCTATGGCAGACCCCCGCCATCTCAAGCTACTCAAAAAGGGTTCAGCTACCTGGAATACTTGGAGGGCCAAGCACCTAGAGATACAACCGCACTTCGGTGGAGCCAACTTGAGCGGGGCCAATCTTGGCGGGTTCAACTTGAGCAAGGCCAACCTCTATGTAGCCAATCTCTGCGGAGCCAACCTTGCGGGAACGAACCTGAGTGGGGCAGCGATCAACGGGGCAGACCTGAGCAAAGCCAACCTCCAGGCAGCCAATCTCTACGGAGCCAACCTCTATGGAACCAACCTGAGTGGGACCAATCTCAGCGGAGCAGACCTCAGCGGAGCAGACATCAGCAGAGCCAACTTCAGTGGGGCAGACATCAGCAGAGCTAACCTCAGCGGAATTACTCTCAGCGGGGCCAACCTCAGTGGGGTCAACCTTCATGAGGCGAGCCTTGTCGGAGTCAATCTGATCGGAGCAGACCTTAACGAGGCAGATCTGAGCGGAGCACTTCTCATCGAAGCAGACCTCTCCTGGGTGCACCTCTCCAGGGCCAACCTGAGCAGAGTAGACCTCAGAGGAGTACGCCTCTGCAAGGCAGACCTCAACGAGGCAGGCCTTCAGGAGGCCAACCTGAGCAGAGTAGACCTCACAGGTGCACTCCTGTGCAAGGCAGATCTCAGGAGGACCACCCTCGATGAAGTCAACCTCAGTAAGGCAGACCTCAGCAGAGCCGACCTCAGCGGAGCCGTCCTTCGAAAGGCTACGCTCAGCGAAACCGACCTCAGCAGGGCTAACCTCAGTGGGGCTAACCTCTACCGAGCGAACCTCTCGAGAGCCAATCTCAGCAGTGCAGATCTCTATCTGGCAAATCTCAGCGAAACCAACCTCAACGGAGCCAATCTCAGCGAGACCGATCTGAGAGGAGCCAATCTCAACAGAGCAGCACTTACTAAGACAAATCTCAGCAGGGCAGACCTCAGAGGCGCACTCCTGGGAAAACAGATCTTCCAGATAGAAGGAGCTGAACCGTTTTCTTTGGAAAGAACCTTCACTTTCCTCTCTTAGCGCTACAGCTACAAGAGCGCATCAATGCCCTGGGCAAACCAGCCATGAGGAGGTTTCATGTGCTGTTCCTCCCCTGGTTAGGCTGCAGCCAGTAGACTAGAGCCAAGAGTATAGCGGTGATGACGATCCAAAGCAGTTGGAACCAGTAGAAGAAAGGGATGCCGATGAACGCTGGCTCCTTGAAGTTGTAGAAAGGGGGCCAGAGCATGACGATAAAAGGGATGAGGAGAAGGAAGAGAAGCCAGGGGCGACTCTTTCTCTCCGGACGGGTGAGCATGAGGTTCCTCCTTTTGTTGATGAGATGTGATCAGAACAACATCTACCTGGGATCAGAAAAAAGGACAATTGAAAAAGATGCGTACTTCTATGAGGGAGTATGGCAGGGGACAAGGGGATTGTCAAGCAAAACAATGGCGCTCCTCCTCATAGGCATCATCATTTGGACAACACGACTAGCCCAAAAAGGCTAATACTCCTCTGTTCTATTTGCTTAAGTAGACTTTTTTGGGTAGACTTTATTATGTATGAGATCACTCCGTAATTACAATGCACCTTATTTTGTACAATTGGTGGATCGTTTGCTCTGCTCTCTGCCATGCATGATCCCTTTTATGCTGTCTTTGAGCGTATGACATCATGCTAGTAATGGCAACCTGTAGGGCAATTGACCCATTAGCCCTCTATCACCATTCGTTTGAGTGTAGCAAGCATGACGCCCACAGGGAGGGAGTGTAACGCATTTCATCCTTCACATGAATGTTGACAAACTGCTCGTCAATCATGCGGGCTGTAGAGGAAGGACTGGTCATTACTTGGAGTCAACACATGTCCCAGCAGCAGGAACTGATGACAGATCGCTTGGTGCACGTCATTTCCTCGATCCAACGTGAAAGAAGGAGCGGTATGCTGACGGCGAAACGAGGGGAAGGAATCGCACTTGAAGAAGGCACCATTGTCTTTGCCAACGGGCAGATCACAGAGGCACGCGTCGGTCGGTTAAGGGGTGCAGAGGCACGCAACTGGTTAAGCACTTGGGGGAGCTGTCGCTTTATGTTTGTGTCGGCCTCTTCGGAGACGGGAGTTCACGTTTTCCAACCTTCTTTGCCTGCACAGAATGGTTCTATCAGCCCGCCAGCGCTCGGACCTCCTCGGCACATGACCAACACGAGATGGCCAGACCCGCAGACACCGATGCCTTCTTCCCTTGATGGGCGAGAAGGCCCACGGGTAGCAGGTGAACGGGAGAGGATCGGGAAGCAAGAACGACAAGAACGAATAGATACACCTGCTTCTCGAGCACCCTATCCTGTCCAGCAACTCGATGCGGCGCTGGGTTTGATCGAGCAGCATGGGCTTTCGCGTATCCACCGGCAGCTGTTCTACTTAGTTGATGGTCGTCGTACCATCGTAGAATTGGCACGACTGATGAGAAAAAGGGAGAGCGAGATCTACAGATTGTTAGAGGATCTCGAGCGTGCTCATGCCATCCGAATCACGTAGGGTCGCATGCACTGCCTATCGTCATGCCCTCCCTCGAGACAGGGTCAGGGACAAAGGCGAGTGCTCTTGCTTACACAAGGGAGAGAACAGAGATGTTTGATGCGATAGTCTATGCTCTGACCAGAGACCAGGCGCTTGCCGAAATTATCCGTGCGCAGCGGGAAGAGCGCGTTCCCATGCTGGACTATGCGGACTTAAGCGGAACCGACTTGCACAAAACCGACTTGAGTGGAGGAAACATTCGGGAAGCCAATCTCTCCGAAAGCAACCTGAGCGGGGCCTATATCTGTGGGGCCTATCTGCGCAAGGCCAACTTGAGTGGGGCTAACTTAAGCGGAGCCGATCTGAGCAAAGCGGTACTGATCGGTGTCAATTTAATCGGCGCGAACCTGCGGGGAGCGTTTTTGCGTTCAAGTGATTTGCGTGCCACCGACTTATGCAGTGTAAGCTTAAGCGAGGCCGACTTGACTGCGGCCAACCTGGTTGAGGCCGACTTAATTGACGCAGACCTGAGTAGGGCCGACTTGCCCAGGGCCGATTTGCAGAAGGCGAACCTGAGCGGCGCCAAACTGATTGGAGCGGACTTAAGCGGAGCGAATCTCACACAAGCGATCCTGAATGGAGCCGATCTGAGCCGGGCTAATTTGAGTGGGGCCACCCTGGTTGGTGCCAAGCTGGAGAGAGCAAACCTGAGCAAGGCCAATCTGAGCGGGGCCAACCTGAGCCTGACGAAACTGAGTGAAGCTAACATGAGCGGAGCCTACGCATGTGGAGCAATAATGTACGGAACCAATCTGATCAAAGCCAACATGGCCCAGACGAACCTGAGCGGGGCCAACTTGAGTAGAGCGTACCTCTTTCAGGCCTATGCGCATAAGGCTGACCTCAGCAATGTGAATTTCAGCCTGGCGAACCTGATAGGTGCTGACGTCAGTGAGGCAGATTTGAGTAAGGCGAACCTCCAGGACGCGAATTTGAGCGGGGCGAACCTGAGCGGCGCGTACATGCGTGCCACAAACTGTACACGAACTATATTGCAATATGCACAAATGTTTGGGGCCGTGCTCACCAATGCCCTCTTTTGGGGTGCCGATCTGCAAGGCATAGGAGCCACCTCACGTGAGTTCGCAGAGGTGGATATCACATCGCTCCATGAGATTCTGATCGATACGCGTACGGCTCAAGAGCTGAAGTTGCTGCTGCCCGGCTCCTAAGCAGAAGCACGCAGAAAAGGGGAAGCGACATGGTTAATTGGGAAATGTTAACCGTCTTTGTGATCATCTTCGCTGCTGTAGCAGCCCTCGGCTTTTGGGCTGCGCGCTGGCGTCCTGGGGACCTGGAGAGGTTACAAGAATGGGGATTAGCAGGGCGACGCTTTGGCACCATCACTTCATGGTTTCTGCTCGGTGGGGATGTCTACACCGCCTATTCATTTATCGCTGTGCCAGGACTCGTCTTTGCCACGGGAGCCCTCGGCTTCTTTGCCGTTCCCTACACGATCATTGTGTATCCCCTTGTGTTTCTCGTCTTGCCCAGGTTCTGGATCGTGGCCAGGCATCGTGGCTATGTCACCCCTGCCGACTTTGTACGCGAACGCTTTGATAGTAGCCTCTTGACGTTGCTGGTAGCGGTCACTGGCATCCTGGCAACGATGCCCTATATTGCGTTGCAGATCTTTGGCATCGAGGTGGTGCTTGCCCAGATGGGCGTCCCAATTGAGATCTCGCTCGTCATTGCCTTTGTCATCCTGGCTGCGTATACCTATACCAGTGGGTTGCGTGCACCAGCTGTGATTTGTGTGGTGAAAGATGTGTGCATCTGGTTGGTGATCCTGGTAGCCTTTATCTATCTCCCGATGAGACTGGGAGGCTTCGGGAAGATCTTCGAGGCGGTGCAGCAGAAAGCCGTGCACAATCCAGCAACGTTTCATGTGTTGCTCCCCCCACAACAGTACAGCGCCTATGCGACGTTAGCGCTAGGGTCCGCGCTCGCCTTATTCCTCTATCCGCACACGCTCACTGGCGTCCTCAGTACCAACAGTCGTCAAGTGGTGAGACGCAATGCGGCACTCCTTCCCGCTTACACCCTCTTGCTTGGCCTGATGGCCTTGCTTGGCTATATGGCCATTGCGGCTGGTATCAAACTCTCGCCCATCTATAAAGCGAATATTGCCTTACCGGCACTGTTCGCAAAGCTGTTTCCCCCCTGGTTTGCGGGTTTCTCCTTTGCCGCCATTGCCATAGGCGCATTGGCTCCCGCGGCGATCATGTCGATCGCCGCCGCCAATCTGTTTACGCGCAATATCTACAAGGAGTACTTCCATCCCACGTGCACTGAACGTGAGGAGTCGAGGGTCGCAAAAGTAGTCTCCTTAGTGATCAAAGTGGGAGCACTGGCCTTTATCTTGCTTTTACCGACCACTGATATCATCAACTTCCAACTCCTCGGCGGCATCTGGATAATCCAGACCTTGCCTGCTGTTTTCCTCGGCCTCTACACCAATTGGTTCCACCGCTATGCTCTGACTATCGGGCTGATAGGTGGTCTGGTGGTTGGCACCTGGATGGTCGTCATCCAGAATTTTGTGAGTTCCGTCTTTACCATTTCCTTTGCTGGACTCAAGATCCCTGCCTATGCTGCCGTGAGTGCGCTTATCGTGAATCTGGTCTGCTGTACGGTCCTCACCCTACTTTTTCGAACGCTGGGTATCTCAGCCGGACGGGATGCCACCAGACCAGCAGACTTTGAAGCGAACCCGGTTCCCGGGTCTCGATCGACTGTACTGGAAGCACAGATTGGCCGAAATGCTCACGCCGACGACACTACCAGGAAGGTGCAAGAGAGCGTAATGAACAGGAGTCGATTTT
>WNGG01006323.1_pt1 | contig 13866 bp, 12 predicted proteins | sample 5400661 | NCBI WGS metagenome assembly WNGG01 (sample SAMN13153372, study PRJNA577476) | soil metagenome | isolation source: 100 cm soil or saprolite under Garry oak tree replicate 1 | place: USA:California | collected 2016-06-15
TCTTTCCAGTTATCTGGCACCACTATTTTTGCTTCTATCCCAGCGTGTTCAGCCAGAAGATACAGCAGATGACTTCCGCTCAATAGCTCCAGCGGCTTTCCCTGAGCAAATTCAAAGGCTGCTTTCCCGTAGCCGCTGGTTGTAACCAGTATTCCCTTCGATGCCCCCTCATTTTGCAAGGTACCGAAAAGATCGCGAACAGCACTCACACCAACCGTATGCTTATATCGTTTGGCTTGAATCACCACTTTTCCACCAAATATGGGACGGGGATCATAAGCCACACAGTCAACCCTCCATCACGCGAGCCCCCTGCGCCGCTCGCTCGCTCGCTCGCTGCACGCCCAACCGCTACGCGGACACCCAACCGCCAGGTGGACACCCCCGCTCCCGCCAGCGACATTTGACATTTGTTACAGACCGAACAATTGCTACTCTCCATAGACACCCATCGAAACAGTTGACGGGCGGCCTAAACACCCAGGAGCCGGACTGCCCTTTGCCAAAATGATTTGCCGTGGTGCGCCATAAGGTTTGCCGCGTCTGTGTCAATTCAACCTGAGTTTGGCTCTGCTGTGCAAATGGTGCTGCTTGCTTCTCTAACGCGATATATTGGCCCTTGAGGACGAATGGACCACATTGGTTATCAAAGGTTTGTCGCATCGTGCGGCGAATCGGCCTCAGGGGATGGTTTCGTGACCGTCCAGCTCGTGAGCAAGTCCGGATTCACTATCTGCTCGCCTGATGAGCGTAACCGATACATACCCTCTGGCGCTTTCTGGAAAGCTTCCACATCAGGCGGCAGAGTGAACTCCTCACCCGATCCAGCCAACTTCACCGTGATGACCTCATCAGTAATTCCAACGATATCCCCATGCATTTGGGTTTGTTCGATCATGTGGCCATCGGGATCGAGATACGTGATCCCGATTAACACATGTTTGCCGATCAGGCTCTCATTACTCATCTTTCCGACTCCAGAGTTTTAACCGACGAAAGTACGTGAGGAGTGCTGTGCCATCCAGCGATCTTGCCATGGTTTCTTCCCTCCTCAATCAATGTCTGCTCAGTTTCCTTCTTCTGCAGCGTAACACACTTTTTTGAGCGGGACAAAGTTGCTTTCATATCGTAGTACTTGCGGCAAAACGTATGGCACACCATGCGACTAGAAGCATAATCTGTCGCCGAAAGAAAGCATATCCTGACGCAAGGAAGCATAATCTGTCGCCGCAGCATGCTGAAAGGGTTTTGGTGAAACGAACAAGAAAGGACCATAACGTGTCCGAAAGTTGTTAAAGAAGGATAATGTGCCTGAAAGTCCTAGCTGCGTGATCCTCCCACGCCTTCCTCGTCATTGATAGCATCAATTAGGAAATGGTGTGTTGCTATGTGGATGAGGAGAATCCCCTATGTTAAGTGCGGAACAGTTTGAAGTGTGGTGCCTCCAGCACCACCTTTCAGAGCAGGCACGAGCTCTGGTTGAACGGATTCGATCTTCCCCTCCATCGCGTCTGGTTCGGGGAGCTGCTGGCAATGTGAGTGGTCGCTATCCCAGTCAGAAAATGGGTTGCACCATTCAGTTTGAGAGCCATCGAGGCGAACTGGCCTTCATTTACCAATTGGAACACGACCCTGCAGTCTTCGAGTTTTTCGATCAACCCGAGTCCATTAAGCTGGTCTATGCTGGGAAAACAGGCAAGCCGGTGGGGACTTTCCATATCCCCGATTTCTTCGTCATTGGCCAAGGTGGCGCAGGCTGGGTCGAGTGCAAAATGGAGGATCAACTGCCTCAACTGGCTGATCACATGCCTCATCGCTATGTGCGCACCGGTGATGGAACCTGGTCTTGTCCTCCAGGTGAGGCCTATGCCCAGCCCTTTGGACTCTTTTACCGTCTGCAGTCATCGGCCCAGATTGACTGGGTCTACCAACGCAATCTCCGTTTTCTCGAAGACTACTTGCGTGTTTCTCGCCCTCCTCTTGATGGCGAGGTGACCACAGGCATTCGTGGGCTGGTCATGGGCAAACCAGCGCTGACCCTGCTAGAGCTGCTCGAAGGATTGCCAGCAGGAACGCCGGACGACGTGTACTTTCTCATCGCGACGGAGCAGTTGTATGTTGACCTCTCGCAGACCCCGCTGGCCGATCCACAGCACGTCCCCGTCTTTGTGGATCGTGAACAGGCGACAGCTTACGCCACGCTCCATCACTCCAGCTGGCACCTGTTTCCTGCTTCGTCTTCCTGTTCTTTGATCCCAGGAACGTTGTTGTGGTGGGATGGAAAACCCTGGAGGGTACTCAATCTGGGAGAAACCGCTGTCAGCCTGCTTTCTCCTGAAAAGCACGTGGTCGATCTGCCTGTAGAAGTCTTTGAGGACGTGTTGCGACAACGAAAAGTGACGGTGGCGACACCTGTGCCTGAAGATCAAGAGCGGAGAGAGGAGTACGAACACGTGCTCAACGCCAGCCCTGAGCAGTTGGAAGTCGCTACGTATCGCTACAAACTGCTCGGACGGGCTTTGCCCGAGGAAACCGTGGTCTCGGCACGAACGTTGCAACGCTGGCGAACGAAGTTTCGGACCGCAGAAGCCATCTACGGACAAGGATTCATCGGCCTCATTCCTGGACGAAACCGCCAAGGGAATCGCTTACCACGCCTGAGCCACAGTGTTGAGCACTTGCTTGAGCAGTACATTACGGAGCACTACGAAACCCCGAAACAGCAGTCCAAGAGCGCCGTCTACCTCCTCTTCGAACGGGAGGCCCGGGAGAAGGGGCTGCCTGTCCCAAGCTACCGGACCTTCCTCTCGCGGATCGAGAAGCGTGATCGACGTGAGCACACCTTGAAACGGCAAGGACCTCGAGCAGCTGCTCAGCATGATCCCTGGGTGTGGGAGTTAGAGCAAACCACACCCAAACACGGAGATCGGCCCTGGGAAATTGCGCATATGGATCATACGGAGTTAGACCTGGAGTTGGTCAGCGCACGCACGGGACGCTCGCTCGGCAAGCCCTGGGCTACGTTCATGACCGACGCCTTCTCCCGTCGGTTGCTTGTCGTATATCTGACCTTCGATCCCCCTTCGTACCGTTCAGGGATGATGGCGCTACGTGAGTGTGTGTGGCGCTACGGTCGTCTTCCACAGACGCTGGTGGTCGATGGTGGCCCTGATTTCCGCAGCGTGTACTTTGAGGCATTACTGGCCTACTACTCCTGCACCAAAGCTACCAGACCCTGGGCCAAGCCCAGGTACGGCTCGGTCATTGAAAGACTGTTTGGCACCGCCACCACCCAGTTCATCCACAATTTGACCGGCAACACACAAATCATGAAGCAAGTCCGCCAAGTCACCCAATCCGTTGACCCCAAGCGGCATGCGATCTGGACGCTTGGAGACCTCTACAGCTACCTCATGACCTGGGCCTACGAGATGTATGACACGACGGCTCATCCTGCCTTAGATCAAAGCCCACGGGAAGCGTTCAGAACAGGCATGGCCAGGAGTGGAGAACGCCTTCACTGCACCATCGACTACGATGACACCTTTCGCTTCTTCTCGCTGCCTACGACACCCAAAGGAACGGCCCAGGTCGAGCCAGGACGGGGCGTCAAAATCAACTACGTGTATTACTGGTCCGACGAATTTCGCCCGGCCGCCATGGAACACACCCAGGTCCCTGTCCGTTACGATCCGTTTGATATCGGGACCGCCTACGCCTTTGTCCAGGGGCGCTGGGTGCCCTGCATTTCTGAGTATTACCTCCAGTTCAAAGGGCACTCGGAGCGTGAATTGCTGCTGGCCACGGCTGAACTGCGCAAGCGCCGACAGAATCATGCCAAAGAAAGTTCCATTACGGCCAAACGTTTGGCCGAGTTTTTGGCGTCGGCACAAGCGCATGAAGTGGTGTTACTGCAACGATTACAAGATGTCGAAGCACAGGATGTCTTTGCCCAGATGGGCGGCATCCAGGGCAACCAGCGAAGTGAGCCGACTCAACCAACTCCTCCCACAACTCCGCAGCCAGGGCAAGGGCAATCTGAAGAGGAGGAAGATGTGTATGCTGACCTGGAGATCTACGAGGAGTACTCGTGATGTCAGAACAAGAGCGTCCCGCACCTTTCCCGCGCCATGTGTTGAACTTGGCGCCCCAGAGCCGACTGGACTACTTCAAGGCCTATACCGTTGCCCATCCAGCCTTGAGGCAGGCAGACCAGGCAGTCTGGAACGCACTGCGGGAACCAGCAGGAGCAGCCCTCGTTTTTGTCGTTGGTCCAACGGGCGTCGGCAAAACCACCTTGCTCACACAAATTGAGAAACGTTTGATCGATCTGGCGTTGTCGCAAGGTGATCGAGATTACCACCATATTCCAACGTTGAGGTTAGATGCCGTCTCTCCTGCGCTCACCCAGTTCAAGTGGGCTGACTACTACCAACGCGCATTGCTCCTGCTGCAAGAACCGCGCATGGAGTACGCGATTGAGGACCGCAGGCATTTTCCCCGGCTGAGCAAACGGGTTCAATCGCCAGAGATACGACCCTGGAAAGGCATCACCAACACAGCAGGGTTGCGCCTGATCTTTGAGCAAGCCCTCAAGCAGCGAAAACCCTATGCCATGCTGATTGATGAAGCTGAACATATCGCGAAAGCCGCCCGAGGATCCAAGCTCCTGGACCAGCTTGATCACCTCAAATCGCTTGCGATCATGTCGCAAGTCGTCCACGTTCTGGTAGGGACCTACGATTTGATGGTCTTCCGTAATCTGAGCGCCCAGCTCTCTCGACGCAGCATTGATGTCCATTTTGCTCGCTATCGTGCAACCAATGAGGCAGAGGTGAGAGCCTTCAAAAGTGTGCTGTGGTCGTTTCAGCGCAATCTCCCCTTGGAGGAAGAACCAGATCTGCTCCAATGCTGGAAATATTGCTACGAGCGGACCATTGGCTGTGTGGGCGTTTTGAAGGATTGGTTAACACGGGCCTTAGCCCAGGCGCTTGAACAGGGTGAGAAGACCATTTCACGAGCATTACTCGAACACCATGCCCTCTCCGTGGATCGTTGTGGTCAAATGGTTACCGAGGCGGTGGCTGGGGAAACGGCGCTCACCGAAGATGAGCAAGCTGCCTATCGGTTGCGAGTCCGTTTGGGGCTAGAGACAGGGCCAGCAGAGAGCCATGAGCAAGGTCGGCAAACGAGTTCCTCACCACGTCGTGGGTCACAGGTTGGACAGCGCAAGCCCACTCGCGACTCAGTCAAAAAGGAAAGGGCTTCATGAAAGCAATTTGTGGCGGGAGCCCAGTGAAGCATGAAGTGTCGCAAAACGACAGATTATGGTTCTAGTCGCACACCATGTAATTTGACGGAATACTTGTCCTTGTAGGACGCTATATGGTTCAAAAAGCTCTTGGACACTTTATGGTTAAAAATGGCAGATTGAGTCCAGCCAGATGAGATCTCTCTGTAAAGTCTTGAGTTTAACGGGCAGGCAGTATAATACTTTATGACTCAGGTAGCACTCTGTTTGGATTTATCTTTTCTGGGCTACTTTTTCCCTTAAGATATCGTGGCAATAACAGCCACGATATCTTGCAGATCGTATATATTACCTTGAAATATTTTATAATAGATGCAGTCACGAAAGGAGATAAATTAACACTGGCAAACAACAGATAAGGAACAATTTAGAAAGGGGCTAGAACCATGACCACAGTTGCTCGAATACTTACATTGCTTGAACAGTTTTTGTGAGCCCTGCTGTTTGTAATGTATCCTGTATGTGTAAGCTCTGTGCGGGAGGAGGTGGGGTCCCTCCACTTTCGGATGTTCCAATTGACGGAATGCTCATTACATATGAATGGCCAGATCAGATTAATTTAAATAGTTCTGATATCATTCGTATGAAAATCACTACTAACGCTTGTAAATCACGGTTGTCAAGTAGGCACGACTCCGGTGTAAAATACGGCATCGAACATCGTTCTACGCCTTCTCCCGAGACGAAAGTTCCTCAGACCTGGTCGTCGTCAAGGTGACCAGCTCTTTCCCACGCAGGCGATACGAGCTTCCGCGTAAGTAAAAGACCTCTCCGTGATGAAGCAGGCGATCGAGAATGGCCATCATCAAGGCGCTGTCTCCCACCAGCTCACCCCAGGTCGCTAAACTTTTGTTCGAGGTGAGAATGGTCGCTCCTTTCTCGTAGCGTGCCGCGATGATCTCGTACAAGACGGGACCGACTTGCGGCTCGACCGTTAAATAGCCAAACTCATCCAGAATGAGCAGATCGCAGCGGATGAGAGGGTCGATCAGGCGCGTGATCTCGCTGCGTGAGGTGGCGCTCACCACCGCATTGGCGAGCTGTTGGGCCAGCAGAAAGCGCACGCTGTAGCCTAATTGCACCATCTTGGTCCCTAACGCCACGGCCAAATGTGTTTTTCCAAGTCCGCTGGGGCCAATGAGGACCAGGGAACAAGACCCCGTCACGAAACTGCTGTCAAAGAAGCGCAGCAGCACGGCGCGTTTGAGCTCTGGTCGCAGGGCAAAGTCGAACTGTTCAATGGTAGCAGCGTAGGGGAAGCCGGCGCCTTTCATTTTGCGGCGTAACTGGTTCTCCTGTCGGGCCAGCAATTCCTCGGTGACCAACTGCTCCAGAAACTCCGCATAGCCCAGCTCGCTGTGTGCGGCTTGCTCAATCCAGCTTGCATACACCTGCCGTATGCGCGCAAGCTTGAGCGCCGTTAACTTCTGATCGAGCGCCTCACTCATCCTCGTGCTCCTGTCTGAGTGATGCTTGCTAGTTCCAGCACCCGATCCCAGTTGGCGACGTAGTGTTCGTACTGGGCGAGATCGCGCTCCACTTCATGTTGCGCAGGCACCGGCAGCTCGAGGAGCGCAGGTCCTGTTCTCGCCGAACCGACCGGCGCAGAGACAGCGGGGAGGCGAAGCCTCGCACGCACGTACTCTGCGCCATACATCTGCTGTTCCCCCGCCAGTTCCAGCGCCGCCACGAAATCGGCCGTCCCACTTTCCCGCGCCAGCTCGTACAGCGCCAGCATTTGCTCGCCCAGCTCTCTTCGCCGTTTGTGCGACAGTTCCCCAACGTAGCTCAATACCACTGGGGACAGGCTGCACAGCCAGTCGCGATAAACCATGACCCGTCCACGTGGCTTGCTTGCAAAGGCGGCCTCGAAATGTGCCGGGTCGATGATGCGTGCGTGCTGTCCTTTACAGCGCACATGCGTTGCCACGGGTTGCTGGTCGGCAAACAGTTCTACCCGTTCTGCGTGAATGCGGGCTGTGAGCGCCTGGCCCATCAAATGCGCCGGCACGGAGTAGCGGTTGGTTTCAATGGCCACCAGTCCCTCGCGGCTCACCACCACACAGTCAAAGAAGCCGTAATCGGTCGCACAAGCGGGGAGTGGTCCGAACTGGGGTTGTTCCTGCGCTAACAAGTCGGCGGGAAGCGCTCCGGTCGCATCGCTGAGTCGTTCGGTATTGACAAAGCGCAGCCACTCTTTGCATTGCTCCGCCAGGTCCGCATCATCATGAAACGTCCGACCAGCCAAGAAATTCCCTTTCACATATTTCACCAGGTTCTCGACAGCCCCCTTCTGGTTCCCGGAAGCCGGAGCGCACACATCCGGATGGAACTTGAACTCCACCGCCAGCTTCTGGTAGGCCGGGTTCCAGATCGGTTGATGCTGCTCGTCGCGCCCTAGGACTGCCGTCTTCATATTGTCGGTCACCACCGCCCACGGCACTCCACCGATGGTGGTGAAACAGGCAATCAAGCAGCGCAGCAGCGTTTCCTCACGCATATCCTGCTGGAAACTGACGAACATGTAGCGACTGTACTTGAGCCGGGCCGCGAAAAAGTAGCGCGTTTGTCCGCTCATGCCTTCTTTGGTGAAGGCCATGTCCCGCATCTCGCCCCAATCGATTTGTAAGAACTCCCCCGCCATCCCTTCAAAGCGCAGCGCCAGGTGGTGCGGGGACTGCTTGCGCGCTCGGCGCACCTTGCGCACGTAATCGTAGAAGGCCGTTTCTCCTCCCTGGTAGGGATGCTCGGCATCCTCCCGCGCCAGTTCGAGCATGCGGATCACTGGCAGATCCTTGTCCAGCCAGTTCGTGATCTGGGCATCATAGACCGCCACCACGCTGGCACGCTGACGTGGCTGCGGGTGCTTGTCCACGTCTTCACGTAGCACGCGGGCAATCGTGTCACGATGGTGCCCGGTGAATTGGGCAATCTGGACATTGGTCCAGCCTTTGTGTTTCAAGTAATAGATAGTTGATCGTTCCATATAATGCAGCATCCTTTTGACCTCCACAGCTTCTTTGATACTGTAGAGGATACATGAGTGATGCTGTATTTTACAGCGGTCTTGTGCCGATTCTCTTACCCCAGTTTACAACGCTGCAATAGCAGCTTCACAATTAACAGCTACGGTAACAGGTAACTACAGATTAGCAGGTGCAACTCCTGAAGAGGTTGGTACACCAGCGTGCTGCACAAATATTGCTGACAATGGGTGTCCCATCATAATTTCTGTCAAAAATGCCTTTGGGTCTAAATACCAGGTCTTTGCAGCAGCGCAATTCCTCGCAACCGCGTATAACAGCCTCAACAGCTCTAAGTAACCGTTTTTGATTTTGACTATTCAAACTGTCACATTCAATTGAACCATGCCTAAGATTCAATACAGGAATTAGCCATTGACTTTTTATGAGAATAGATATACCATCTGCAAGGGAAAACAATGAGCATCTCTTTTGTTGAGATGGCAACAGGTGATTTGTTGACCATATGCATCTGACAGAAGGTGCCAGAAGAGGGGGTGAGTACATGTTCGTCCGTTCTCTCTTTCTTGTTGGTCTCATTTTCTTCATCCTTAGTTTAGCCATTCTTGCTGCCCTCTTTTTTCTACCGCAGCCTTCATCGGCGGCTATACTCCTCACACCCAGACCGCCTCTAGTGGGAGGTGGTGGACCGCCCTGCGGTTGTCTTGCCGAAGAAGATATAGGGAACTTACATATCACAAAGTATTGGCCGACCCAAATGGATTTAAATACTTCGGATACTATTCGAGTGTTACTGATCCCCGACAATTTCAACGACTATTTAAGTGATCTGGCCACCACAGCAGGCAGCGGTACTCATAGGGTAGCGAGTGAAAAACTCGGCACCATCGAGGGTGGATTTTTCGACTCCGGCGAAACTATCGCAGGTCTTTTCGGTTCTGATTCTGAACCATTTGCGACTGCACATCTAGCAGCCACTACCTTTGATGTACAGTCCATCGGCTCTGGGGAGAGACCACTTGACTTACTACACATAGTCGAATGGAGCTGGATCATTAGCCCCAAAATCCTTGGTAGGCAGGTGATTAACGTGGATATAGATATAGTCTGGAGGTCGAAGAAGAGTGGGCAGGTGATACATCAGGTTCAGCTCTGGCAATCTAACTTTGACATCAAGGTGACGCAGCCTTTCTTCGATAGTAGTCAACTCACAGCAGGTGCGTTAGCATCCGCATTTTTAGGATTAAGCAGTCTCTTCGCCTCAATTATTGCCTGGGGTCTGGCACAAATCAGCACGCGATGGGATGAGAGGAGAAAGGGGCAAGACAAAGGAAGCAAAGCAAGCAATAATTCGGATGGAACAGGAGAACGACCACCTCCCCCTGCTCAGCCACAATTGGAAAAGGAAAATAAAACAGGCGTAGATCAGCAGAAGGACAAACATGTAGGAGAAGTCAAAGTACAGGAAGTAAAGAGCTCTGCGCAATTGCAACAAAGAAGTCGAGCGATATCAGTGGGTATACGAGCACTGCTTATTATTCTCTCGCTGCTCATCATAGGAGGTAGTGTACTCATCTATTACGCAAAAGTATTACGTCCTGCACAATTAAGTGCCCAGGCTACCGTTGCAGTCACACATGCAACTGCGACAGCACAGTCTCAACTAACGGCGACAGCTACATCTGTACAGCATCTCTTGACCACTTCGACCAGGGGTTCAACTGCGCTGAACGATCCCTTGCGTGATAATAGTGGCCATCATGGGTGGGCGGAAGGTACAAATTGTGCGTTTACTGGAGGAAGCTACCATGTTACTGTCGCAAAACAAGGTTATATCCACACGTGCCTGGCGTTATTGACCACCTTTGCTGATTTTGCTTATCAGGTGCAGCTATCTATCCGCTCGGGAAATGAAGGATGCCTAATTTTGCGTTACAGTGTGAGAAGTAATACTCATTCATATGATGCCTTTGATGCCTTCTGTGTCAGTAACGATGGTTACTACGACTTTATCACGAAACTCGCAAGTGTAACGACGTATACTGTTCTAAAATCTGGTTTCAACCCAGCATTTATAAACGTGGCAAATGCGACAAATACAGTCACTGTCATAGCACAAGCATTGCAATATACTATGTATATCAACAACCAGAATGCTCTAACGGTGACTGATAAAACGACCAGCCAAGGAGCCATCGGTGTTGGCGCGCGCGATGTTGACAATGCAACAGACGTTGCCTTCAGTAATGCAAAGGTATGGACACTGAGTTAGAGCATTGGATTTTGGCCCTTCTCAATTAAGTGAGGCCTGGTCATGATTCGTTAGGCGGCCTTAAGGCTTTGAGTCCGACATACATGTCCAAGTCGCTCTCGAAGCGGGTATAGGATGGCTAATTGAGACACGAAGATTGTGACAAATTTTATTTTAGTCACAAACAGATGGGGAGTGTAATGCTTCATCACTCTGATGACACATGGTTTGGGTTTCTTCCTGTCTCTCCGTGCTTTTTCCCATAACATGTCCATTTTAACGCATATCTGATGACATGAATCCAAAAAACATGAGGCTTCTTGGTTCTTCACATCGCCAGCAATCAATACCGGACTACAGGACACGTTATGGTTCCCAAACTGGACCAACGACGTGGATATGCGTCAAAACCGAGGATTCCTCCATACCGTGCGGTTGCTCTCAACCCAGAAAACAAGCCAGTCGCTGGACGGTTTATGCGTCAAGACGAAGGACAAGAATTCAGACAAATCACACACCACGGCAAATCATTTTGACAAAGGGCACGGACCTCCAATACTTCACTTTCTGAAGCGTCACACTTCACTAAATGAAGTAATGACTTGAAGGGCAGGGGCAAAAACAAACAGGGCGAGGTCCCCTCACCTGAACACTCACCGCCTCTCGGCGGCCGCTTCGTGCCTCACCCGCACCACTAGATCAGTCCACGAAAATACAGGCTAGCAGGAAGCCGCTTTCACCCCAAAAGAAAATACTAGGGAAAAGAACCTAAGAACATTGGAGCGTTTTAGGCCCATCGGGTCCAGCATCCCAAAAAATATGATATGTTCCATCAGAATATTTGGTGCAATTTGCGGGAACCCATGAAGGCAAATCAGTAGCTAGCCCTGCCTTAAATCCAGAGGTATATCCAGCAGTCTTACCGGACTTATACCCATCGTTATGCCCATAGGAATACCCGTTATGCTGTCCATCGAGATAGCCATTATTATATCCCTGAGAATACTGGTAACTGGAAAACATAGCCGTAGATACTACAGCAGCCCCGATGAGCAAAAGTGCAATAAAAAGCTCGATAATAATCCTTGTATGCCTGACTGCTTTTTTCTTCTGAACTGGTGGAGGTGGAGGCGGTATCGGTATTTCAGGCAAAGTGCCAGAATGGTAGTATGACCCTGGTTGTGTTGGTTCAATCATGGCTCGCTTCCTTCCAGGTATCCGCTTTTTCAGCCGTTCGCGTATACCCGCGCTCTTTTCTGACTGTTACAGCCACGGCACAGGACTTGCAAATTATCAGGATGGGTAGGACCGCCTAACGAAAACGGAATAATGTGGTCGATTTCGGGGTAAAGTTCGCTTCCACATGATCGACATTGATAATTGTCACGTCTCATAACGAAGCGTTTCATGTCTTCAGGGATATACCTTGATTGCACAGCAGGGCGATTATCAGGAACTACAGCCGTGCGTTTCTTGGACCAACGAATAATAAAGAAAGCGCAGAGGACCGCACTAACAAGCAATATGCCATCAATAAAAACGGCGGGATATTGCGCCCCAAAAAGTAGGACAAACGCAATACAAACAAGTATGCCAAGCCACAAGGCGGATTTTTGCTTTCTACTTCTTCGATAATGACCGCGTACATAAATCTGCTTAGGCACAATGACACTCTTCTTTCTGGCTAGTTCCTACTATGAGCATACTTGTTGCATTTCATCATAATAGGCTGTCCATTGATAGCTATCGCTTCCAGCATTATCAGTGTGATAGCTAAGGTCTATCCACAGGATGCACCGTCTTACCTGTTGGTACGCATTCCAGGGATAAGGGTAAATATTTCCATCTACGGAATTTAGTGCATAGGCGACCATAGCATTGGTCATCGAGGTAGCATCCTTGATAGTTGGATAAACAGAAACCACATAGACCAACGTGTGAGAATGGAACTCGACATTATCGGGACTGGATACAGGTGCTTCCAATGTTGTCCCATTGCTACCTGTTTCTTGAGGGAAGTTAACAGGCCGTATGTCATACACTGGTAATCCTGATTGAGCAATCTGGTTAACAATGTCCACTGCTGTATAATTCTCATGCATTTTTGTGCTAACTACCCAAGTACCTGCAAGTGAAAGCGGCCATAGTATCAAGATGATGATAACCAATATGATGAGTCTTTTTGATTTACGTTGCGGCGTATATGGTAAATAATGCGGTTGCTGATATGGCGTGTATGGCGGCTGCATGTTCGCTATTCCTTATATACGAGTGTCCCAGGACGATGAAAATTGAAGAATATAAATCCATCCGGCTTTTCACTTAATGAAACGCGGCTGAGTTCTGGATGTAACACTAGATATTCTTTTGTGTAAGTTTCTGCCTCTTGTTCGTCGTTCGCATAAAATGTAAATAATCGTCCTAACTTTCCTTCTCTGCATTCTAGCAGCCAAAGGTACAGCGTTTTTACTTGTTCGCTCATGCTCTCCCTTCCCCTTGTGTCGATTACCCTTTACAGGTCACACCTTACAGGATAAACCGTAAAGGATAATGGTGTCAAGAGAATAGGCAACGTAAAATTTATGCTCATGAGTAGGATACGCTTGAAAGTAAAAGAGATTGCGATAGAGAAGAAGCGCCTATATCGTGACCCATATAGAGATGTGAATATTTCTACCCTTGTGAAAATTGCCAAAACCCTAAAAGTCACGGTGAATGATCTCATCGAAGAGGAAGACGATAACTAACAATGAGTCAGTACGAGGTTTTTAGTAACCCTAATCTGTTATCCTACCTGGCCAAACACCTGCGCCATCCATCATGCACCATCACGCAAGAAGGCACCGCCATTTTACCGTACTCGTGTCCTGATCTTTACCGCTCGTCTGTAGGGCTCCCATCCGTATTATCACTCCCACGACTTCTTTTTGCCTTTCGTAGCTTTTCCCGTTTCCTCCGCGGCCCATACAGCCGCTCGGCCATATTTTCAACCGTCTCCATCACCTCCTTCAGCACAGGCTTATTCTGAAAAAAGATCACCTCGCTCGCCGCCTCCTGAAACGCCTCCTCCGTCACGTTCAGCCCCTTGTAGACCAGCAGCAGCAGCGAGGCGCAATTAGCCGCACGCACCTTTTCTATCTTTCGTCTCAGGTACTGCGGATGCCAGAAGCCCACCAGCTCAATCATAATTTTCCGCTTTTCATCCTGGTCGTCGACCAGAATAAAGTCCGGGATCATCACCGTATCTCCCAGCAGGAGCACCTCACTCTCGCGGGTGAGTTGCCAGTGTCCTCGTTTATTTCCCATTTTCTGCTCGAACT
>WNGG01012837.1_pt2 | contig 13863 bp, 11 predicted proteins | sample 5400661 | NCBI WGS metagenome assembly WNGG01 (sample SAMN13153372, study PRJNA577476) | soil metagenome | isolation source: 100 cm soil or saprolite under Garry oak tree replicate 1 | place: USA:California | collected 2016-06-15
ATCGCCGCGGCGAAAAGCTTCCACCAGCAGCGGATCTTGGGAAAAATGGGCGAGCAGGCGCAGCTCGATTTGGGAGTAGTCGGCGGCGAGCAGCAGGTGGCCCTTTTCCGCGGTGAAGGCGGCGCGGATTTCGCGACCCAGCTCGGTGCGGATGGGGATGTTTTGCAAGTTGGGATTGATGGAGGAGAGGCGGCCGGTGGCGGTGCCGGTCTGCTGAAAAGTGGTGTGCAGGCGCTGGGTACAGGAATTGAGCAGCACGGGAAGGGCGTCTACGTAGGTGGACTTGAGTTTCGAGAGCTGGCGGAATTCGAGCACGCGGCGCGGCACTTCGTGGGAGGCGGCCAAGGCCTCCAAGACATCGACCGCAGTCGATATAGTTTTGCCTTTGCCGTACTTGACCGGCCTAGGCAAGTTGAGCTGGTTGAAGAGCACGTCGCCAAGCTGCTTGGGAGAATTAATGTTGAAGGTCGTTCCCGCGAGCTCGTGGATCTGCTTTTCTTTGACGGCAATTTCAGCCTGCAAGCGTTTTGACAATTTACCAAGGACGTCGCAATCAATTTTGATGCCGGCCTCTTCCATGCGCGACAGGACAGGGACAAGAGGCAAGTCTATGGCTTCATAAACCTGCAGGAGGTCATTTTCGATGACCTCGGCCCGCAAGGCGGCGGCGATGCGTCCGGCGACATCGGCGGATTCCGGTAGCGAGCCGGAGAGCTTGAGGTTGAAACGCCGCAGAGCAACTTCGGCGAGTCCGTGGTTGGAGTAAGTGGGATCGAGGAGATAGGAATAGAGCATGGGCTCGTCGCGTACTCCGGCGAGGGCGGTGCCTTTTGCCTGGAGGGCGTGCATAGCAGATTTGTAGTCGTGGATGGCCTTGGGAAGCGATGGGTCGGCGAGGATGAATTGCAGAGCTTTCACGGCGGCATTTTTCCCGAGCTCTTTAGAAAATCTCGCATCGGCGGGGGCGGTACTGTTTTCCAAAGAAACTGTAAGTGCTGCGCCGGGTGCGGAGGAGAGGGCGAGCTTGTGAGCGGAGAGCGCGTCGGGCCGGAGGCTGGCTGTGACCGCAAGGTCTAATGATGGCGGCAGTAAAGAGGCGGCAAGTTCGGGATCGTCGGTGGCGGATTCTTCTGGTGGCACGGCCACCGCGGCGATAGGAAATTCCAGGGCGATGGCGAGAGCGCGGCCACGCGGTAAAGCGGCGATGACGGCTTCGACATCGGCCGCGGAGCTGGCTTCCGTGTAGTCGGTCTGACTTAGATCGATGCCGCTGACAAACTCCTTAATTAATGATGTGAATTCGAGCTCGGTGAACAGGCGGCGGCAGGCTTCTACGTCAGGCTCTCCGGCGATCATGGCGTTGAGGTCGAGATCGATGGGCACGTTGCAATCAATGGTGACCAGCTCTTTGCTCCTGAGCACAACATCGTGGTTCTGCTGCAGAGATTCGCGATAACTTTTACGCTCGACTTCGGCGGCGTGGTCGAGCGCCTGTTCGACGCTGCCGAAACGCTTGATGAGCTCGACGGAACCTTTATCGCCGATACCGGGCGCGCCGGGAATGTTGTCAATGGAATCGCCGCGCAAGGCCATGACGTCCACAACGCGGTTGGGCGGGACGCCGAGGATCTCCTCAACTTTCGCGGCGTCGCAGATGAGGTTGTCCTTGGGCGGATTGAGGACGCAGATTTTGTCGTTGACGAGCTGAAGCATGTCCTTGTCGCTGGAGACGACGAAGACGGGATGGGATTCTTCGGCGGCCTTGCGGGCGAGGGTGCCAATAACGTCATCGGCCTCGAAGCCGGAAACTTCGAGCACGGGGATGCGGAAGGCATCGAGCGCGGCGCGGATGTAGGGCAGTTGCTGGGCGAGGTCGGGGGGCATCTCGGAGCGTTGTGCCTTGTAGCCGGCGTAGGCGGTATCCTGAAACGCCTGGGTTTTGCTGTCGAATTTGCGCACGATGGTGATGCCGTCGGCCTGAGCGTCACGAAAAGTGGGCGCGGCCACGTCAAAAACGGCGGCCAGATATTCGGGATGGAAGTCGTCGCGAAGCTTGCGCAGCATGTTCACAAAAACATAGGTGGCGGCGGTGGGGATGCCGGTTTTGGTGGACATGGGACGCTGGCGGGCCATGGCGTGATAGGCGCGGAAGATGAACGACATGGCGTCTATAAGGAAGACGCGGCCGTGGGCGGATTTGCGGGCGGGGGAGGAGGCGGCCGGGACGGATTTGGTTTTGGCGGGCAAGAAACCAGTTTAACTCAGGGAAACAGCGTTCCGCGATCAGCGGTGGGATGCGGTTACCAGGCATAGGGGGTTCTTCGCTTTGCTCAGAATGACAAAGCACAAAGGAAACTAGAGTCCGGTTGCGTTCAGGATGAAAAAGGCAAAATCCAGGTCCCTCGCCCGCCGAACACCGGCGTCTTGCGAAAGATTTTTTACACGATAAACATGCAGTCGCCGTAGGAATAGAAACGATAGCGTTGGGCGACGGCGTGGGCGTAGGCGCGGAGGATGAACTCGCGGCCGGAAAAGGCGGAGACCAGCATGAGCAGGCTGGAACGAGGGAGATGGAAGTTGGTGAGCAGGGCGGAGACGATGCGGAAGGCGTATCCCGGATAAATAAAGATATCGGCTTCGCCAGAGACTGGGGAGATCTGCGGGATGCGTTCAGGAGAATTCCAGGGTTGTTCAGTGGCGGCGTGTTCTAGGGCGCGAACGGTGGTGGTGCCGACGGCGACGACGCGGCGTTTTGCGGCAAGGGCGCGATTTATTTTTGCGGCGGCGGCGGCCGGAATGCTGTAGCACTCGGAGTGGAGTTTGTGATCCTCGATGCGGTCAACGTGAACGGGCTGGAAGGTGCCCAGTCCGACGTGAAGAGTGAGCTCGGCAGTCTCGATGCCGCGGTGGCGCAGCGCGTCCAGAATTTGAGGAGTGAAGTGAAGGCCGGCGGTAGGCGCCGCAACCGATCCGCGCTCGCGGGCGTATACGGTCTGGTAGCGCTGGCGGTCGGCGGGAGAATCGGGGCGGGCGATGTAGGGCGGAAGAGGGACGTGTCCGAGCTGCTCGATAGTTTCGAAGAAATTGGGGATGGGAGCGAAGCGCAAGCGACGCTCGCCGAAATTTCCGCGGGCGATAACAGTGGCGCGCAGGGGCGTTTCGCGGTTTTCGCGATCGCCGAAGCTGAGCTGCTCGCCAACGCCGATTTTGCGGCCGGGGCGGACCAGCGCTTCCCAATCGTTGGAGTCGGGGGAGAGCTGGCGCGTGAGCAGAACCTCGATGACTCCGCGAAGAAAGCCACGGGAGGCAGGATTGCGAGAGCTGAGGGGCTGAGCACGGGCGCCGCTGCGGTGTCCGTAAAGACGCGCGGGGAAGACGCGGCTGTTGTTGAAGACCACCAGGTCATCAGGGCGCAAGAGTTCGGGGAAATCGCGGAAAAGGCGATCATGCATGGCGGCGCTAGCGCGGTCGAGGTGGAGCAGGCGGGAGGCATCGCGTTGGGAGAGCGACTCCTGGGCGATGAGCTCGGCGGGCAGGTGGTAATCGAAATCGGAGAGCAGCACGTTTAAGATTTACCACAATCGGAAGCCGGGTTTCGGCGCCGAGAGCGCAGGACGACCGTTGCACGCGACGTCTGTGGTTTGGGTTCCTCGCGTGCAAAAGCGGCGCGCTCGGAATGACAAGCTAGAAGGCCTGCTGTAGGATACGCGGGCGGTACGGCGGCGAACGACCAGTCCAATCGGGCAAAGACGGGAGCGAAGTGGCGACCCGGGGTTTGCTTCGCGAGCAGATGACTGAGACAAGGAAATTGAAGACTTATGAAGAATGATCGCCGGCAGCGGACGGAGATTATCCGGGTGGGAAAACTGCTGCACCAGCGCGCCTATGTGGCGGCCACGGATGGAAACATATCCGTGCGGCTGGATCGCGACCGCGTCCTGGTAACGCCGACGGGCATGTGCAAGGGCATGATGGCAGCGGGCGATCTGGTGACGGTGGATATGCGCGGCCGGGAGCTGGGCGGCAGGCGGAGCGTCTCCAGCGAAGTGGGAATGCACCTGCAAATTTACAGTTTGCGTCCCGACGTGAAGGCGGTAGTGCACGCCCATCCGCCGACGGCGACGGGATATGCGGCGGCGGGAATGGCGCTGAACCAGGCACTGGTTTCTGAAATCGTGCTGGCGCTGGGCTGCGTGCCGCTGGCCAAGTATGCGACCCCGGGGACACAGGAGTTGAGCGCGGAGCTGGCGCCGCTGATTCCGCAATATGATGCCATCCTGATGGCCAATCATGGCGTGGTGACCTATGGAGAAGACCTGTTGCGCGCCTACATGAACATGGAAACAGTGGAGCATTTCGCGAGGATTGCGCTGGTGACGCATCTGCTGGGCAGAGAACAGCCGCTGGGGGAGGAGGAAGTGCGCGGGTTGATGGTGGCGCGGGAGAAATATGAGTCGGAAAATTCAGGGAGCGCGGCGCCGCGTTCTCCGATGATGCGCGGGCGACGGGAGTTTTCTCAGCGCTGAAGCAGAGACGTTGCGGCAACGTCTCTATAAGAGTCCATTCCTTTCTGCCAGGGAGCGGTGTTTGGATTCCTCTCGCGCAGAAGCAGCGCACTCGGAAGGACAAAACAAGGGCAAAGCAAAGGTGAGAAACGCCCGGCAGTTTGCCGGGAATAGGGATTCTTCGCTCCCACCCCATTTCGCGCGGCGCGAACTGGGGACCCCGCGGCTTCGCTCAGAATGACAAAAGCATAGAGTTCTCGCTTTGCGCAATAAAAAGCGCTGCTGACAGTCCTAAGTTACGGTTTTTTGGCAAGCAGGTCGGTGAAGATGAAGCCATCGCGCGAGACGCGTTCGCCAACTTGCACGGAGATGGAATTCTTGAACGTAGGGCCGGCGTAAACGAAGGTATGAAACTCGCCGTTTTCGCCGCAGGGATCGATGCTGGCGGGCAGGTCAGCCAGCAGTTGGGCGTCGAAGTCGCGTCCGGAAAAATCCGCGGCGAGCACCCTGGAATCCACCACGCTTAATTTTGCGCGCAGGCCGGAGGCGATCATCTGGCGGGCGAGAGGCAGCGTCGGCAATCCCCAGATGGGAAACAGGGGCTGGAGGCCGGTGTCCTGCAACTGCTTTTCGCGGTAGGCGCGGATATCGGCCAGGAAAAGATCGCCGAAGGCGATGGCGGTCACGCCGGAGGCCAGGGCATTATCGCAGACGCGGCGCATGGCGGCTTCGTACTGGGAGTTGCTGCAGGGAGAAGGCAGCGGCACGGCAAAAAGCGGCAGGCCGGCGGCTTGGGATTGCGCGCTGACCAATTCCTGGCGGACACCATGGATGGCGACGCGGTTGGCGCTTTCGTTGAAGGTCGTGAGCAGTCCGACGACTTCGACTTCCGGAGTGCGGCGCAAGAGGTGGAGCGTCCAGGCGCTGTCTTTACCGCCGCTCCAGGAGAGCAGCGCTTTTTTCGGTCGCGTCACTTCGATGTTTTCACCGCGGAGGCGCACGGAGCCGACATCAAAAAATTTGACCACAAAGATCCCTGGACAGCTTTGCCGGGAATAGGGATTCTTCGCTTCGCTCAGAATGAAAAACAAAAACAAAAATGACAATTAAAAGCAAAGATGAGGAATCGCTTTTTTTAAATCACACCTCCGATTTTTAAATCATTCACCTCCGATGCGAAAGCGCAGGCCGGCGCGGAGGTTGGCCTTGAGCGCGGGGTATCCGGCGGCCTCTTCGTAGCGCTGGTTGAGCGCATTTTCCAGGTTCAAATAGCCGGTGATGCGGCTGGTGAGCGCATACCATCCGCCAAGATCCAGGCGGGCGTATCCGGCGGCGTGAGTCACCGGCGGAAACAGTCCGAGGAAATCGGAATCAGCCCGGCGGCCGACGAAAGATGCGCCTAAATTTCCGCCCCAGCGATTGGCCGCGTAGGTGAGCAGCAGGTTGCCGGAGTGGCGTGGACGGCGCAGAAGCGGCGCACCGGCGGCAAGCAGTGGATCAAAAGCTAGCGGCGCTTTGAGGATCTGAGTTGAGGTGTAGGTGTATCCGGATTGGACGGTGAGCCGGTCATGCAAAAAACCGGGACGGGCGTGGAAGCCCAGTTCGGCGCCGTGGGCCAGGGCGCGGTTGACGTTTACGTACTGGCTGATGAAGGTGAGCGGGTCAAAGCTAAAAGCGATCTGGTTGCGAAAGAGATTGTTGAAATAGGCGCCGCTGAGGAAATATCTTCCGCCTAGAAAGGCCTGCTGCGCCGCGGCTTCGAGGGAGCGGACCTCTTCCGGTTTGAGCCCGGGATTGGGAATAATGCCGAAGCCGCCCTGTCCGAAAGATTCTTCCAGGCGCGGCTCTTTGATTCCGGCTCCGTACGCGAAGCGCAGAGACGTGCCCGAAAGCCAATCGGGGTGAGCGGAGCGCGTCCAAATATTCAGTGGGAGAGTGAGCGCGACGCGAGGGATGGTGCGGTAGCCGAAACTTTCATTGTCGAGGAACCGCACTCCGGCGATGAGCGAGAGCTGCCGCCAGTTCAGCAGTTGCTCGACAAAGCCGGCGTGATTGCGGCGGAGACCGTGGCTGAGCGGGGGCGAGGTGAGATCCCCGACAAAACCGTTTTCGTCTTCGAAGTGATAGCCGAAGATGGTGCGCGAGGTCAGCGGTGGACCGCTATGTTCCCAGTACTCGCCTTGATATTCGAGGCCGGCGCGATTGATGTTGGCGAGGTCGGAGAAAGGAAAATCGAAGTTGCCGAAGAGCGGCGAAACGCGCCCGGGGTCAATGACGGAATCTATGTTGGTGCGGCGGTGGTTGTATTCGAAGCCGGTGAGCCGGTTCTGCAGGCCAGCCGGCCCGGCGAGAGTGAGTTCGGCGCTGGCAAGAAAATTATTCTGGCGGGCGCGCTGATCGGAATCGGGCGGAACCAGCGGGCGTCCGTCGAAGGTCCAGAAGGACTGCACTCCGGAGCGATTGTTGCTGTGACGGGTGCGAAAACGAAAGATGGCTTTGGGCGCAAGCAGAACACCGACGTTGGCGCCTTGGGAGGAATTGGAGAAATCGTCGTTGACGCCCTGACCGGCAGTGTTGAACTGCTCGGCGAAGAGGTCGTAATCGAAGTGGCCGCGGGAACCGGCCAGGGAGGCGTATCCGCGGGCGCTGGAGAAAGAGCCGCCATCGGCGCCAAAGCACAGCTCGGGAGTCAGAGTGCTGCCGGTGCGCGTCCAAAGCTGGACGACGCTGGTCATGGCGTCGGAGCCGTAAAGAGTGCTTTCCGCGCCGCGCACGAATTCCAGGCGATCCACTTCGGTCATGGGGACAACACCGAAGTCGAAGGTCCCGCCGGGATCGTTGAGGGCGACTCCATCGACGATGACCTTGTTGTAACGGGACTCGCCACCGCGAACGAAAAGCGAGGCCAGGCCGCCGCGGCGTCCGGCGACATTGATGACAGCGCCGGGCAAGAAGCGAATGGCCTCAGCAGACTCAACCGGCTGCATGGCGATAAGAGTGTTGCGCTCCAGGGTGGCGACGCCGGCGCCAGATTCAGCCGCGGGCAGGGGAGTGGCGGCAGCGGTAACGACGATGTTGTAGGCGGCGGGGGCGGGCTGCAGCGCGACGGTGTCGAGAAGAATCGCGGCCGAGGGCTGTTCAAGTTTGGTAAGCAGTCGCCGGGAAGCGAAGCCGGGGGCCATCACTTCAATTCGATAAAGTCCGGGGGAGAGACCGGAAAATGTGGCGAGGCCTTCGGGGCCAGTTTCTTGCAGAGCGATGGCGCGAGCACCGGCTTTTCCGCCGGGGTAGAGAGCAATACGGGCGCCGATGACGACGGCGGCGCGCGGATCAACGACTTTAATTTTCCAATCGGCGGAAAAGGAGATGGAAGGGATGAGAAGCAGGTAGAGAACAGCCCGAAGTCTTGGCACGTGAGCCTCCTTTGCACGCGAAAGGGGTGGTGGTTGGCGATTCGCGCCGGTCTCCTGGCTTAGCGAGGCTTGATTAGGCGATCGGCCTTCCCATGGCAGGGCCACAGTGGCCGAATCGCAGAACTCTCGCTTACAGTTGCGCGGCAGCGCGGGATTTGCACCCGCTTCCCAGTCCTTGGTTTTCATGCCACCGCAACGCTTGGCTTGCTGCGGCATGTACGAGGACGCGCGAATCGAGGTTGTGAAAGAACTACAGCGGAATGAATTTAACGGCGGAGAAGGAGGAAAGTCAAATGCAGCAGGCTGGCAATTGGACAGTTTGCAGGAATCGGTATTTCGCTCCGGGGAATCGCTCAGAATGACAAGACAAATACAGATCCCTCCCGGCGCTCCGGATGATAAGGATTGGCCTTCCAGGCAGCGGCTCGCTGCGCGAGCAAAAATAGATATTTAATGCTGCTGGCCAACCTGGGCTTCGGCGAAGGTGCGGATGCGCTCGAGGGCGGACTGAAGTTCTGTGAGGCAGCGGAGGTCGGCGTCGGCATCATCGTTGCCGGCGGGAGCGGGAATCATTTTGCTGGCGCGAATTAGGGCGCGGGAAAAAGGTTTGGGGATGAGGAAGGCATCCCAGGAGCGTAGGACCCAGGCGCGATCGAGGGCGATATGGAAGCCGATCAAGGGCATTCCGGTCTTGCGGGCGAGCAGCACGGGGCCAGGTTTGGCGATATAGCGCGGTCCGCGAGGGCCATCTATGGCAAAGGCGATGCTCAAGCCCTGCTGGAGGTGGCGGTGCATCCCCAGAAAAGCGGCCACGGCGCCGCGCGAACTGGAGCCGCGGATGGGACGATATCCCAAGCGCTGGATGATGCGGGCAACATATTCACCGTCGCGGCTGTGGCTGGTCATGACCGCGATGTTCTGACCGCGAAAATAATAAGCAGCGGGTAGAACGCAGCGGTGCCAGAAAGCATAGATGGCGCCGCCAGGGCGATCGTTGGAGGGGCCTCCCTCTTCGAAGGAGACGGAGTAGCGAAGGGTGCAGCCAACAAGGCGGACTAGGAAGGTCAAAGCGGACTTCCACTGGTTCGCCACTGGCCAACTTGGCGGGGGTGCTCAAGGACATGCCGCCGGCGCTGATTTCGAGGCTGGTGGCCAGCAGCTTGCGCCGGGCTGCGGTTTCGATTAAGACTTGGGCAACTATGGGAACGCGCACATAACGGCGTAGTTCGTGCACCACCAAAAGGTAGGTGCCGCGGACGACCTTGAGGGCCGACTGGCGGTCAAGGTTCTCTTCGAGCACAGCATTGATGCCGTACTGGGAAAGACGCAAGGCCTCCTGAGTAGCGGCGGCGATCCCATAAATAAGGATACGGCGGTTGGAAGGCGAGGTGCGGATGAGGTGAAGCAGAGCAGCGGCATTCTCGTCGAGGCGGAGCACGCAAGCGTCAAATTTTTCTTTCATAAGGCGTTGCGCGGCAGTGTCGGCGGCGACGGGAACGGTTTGAATCCCGAACTGGCGGAAACAGTCGCGGAGAATTCCTGCCATCGATTCTTGAACGTCGACAAGGGCGACCCGGGCTACGGGCTTGGCAACCGAGGTGGCGGGCGAGGTGCCGGTGGAAGTCGGAGGCATAAGGGTGTGTTTTCCTGGAGCTTGGGGGACGCCTATTCTGTTCCTATGCTGGCGGTTTGGCAACAGGAGAGTAGCAGGAAAGTGGAGCCGGCTGGAACGCAGCGTGAATGGCGGCCTGCGGACAGCTCAATGCCCAAGGTAACGCATCTACAAAGTTAAGGATTCCAGATCCAGGGTATTCAAATCCAGTAAGAGTTGGCGAGGAGAGAAAAATGCGAAAAGTAGCATTGTTGTTTGCCTTGATGGCGGCGTTTACTCTGAGCGCGGCCGCGCAGGGGAGTTACGGGTCGGCGCCGAGCAGCGACCAGACGAAGCCGGCAAAAACGAAGAAGGTCAAAAATACCAGCGGGGGGAAAGAAACCTCGCTGAGCGGCTGCCTGAGCGGCCCCAATGCGGAGAATGCGTACGTGCTCACCAACGGGCGGCATCGCAAAGGGGTGGAAGTGGGCGGTTTGGACGAGCTGAAGGACCACGTGGGCCACCAGGTGAAACTGACGGGCATGTGGGCGAAGTCAGGTGCCGACATCGGGGAGAACGAACCTGCCGGGAAAAGCGAAAAGGGCGAGCGTCACTTCAAAGTAACGAAGGTGACGCACGTTGCCGATAGCTGCACCGCGCCAGCAGCCGCGAAGAAGAAGAAGTCTACGTAATTAAGCTCGAGGTGAGCTTCAGAGCGCAACTCCGAGAGGGGTTGCGCTTTTTTGTTTTGCGCAGCATTTTTCGCCGGAGATGCTCGCGGGTTCACGCGGATTTTTAAAGAACAAGTAGGAATACAAACCTAAGAATCGACTGGGGTCATTCCGTCCAGCGGCGGAAGAGGAGACAGCCGTTGGTGCCTCCGAAGCCAAAGGAGTTGGACATCGCAAAGTCGAAGGAGGCGCTGCGCGAGTGATTGGGAACGTAATCCAGATCGCACTCCGGGTCAGGTTCTTCCAGGTTGATAGTGGGGGGTAGCTTCTGGTCACGCAAGGCGAGCACGGTGATGCCGGCCTCCAGGCCGCCGGCGCCGCCGAGAAGATGTCCGGTCATGGACTTGGTGGAACTGGCGGCGAGCTTGCGGGCGTGTTCGCCGAAGGCACGCTTGATGGCAACGGTCTCCACCCGGTCCCCGATATCGGTAGAGGTGCCGTGGGCATTGATATATCCCAGTTGACTGGGATGGAGCTTGGCGTCGCGCAAAGTGTTGAGCATGACGCGGTACCCACCCTCGCCGTTGGCCGCGGGCTGGGTGATGTGATGAGCGTCGGCGCTCATGCCGTAGCCGACAATTTCAGCGAGGATTTTGGCGCCGCGGTGGCGGGCAAATTCCAAATCTTCCAGGATGAGGATGCCGGCGCCTTCGCCAATGACGAAGCCATCGCGCCCCACATCCCAAGGACGGCTGGCCTTTTCGGGAGCATCGTTGCGGGTGGAAAGGGCGCGCATGGCGGCGAACCCGCCCACGCCCATGGGAGTAATGGCTGCCTCGCTGCCGCCGGCAATCATGACGTCGGCATCGCAGCGGGCGATGATTTTGTAGGCGTCGCCGACGGAGTGCGCGCTGGAAGTGCAGGCGGTGCAAGTAGCTTCGTTGGGCCCTTTGGCGCCGTAGCGGATGCTGACTTGTCCGGCGGCCAGGTTGACGATGGCGGAAGGAATAAAAAACGGCGAAATCTTGCGCGGGCCACCATTGAGCAGGGCGGAATGCTCGCGCTCGATGACGTCGAAACCGCCAATGCCGGAGCCGATATGCACGCCGACACGGTCGCCGGCTTCGGGAGTGACTTGAAGCCCGGCCATGCGCATGGCTTCCTCAGTGGCGGCCATGGCGAGCTGGATGAAGCGCGCCATTTTTTTCAGCTCTTTTTTGTCTATGAACTTTAGAGGATCGAAGTTTTTGACTTCAGCGGCGATCTGGCAGGAAAACTGGGAGACATCGAACTGGGTGATGCGGGCGACGCCGCTTTTGCCGGCGAGCAGGTTCTTCCAGACCTCTTCGGTGGTATTACCAACACCGCAGATGAGGCCGATGCCGGTGACAACGACCCGTTTTCCCGTCACTTCCCTCCTTTCGAGTTTTTCTGGACGTAGTCTATGGCGTTTTGCACGGTGCGGATTTTTTCCGCGTCTTCGTCGGGGATTTCGATGTCAAAGGCCTCTTCAAAGGCCATGACCAGCTCCACGGTATCGAGGGAATCGGCCCCGAGATCATCCACAAAAGAGGCGCTGGGAGTGACTTCGCCCTCGTCGACTCCCAACTGCTCGACGATGATCTGCTTTACTCTATCGTCAACCAGCGGCATCTGCTCTCCTGGGTTTGAGGATGGAAGTGTCCTTAAGCTCTGCAAGCAAGTGTAAAAGTTTGCGAGTTCATTCTTTCGCAGTAAAAGCCATCCATTTGATGGCTGCGCATGGCCCCGGCCTCGCTTTTCCCTCACCTATCTCGCGCTATTTCCCGACTTTGGCGTTTTTTTCGATGTAGGTGATGGCGTCCTGCACGGTGCGGATTTTTTCCGCGTCCTCATCGGGGATTTCGATGTCGAAGGCCTCCTCGAAGGCCATGACCAGCTCTACGGTATCGAGGGAGTCGGCGCCCAGATCGTCCACGAAGGAAGCCTTGGGAGTGACCTCAGCTTCGTCGACGCCCAATTGTTCAACGATGATTTGCTTAACTTTTTCGTCCACGGATGCCATCGGCGGGCCTCCTTGAAGCAGCAAACTGATTAGTGTAACGGCGGGCAGAAGATGTGTAAAGAAGAGCAGCCACCTGATCGGCACGATGAGGCAGAAATCCAAGCACATCGCCTCAGTGGATGATTGGGAGCGCTAAGGCGGCACTTAGTAAGACCCTAGTACGCGGTTTCAGAAATCTGCTCTCATGCCGTCTTCAGGATTGAATCTGGAGTTGTGCCCTTCTAGGCTGACGCCCCATGCGCACAGGCAGCTTGGCACGACTCGTGGCGCTGGTCGCGATTGCCGTCGCACTCTCAGCCGGCCTGGGATGTGGAGGGACAGCGACGCTGGCGCCCTTCAGTCAAACGCCGGCTCCTCCTTCCGGGACTTCAGCCCCGCCTCCGTTGCCTCCGCCGACTGCATCGGGCGATACCGTCAACATCACGGTGACGTCGCCCAGCAATGGCGCGATCGTCTCCTCACCGGTGCGGTTCCTGGCTTGGGGGAGGAATGGCATTGCCGTCATGCATTTGTACGTGGACGACAAACAGGTCTACTCGTCCAACAACAGTCAGATCGACAGCACGCAGGAGCTGGCCGCAGGCAATCATTCCATTGTTGTCCAGGGCTGGGATACTGCTGGCGCCGTCCACAAGAGCTCACTCGGGATCACGGTGATCGCGGTAGGCTCACCGCCACCGCCACCATCTTCTCTGCCGCCTTCACCGCCACCACCTCCACCACCTTCGCCTCCGCCATTACCACCGCCGAGCAGTTCCGGCGGGCACGTGGTACTGGTCGCGGAAGAGAACCACGGCTTCAACAGCGTAATGGATGCCAACGTCATGCCATATCTGAACCGGCTGGCCTCGACTTACGGCTTAGCAACGCAGTACTACGCCAATACGCATCCCTCGATCGGCAATTACTTCATGTTGAGCACCGGCCAAATCATCACTAACGATGATGGCTTTACCGGAACGGTGTCGGCGGACAATGTTGTGCGAGAACTTCTCGCGGCGGGAAAGACGTGGAAATCATACGCAGAAAGCCTGCCATCGGTGGGCTATACCGGCGGCGATTCCAACCCGTACGTCCTCCATCATAATCCGCTGGCGTACTTCTCTGATGTCCGCAACGACAGCACGCAGAGGCAGAACCTGGTGCCCTTCGGCCAATTCGCCTCCGACTTGGCGAACAATCAATTGCCAAACTTCTCCTTTGTCGTACCGAACATGCTCAACGATGCCCACGACGGGTCATTGCAGATTGCCGACCAGTGGCTCCAAAACAACATTGATCCGCTGTTCTCGAATGCAGCCTTCCAGCAGGATGGATTGCTGATCATTGTGTGGGACGAGGCCGAAGAAAGTGACGGCGCGGGCGGCGGCGGTCATGTCTCGCTAGTCGTCGCAGGGCCAAAGGCCAAGTCTGGTTATAGATCGAGCGTGTTTTACCAGCACCAAAGCGTGCTCAGGTTGGTTTTGAGTACGCTGGGGCGCCGAACCTTCCCGGAGCCTCGGCCAACGCTGCCGACATGTCGGAATTCCTGAGGTAATACCGACGGTTTGCAGCAAGGTGACAGCAGCGCGCGCGATCATTTGTTCATGTACTCGTCGCGCAGGCGGGTCTGGCGGGTGCTCATGGGCAGCTCGCGGCC
>WNGG01012731.1_pt1 | contig 13860 bp, 14 predicted proteins | sample 5400661 | NCBI WGS metagenome assembly WNGG01 (sample SAMN13153372, study PRJNA577476) | soil metagenome | isolation source: 100 cm soil or saprolite under Garry oak tree replicate 1 | place: USA:California | collected 2016-06-15
AGACCGAGAGGTGGTCCGCTATGGCCCGCAAGACCGTTAGCTACAACAAGACCGGCGTCGAGAAGCTGCCGGATGATAGGCCCGCCCTGTACAAGATTCAAACCGAGGGCGGGAAGACCAACTACGCCGGCGTCGCCCAACGCGGCCGCGTGAAGGACCGCATCCTCGAGCACCTCGGTGATGCAGACATTCCCGGCGCGAAGGTTCAGATCCAGCAGATGTCAAGCATAGAAGAGGCAAAGAAGGTAGAGGCCCGTGTCATCGCGCGCACGAAGCCCAAGTACAACGAACAAGGGAAGTAGACTAGGCGGAAAGGGGCCCACGAATGTTTAAGCCGAACCTCTTTTCTTTTGGCACCACGGTTGACACCACGGAGCAAGACAGCCAGCCTTGTCTCGCAACTCGTTGGAGATTGGTTATCTTAGAAGTCCCGCGGGCGTAATTCAGGGGTAGAATGCCAGCTTCCCAAGCTGGACGTCGCCGGTTCGAATCCGGTCGCCCGCTCTGACATGTAACAGCATGCACGACATAAACTTACGGGCCACGACGACAAGCTGCGTCGCGGCCCGTCTTGCACCTCCGCTACCTACCCGTCATTCTCGAACCACCATGAATCGATCGCGCGCCGCGTCACTGTCTCTGGTCCTACTCGCTGGGGCAGGGCGTCTCCTTGCGGCGCAGCAGTGGGTCCCCCCCCAACCGCCCTGCGACATCAGGCCGGGCCACTTCCGTGTCACCACCGGGGAGGTCGATCTCAAGCTCGCGGCAGAGAAGCCGGAGCAGCGCGACCGGATGCTGGCGCAGGCGAAGGACGTGCTGGTGCGAGCGATCGGCGGCGACAATCAGGACAAGAACGCGGCGGCTTGGTACTACCTCGGCCGCTACTTCAACGAAACCGGTGACGCGGTCGGGGCGGATACGACCTTCGCGCGCGCCGAAGCGCTCGCCCCCCAATGCCAGGCCGACATCGCCGGCTACCGGCGCGCGCTGGCGGCCGCCATGCACAACAAGGGAGCCGCGGCATGGCAGGCGGGGAACAAGGACTCCGCCGCCGCGGCCTTCCACCTCGCCTACCGGGTGTTCCCCTCGGATGCGAGGCCCCTCTTCGCCCTCGCCGCGTTCTATGCGGACGAACAGAACTTCGATTCGGCAGTGGTCTACTACAAGCGCGCCGCCGACGCCGCGGTGGGCGACACGTCCCTCGCCGCCAACCGCCGGGACGCCCTCAACAACGTCGCCCGTATCTACCTGAGCCGCGTCCAATCGAACCCGGCGGCGCAGCGCGGCCAGCAGATCCGCGCGCGCCTCGATTCGCTGGGGCGCGCACTCGCCGCCGATTCGACGGTCCTCGACCGTATGGTCGCGTCCTCGGCGTCGCGTCACAAGCGCGGGGCGCACCTCGCGCCCGCGGATCAACAGACCTTCACGCGTGACTCGTCGACGCACATAGAGGCGCTGGCGCGCGAGCGCGCCGCCCGCGCCGCGCTGGCACAGCAGGCCGCCGACGCCGCTGCCGCCCTCCGGGCGCTCGCGGCGCCGGCGATCCAGGCGTATCGCGATGTGATGGGGGCGTACCCCGACGACGTCGACGCCGCCTCGAACCTCGCCACCCTGTACGGTCAAAGCGGTGAGCCTGAGAAGGCGAGCGCCGTGTTCGATTCGTTGCTCGGGCACGCCAGCCACACGCAAGCCGACCAACTGATCATCGCAGGGCAGCGACTGCTCGGCACCGGCCTGTTGCGCCCCGGCACGCGGGCACTCGCTCTCGGCCTCAACGAGAACCCCTACGCCCGAGACGCGCTGTACTACCTCGCGACCGCCTACTACTCGCTGCGGGATTCCGCCAATACCCTCGCCACGGCGCAGCGCCTGGTGGCGCTCGATCCCTTGAACCGGAACAGCCTCCGGCTCGTCGCCGCCGGCTGGGACCTGAAGGGTCGCCGCGACTCGACCTTGAAGTACCTCGCGCGCGCCGACTCGGGGCTCGCCGTGGACATCACCGTCTCGAGCTTCGCCCCCGACAGCTCGGGCTTCATCCTCACCGCCATCGCGACCAACCTCAAACCGGGCCCCTCCCAGCCCCTGCAGCTGGTGTTCGAGTTCCTGGGACCGGGCGGGCAGGTCGCGGCCACCCTCCCCACTCTCGTGCCGGCCCTGGCGCCGGGCGGCAGCCAGGAGTTCGAGCTTCACGTGAAGGGGAAGAACCTCCTCGGCTGGCGCTACCGCCCCTCATAGACGATATTATGGCAGTTTGGAAGTATCAGCCAGCGTTGAGGTTGCGATACTTGGCTTCACAAACTCCTTGAACTCTTAGGCGGCAGGCGTGATTCGCGTACAGGCCGTGGCGCCGGGCTCGCTTGGCGCCGCCTTGGGTCTCACCCCGGGCACCGAGCTGCTGGCGATCAACGCCAGGCCGCTCGCGGACTTCCTCGACTGGGAGTTCCTCACGGCGGACGAGCACTTCATGTTGCACGTGAAGTCCCCAGCCGGGGAGGAGGTCGAGTACGACATCCGCCGCCCCGAGGGCTGGCCGATGGGGGTGACGCTCGAGCCGCCACGCATCCGCCGTTGCGCCAACCACTGCGACTTCTGCTTCGTGGACGGCAACCCCGACGACCTTCGTAAGCCTCTCTACATTCGCGACGACGATTATCGGTTGTCGTTCCGCTACGGCAACTTCGCCACCCTGACGAACCTCAAGCCGTGGGACGTGGAGCGGATCGTGGAGTACCGGCTGTCGCCACTGTACGTGTCCGTGCACGCGACGGATGCCACCGTGCGCCGCTGGCTGTTGCGCAACCCCGAGGCGCCTGAGATCCTGCCGCAGCTCGCCGCCCTCGGTGAGCGGGGGATCAGGTTCCACACGCAGGTGGTCCTCGTCCCGGGAGTCAACGACGGAGCGGTTCTCCGGGCCACACTCGACGACCTGTATGGGTTGGGCGACGCGGTTATTTCGGTATCGGTCGTGCCCGTCGCCCTGACAGAGTTCAGCAAGCATCATCTGGTGCGGTCGCCCGGGCGCGACGATTGCCGGGCAGCACTCGCTACGGTGAATGCCGTCGCTGCGCTGGCACTCGCGGAGCGTGGGTTTCCCTGGTGCTACGGGGCGGATGACCTGTATCTCCAGGCGGCGGAGGCGTTGCCCGATGCTTCGTGGTACGGGGACTTCGAGCAACGGGAAAACGGGGTCGGGGCGGTGCGCTACCTGGAGACGCGCATCGCCGCCGCCCGAGCGGAGCTCGCAGTGCATGGTGGAAAGCGCATCGGCGTCGTCACTGGCACCGCAATGGGGCTGTTGATGCCCGAGGTGCTCGCGGGGCTGGCCGAGGCGACCGGCGCGACCTTCGAGCTCGTCGTGCTCGAGAACTCCCTCTATGGAGCTTCTGTGACGACGGCGGGGCTGTTGCCCGGCGCGGGGTTCCGCGACGCGCTCCGGAGCCGCAACGACCTCGACCTCGTCCTACTCCCCGCGGAAGCTGCGAACGATGACTTGCGCTTCATCGACGACGTCGCCGTGGAGGATCTCGCGGCAGAGCTGCCGGTGGAAGCCCGGCTCTCCTACGACTTCGTGGACGTGCTCGCCGAGCGTCTTCCGTCCGCCCGTCCGCCCGACCGCCTGACCGCCGGGAGGGGGGCATGAAGGGGACGGGCGCCCCCACCGTCGCCATCATCGGCCGCCCCAACGTCGGCAAGTCGACGCTGTTCAATCGCATCATCGGCCGGCGCGATGCCATCGTCGATGCGCAGCCGGGGGTGACCCGGGACCGCCATTTCGCCGCGGCCGAATGGAACGGGCGCCGCTTCTGGCTGGTGGACACGGGCGGCCTCGTGCCCGACGCGACCGACCCGCTGCTCCGCGCGGTGCGGGCGCAGGTGGAGCTGGCCATCGCCGAGAGCGACGTGCTGTTGTTGGTGGTGGACGTGGCGGCGGGGGTGCACCCGGTGGACCGCGAAATCGCCGAGCTGGTGCGGAAAGCGCGGCGTCCTTTCCTGCTCGTCGCCAACAAGGCGGACGAGCTCCCCGTCGACCCCCGCCACCTCGCGTTCTACGAGCTCGGCTTGGGCGACCCGGTGCCCGTGTCGGCGGCCATCGGGAAGAACAGCGGCGACCTGCTCGACGTCGTGGCGGATTTGCTGCCGCCGTCCGTCCCCCCGTCCGACGACGCCGGGATTCACGTCGCGGTGGTCGGTCGGCCCAACGTGGGCAAGTCGAGTCTCGTGAACCGGCTGCTCGGGGAGGATCGGCTGGTAGTCGCTGCCGAGCCGGGGACGACGCGCGACGCGATCGACACGCCGCTGCGCTACCAGGAGCGGACGCTCGTTTTCATCGACACGGCGGGGCTGCGCAAGCGCGCTAAGGTGACGGACGACATCGAGTTCTACTCCACGCTTCGTACTGCGCGCGCTATCGAGCGAGCGGAGGTGTGCATCCTGGTCGTGGACGCGAGCGACGGGATGCACGCCCAGGACCTGAAGATCGCGAACCAGGCGTGGGACGCCGGGGCGGGGTTGATCGTCGCCGTGAACAAGTGGGACTTGGTCGAGGAGAAGGATGCGAACACCGCCGCGGCCGGCGAGCGCGTGCTGCGGGAGCGCGCCCCCTTTCTGCAGTTCATTCCGTTCCTGTACCTCTCGGCCAAGACCGGGCAGCGGGTCACGAAGCTGCTGGACTTGATCGTGGAAGTGGCGGAGGCGCGGGAGAAGCGCGTGCCGACGGCGGAGGTGAACCGCGTGCTGGAGAGGCTGGTGCAGCGCCAGCAGCCGCCGCAGCCGGTGGGAGAGTCGGTGCGCCTGCTCTATGCCTCGCAGATCGGCACGGCGCCGCCGCGCTTCGCCATCGTCTCGAACCGGCCGGAGGCGATCCCCGAGTCGTACGCGCGCTACCTGCTGAACGGGTTCCGCGAGGCCTGGGAATTCACGGGCGCGCCGGTGGACATCAAGCTGCGTCGCAAGCGAGGAAGGTCATGACCGTGGTCTTCTGGCTCGCGGGCGCCTACCTGTTCGGCGCGATTCCCACGAGCTACCTCGCCGGACGGTTGGGTCGCGGGATCGACCTGCGAGAGCACGGCAGCCGCAATCTCGGCGCGACCAACGTGTATCGGGTGCTGGGGTGGCGCTACGCGATCCCCGTTGGCTTGCTCGACGCCGCCAAGGGAGCCCTCCCCGTGGCCCTGTGCGGCAGCTGGGCCACCAGGGGAGGGGGGGGAGGGGGGGGAGGGCCGGCGTGGCTTCCCGTGGCCGCTGGCGTCGCCGCTGTCGCCGGGCACGTCTTCTCGCCCTACGTCCGGTTCAAAGGTGGCAAAGGGGTCGCCACGGCGACCGGGATGTTCCTCGCCCTCGCGCCGCTCGCCATCGCGCTGTCGGCCGTGGTATGGGCCGCGCTCCTCTGGATGTCGGGGTACGTCTCGGTCGGCTCGATCGCAGCGGTGGCGCTGTTCCCGGTGTGGGTCCGGTTTACCCGGGCGGGCACGCCGTACACCTTCTGGGCGAGCGTGGCCCTCGCGCTGCTGATCGTGTACTCGCACCGCGGGAACATCCGGCGTCTTGTGGCAGGGACCGAGCACCGCTTCCGGACGCGCCGCACCCTCGTTCCCCCTCTCCGCGACGCGGAGAGGGGGCCAGGGGGTGAGGATACATGACGACAATTGGCGTGCTAGGCGCGGGCGCCTGGGGCACGACGCTCGCGGACCTGCTGGCGCGCAAAGGCGCGGGCGTCACGCTCTGGGCGCGCGAGCCGGAGGTCGTCGAGAGCATCAACGCTCAGCATGTCAACCACGTGTTTCTGCCCGACGCGCCGCTCGCCCCGGCGGTGCGGGCGACGGGTGACGTCGCTGCGGCGGTGCGGGACGCCGAGGTGATCGTCTCGGCGGCCCCTTCACACGCCGTCGGCACCATCATCCCCCAGGCCGTGCCCGCGCTCACGGGCCGTCCCCTCGTCGTGAGCGTCTCGAAGGGGCTCGACCCGGACCGCCTGAGCACGCTCTCCTGCGTGCTGCGCGAGCTGTTGCCGGCTGGCCTTGAGATTGCGGTGCTGTCCGGGCCGTCCTTCGCCCAGGAGGTGTACGCGCGCCAACCGACAGCCGTCGTGGCAGCGGCGCGGGAGCACGCGGTGGCGCAGCGGGTGCAGCAGATCTTCGCGACGAGCTACCTCCGCGTGTACTGGCACACCGACGTGGTCGGGGTCGAGCTGGCGGGCGCGCTCAAGAACGTGATCGCGCTGGCCGCCGGGATGCTCGAGGGTCTGGGACTGGGCCACAACACGCGGGCCGCGTTGATCACGCGGGGCCTGGCCGAGATCACCCGGTTGGGGGTGGCGCTCGGCGCCGAGCCGGCTACCTTCGCCGGGCTCGCGGGGATGGGAGACCTGATTCTCACGGCCACGGGGCCGCTGTCGCGCAACCACGCCCTGGGCGTCGAGCTGGGGCGCGGCAAGCGAGTGGACGAGGCGCTCGCCGGCCGTCCCACCGTGGCCGAGGGGGTCAACACCGCGCGCGCCGCAGTGACGCTGGGGGAGCGCCACGGCGTCGAGCTGCCGATCGCCCGCGAGCTGACCGAGGTGCTGTTCCGCGGCAAGGCGCCGCGCCAGGCGGTGATCGATCTGATGGAACGAGAGCTGAAGGCGGAGCAGTGGCGATGAGCGCCCCACACCCCATCCAGGAGTTCTTCTCGATCGGAGAGGTGTGCCAGCTCACCGACCTGAAGCCGCACGTCCTGCGCTACTGGGAGAGTCAATTCCGGTTCCTCAACCCGGCGAAGAACCGCTCCGGGAACCGCGTGTACCAGCGGCGTGAAATCGAGCTGATCATGCTGGTCAAGCACCTGCTCTACACGGAGAAGTACACGATCGAGGGCGCGCGCCAGAAGATCGAGCAGTACCGGCGCTCCGGAGAGCTCAAGCCGGAAGCCCGCCGCGCGCTCGCCCTCGAGACCGTGCGGGACCTGCGGGCTCAGCTCAAGGCGGTCCTCTCGGTCCTGGAAGGGAACGCGCCGTCGCAGCGATGAGGATCCTCGTGTCGAACGACGACGGCATCCTGGCCCGCGGGCTCGAGGTGCTGGCCGAGGCCTGCTCCGCCGTGGGGCAGGTGACGGTGGTCGCTCCCGATCGAGAGCAGAGCGGCACTTCGCATTCGCTCACGCTACACCGGCCGCTGCGCGCCACCCGCCGCGCCGACGGGGCGTTCCAGGTGGACGGCACGCCCACGGACTGCGTGCTCCTCGCGCTGGACAGCCTGATGCCCGAGCAACCGGACTTCGTCATGTCGGGGATCAACCACGGCGCTAACATGGGCGAGGACGTGCTCTACTCGGGCACCGTCGCCGCGGCGTTCGAAGGACTCGTTGCCGGCATCCCCAGCATCGCTATCTCGTTCGCGGGAACGGACTTGGACCTCCTGGCGACGCACCGCCCCAGGCTCGAGCGCCTCCTCAAGCGGCTCGTGGGCGTCCAGGACTTCCCCAAGGAGACGCTGCTCAACATCAACCTGCCCAACGTCGCAGGGGACGAGGTCAAGGGGATCAAGGTGACGCACCTCGGCAGCCGGGTGTTTCACGAGGAAATCGCGCTGATGAAGGATCCGTGGGGCAAGGACATCTACTGGGTCGGCGGTGGGCACGTCACGTGGTCGGGGGGCGCGGAGTCGGACTTCCGGGCCACGCGCGACGGGTATATCTCGGTCACGCCGCTCCACATGGATATGACCAACTACAAGCTGATCGAGGTCGTGCAAACGTGGCTCCTGGAGGATTGACGGGGCGGGGCGACAGCTTCGCCGGTTATCGCGCGCGCCTCGTGGAGACGCTGCGCGCCAGAGGCATTCGCGATCTCGCGGTGCTCAAGGCATTCGCCGAGACGCCCCGACACCTGTTCGTGCCCGAAGCGCTGCGGAGCCGCGCGTACGACGACGTCGCACTCCCGATCGGGGACGGACAGACGATCTCGCAGCCGTTCACGCACGCCCGCCAGCTCGAAGCGCTGCACCTGCAGGGTGGGGAACGGGTGCTGGAGGTCGGGACCGGCTCCGGGTATCAGACCGCGCTCCTGGGCGCGCTCGTCGAGCAGGTGTTCAGCGTGGAGCGGGTCGCGGCGCTCGCGGTGCGGGCCCGCCAGGCGTTGCGGGAGGCCGGCGTGACGAACGTGTCCGTGCTGCTGGGCGACGGGACGCTGGGGTGGAGCGACTACGCCCCCTACGACGCCATTCTCGTCGCGGCGGGCGGCCCCGAGATTCCGCCGCCGCTCGTCGCGCAGCTCGCCCCCGCGGGCCGCTTGCTCATCCCCCTCGGGCGGAGCGCGGGCAAGGGGAGCGAGGGCGGCCAGACCCTCACCCTGGTCGAGCGCCGGGGCGGTGAAGGGGGTGGAGGCGGTGGGGGGGGCCCGGGCGGAGAGCTCACGAGGACGCCGCTCGGGGATGTGCGCTTCGTCCCGCTCCTCGGGGAGCACGGCTTCGATGCTTGAGCAATTCATTCAGTGGCTCCTGAACGCCCTGCTCGATCTCGGGTACCCCGGCATCATCCTGCTCATGGCCATGGAGTCCTCGGTCCTCCCGGTCCCGGCCGAGTTCGTGATGCCACCCGCCGGTTACTGGGTGGCGAAGGGAGAGATGGACGCGGCGTTGGCGATCGCGAGCGGCGTCCTCGGCAGCATCCTGGGCTCGCTCGTGAATTATGGGTTCGCCCACTGGCTGGGCCGCGGCTTCGTGCGTCGGTTCGGGCGTTACGTCTTCGTATCGGAGCAGTCACTGGCGCGCGCCGAGCGGTACTTCGCCGCGCACGGCGAAATCAGCGTCCTGATGGGACGCATGCTCCCGGTCGTACGCCACCTCATCTCGATCCCCGCCGGGATCGCCCGCATGCCGCTGCCACACTTCATCGGCTACACCGGCCTGGGCGCGTTGATCTGGTGCAGCATCCTCACGACGATCGGCTACGTGCTGGGGCGGAGCGAGGGCGTCTTGCGGCACGAGGACGTCCGCCGCTACGTGAGCCGCGCCCTGCTGATCGTCGTCCCCGTGCTGGCGCTATTGAGGGCGGACCAAGGTGCCTGCAGTGCGATTCCTGGTGCGCGGGATGGTGCAGGGGGTCGGGTTTCGCTGGTTCGTGTTCCGAGAAGCGCAGCGGCTGGGGCTCCGCGGATGGGTGAGCAATCTCCCGGACGGCGCGGTCGAGGTGCTGGCGGAGGGGACGGTGGCAGCCCTGGCCCAGCTCGAGCAGGCGCTCACGCGGGGGCCCGCGATGGCGCACGTCGATCGTGTTGAAAAGCACGATGTTCCACACGATATCGATAGGCTCAAGTCTTTTGATATTAAATAGTTGAGAATACATGAATGGCAGATGCACAAGCAGTGCAACAGCTTTACGCGCGCATCCGGGACGTGCCCAACTTCCCCAAGCCTGGCGTCATGTTCAAGGACATCACCCCGCTGTTGCTGGACGCGGCGCTGTTCCGACGCGCGGTGGAGCTGATGGCGGCGCCGTTTCGAGCGTGCGGCGTGTCGCGGGTGATCTCGATCGAGTCGCGCGGCTTTCTGCTGGGCGCTCCGATCGCCCTGGCGCTCGAGGCGGGGCTCGTGCCGATCCGCAAGCCGGGCAAGCTTCCGGCGGAGCGGGGCCGCGTGGAGTACGCCCTCGAGTACGGCACCGATGCGCTCGAGATGCACCGCGATGCCGTGGGTGCGGCGGACCGCGTGTTGATCGTGGATGACGTGCTCGCCACCGGCGGCACCGCCGGGGCGGCGGCGCACCTGGTTCGCGACCACCGCGCCGAGCTGGTGGGCTTCACCTTCCTGATCGAGCTCGACTTCCTGAAGGGCAGAGAGAAACTCTCCGGGGAGCGCGTGGAGGCCTTGCTTCACTACGCGTAACCCCGCTATTTTGCAGCGCTTAGCCGTTCCGAGGCACGCCCCTGTAGCTCAGGTGGATAGAGCAGCGGTTTCCTAAACCGTTGGCCGGGTGTTCGAGTCACCCCAGGGGCACTGGGGTGGGGCGTTACAGCGAGGACCGAGATATGGCGACCTCCGTTCAGGCCGCGCGCGGCGCGGCCACCACACCACCGCCCGGCGAATCGCCGGTGCTGACCGCGCTGCTCCAGTGGCTCAGGAGCCATCGTCAGGCGACGGGGACGATCGCGACCGTGCTCGTCGTCGCGGGCGGGCTCGTGTGGTGGAACCTGCTGTCGCGGAGCCGAGTCGAAGGGGCCGCGAGCGAGCGCCTCGAGCAAGCGCGCCTGGCCTTCGAGTCCCGGAACTATCCACTGGCGGCCAGCGAGCTGTCCCAGGTAGTGGAAAACTATTCCGGCACGCGCGCCGCAGCGCAGGCGAACCTGCTGCTGGCCGAGGTGCGACTGTACCAGGGCCAGGGCCAGCGGGCGGTCGACCTCCTCAAGAGCATCGCGCCGTCGGTAGGCCGGGACTTCGCGGCGCCGGCCTACGGTCTCCTGGGCGCAGCCTATGAGAACGTCGGCCATCCGGCCGACGCGGCAGGGGCCTACGAGGAAGCCGCGCGGCGGGCGGAGTTTGCGTTCCTCAAGGCGCAGTATCTCTCCGACGCGGGACGCTGCTGGACGGCGGCTGGCGACACGACGAAGGCGCTGGCCGACTACCGGACGATCGTGTCGGGCATGGATTCGACGCTGTCCATCCCGGAGGCGAAGGTGCGGATCGGAGAGCTGACGAGGGGCGCCGGAGTGAAGTGAGGCGGCGGCGCCCGCTACGCTTCGTAGCTTCGTATAATAGATGTTATGTTAAGTTAGCTACCGTGTAAATGTGGACAAGCGGGCTAAGTAATGACGCCCCGCCACACCATCCGAGCCTCCCCTGTCAGCCACATATCCTCATAGCCCCCCCCCCCGGTGGCACCCCTCTGGCCGCGTACGTCCAGGGCGCGGCCGCTCCGAGTCCGCACGGTCAAGGGGAGGCGTGCCAACTCCCAGTGGTCGAGGGCGCAGGCGACGGCCATCGCCCCGGTGCCGCAGGCCAGCGTTTCCGCCTCCACGCCACGCTCGTACGTCCGCATCGGCCATTCTGTCCCGCGTGCGCCGTCCCTCCCCCCGCCCCGCGGTCCTCCCGGGGGCGCGACGAAGTTGACGTTGGCGCCCTCGGGTCCCAACGCCGGCTCGTGCCGCAGCGGCCTGCCGCGGCCCAGCACGTCCACCGGCTCCACGTCATCGACCAGCACGACGAGGTGCGGCACGCCTACCGTGACCAGCACCGCGCGACGCTCTCCGTCCCCGAGCAGGCTGCTTGCGACCGGGGCCGGCGCAGCGACGCCGGCGAAGCGGACCTCGGCGCGCCCGTCTTCGCGCGCGCAGCGGCTCTCGTACACGCCGCCGTCGGTCTCGAGCCGCATCGCGAGGGAGTTGGCCAGTCCGAGGTGTGCGGCCAGCCGCGTCGCACAGAGCGCGGCGTTGCCGCACATCGCCCTGGACCCGTCGCTGTTGAGGTAGGTCATTCGCACGGCGCCGGCCGTCGACCCGGGTCCTACGAACACCAAGCCGTCCGCGCCGACGCCCGTGCCGCGCGCACAGACGGCCTGGATGTCCGCCGCCGCCCACTCGTCGGGCGAGGAGCTGCGTCCGTCCACCATGACGAAGTCGTTCCCCGACCCCGTCATCTTGTAGACCGCGACGCCCCTCAGATGCGGCCGGACCACGCCATCATGCGCAGGCGTGGCACCATCCAGATCGCCTCGCGCACGATCGCGCGATTCATCTTGCTGTCCCCCTCGGTCCGATCCACGAACACGATGGGGATCTCTTTGAGCCTGAATCCTTTTCGCCATGCGCGCACGCTCATCTCGATCTGAAACGCGTACCCGTTCGAGCGCACCTGCGACAGATCGATGGTTTCCAGCACCTGCTTGCGAAAGCACTTGAAGCCGCCGGTCAGATCCCAGATCGACAGACCGGTCACCCACCGGGCATAGATATTGGCACTGTAGGATAACAGGAGACGGCCCATCGGCCAGTTGACGACCGTCACCTTCCCCCCGAGGTAGCGCGAGCCGATGACTAAGTCCGCCTCCCCCACGGCCTTGAGAAAGTCCTTTAAGTGGGACGGGTCGTGGGAGAAGTCGGCGTCCATCTCGAAGACGTAGTCGTAGCCGCGCTCGAGTGCCCACCGGAACCCCGTGACATAGGCGGTACCGAGGCCCCGCTTCCCCTCCCGGTGCAGCACGTGGACCCGGGGGTGTTGCTGCGCCAGGGCCGCGGCGAGCTGGCCCGTCCCGTCGGGGGAGTTGTCATCGACCACCAGCACGTCGAGACGCGCGTCCTGAGCCAGGACCTGGGGGACGAGGTTCCCCACGTTCATCGCCTCGTTGTAGGTCGGGATGATGACGAGCCCACGCTCAGGCACGGCGCCGCCTCCGGGCCGCTGCAGGTCCCGCCAAGCCGCCGAGCACGAGAGCAAGCGACAGGAGCGTCACCACCTTGCCCCAGTGGTACCGACGGCTCGTGACCGCGAGCTCGATCCTGGTGGCATGCACCGGGACCGGCACCGTGAGAAGGGTCCAGTCGCCGCGGAGGACCGGCGCCGGCGCGCCGTCCACGCTGGCGTGCCAGTCGGTGTACCAGTTCTCGGCCACGAGCACGTAGCTCTGGGCGGCCGGGACAGGGTCGAGCACGATGGACATCCGGCCCGGCTCCCAGTGGACCAGCGTCGCGCGCGACGGGCTGGGAGCCGGGAGTCCGGAGTCGGCGACGGGCGCGGGCGTAAAGGGCTGGCCTCGGTCGAGCAACACGAGGCGCTCATAGGGCATGCGAGGATCGGCGAGGGTCGGGACGATCTGAGCTGAGTCGAGCTTAACGGCGGCCGGGACGACGCGCACGTATGGTGCGGGCGCGGTGCGTTCGTACAGGTCGGCAGGGGGGCCGCCGGATGTCGGGGCGGCGGCGAGGACGCGAGTGAACCCCGGGATGGAGTCGAGTCCCTGTGAGCCGGCGGGCGCGATGACCCAGCGGACGGCGAAGAGGTCCCAGAGGTGCGGCCTCGCGAGATTGCGCCACTCGTTGCGTCCACCCATGACGTCGTCGTAGTAGCGCAGCTCGACCCCGTGCTCGCCGAGCAGCTGCTGCACGTCCTGCAGCATCAGCGCCGATCCCCGATACACCGGCCGGCCGAGCAGGAGGCCGAGGTCGAAGGCGCGGGATGGCGCCCCGGCGGCGCGGATGCGCTGGGTGACGGGATCGGGGCGATACAGCTCGCGGTCGAGGGTGCCGTATACCCAAAACGGCTTGGCGTTGACCCAGAGGTCGCCACCCACGACGAGCGCGAGCCCCACGGCGCAGAGTGCTGGCCGCAGGCGGCCGCGCAGTCCCGCCCAGGCGAGGCCGGCGGCGGCGGCGAGCGCGGCGGCGCTCGTGATGGCCCCAAAGGTGATGCTCTCGCGCGCCACGGCGGCTTGGCGCTGCTGGGCGAGGGCCGCCGCCACTCCGCTGAAAGCGCCCGCGGCGGCGAGCAGACCGGCGGTTCCCGCCACGATGAACCACGCCTTCACGTGCGCCCTCCCCGCCGCGTCGCGCCGCTCCAGTCGCTCCACCCCGAAACCGGCGAAGAGGGACACCACCAATGCGTCCACGAAGAACGCCATGCCAGGTGCGCGTGACTGCTTCACGTAAGGCATCACCGTCCACCACAGCCGATAGAACGGCGTTTGGCCGCCCAGGCTCACCAGCAGGAACAACAGTCCGATGCCCAGCAGCCAGAGACGCAGGCGCCGGTCGGTTTCGTCCCGCGCGCCTCGCACACCCAGCGCCGCCAGGGCGACGACCGGCAACCCCAGGTACTCCGAATGGAGCTTGATGGGGTTCGTCCCCCAGTACGTCGCGCCCGAGCCCACGAAGCTCTTGAAGAAGAACTCCGGGATGTG
>WNGG01007781.1_pt1 | contig 13859 bp, 14 predicted proteins | sample 5400661 | NCBI WGS metagenome assembly WNGG01 (sample SAMN13153372, study PRJNA577476) | soil metagenome | isolation source: 100 cm soil or saprolite under Garry oak tree replicate 1 | place: USA:California | collected 2016-06-15
GGCGGGTCGACCTTCGGTGGACGGGAGGAGCCATGAAGCGCGCGGTGCTCATGCTCGTCATCTCGCTCGTCGTGGTGTCGTGCGCGACGATGGAGCAACGGAGCGAGGACCTCGTGAGCCGAGCCGTCCACGCGATGGGGGGGACCTACACACTGGCCGGCGTCAGGACGCTCTCGGTGAAGGCGACGGTGCGCCAGTGGGAGCCCGAGCAGTCGATGGTCGCCGGCGGCGAGATGCGCTTTGCATGCGAGGCGACGTTCGAGGCGGTCACCGACATCGGCAGCGGCGCCACGCGGCTCAATTGGGTGCGCAAATTCGCGTATCCCGCGCCCCGCACGTTCACCTTCAGCGAGATCGTCTCACCCGAGGCCGGCTACGTGGCCGGCATCGACAGCGATGGACGCACCAAGCAGAGTCTCGAGTCGAAGCCGCCCGCCCACGCGATGTCGGGGCTGCGCCTCGCCGCCGCCCAGCGTGAGCTGCGACGTGGCTCGTCCCTGCTGCTCCTCGAGATGCTCAGGAACCCCGAGCGCTTCTCTTACGCCAGTGAGATCGCGGTCGGCGGCGTCGCCTATCCCGCCGTCGACTACCGCGCGGGCGATCAGACGTTCACGGTCATGTTCGATCGGGGGACGGGGTTGCCGGCGCGCATTCGCACGCTCGACTACGACAACGTCTGGGGCGACGTCACCTATGACCTCGTGCTCGCCGACTGGCAGACGATCGACGACGTGCGCGTCGCCACGACCCGGACGTACGAGCTGAACGGCCGCCCGATCGCGGAGATCAAGATCACGGACGGCAAGATCAACGCGCGCGTCGCGGCCGAGCGGCTCACGATTCCCGTCAAGTTCAAGGCGGGGGCGCCGAAGCCCGCGACCGGCCACGTGCCGTATCAGTGGGTCATCCGGCGACAGTTCATCGGCACCTACCTCGACTCCGACGTGCCGAGCTACGATACGCGAGCCACGTCGGGGCTGCGGCTCGTGGAGCTGGCGCCCGGTGTCCAGCACGTGGTCGGCGGCACCCATCACAGCCTGCTCGTCGAGATGCGTGACCACCTGATCGTGTTCGACGCGCCGGTGAGCGATTGGCATTCGAACTGGGTCCTCGGCGCCGCGCGCGCGAAGTTCCCCGGTAAGCCCGTGAAGTATCTCGTGCTCACCCATCACCACATGGATCACGTCGGCGGTCTGCGCGCGTACGCCGCCCAGGGCGCGACGATCGTCGTCGGCAAGGGCAACGGCGAACATTTCCGCCGCGTCCTGGCCGCGCCGTTCACGCGCAATCCCGACCTCCCCACGCGCGATCTGAGCCGCACGGAGATCGTCGAGGTGGCGGACAAGCGTGTGCTCACCGACGGCCAGCGGGAGGTCCACGCGTACCTGATCGAGAACCCCCACGCCGCCGGCCTGCTGATCGGCTATGTTCCCGACGCGCGCCTCGGATTCGCCACCGACATCTGGAGCCCCGGCGCCGCGCCGCTGCCCGCGAAGCTGACGCCGCCGCTCGCCGCGCTCGTCGCCGGAGTGAAGAAGGTCGGTATCTCGCCGGTCAAGTTCGCGGGCGGCCACGGCTCGGTGGCCGACTACGCGCCGCTCGCCGCGTTGGAAGGAAAGTAGCGCTCGTCACGCGTAGACGTCCTGGTCCACCTCGCTCGCCTCGGGGTAGGGCGCGGCCAGCGCGTACTGCACGCCGCCGTCGATCTCCGCCTTGACGTCGGTGAGGATCCGCTCGAAGACGCTCGCGTCGGCGAGCCCTTGCGCCGTGAGCCGTGAGGTCAATGTCTGGAGCGGATCGTGCTGCGACATCCACTCCCGCTCTTCCTCCCGCGTGCGGTACTCGCGGTTGACGTCGCCGACGTGGTGGCCGTAGTAGCGGTAGGTCTTGCACTCGAGGAAAGCCGGTCCCTCGCCGCGGCGCGCGCGCTCGACGAGCCGGCGCATCGTCGCGTTGACGAGCTGGACATCCTGGCCGTCCACGCTTTCGGCGTGGACGCCGAGGGCCCGGGGGCGGGCGAGGATGTCGCCGGCGATGGTCTCGCCGCAGGGCGTGTACTCGCCGTAGAGGTTGTTCTCGCAGACATAGATGACGGGTAGCTTCCAGAGCGCTGCCATGTTCATGGCCTCGTAGAGCAGGCCCTGGCCCAGTGCGCCGTCGCCGAAGAAGCACACGGCGACCTGGCTGGTGTCGCGCATCTTGGCGGAGAGCGCGGCGCCCGTGGCGATGCCGGCCGAGCCGCCGACGATGGCGTTGGCGCCGAGGTTGCCCGTCTCGGGATCGGCGATGTGCATCGAGCCGCCCTTGCCGCGGCAGTAGCCCGGCTCCTTGCCGAGGAGCTCCGCGAACATCCGGTTGACCGACGCCCCCTTGGCCAGGCAGTGGCCGTGGCCGCGATGCGTGCTCGTGATGAAGTCGTCGCGGCGTAGGGCCTCGCAGACGCCGACCGCCACGGCCTCCTGGCCGACGTAGAGGTGGGCCAGACCCGGCATCTTCGCGCTCTTGTAGAGCTCGTGCACCTGCTCCTCGAAGGCGCGAATCTTCGCCATCTGGCGGTACATGTGGAGGTTCTGCTCCAGCTCCATCCGCGGTTCGGGCGCCTGGGTCGTCATGGCAGGACTTCCGCCCCGGGTCCGGCCTCCAGCTCACAGGCGTTCACCGTCATCGCCAACATGCTGTAGTAGCCGATCGTGCCGGTCAGCTGAATCAGTCCCTCGCTGCCGAACCGCGCCCGCAGCGCCTTCACCGTGGCATCGTCGACCCGGTGATTCCGGATGAGCTGTCGGGTGAAATCCACGATCTGGGCGTCCTCCGGCGGGAGGCCGCGGTCATGCTGTTCGCGGATGGCCGCGATCGTGGACTCCGGCATCCCCAGCCGCCGACCTCCGTCGATCTGTGCTCCCCATATGTACACCGCGTCGAGCTCGCGGGCCACGGTCATGGCGGCCAGCACCCGCACGCGCTTGTCGAGCGAGCCTTCGAACCGGATGAAGGCCCCCAGGTGGGCGACGCGGCCGGCCAGCTCCGGGCAGTGGAGGAACATCGTGAATGGCCCTTGCAGCGCGCCCCGGCTCGCAACGATGGCGTCGACGATCGCACGGTCCTTCGGGGCCACCTGGTCTTTTCCGGTGATGGGTGTGAGCCGTGCCATCGCGGGCGTTCCCTACGCTGCCGCGGCGGCGTCGGCCTTCTTGAAGTCGGCCTCCGTGAAGCCGTAGAGATGCGCACCCCCCATGAGGATCTGCGCGGCGATCTCGCGTGGGACATTTTTCACCAAGTTCTCCGCCACGTGGGGGAAGTTCGAGTCGAAGTGCGGGTAGTCCGTCGAGACGCACATCCGATCGGCGCCGATCAGCCCGGCCGTCGCCTCGATCTCGGGCTCGCTGCCCTCGACCGCGGCCCAGCAGTTGCGCCGGAAATACTCCCTCGGGGTGAGGGAGAGATAGGGGGCGTGGGAGTCGCGGTACTGGGGATAGTCCCACTCGATGCGCGACAGGAGGCCGGGCGCCCAGGAGTTCTGGGCTTCGAGGAATCCCACCCGGAGCTTCGGGTGGAACTCGAACACGCCGCCGATGATCATCGCGACCAGCGCTTGCTGCATCTCGATCCAGTGGCTGGCCACGTGGCGGTAGAACCGGTTCTCGCCGTACAGCTCGATCATGCGAGAGTACAAGGCGCTCACGCCCTCGTGGAATCCCCAGGTCACGTCGAGCTCCTGGTGCGCACTGTAGAGAGGGTCCCAGTAGTTCGAGTGCCAGTAGTGGCCGTTCACCAGATTCGGCCGAATGAAGGACCCGACGGCGCCGAGCTCTCTGACGCACCTCACCAGTTCCCGACACGCGAGGTGGACGTCGTGCACGGGCAGCATCGCCACGAACTTCAAGCGCTCGGGGCTGTACTGGCAGAAGTCGTGGATCCAGTTGTTGTACGCCTGGCAGAGGGCCAGGGAGAGCTGAGGATCGAGGTGGTCGCGAGCGATGAGGGAGAGGCCGGTGGTGGGATAGAGCACCGCGATGTCGACGCCCTCCATCGCCATGCCCATGACCTGGGCTTCGGCGTTGTAGTCGCGCTCGACGGCGAAGTCCAGCCGGCCGGTGTCGGCGATCCGCGATCCCGAGAGGGGCTGAGTGCTCTGCGTCGGGCCCGGGCGGCGCCGCTTCCGGTATTGCTGCAGGTCGGCGTCCGAGGTGGGCAACCCGTCGATGAGGATCAAGCCGGCCGGGCCGCGACACGGGCGGCCGTCGACTCCCACCGGCACGCTGATGCGGTCCTTGAACGTCGGGTCCAGATAGCGCTCGAAGAGGTCCGGAGGTTCCATGACGTGCATGTCGGAGTCGACGAACCGGAGGCCATCTTTCATGACATCCTCCTCGGAGTGACCCTGTGGCCCGGGATTATACTTGCTAGAGTCGCGTCTCGTCGACCGGAAGTCCTAGCCAGTGTCGCCCGACCAGCTCGTAGTGCGAGAGGCGCCCCTGAAGGTGCTGACTGATCACGTGAATGTCCTGGAAATGGCGCTGGAGTAGATGACTCTCGAAGACCGCGGTCGCGCCGGCGGCGTTGTAGGCAGTGTCGACGACCTGGACCGCCAGCCGAATCGCGTGCGTCGTGGCCAGACGCAGGGCCGCGCGCTGGTCCAGGCTGATCGCGTTCGTGGCGCTCACGTCGGCCCAGACCTCGCGGACCGTCTCGGTCAGGAGCGCCCGGCCGGCGCGGAGGTGGGCTTCGGCGTGGCCGATGTCCGCCTGGACCATCGGCTGATCGCGTAGCAGCCCGGTCATCGCCCGCGGGGTCTTGGCGCCGGCGAGCTCCGAGAACGCTTCCAGGCAGGAGCGAGCCAGTCCCAGGGCAACCGCGGCATCGCCCGAGGCGAACAGCAGTGTCCGGGGGATCCGGTAGAGCGGTCTGGTCTCCAGCAGTTGGGCCGTGGCGGACAGGACGGTGCGCTCCGCGGGCACGAAGACGTCGTTCACGGCGAAGTGGTGAGTCCCGGTGCCGCGCATGCCGCGCACGTGCCAGGTGTCGGGAAGCTCGGCTTCGGCGACGGGGACGAAGAAGTAGCGCCGCTCCGGTTGTCCGTCCGCCTCCAGTCTGAGGCGGCCGTTCTCGACGACCTGAGCGTGCGCGGCCACCCAGGCGGCATGCCGGCAACCCGTGCTGAAGCCCTGGCGGCCGGTGACCCGGTAGCCGCCCGGGACGACGACCGCCGTGGCGCTCGGGGCCGGACTGTTGGCGACGACGCTGCGCGGCGTGTCGATCCAGATCGAGCGAGCGACGTCGCGCGGCATTCGTGCCGCGTAGGTCGCGAAGATGGCGCCCTGGTTGACCGTCCAGGCGGTGCTCGCGTCCGCCTTGCCGAGCTCCTCGATCACCTGGATGTAGGTCGGCAGGTCGAGCTCGGGGCAGCCGAGGGCGCGTGGCAGCGCCAGGTGGAACAACCCGGCGTCCGCTAGCGCCTCGAAGAGCGGCCGCGGGAGCTCCCGTGCGGCCTCGATCTCGTCGGCGCACGACCGGATCTGAGGGGCCAGCTTCCGTGCGGCGTCGAGCGGCGATTGGGCCTCGGTGGCACTCATGGGTCGCAAGAGTACACGAGAGTGTATGATCCTGTCCCAATGATGCGCATCGAGATCATCTGCACGGGTGACGAGGTCCTGACGGGGAAGATCGTCAACACCAACTTCAGCTACATCAGTCAGAAGCTCGAGGACGTCGGGCTCTCGGTCCGGTGGGAAACGACGGTCGGTGACGATCGGGAGAGCCTGCTGCGGGCGCTTCGGCTGGCGGGGGAGCGCGCCGACGCGGTCATCGTCAACGGCGGCCTGGGCCCCACGGTCGACGACCTGTCCCAGGAAGTCGCGGCACAGGCCGCCGGCGTCGAGCTCGTTCTCAATGACGAGTGGCTCACGCGGATGGAAGAGTTCTTCCGCCGGCGCAGCCGCGTGATGCCACCCAACAACCGGAAGCAGGCCATGCTGCCCGCCACCGCAGAAGTGATCGACAACCCGATCGGCACGGCCTGCGGCTTCGCGCTCGACATCGGCCAGGCCCGCTTCTTCTTCACCCCGGGGGTGCCACGCGAGCTCCATCGGATGCTCGAGGAGCAGATCATCCCACGACTCCTCGCGAAGAGCGGCATGCAGACGGCCATCGTGCTGAAGCGGTTCCATTCGTACGGGCTCGGCGAATCGCATGTCGACGCTCTGCTCAGGGGGGTGGAAGAGCTCGTGCCCGACGGGAGCGTGAAGCTCGGCTTCCGGGCCCACTATCCGCAGCTCGAGACCAAGCTGACCGTACGCGGCACGGACACGGACGACACCCGGAGGAAGCTCGCGCCGGTTGAGCGGGAGGTGCGCAAGCGGCTCGGCAACTTCATCCTCAGTGAAGACGATGCGACGCTGGAGGGCGTCGTCCTGGCGGAGCTCGCGAGTCGTCAGGGCTCGCTGTCGATCGTGGAGACGTTTACGAGCGGAGCGATCGCCGCACGCCTCGCTCACCTCCCGGGAGCGGACAAGGTCTTCCGGCGCGGCGTCGTGGCGCGCGCGCTCGGCGAGGTGTGCGCGGCGGTCGGCCTCGAGGGCGCGTCAGCGACGGGCGAGCTCACACGCGAGACGGCCGAGGCCGTGGCGCGCGCGGCGCGACGCCAGACCGGCGCCACGCATGCGCTGGCGGTGCTGATCGATCTCGACGAGGGCGCAGACCGGATCGACCTCGGGGGGACCATCTGCCTGGCGATCGCGACCGAGCACGAGGTCGCGTCCCGGCGCAGTCGCATTCTCGGCGGCCGCGAGTGGGTGCGGCTGGGAGCGGTCGAGATGGGGCTGGACTGCCTGCGCCGCTACCTCCAGAACTTGCCCGTGTACGAGCGGATCGACTTCGAGAAAGCGTGAGGAGGTCTCGGTGAGCAACGAAATCAGTATCCAGTTCACGCGCTTTTCCGCCTTCTATTCGCCGCTGATCGCCACGCTCGCGGGTGGCTTCCTGAGGGAGGCGGGGTTCCAGCCGAAGCACTCGGTCGCTCCGCCCGGCAAGTCGGCGATCGAGGGGCTCGTGAGCGGGACGGTGCACGTCGCCCAGTCGGCGCCCTCGCAGGGCTTCGGTCCACTGGAAAAGGGCCAGCGGCCGCCCGCCGTCCATTTCGCCCAGATCAACGAGAAGGACGGCTTTTTCCTCACCGCCCGCGCGCCCGACCCGGCCTTCACCTGGGACAAGCTCAAGGGTAGGCAGATCCTCGTCGACCACGGCGGCCAGCCGCTCGCGATGTTCAAATATGCGTGTCATCGGCGGGGCCTGGACTACACGGCCATCCACGCCGTGGACATTCCGAGCGGGCAGATGGATCGAGCCTTCCGAAAGGGCGACGGCGACTACATCCACCAGCAGGGGCCGGCCCCGCAGCAGCTCGAGCACGACGGCGTCGGCCACGTCGTCGCCTCCGTCGGCGAGGCGATCGGCCCGTGCGCATTCTCGAGCCTCGCCGCGACGCGCGAATGGCTCGGGACGGACACGGCCAAGCGCTTCATGGGTGCGTACCGCAAGGCGCGCGCCTGGCTCATCGACACGCCAGCGGCCAAGGTCGCCGAGGCGGAGGCCTCGTTCTTTCCCGAGATCGACCGGGCCGTGCTCGCCTCGACGATCGCCTATTACCAGAGGCTTGGCTGCTGGACGCCGCACGTCGAGATCACGCGCCCGGCCTTCGAGGTGACCCTCGACGTCTTCGGGCATTCGCGCTTGATCACCAAGCGGCACCGGTACGAGGACGTCGTCGTGCCGCCGCCTGATGCAGCCTGATCGTCACACACCCTCTCGACGGAGGTGACCCGTGAGCGATAATCGTGCCGTCGTCGTCGATCCTGAAGCGCCGGGCCGGCTCGTCATCCGTCCCGTGGCCGACCCTGTCCCCGACCGCGGTGAGGCGGTCGTGCGCGTTCGGGCGGTCTCGCTCAACCGCGGCGAGGTGAGGCGCTCGGCCATGGCCGCGGCCGGCTGGCGGCCGGGCTGGGACCTGGCCGGTGAGGTCGAGCGCGCCGCCGCGGACGGCTCGGGCCCCCGCGTCGGGGCGCGAGTCGTCGGGCTCTTGCCCGAAGGGGCGTGGGCGAAGCGGGTCGCGGTGCCGACGCACGCCCTCGCCGAGCTGCCCGACAAGGTGACGTTCTCTCAGGCCGCGACCTTCCCCGTGGCTGGGCTTACCGCGCTCCACGCCCTCGCGAAGGGAGGGCTGCTCCTCGGTCGTCGCGTGCTCGTAACGGGCGCCAGCGGTGGTGTCGGCGACTTTGCGGTGCAGCTCGCGCGGCTCGCCGGCGCGCACGTGACAGCGAGCGCCCGACGCGCCGACCAGGGGCCGGCGCTGCGCCAGCTCGGTGCCCACGAGGTCGTGGTGGGCGACGAGATTCCGCCCTCGCCCAAGCACAACCTCGTCATCGAGTCCGTGGGCGGACGGACCCTCGGCACCGCACTGGCCGCCCTCGAGCGTGGCGCCGTGTGCGTCACGCTCGGTGTCTCCGCCGCCGCCGAGGTCACGTTCGATGCGCGGCAGTTCTTCGTCAACGGGCGCACGACGCTGTACGGCTTCTACCTTTTCACGGAGCTCGGGATCGAGCCGGCGTCGGTGGGCCTCCGCCGGCTCGCCGATCTGGTCGCGGAGGGGAAGCTCGCGCCCCACATCAGCGTGGAGCGGCCGTGGGGGGAGATCGGCCAGGTCGCCCAGGACCTGATAGCCCGGCGCTTCCCCGGCAAGGCCGTGCTGACGCTCGACTGAAAACGGCGCGCGACTGTCGATTCCGGTGAATCATCGGCGTCGTAATAGGTGAGCGAGAGGAGGTCCCATGCGTTACATGCTGCTCATTTGCTCCGACGACAAGGCCGCGCCCCCGACCCCGAGGGCCGAGATGGAGGCCATCGTGCAGGGCCACAGGCGCTTCGCCGACGCGCTGCAGGCGGCCGGCAAGATGGTCGTGGGCGAGCGCCTGCGTCCAGACGGCGACGCCAGCCGCATCCGCGTCAAGGCCGGGCATCGCCAGGTCATGGACGGCCCCTTCACCGAGACGAAGGAGGCCCTGGGTGGCTTCTACCTGATCGAGTGCGACACCAAGCAGGAAGCCGTCGAGTGGGCGCAGAAGATCCCGCTCCGCGAGGGTGGCTTCATCGAGGTGCGGCCGATCTGGCAGATGTGAGCGACGGGTGAGGTCACCCGCCGCCTGAGGGCGTCGAGTATCATGTCTGTCCGTGGGATCGAACGACCGCGGGCAGATGTCGGACGGCGGCGTGCAGTCGCGCGTGGCCGAGGCGTTCCGCCTGGAGTACGGGCGCGTCGTCGCGTCCGTGCTTCGGATCGTGCGCGACATCGATACCGCGGAAGAGGTCGTCCAGGAGGCGTTCGCGCAGGCGCTCGATCGCTGGCCCGCGGACGGCACGCCGGAGCGCCCAGGCGCCTGGCTCCTCACGACGGCACGGCGACGCGCGCTGGATCGCCTCCGTCACGCCCGCCGTGCGGGGGCGCGCGCTGATGCGCTCGCCTACGAGGCCGCGCTCGGCGCGATGGACGAGGGCCTCGAGGTGACCGATCCCGCGGAGATCCCTGACGACCGACTCCGGCTGATCTTTACCTGCTGTCATCCGGGTCTGCCAGCCGACAGCCGCGTCGCGCTCACGCTCAGGCTGGTGGGAGGCCTCTCGACGGCGGAGATCGCGCGAGCCTTTCTCGTGCCCGAGCCCACGATCGCCCAGCGGCTCGTGCGTGCCAAGCGGACGATCCGCGATCGCGAACTTCCCTACGAGGTGCCCGAAGGGGCCGAGCTGTCTGCGCGTCTGCCGGCCGTGCTCGCCGTGGTCTATTTGATTTTCAACGAGGGCTACGCCGCGCACACCGGCGACGCCCTCGTGCGCCACGAGCTCTGCCAGGAGGCCGTCCGCCTCGGACATCTACTCGTCGAGCTGATGCCCCGCGAGCCCGAGCTCCTGGGGCTCCTCGCGCTGATGGAGCTCCAGGCCTCACGGGCGGCGACGCGCACCGACGCCGACGGCAATCTCGTCCTGCTCGCCGATCAGGATCGGTCCCGCTGGGATCAGGCGCGGATCGCCCACGGTCTCACCTGTCTCGATCGCGCGGGGCCCATGGAAGGCGCCGGGCCCTACCAGCTCCAGGCCGCCATCGCCGCCTGTCACGCGCGCGCGGCCTCGTGGGAGGCGACGGACTGGCCGAGGATCGTCGACCTTTACCGGGAGCTCGCCGACGTCGCGCCATCGCCGGTGGTCGAACTGAACCGAGCGGTAGCGATCGGCCTGGCGCAAGGAGCGGCGGCCGGCCTCGCTGCACTCGACGGTATCGAGTCCGCGGCGCTGCGCGGCTATCACCTCTTGCCCGCCGCGCGCGCCGATTTCCTCCGCCGGCTCGGGCGGTGGACGGAGGCGGCCGCCGAGTACCGCCGAGCACTCAGCCTCGCCGATAACGTGCGCGAGCAGAGGTTCCTCACGGCCAGGCTCGCGGTGTGCGAGGCAGGCGGGGACAGCACGTCAGTGTCATTCTGACGTGCCATCCGGTGCGCCTTCGAGTACGCTGACGCGCGTCCCTCCGTCAAAAGTTTGACGTAACGCACCGTTTTCGCCTGGCACTTGCCGTGCATCGAGCTTCCGCGCGCGAACATGATCGAAGTCGTTTCCATCGCGTCCAACACGCTGACCGAGCGCCTCAGCGCGCTCCGACGGAGTGCTCACATGCAATGGCTCCGCTTTTCCTCTCGTATCCTGTTGATCGGCGCGCTCCTCGTTCTCGTCGGCTGCTCCCTCTCGACCAGCTCCCGGATGGTATCGGACGTTCTCGACTCCTCGGAGAGCAGCTCGCGCTCGAGCACGAGCAAGGAGCGACACAGCCGCTACCGTGAGGACGTGCGCAGCTACACCGCCGCCTACGTGAGGTCGGGCGGAGGGTTCGACGCGTTCACGAAGGAGCTCGGGGAGCTCGCGCGCCGGCACGGCCTCACGAACTGGGAGGACGACCAGACGACGTACGTCGGCGTCGGCGAGGGGCTGGGCGACGCCGCGGTGGGCGAGGCCGAGCTCGAGACGTACAAGACGAGCCTCTCGCGATCCGATCCCCTCAAGATGCAGGCGATCCAGCTGGGCTACGACACGCGGCAGTGATCTGTCCCCTCGCCCGGCGGGCCGCCCTCGCGGCGCTGCTCGCGGTCCTCCTCACAGTGCCCGCGTGGGCCTCGGACCGCGTCATCGATTACCTCTACGTCGACGCCAACGAAGGCGGCTCCAGTGGCGGCCACGCCGGGCTCCGTGTGGGCGACGACGTGTTCCACTTCGAGTACCGGCGGCCGGGGATCCTCGTCCTCCGGCGTGAGACGTTCGACGAGTTCCGCCGTGAGTACACCGGTCTCGAGAATCGCACGATCGAGGCGAGCCGCATCCCGGTGAGCGAGGAGACCTTCCGTCTGGTGCGCGAGCGATTTCGACGGCGGCACCTCGTCCAGCGGTGGCAGCTCGAGGTCTTCGACACGCTGAGGGTCGATCGGCGGATCCTCGAGGAGATGCTGCAGGGCGGTGTCGAGCTGGACGGGGCAGGGCTCTTCTTCGGCGAGGGCGCCGCGGCCGATCCGGCGCTCCTCGGGCTCCGCCGACGCGTCGTCGACACCTACGGAGCAAGCTTCCTGGCGGAGCGCGCGCAAGCACTCCGGCGGCGTCTCGCCGCGCTCGATCCGCAGGGGGCGCCCGAGCGCACGCTGGAGGTCTCGCTCGACGAGCCGCCGGCGCCCGGGTACGGGTTTCCGCGGCGTTACCGTGACACGCTCACCGCGCTCGCCGCCCTCGAGGTTCTTGCAACCGCACGGCCCCTCCTGCCGGAGGCCACGGCGGCCGGCGAGGATCTGCGCCTCCGCGAGGACGAGGCGTCGAGGCTCGCGGAGCTCTCCGACGCGCTCGCCGCCAGCCTCGTGCGGCTGCTCGACTCGCGCCGGCCCGACTGGGGATTCCCGCTCGTCCTCGGCATGGCCCGCCTCGCGGCTCTCGAGCGCACGCGCGAGTCGGGGCAGTGGGTGTTCCTCGACGCGTTCCCTCCGGACGCCGCGAGATCCAGCGCGCGCTCGACGAGGGACGCGATCTGCGCATGCCTCGCCACCTGCGCCTGCCCGCGCGACGTGGCCTGCGCCCGGCCGTGCTCGCCCCGTCCTCGGCCGCACTCACCGCCGGCCTCGCCACCGCCCTCGAGCGGGAGGAGGCGTACGGCCGGGCCCTCAAGGGCCTCTACCGCTACCACCTCGTCACGCGCAACTGCGTCTCGGAGATCTTCCGCGAGCTCGACGTCGCGCTCCTCGGCGACCGTGTCGGGACAGACGGCTCGCGGAGCTTCATCCCGGCCCTCGCGGCACTTACCGTGAACGAGCGCTACGGGGTCTCGGAGGTCTCGCGGATCCTTTCGTACCGCCGGGCCGGTCTCGCCCGGCTCTACGGGGCGGAGAACCCCCTTCGCGTCTTTCTGCGGGAGTCGAACACGATCACCTCGACCCTCTACCAGCGAAACTCCCGCGACTCCGCCTTCCTATTCTTCACGGACGACCTCGTGCTGACGCGGCCCGTCTTCGGAGCGGTGAACCTGATCACCGGCATGGCGGCGAGCGTCGTCGGGCTCGTGACGGCTCCCTTCGACGGGGGCAAGATCCTGAGCGCGGGTGTCAGGGGAGCGGTGTTCAGCCTGCCGGAGGTGCTCTTCCAGAACATCAGGAAGGGCTCGTTCGACTACGTCGACCCTACAGCCCTTGCCAGTAGCGGCGCCCCTGCAGACGCACGATCCTCCCGAACCCTGGCGCCTGGAAATGTCCCGCTGCCACGATGATCTCTTCGCGCTCCAAACGCTCCATCAGGGCCCGTCGGGTCTGGCGCGTCAGCTCCGGGTCCATATCGGCTCGGGACACCCAGTCCGTCTCGTGCACCTGCACGGGGTTGTGTGCCACATCACCCAGGACGAGCGCCCGCTCGCCTCGTGAGGTGATCAGGAGACTCATGTGTCCCGGTGTGTGGCCGGGCGTCGGCAGAGCCGTCAGCTCGCGCGTGATGCTGCGCTCCCCCTTCATCAGCTCCACGAGGCCGAGCTGGGCCAGCGGCCAGACACACGTGGGGGCGTTCGGAAAGCGCTGGAGCTGGACGTCCGGCTGATGGCACACGTCCCAGTCCGTCGCGCTCATCCAGTAGCGAGCATTCGGAAAGGTCGGCACGTACTTCTCACTTTGCGGCAGCAGGTTCCACCCGACGTGATCGCGGTGCAGATGGGTCATCACCACCGTGTCGACGTCCTCTGGCCGCACTCCATTGGCCTGGAAGTCATGCATGAGCTGGCCCCACGGCGCGTCAGGCGCGTCGGCTGGCTTGGGACCGAGACCCGTATCGACGAGGACCGTCCGCCCGTCGGACCGTATCAGGTACGAGCCGAGATTGAAGCGAACCTTGTGCGCCTCCGTGAGGTGCGACTCGTACGGGCGCCAGTCGTCGTGCGGGATGGTCGGGAAGAAGTTACACAGGTCGAACTCGAGCATCCCGTCTGACAGCGCCATGATCTCTACGTCGCCCACGCGGATGATGTTGTTCGCCATGACGACCTCCCGGGTCTAGCCCCGCCAGCCCAGCCACTCGCAGATGGACCGCCCCATGATCCACTCCTTGTCCTCTCCCGAGAGCCACGGGAGCTCCTCGGTGAACAACGTCACGGCCTGGCGCCACGGGCACGTCAGCCGCGTCCAGTCGGTGCCCCAGAACATCCGCCGAGGGCCGAAGGCGTCGTACACCTGTCGGATGTGCTCGTGAAGTCCGCGAAAGGGGTATGGCTCGGTGGAGTAGCAGGGCAGCGCCGATGCCTTCACTGCGAC
>WNGG01005715.1_pt1 | contig 13855 bp, 10 predicted proteins | sample 5400661 | NCBI WGS metagenome assembly WNGG01 (sample SAMN13153372, study PRJNA577476) | soil metagenome | isolation source: 100 cm soil or saprolite under Garry oak tree replicate 1 | place: USA:California | collected 2016-06-15
GAGCTTCAGCTAACGGTCATAGCTCAACTGGCTCAGGAGATCGAGACAGGTGAGCTTGTGTGCCAACAGGGACATGAGTTTCCTATCGTGGGCAGCGTCCCCCGATTCGTGGAAAGCGAGGCGTATGTACAGAATTTCGGCTTCGAGTGGAATGTCCACGCCCTGACCCAGCTGGACACCGATAGCAGCGACGAGTCGGAGCGGACGTTCCGATCGAAAACAGGCTTCACGCCTGAGCAGTTGCGTGGCAAGCGTGTTCTGGATGTTGGATGTGGCATGGGCAGGTTCTCGGACGTGGCCTCCAAATGGGGCGCCACGGTCGTCGGGGTCGATCTCAGCCGTGCGGTAGACGCCGCACAGCGAAACATCGGGAGCCGGGAAAACATCCACATCGCCCAGGCGAACATATTCCAGCTGCCGTTTCGGGAAGAAACCTTTGACGTTATTTTCAGTATCGGTGTGCTCCACCACACACCGAACCCGAAGGCGGCATTCGATAATCTCCCGAAGCTTCTACGGGCAGAAGGAAAGATCGCAATCTGGCTGTACAACGGGTACGACGCGTTCCGTTGGCGGTTTTCGGACCTGTATCGCCGGTTTACGCCGAGGCTGCCTAAGCGCATGCTGCACTCGCTCGCGTACGCCGCGATCCCCCTCTATTACGTCTACAAGATTCCAGGCGTGGGGCTATTCCTGCGTTGGATCCTGCCGGTCAGCAATCACCCCAAGCCGAGGTGGAGGGTGCTGGATACATTCGATTGGTATTCGCCTCAATACCAGTGGAAGCATTCCTACGAGGAGGTCTTTCCATGGTTCGAAGCCCACGGGCTGAAGGACATCCCGGTACTTAGCGTTCCAGTGTCAGTGCAGGGCACCAAGCGCTGACTGACCGCGCAGGCGCTTACAGAGCGCTGTGAGCCGGTTGCCGGCTTCGGACCTGTCTCACCAGTCTCTCGTAAAGGTCTTCGGTCTGGATGATCATCCCCTTGACAGAGAAGCGGTTTAGGACGCGATTGCGAGCGGCATCGCCCATCCGCTGGCGCAACTGCGGCTTGTCGAGCAGCTCGAGCATCGCCGCAGCCAGCTGGTCGGGGCTGCCAGATTCGACCAGGATGCCATCGATGCCTTCGCGCACGAGCTCGGGAATTCCTCCCACACGGGTGGCCACGACCGGGATGCCCCGAACCATCGACTCCAGGAGAGCGTTCGGAAAACTTTCCTTACTTGACGCCAGGACTGTCAAGTCAAACCCGGACAGAAATTTCGCAGCGTCCTTTTGGGCTCCTGCCAGCACAACGCTGTTCGTTAGGCCCTTTTCATGCAATGAACGCTCGATCGATGCGCGCTCGGCGCCGTCGCCGAAAAGGACAAGCTTGAACCTTGGCCGCTGTTTGACTATCAAACTGACCGCGTCCAGAACGTCGCCGTGTCGCTTGTGGCTGTTGAGGTTGGCCACCATAGCGACGCGCCCGTCCTCTCCGCCCCTGCTCCATCGCTCCGGTAGCTCGAGTTGGTTAGTGACAGACGGCGGATCGATGCCGCTGTAGATGACTCCAGTCTTGGAACGCGGGACATTCTCGTCAGTAATGACCAGCTCTTGCACGGCCTCCGAGTTGCACAGGTGAAAGTCTATTAATCGATTGGCGGGGCCGGCGACTAACCGCAGCCATCTCGATGAGTGACGCGGGTAGGTATCCAGACCTCGTCGAGACGCGATCACCACACCAGGGCCGGTATTCCAGGTGGACAGTGCGGCGATTACGTATGAGGTCATCAAATATCCGTGCACAATGTCCGGCTTCTCCCGAGCCAATAAGGCCCGTAACGAGGTCACGGCTCGAATTGCAGTGCGGGCCGAAACGCCGAGATTCGTGCGGCTCGGGCGCTGCAGGAGGGGCGATTCAACCTTTACCTTGTCGTCCAGCTCGGACCTCAACGGCCCATAACCGAAGAGACACATCAGAGAAGGTGTGAAACGCGTTCGGTCGAGCCCGTTGATCAACCGGACCAGCTGCGTTTCCGCACCGCCGATCTCGAGCGATCCGATCACATATGCCACACGAACCGGGCGGTCGAATCCGGGTTCGGTCAAAGGTTGCGACTGGTCAGGCTACTGCGCATGGGCGTTTCCCACCAGCCGGCGTCGGGTCAACGGTGGTTGGTCGATGAACGTCCGGTGCCACTCTTCAAGCATCAACAAGTCCCATAGGAGGTACTTGAACTGATCGCGCCCAGCCAGATGTGTCTCAACCATCTCCCGGATCGCCTCAGGCCGAAAGTAGCCCCGCGAAAGTGCCCGATGCGAAAGAACCGTGTCGAGAAGCACTTCCTTCAAGCTCGTTCGCAACCAATGGCCCAGGGGGACGGCGAATCCCATCTTCGGCCGGTCGAGGACCTCGTCAGGAAGGATGTTGCGAAGGGCTGACTTGAGCAGGTGCTTGCTCTCGCCACCACGGCTCTTCAGGCTGGCGGGCACACGCGCCACGAATTCCATCAACTTGTGGTCGAGGAACGGCGACCGGGCTTCGAGTGAATGGGCCATGGTCGCGACGTCCATCTTTACCAGAAGGTCGTCGGGCAAGTAGTTGTTCACATCGGCATCGAGCATCGAATCCAACAGCGCCGCGTGCGCCGTCGAGCGTAGATGCTCCAGCGGAGCCGGTAGCGCGCGATCCAGGCGCTCAAGGAACTCGTCTTGATAGAGCCACGACCTGCGGCTCGGGTGTAAATGGACGAGCGAGGCGAAATATGCATCCAAGGGATCGCGCGGAGTCGGCTGGAACAGGATTTGGCTGCTGGCAAAGTATCGCGCCGCGGGTCGTGCAACCGCCTCCAGCCCTGAACGAACGGCCATCGGCAGCCGGAAGTAATCCAGGTAGCGGCTGAGCCGGTAACGCCTGTAGCCGGCGAAGCTCTCGTCCCCCCCATCCCCGTTCAGCACAACTGTCGCATGCGGTCTTGTGATCCGCGCGACCTGGAACGACGGGATGGCTGAGGAGTCTCCGAACGGCTGGTCGTAGTGCCACACGATGTCATTGATGAGCTCAGGGGCTCCGGCCTCCACGACCAGCTCATGATGGTCGGTCTCGAACCTGTTTGCTACCAACCGCGCATACCGCGCCTCATCGAATTGCGACGGCCCGAATCCGATCGAAAACGTCCTCAGTGGCGTCGCTGACGCCTCGGCCGCGAGAGCGACAACCGCGCTGGAGTCCACCCCGCCCGAGAGAAAGGCGCCCAAGGGAACTTCGCTCTCGAGCCGGATCGCCACCGCACCGCGCAGCAGGCGGAGCAGCTCCTCTTTGAGCTCAGGCTCGCTTGCGGTGAGCTTGTCCTCATATTCGAGGTGCCAGTACTGGCTTAGCTCGACACGGCCGTCGCGCCACCGGAGCCAGTGGGCCGGCGGGATCCGCTCGATGTCGCAGAAGGCCGTCGTGGGCGAGGGCACGTACTGCAGCGTCAGGAACTGATCGATGGCATTGAGGTCAGGCTCTCGCTTGACTTCCGGGTGCTGCAGGATGGCCTTGATCTCGGAGCCGAAGACGATGCCTCCGCCGGACAGGCGCGAGTAGTAAAGCGGCTTCTTGCCCACGCGGTCGCGCGCCAAGAACAGAGAACTGTCACGTCGGTTCCAGATCGCCAACGCGAACATGCCACGGAGCTCCTGGAGGCAGCGCTCCCCCTTTTCCTCGTATAGGTGAAGCACGGTTTCCACGTCAGAGTGGGTACGGAACCTGTGTCCGCGCTCGTCAAGCCCCTTTCTGAGGTCGTGGTGGTTGTAGATCTCGCCGTTGAGGATGATTGCGATGGATTCGTCCTCGTTGAAGATCGGCTGGTCGCCGCCTGCGACGTCGATGATGCTGAGCCGCCGAAACGCGAGGCCGGCCTGGTTATCGACCAGGAAGCCGTCCGAGTCCGGCCCCCGATGAGCGATCGCGACAGCCATCTTCTCCAGGACCTCGCGATCTGCTGCGGTACCCGCCAAGCCGGCGATCCCGCACATTTACTCCGCTCTACGTTCGACCCGGTTCGAAGACCTCGCCGCCGCGGGATTCAGCCTGCCCAGCACATTACGGGTGTCAACAACGATCGGCGCGAACTCGAGGACAAGGGTCCAGTCGATTGAGTCGTGGTCCGCGACTACGATCGCGCAGTCGAGCGATGAGAGGAAGTCGCGACCCCCGCCGACCGAACGCAGCGTCTGGCCGCCAACGTTCAAGCTCCGGACGTGCGGGTCGTAGTACGAGACGATCGCGCCTTCCTCGAGCAGAAGCTCCACGATCTTGATCGCCGGTGATTCGCGGACATCGGAGCTGTTCTTCTTGTAGGCGACCCCCAGCAGCCCGATCCGGGCGCCGTTGAGCGATTTGCGGTTCGCATTGAGCAGCTTGGCCGCATTGCCGACCACGTAGGCCGGCATGCTGGCGTTGACGCGGCCCGAGAGTTCGATGAATTCTGTGTTCACGTTCTTCTCGCGCGCCTTCCAGGCGAGGTAGAACGGGTCGACCGGCACGCAGTGACCGCCGAGTCCAGGACCCGGATAGAACGCGGTGAAGCCGTACGGCTTCGTCGAGCACGCCTGGATGACCTCCCAGACGTCAATGTCAAACGCGTCGCAGATGACCTGAAACTCGTTGACGAGTGCGATGTTCACGCCTCGGAAGATGTTCTCGAAGAGCTTGGTGATCTCCGCGGTCCGGATGTTCGAAACCGGAACGAGTTTCTCGACGATCGTGCTGTACAGGGCGATGACCGTCTCGAGGCAGTTCTTGGTGAGGCCGCAGACGACCTTGGGTGTGTTGTGGATGTCCCATTTGGCGTTTCCGGGGTCGAGGCGCTCTGGCGAGTACCCGATGAAAATGTCGACCCCAGGCATGTACCCACGCTCGCGGAAAGCGGTTACGACCACTTCCTCCGTCGTACCGGGATACGTCGTGCTCTCGAGCACGACCAGGCTCCCCTTGGGCATCACTTGAGACAGGCTCTCCGCCGCCGAGCGCACAAAAGTCAGGTCGGGGACGCGATATTCGTCGATCGGAGTCGGCACCGCGATGATGGCCGCGTCGCACTTTCTCGCCGCTTCGTATTCGGTCGTGGCCCCAAGGTTGCGGTCGCCCACCAGCCTGCGCACCTGGGCTGACGGCACATCGTCGATGTGCGAGCGGCCGGCGTTGACCCCTTCGACTTTGTCGAGCGACGAATCGATTCCGATGACGCGGTGTCCGGCCTCAGCCAGCGCGCACGCGAGCGGCAGACCAACGTAGCCAAGCCCGACGACCGCGATCGTGGCCGTCCTCTCGTTTAACTTCTCGACGAGCTGATCTTTAGCCGCGCCTTTGCTCACGGACCACCTCTACCTGGGGATGTGCACCTACAACATACGGGTCGACGCGGAGCAGGCCGGCCCACGCGGCGACGAAGATGACGCCCAGGGGGAGCGCAAGCCACGCCTGCGGGTTCGGGAAGCTTAGCGCCAGCGACGCGCACGCGGCCCCTGTGAAGGAGCCGGCGACCGCCGCAGCGAGGATCTGATACGGCGACCAGCCGAGCAGGCGCAGGCGGTGGGAGAAATGGTCCTGGCCGCCGAGCTGGATCGGCCGTCCCGTGGCCAGCCGTGAGGCGACGACGAGCGAGGTGTCGAAGATCGCCAGGGCGAGCGGGAACGCGAGGATGACCAGCGAGTGGAGGCCGCGCTCGGTGTCGGCCGCGCCGATCGAGCACAGGGCGACCCCGAAACCAAGCATCAGGCTGCCCGCGTCGCCCATGAACATCCTGGCCTGCGGCCGGTTGACAAACCAGAAGCCGACCGTGGCCCCGGCCAGGGGAAGGGCAAGACCCGCCGACGAAGGGACGATCAGGGCTAGCGCCACGAGCGCGCATGCGGCGGCGGTCGAGGCGAGACCATCCATGTTGTCGAGGAGGTTGAACGAGTTGGTCAGGCCGACGATCCAGATGATCGCAAGCCCGCCGTTCAGCTCCGGCGAGTCGGTCACGTTCCACGAGAAGCCCAGCGCCACCGCGGACGCTGCGATCGCGACCTCGCCGATCAGCTTGATCCAGACCGGCAGGTACCGAACGTCATCGACCAGCCCGATCAGTGCGACCAGGCCCAAAAGCGCCAGGATGTCCCACTCTGCGGGTTGAAACACGGATATCGAGACGGCCGCGCCGGCGAAGATCGCCAGCCCACCGAGATACGGAACCGGCTCCGCGTGGCCTTTGCGCGGCCCCGGCCGGTCCATGATCCCGAAGCGCAGGGCGAGGAGGCGGAGCGGATAGGTCAGCGCCAAGGCGATCGCGACGGCGACCAAAAAAGACAGGAGAAGCGTCACGGGTTTCGCAAAGACTCCCGGGCGTATTTGATCATTTCGTCAACGGTGTCGGGGAGGGTCGTTTCGCAGCGAAACCCGGTGAAGCGCTCGAGCTTGGTCGTGTCGGCCGCACGTCGCGACATGTCCTCGAACGATTCGCCGTACACCTCTTCGAATGGCACGTAAGTGATGCTGGACGGCGACCCGGTGCGCTGGATCACGAGCTCGGCGAGCTCGCGGATGGCGATCTCCTCGTGCGACGCGACGTTGAAGACCTCACCCTCGGCCTCCGGCACCTCCATGGTCCGCACCATGGCCGCCACGACGTCGAACACGGAAGTGAACGAGCGTGATTGTCTTCCATCGCCGTAGACGCGCAGTGGCTCGCCGTGCAGCGCCTGGGTGATGAAGCGCGGCACGACCATGCCGTACTGGCCCACCTGGCGAGGACCGATCGTGTTGAACAGCCGGACCACGATCGTCGGTAGGCCGAGCTCCTTGTAGTAGACGAACGCGAGGATCTCGTCGACCGCCTTGGAGGTCGAGTAGCTCCAGCGGAGCTTGCGAGGTGAGCCCAGGAGACGGTCGTCGTCTTCTTTGAACGGGCCATTCTGACTCTTCCCGTAGATCTCGCTGGTCGAGGTGAGCATGATCTTCTTGCGGTGTTTCTGCGCCGCGTCGAGCACGTTCTCGGTGCCCTTGATGTTGGTGATCAGAGATTGCAGGGGCCGGTCGACGATCAGCTGCACGCCCACCGCCGCGGCGAGGTGGTAGACGACGTCCGCGCGAGCCACTTCCGCGTCGACCCTAGGAGCGTCGAGCACCGACGCGGTGACGAACTCGAAGTGATTGTTGTCGAGGAGATGACGGATGTTGCGGTAGCGCCCCGTTGACAGGTCGTCGAGCGCGACCACGTCGTAGCCTTCCGCGACCAGCTTGTCGACTAGGTGCGAGCCGATGAATCCGGCGCCGCCTGTGACGAGGGCGCGCATCGTCACACCGCCGCCGCTTTGGCCGCCTGCCGATTCAGCAATTCCGCGTACACCTGCTTCAGCTCGTTCACCATGCGCGACGCACCATACCGCTCGAGCACCATCTTGTGGCCCGCGGCGCCCATCGACGAGCGTCGCGCCGGGTCGGAGATCAGGCCCCCGATCGCGGCGGAAAGCGCTGCGGCGTCCCCGGTCGGGACCAGGAGACCGTTCAAACCGTCGGTGATGATATCCGTCATGCCCCCCACCGCGGTACCGACCACCGGCAGGCCCGCGGCGCACGCCTCGATCACCGAAACCGGCGTGCCCTCGTTGCGCGAGCAGCAAACGACGACGTCGAGGTCGGCGTAGACGTCGGCCAAATCGGCGCGCCAGCCGGCGAAATGCACGCGATCGCCCAGCCCTGCCACGTGCGCGACGTCGTGGAGATGCGACCAAAGCTCGCCGTCACCGACGATCGCGAAATGCACGCTAGGGTCGCGCTCGGCCAGGCGCGACGCGGCCGCGAGGAAGACATCGTGCGCCTTGATCGGGACGAGCCTACCCACGACGCCTACCACCGGCGCGTCGGCGGGGATGCGGAGGTCGGCGCGCAGCCGGCCGCGCCGTCCGTCCATCATGTGGTCGAGATTCAGGCCGAGTCGGACCACGGTCACCTTTCCCCGGCCGATGCGAAGGCGGTCGAGGTCGGCCGCAATCTCCGGGCTGATGGCGATGAAACGCGTCGTCACGCGCCCCAGTGCACGCTCGATCAAAAGGAAGAACGAGGTCGTCACGCGGCCGAAGTAGCCGTCGAGGACGTGCCCGTGAAACGTGTGCACGACGACCGGCACGCCCGCCAACCATGCGGCCGTGCGTCCCAGCGTCCCGGCTTTCGCGGTGTGAGTCGCGACGATGACCGGCCTCTCGCGGCGGAAGTACCGGTAAAGCCACACGATCGCGCCGATGTCGGCGAACGGGTTCAGGGCGCGTCGCAATCGGGGCACGTGGACCACCCTGGCGCCGGCGGCCACGGCCTCGCCCTCCAGCGAGCCCTCACGCTCGGCGGTCTCCCCCGTCAGCAGCACCGCGTCGAACTCAGGCGACGCGTGCGCCGTCAGGATCGTCACGTGTCGCGCGGGACCGCCGATGTTCATGCGGGTGATGACCCTGGCGAGCTTAGGCGGAGCGGTAGTCGGCAAAAACCCTCCGCAGTCCCTCCGCGAAGCTGACCGAGGGTCGGTATCCGATCGACTTCTCGGCGAGCAAGATGTCGGCGAGGGAGTGCTTGATGTCGCCCTCGCGCGGCGACCCATGCACGGTAGTCAGGGGACGCCCGTTCAACCTTGAGATCGCATCGACGAGCTCGAGCAAGGAATGGCTCCCGCCACACGCGATGTTCATGGCGAGGCCTGAAGCCCCGCTTTCGAGGGCCTGGACGTTGGCGTCGACCACGTTGTCCACGTGAGTGAAGTCGCGACTCTGCGTGCCATCGCCGTAGATAGTTGCGGTCGTACCTTCGAGGGCGTGCTTGATGAAAAGCGGGATGACCGCGGCGTAGGGTGAGTCCGGATCCTGGCGCGCGCCGAAAACGTTGAAGTAGCGCAGCGACACGACGCGCAGGCCGCCGTTGCCGCGTGCGTGCGCCAGGGCGATCTTTTCGCCGAGCAGCTTGGAGTAGCCGTACGGCGAGATCGGCTTCAGCTCCAGGTCCTCCGATTTCTTTTCCGCCTCCTGGTCCCCGTACACGGACGACGATGACGAGTAGACGAGCGCTTCGACTTCATTGTCGAGCGCGGCCTCGACGACGTTCGCCGTGCCGTGGGCGTTGGTCGCGAGGGTGGTGACGGGGTCTTTCCAGGATCGCGCCACAGACGGCAGAGCGGCCAGGTGGAACACGGCGTTCATGCCCTGCATCGCCTCCGCGACGTCGACGCGTGAGCGAATGTCGCCAGTGACGACCTCGAGCTCCTCCAGCCCGGCGAGGTTGCGCTCATTGCCGGTCGCGAAGTTATCGAGGACGCGCACGCGGTACTCATAAGACAGCAGGCGTCTCACGAGGTGCGATCCGATGAACCCGGCGCCGCCCGTGACCAGGACTGCTTTAGGTTCGCCTGAGGTTGACAATACCGCTCGCATTATGGCGAACCGAACTCAGGACCCGTCTCCGGCGGTCGCCCTCGACGTGACACCGCTGCAGAACGCGAACCGGGTCCGCGGCATCGGGACGTATGTCCGCGGACTTGCAAACCGATTGGCCGCCCAGGACGAGGTTGCGATCGAGTTCTGGGGCTGGCAGGACGACCTTCCGTTGGAGATCCGACCTCCCCACCGCGCGGTCCTCATGAAGCGCTCGGTCATGCCGGAGTACCGCGGCAAGTGGCTTTTCGCGCAGCTGGCGATGCAAAGACGCGCTCGAGCTAGCAGCGTTCGCGCCGTGCACATCACCGATCCCGACGCGCTCACGCCCCTGGCCGGACACAAGCTGCTGACCACGGTCTACGACCTGATCCCGCTGCGACAGGGCATCTCGCGCAAGCGCATCATCGGCTGGGCAGGCTATCGGACGTACATCCGGAATTTGCGACGGGTCGACACCTACTTCGCGATCTCGAAGCAGACAGGTCGCGACCTGACCGATCTGTTGGGCGTCCCGAGCGAGAAGATCGTTATCGCCGCTCCTGGCATCAACCTTCCACCCCCGTCCGGCGCTACTTTCGGAGGCGCCCGTCCTTACTTCTTATATCTGGGGGGACCGAACCCCAACAAGAACCTCCCCAATCTGCTGGACGCGATGGCCCGTACTCCGACCCTGCCGGAAGAGTTATTGATCGCGGGACACTGGCTCCCCAAGCAGGTCGCGGCGCTAAACGCCAGAGTCTCTGCCTCTGGTCTGGCGGGTCGGGTGCGCCACATCGGCTTCGTGCCCGACGGCGAGCTCGCGGTTCGTTTAAGGGACGCGACCGCGGTTGTCATCCCTTCCCGGTCCGAGGGTTTCGGGCTCCCCGTCGCGGAAGGCCTGGCGGCCGGCGCGCTGGTCGTACACAGCCGGATCCCGGTGCTCGAAGACACGTCGGCCGGCGCCGCCCTCACTTTTGATCCCGACTCGGCAGAGCAGCTCGCGGAGTCACTGCGGCGGGCATCGGCCGGCGGCGCCGACACGCGTGAGCTGCGCGAGAGGGGACTACGGCGAGCGAAGGACCTGACCTGGGATGAAGCTGTGCGCGCGACGATCGACTCCTATCGCGAGGCCCTGGCGTCTTGAAGCGGATGCGGGTCGGCATCGACGGCCACATGGTCGGCGGGCAGGAAACCGGAAACGAGACGTACATCAAGGGATTGGTCGACGGCCTCGCCGAGCTGAAGCCTGAGCTGGACGCGCTTGTCTTTCATGTCGACGGGGCGTGGGCGTCTGCGCGTCCGCCTCTTACCTTCCAGAGGCTTGTCACCGGCAGCCCGTACTTTCGCCTCGTGGTCGACCTGCCGGCGAGGTCTGTCACCCAGCGCCTCGACGTGCTCCATATGACCTACGCCGCCCCGGTCTGGTCGGCCGCTCCCATCGTCCTGACCGTGCATGACATCTGCTACGCGACCAATCCCGAATGGTTTTCCGAACGCGACCTTCGGGTACTCAACGCCGTCATTCCGCGCTCGATCAGGCAGGCGGCCCACGTGATCACCGATTCGAATTCGGCCCGACAAGAGATCATCGGTCGTTACGGCGTGCCTGAAGCAAAGATCTCAGCCATCCCGATCGGGCCAGGAGCGGGGGCTTCACCTATCTCGACCGAGGAAGCACGCGCTGCGCTTTTGGCACTGGGCTTGAGCCCCGCCAAGCCATATCTCCTTGCCGTTGGCAACCTGCAGCCGCGCAAGAACCTCGAGCGACTCATCCAGGCATTCCAGGTTCTGGTCCGTGACCGCGGCCACGACATCGACCTGGTCATCGTCGGACCAAAGCGCTTCCACGCGGACCTCATCGTTGACGCGGCGCGCTCGTTGTCGGACCGCGTCCACTTCACCGGCTACATCACCGACGCCCAGCTCGCGGCCTGCTATCGGTGCTCCACGGCTTTCGTGTTTCCCTCGCTCTATGAGGGTTTCGGGTTGCCAGCGCTGGAGTCCATGGCTCAGGGCGCGCCGGTCGCATGCTCCACCGCCGGCGCGTTGCCCGAAGTCTGCGGTCGGGCCGCGGTCTACTTCGACCCCCGGTCGGTCGATGCCATGGTCGACGCGGTCGAGAAGATCCTGGGCGACGCCAACCTGCGCAAGAGTCTCGTTGAAGCCGGATTGTCACGGGCCCGAGAGTTCAGCTGGCGGAGGACGGCCGAGCTGACAGTCGAGATCTACCGCCGGGCCGCCAGCTCCTCGTAGATCGCGGCCGTAGCGTCGGCAGCCGATCGCCAGGAGAACTGAGTCCGTCGCCGGCGACCTCGGTCGCTCAGCTCGGAGCGAAAACCGGGCTCCTCTTGCATGCGCCTCAGTGCGATGGCGAGCGCGTCGACATCACTCGGCTCGAACAACACCCCTGCGTCTCCAACCACCTCGGGCAGCGATTGGCGGTTGGCAGCGATCACCGGTGCGCCGCAGGCCATCGCCTCCACAAGCGGCAAACCGAATCCTTCGCCATGCGAGGCCAAAACGATGCACAGCGCTTCGTGATACAGCGCGCGCAGGATCTCGCGGGAAACGAACCCGGGCATCAAGACTGCGTCCTCGACCCCGCCCTCTCGCGCGACCGCTCGCAAGGTATCCGCGTAGCCGGCGCGGTCCGAACCGGCGAACACGAGCTTCGCCTTGGCAGGCAGTCCTGATACGCCAAAGGCCCGGATCACGGTTTGAAGATTCTTCTGCGGCGCAAGCACGCCGACAGAAAGCACAAATTCGCCGACACCGGTCAGTTTCCTTGCCGCTACTAGGTCATCTACGCTCGGAGCTTGATCAAAGAAATCATCTGGCGCGAGCGGGACGACGACCACTTTCTCTTGAGTCACGCGAAGGAGACGGCAGATCGCAGCCTTGGAGAACTCGGAATCCGTGACGATGCGATCGGAGCTCGCGGCCGCTAGCGGGGTCTCTAGCACGAGGTCCGCCCAGCTCGTCAGAGTCCGCGGCCGCATCCAGCTCCGCCAGTTCATGTACATGTTCAGGTCGTGGATCGTGACCACCTTCGGCCCCGGCCACCGCAGCGGAAGAAAGAAGCCGAGGGAGTGGTAGACGTCGATCCGGTCGGCGCGAAGCCTGCGCGGGAGGCGAGCCTGCACCCTCCACACGTTGGGCGCGCCCGGAACAGAGATCGACCTCACGCCGTCGCCGGTGAACTGTTTCTCGATCGCGGTCGCCTGGTTCTGGTTGCGCGTGTACAGAAAGAAGGTCCAGCTAGGTCGCGCCTCCAGCAACGAGTTCAGCAGCTGCGTCGCGTAGACGCGAGTGCCGCCGACGCTGGAGAAGATCACGCTCGCGTCGAGGCCGACGCTCAGGTCACGCAAGCGAGCGCTCGCACAACTCCACGTACCGCGTCGTGACCTGCTCCCAGTCGTAGAGTTCCGCGGCCCGCGCCCGCGCCGCCTCGCCCAACCGCCTGCGAATCTTTTCGTCCGCCCAGGTCGTCCTGAGAAGGCCCGCGAGCTCGTCCGCTGTGCTCCAGTAGATGCCTGCGTCGCCGAGCACCTCGCGGTTGCTGTCGGTCTCACGTGCAAGGATCGCGTTGCCCGCGGCCATCTGCTCCACGAGCACCGGGTGGGTTCCTCCGACGGTCGCCGCGAGCACGAACATGCCCGCGTGACTCGATAGCTGCTGATACGCCGCGCCGAACTGGTAACCCGTCAGCACCGAACCCTGAGGCGCGATCACCCGCAGGGAGGCCTTGTACTCCTCGGCGTACGTCGCGTCGCCGACCACCACCGCGGGGATGTCGAGCCCCGCCAGCCGCGCCCCTTCCAGGTAGTCATGAGCGCCGTTCTCCGGGACCAAGCGGCCGACGAACAACAGGTAGCAGCCCGCTTCCAGCCCCCAACGCTGCAGCGCTTCGGTGCCGCGGTCGCCCGGCGGGTCGGCGCCATAGCGGACCAGCTCGGTCTCGCGCCCATACGTCTCCCGGTAGTAGGTGCGCACCGCCTCCGCGTCCGCGACGACGATGCTCTTCCCCGCGGCTGCGAGCTTCTCGCCCGTGCGCAGGTACCAGCGTGCCAAGCGCCCCCACTTGTCCCGCCTCCAGTCGGCTCCGTCCACGTTGAAGACGGTCCGCCGGCGGCGCAGCTCGAGGGCGCGGACCACGGGCGCGTTGCCGACGCCCATGCAGACGATCGCCGTCCCGCCCGGCAGTCGCGTTGCGCTGAATGCTGTGTGCGTGAGCGTCTCAAGATGCTTCTGGCGCACGGCGGGAAGGTATTCGAGGCGCATGCCGAGGTACTCGGCGCGGTGCTCCTTGTAGTGCGGGCCGCGACAGAAAACCGTCACCTCGTGCCCGCGCTCCACCATCCGTCTGCCCACGTTCTCGACGCACGTCTCAAAACCGCTGTAGCTCGCGGGCACTCCACGAGTTCCGATGAATGCGACCTTCATCCGCCGACC
>WNGG01009339.1_pt1 | contig 13855 bp, 13 predicted proteins | sample 5400661 | NCBI WGS metagenome assembly WNGG01 (sample SAMN13153372, study PRJNA577476) | soil metagenome | isolation source: 100 cm soil or saprolite under Garry oak tree replicate 1 | place: USA:California | collected 2016-06-15
CGACCGCGGTGCAAAATGCCGTTAATGGCAGCACTTTCGGACCTCACGCAATGTCCGACTTGAGTCCGGGATGCGCACCAAAGCGGACGTCCGCCGACTACTCTGAATTATGGGTTTATGCCGTAGCTTGCTTTCGCCCGCATCGCATAAAGCCCGATCGCCAGCAGCGAGGCGACCGTCAGCACGATGCCGAGCGCGAACATCGCGTCATGCGAAACCGTCGCGGTGAGCCACACCGCGATAGCCGCGCTCATCATTTGCCAGAAGCCGACCAGCGCCGAGGCCGCGCCGGCCTTCTCGCCGAACGGGGAGAGTGCCTGCGCGGTGCCGAGTGGATTGACGATGCCCATGCCGAGCAGGAACACGCACATCGCGGCGAGGAACGGCGGGAAAGTGGGATTGAAGAGCGAAACCAGCAGCATCGCGGTGCTGCCGGTGGCCGCCGCGAGCAGGCCGCCCTGGATCGAACGGTCCAACCCGAAACGCGGCGCGATCCTGGTTGCCAGCATGCCGGCGGCGAACACGATCATGACGGTGCCCGCGAAGAACAGGCCGAGCTGGATCGGTGTGAAGTGCAAGCCTTCGATCAACACCCGAGGTGCTGCCGAAAACATCGCGAACAGTCCGCCCATGATCAGGCTGACGGTCGCTGCCGGAACCAGGAAGCGGCGGTCGGCGACGAGGCCGACATAGTTTCTTGTAATCGCCAGCGGGTTGAGCGGGATCCGGGTCGAACGATGGGTTTCGCCGAGCACCGCGCCAAAGGCGATGGCGCCGATCGCCGCAAACACGCCGACAAAGACGAACTCGGAACGCCAGCCGAAATAATGATCGAGCGCGCCGCCGAGCAACGGCGAGAAGCCGGGGGCGGCGGCCATGGCGATCATGATCAGCGCCATCGCGCGGCCCAGCGCCGCGCCGCTGAAGAGATCGCGGGCGATCGCGCGCGACAGCACCGAGGTCGAGCACGCGCCGGCGGCCTGGATGACGCGGCCGATCAAGAGACCCGGCAAGTCGGTGGCGAGGCCGCACCAGATGCTGCCGGCGCAAAACACCGCAAAGCCTGTCAACACCGGCCAGCGCCGGCCGTAGCGATCCGAGATCGGCCCGACCGCCAATTGCCCGATCGCGAATACCGCGAGGAAAACCGTGATCGACGACGTCACCGCCGCGGTCGAGACATGGAGCGATGCCGCCATCTGCGGCAGCGACGGCAGCAGGATATTGGTGGCAAGGGTTCCGGTCGCCGCCAGTGCTGCGAGCACCGCGATCTGCGGGAAGGTCGAAGAGACTTCCGGGAGCGGGGCGGTGTCGATCGTTGCAGCGGCCTGGTCGGTCATGGAGGCTCCCGGTGAGTATGACATGATGTGTATCATATAATACGTGCCGGGAAAGCTCCAACCGGGGACACGAGGAAATTGGGAGGCAGGGATGCAAAAAGGATGGGTAGCGGTCGCCTCGTCATTGCGAGCGTAGCGAAGCAATCCAGTCTTTCTTTGCGGCCGTGGATTGCTTCGCTACGCTCGCAATGACGGATGTCAGCAGGCCCGCAAAGCCTTGGCCGACTCGCCGACCATTTGCGGCTGCCGCGCCAGCGAGACTGCCGGCGACATCAGGATCACCAGCGCCTGGGCGCCGAAGATCGCCACCGCCAGATACAGGCAGGCTTCGGCGCTGTAGAGGCCGCCGACGATGGCGCCGAGCGCGGAGCCTACCGGGCGCGCGCCATAGCTCATGATGTTGATCGCCGAGACGCGGCCAAGCAGGCTCGGCGGGGTCACCGATTGCCGCAAGGTGGTGGTGCTGATCACCCACAGGATGGGGCCGACGCCGAGCAGAAAGAAGCTCAGGCCCGCCAGCAGCGGCGTGGCAATCACCGTCGTGAGCGCCATCACCGCGGCCGCGACAAGACCGGTCACCGGCCCGAGACCGATCACGGTGCCGAAGGCGAGGCGCCGCATCACCCGCGTCGCCAGCAGCGCACCGACCACCATGCCGACGCCGTACATCGCCAGCGTGGTGCCGACCCCGGTCGCCGACAGCCCGAGATGACGTACCGCATAGGGCACGAACACGGCCAGCAGCAGGAACGAAGCGGTATTGAAGATGAACTGCGTGATGAACACCGGCCGCAGCAGCGGATGATGCAGCACGAAGGCAGCACCTTCCTTGATTTCCTGCAGCGGATGGCGTCGCGGCGCGGGCGTACGGGCCGGCTCGTAAATGCCGGACAACAGCACCACCGCAATGACCGAGAGTGCCGCGGCAAACCCGAAGGCGGGCGCAGCACCCACCCATCCCACCAGCACGCCGCCGAGCGCCGGGCCGCTGGCAAACGCAACCGTGCGCGCCAGCTCGATCCGCGCATTCGCCGCCGGCAATTGCGGTGGCGACACCAGCGACGGCACCAACGCGGGCGCCGCCACGCTGTAGGCGACGGTTCCACATACCGCGACAAAGCCCAGCAAGGCGAGCAGGGGCAGCGTCAGCAGGTTGAGCCAGATCAGCAGCAAGGTTGCCGCGAGCGCCGCGGCGCGCAGGGCTTCCGAGCCTGCCATCAGCCAGCGCCGCGAGATACGGTCGGCGAGCAGGCCGGCGGGGATCGCGAACAGGATGAACGGCAGCGTCAGCGCGGTCTGCAGCAGGCCGGTCTGGCCTTCGCCGACGCCGAGCAGCAGCACCGCGACGATGGGCGCCGCCGCCAGCGCAATCTGCTCGGCCGATTGCGCGGCGAGATTGGACCACGCCAGGCGGTTGAAGGTTGGCGGCAGGCGAGGCGTCGGGTCGGGCGACATGGCTGATTCCTTGTGCAATCGCGTTCTGCCGGCATTATCTGGCCCGAAGGACGGCCAAACCACCCGCTTCCCGACAACAAGTTCCGGGAACCCGGCCAGATGCAGTTGCAAATGAGTTGCATTAAGATCCGATATCCGTCATTCTTGGGGACATGGACGCAAGATCTCCCAGTTTGCCCCCCGATTCCCTGCCAGAGGCCCTGGCCGGTGCCGCAGGCTGGCGTGCGGATGCCGCAGCGGGCGTCCAGCGCAGCCTGCCGGAAGTGTATGGGACCATTTCCGTACCCCTCGGCGGCCACTGGTGGAGCAAGCTGCTGGCGTTCGCCGGTCCTGGCTACCTGATCTCCGTCGGCTACATGGACCCGGGCAACTGGGCGACCGACCTCGCGGGCGGCTCGAAGTTTGGCTACACCCTGCTGTCGGTCATCCTGATCTCGAACCTGATGGCGATCCTGCTGCAGGCGCTGGCCGCTCGGCTCGGCATCGTCACCGACCGCGATCTCGCGCAGGCTTGCCGCGCCACCTATTCCCGGCCCGTCAACCTGCTGCTCTGGCTGGCCTGCGAGGCGGCGATTATTGCCTGCGACCTCGCCGAAGTCATCGGCACGGCGATTGCCCTCAAACTTCTGTTCGGCATTCCCCTGGTCGGCGGGGCTCTCATTGCCGCACTGGACGCTTTCCTGTTGCTGCTCTTGATGAACAAGGGCTTTCGCTTCCTTGAAGCGTTCGTCATCGCGCTTTTGATCGTGATCGCGGTTTGTTTTGCGATCCAGATCGCCGCCGCCGCTCCGCCGGTCGCCGCGATGCTGCGGGGCTTTGCGCCGTCCACCGAGATCTTTACCAATCCAGAGATGCTCTACATCGCCATCGGCATCATCGGGGCCACGGTGATGCCGCATAATCTCTACCTGCACTCGTCGATCGTCCAGACCCGCGCCTACGAACGCACCGACGAAGGCCGCCGGGATGCGATCAAATGGGCGACGGCGGATTCTACCATCGCGCTGATGCTGGCCTTGTTCATCAATGCCGCGATTCTGATCGTCGCGGCGGCGACGTTCCACACCAGCGGTCATGCCGACGTGGCGGAAATCGGCCAGGCGTTCGAATTGTTGTCGCCGCTACTCGGTTTCGGCATTGCATCGACGCTGTTCGCCATCGCGCTGCTGGCGTCCGGCCTCAACTCGACCGTGACGGCGACGCTTGCCGGCCAGATCGTGATGGAAGGCTTCCTTCATTTGCGTCTCCCAAGCTGGGCGCGGCGGCTTCTCACCCGCGGCATCGCCATTGTGCCGGTCATCGTCGTCACCGCGCTTTATGGTGAGCGCGGCACAGGACAGCTTCTGGTTTTCAGTCAGGTCGTGCTGTCGATGCAGCTTCCGTTCGCCGTCATTCCGCTGGTGCGGTTCGTGTCCGATCGGCGAAAGATGGGCAATTTCGCCATCTCCCGCCCCGTCGCCGCCGCGGCGTGGATCGTGGCCGGCATCATCGTCATTCTGAACGTGAAATTGTTGTTCGATACGCTGTTCGGGTGAAGCCGGAAGATCGGCCGGGCCCATTAGCCCGGATGGAGCCAACGGGTCGGCGCGAAGCGCCGCCCGATGACAGGCTCCGCGCAATCCGGGTCAATCTGCACGCACGCCGAAATTGGTGTTATCCGCATGACCGCCGCCATTGCCATCCCGGATTTCGCTCCGCTCCATCCGGGGCCGCAAGCGCAGCAACAGAGATTCCCTGATTGCGCTACGCTTCGTCCGGGCTTCGAGGCATCCCGATATTCGGGCCTCAGCCCGGATGCAACTCCGCGAAATCCGGGATAGAGTGCCCGAATGGTTCGCTATCGACGCAATTTCGTTCCTGGCGGGACGTTTTTCTTCACCGTCACGCTAGACGATCGAAGGTCATCTGCGCTGGTCGATCACGTGGCATTGCTGCGCGCTGCATTCCGTAAAACGCGTACCGAACGACCCTTTGTCGTTGATGCGATCGTCGTTCTTCCCGATCATTTGCATGCCATCATGACGCTACCGCCCGATGATTCAGATTTTTCGGACCGATGGCGGCGGATCAAGGGTATCTTCACGCGAAGCGTTGTTGCAGCGGGCGTCCCGATTTCACGCGATCATCGCGGCGAATATGCGCTTTGGCAGAAGCGCTTTTGGGAACACACCATTCGCAACGACCGGGATTTCGAACGCTGTGCTGATTATATCCATTTCAATCCGGTCAAACATCGGCTGGTCGCGTCCCCATCCGACTGGCCGTTCTCCTCGCTGCGTCGATACGTCTGCGTCGGGATACTGAGCCAGGACTGGGGCGGTGACGGTCATGTGGAGAACGCCGATTTCGGCGAACGCGCAGATTGACCCGGATTGCGCTTCGCTCCATCCGGGCTGAGGCCCGAATATCGGGATGCCTGGTAGCCCGGATGGAGCGAAGCGCAATCCGGGAATCTCTGATGGCCGCACTTGCGGCCCCGGATTTCGCGGAGCCTGTCATCGGGCGCGCATTCGCGCGACCCGTTGGCTGCATCCGGACTACAAGTGCGACAGGCTAATCCTGCGGCTCGGACAGCGCTTCGCCCGAGGCGTCGATGCGCAGCCAGCCGGAGGGGGCCAGCCGCTGCTGCGGCAGGAAGCGGCCCTTGTAGTCCATCTTCTTGGAGCCTTCGATCCAGTAGCCGAGATAGACGTAAGGCAGTCCCTGGCGTCGCGCGCGCGCGATGTGGTCGAGGATCATGAAGGTGCCGAGCGAGCGGCTTTCCTCCGACGGTTCGAAGAACGAATACACCATCGACAGCCCGTCGCTGAGCACGTCGGTCAGCGCCACCGCCACCAGCTCCTCGCCGCGGCCGGTGATGCCGCTGTCGATGCCGCGCCGCCGGTATTCGATGATACGGGTTTCGACGTGGCTGTCCTCCACCATCATGGCGTAGTCGAGCACGGTCATGTCGGCCATGCCGCCGTGGCGATGGCGCTGGTCGAGATAGGCGCGGAACACCGAATATTGCTCCGACGTCGGCACCGCGCTGCGCTGTTCGCCGACGATGTCGGCGTTGCGGGCCAGGATCTTTCGAAAATTGCGCGAGGGCCGGAATTCGTTGGCGATGACGCGCACCGAAACGCAGGCGCGGCACTGGTCGCAGGCGGGGCGGTAGGCGATCGACTGGCTGCGCCTGAAACCACCATGGGTCAACAGGTCGTTGAGATCGCCGGCCTTGTCGCCGACCAGATGCGTGAACACCTTCCGCTCGTGGCGGCCCGGCAGGTAGGGGCAGGGTGAGGGCGCGGTCAGGTAGAATTGCGGGGTATCACGCGAATGCTGGGTCACGGGATCTCGTCAGCCTCCGGAAGCAAAGCAACAAGCCAGCATCGCGCTGTGGAGGCTGACGGTCAATCAGTTTACCCAAGAACCGTTAAACGAGAACCGTTAAACGGGTTTACCCTGTCTCAGAACGTTCGCGCCGGCTGCGCCACATGGGTACGGACCGAGCTGTTGATGACCACGGTTCCCAGGACGATATCGTGCAGCAGCCGGCGGCGGCCGTTGAACAGGCCGATCAGCAGCACCAGCGGCGTCAGGAACGATACCGACAGCCAGAACAGCACCGCGTGCATGGCGCCGAGCACGAAATAGCTGGGCGCGCCGTACCAGGTGCGGAGTTCCAGATCCATCACGCGCATCCCCATGGTAGCCGAATGGGGACCGCCGAGCGATGAGCCGTAATAGATCAATGCCCAGATCACCGAGGCCGGCCACACCAGCCAGAACAGCAGCCAGCCCAGTCCAAGCGTGATCAGGCCGAACACGGCGATGAACACGTAAGCCAGAATGACCGGAATCGAGAGCACGACGAGATCGATCAGGAACGCGAAAACCCGCCGCGTCAGCACGCCGCGAAACAATTCCGGCTGCAGCAGGGGATCGAAGGCATGCGGCTGAAAATTGGCCGCGCCGCCACTGCGCCAGGCGCCACCCGTGTTACCCGAACCGCTGTCAGACATGATCAGTCCTCCCGACTCTGCTGCCACCCCGCAGGAAATGGTGAAATGGTAATGGCTGCCATCGGCCGCAAGGGGAACACTTTCACCCGCCACCGTCATTGCGGCGAAGCAAATCCAGTCCTTCTTGTGGCCCTTGGATTGCTTCGCTGGCGCTCGCAATGACGCGGAGGCGCGGTGCTCCACTTGCCTGGAGTCACCCCTCCATCTTCAGCTTTTCCGCCGCTTGCGGTGCGAAATAAGTCAGGATGCCGTCGGCGCCGGCGCGCTTGAACCCCAGCAGGCTTTCCATCATCGCCCGCTCGCCGTCGATCCAGCCGTTGGCGCTGGCGGCGGCGATCATCGCGTACTCGCCGGACACCTGATAGACGAAGGTCGGCATCGCAAAGGTGTCTTTGACCCGCCGCACGATGTCGAGATAGGGCATCCCCGGCTTCACCATCACCATGTCGGCGCCTTCGGCGATGTCGAGTTCGACCTCGCGCAGGGCTTCGTCGGAATTGCCGCTGTCCATCTGATAGGTGCGCTTGTCGCCGGTCAGCGTCTTGGCGGAGCCGATGGCGTCGCGGAACGGGCCGTAGAAGGCGGAGGCATATTTTGCCGCGTAGGACATGATCTGCACGTCGAGAAATCCCGCAGCGTCCAGTCCCTCGCGGATGGCGCCGACGCGGCCGTCCATCATGTCGGAGGGGGCGATGATGTCGCAGCCGGCTTCGGCCTGGACCAGCGCCTGGCGCACCAGCACCGCGACGGTCTCGTCGTTGAGGATCCTGCCGTCCTCGATCAGGCCGTCATGGCCGTGGCTGGTGAAGGGATCGAGCGCCACGTCGCAGAGCACGCCGAGGCCGGGAAATTCCTGCTTGATCGCCCGCACCGATTGGCAGACCAGATTATCCGAATTGAGCGCCTCGGAGCCATGCTCGTCGCGCAGCGAAGGCTCGGTATAGGGAAACAGCGCAATGCAGGGAATGTTCAGCTTTACCGCGCGCTCGGCCTCACGCACCGCCTGATCGACGCTGAGCCGCTCCACGCCGGGCATCGAGGCCACGCCGGCGCGCTTGTTGTGGCCGTCGACCACGAACAGCGGCCAGATCAGATCGTCCGTGGTGAGGACATTTTCCCGCACCAGCCGGCGCGCCCATTCCGCCTTGCGATTGCGGCGCGGGCGAACCACCAGATCGAGGGTGGGGGCGGCGAGGGCGGTCTCCCGCCGTGGCGCGTCGCGCAGTTCGACCGGACGCCCGAATTTGATCGCCATGTGATGAATACTCCTGGAAGGCAGAAGACTGCCTCCTGAAAGGCAGACTGCATTTGGATCGGTTCCAACCCTAGCACTTTGCATTCATTCCGTCACCGCAACCTTGACCTGCCGCAACTGTGGCGAATCCGCCGAAAATGACTGAAGCAAGGCAATGGCCCGATTGATTTTACCGCGCCGGGAGTCCATGAGTTCTCGATGAAGGCGCGTTCCCGATCACGATCACCGACCCCGATGTCCCAAGCCGCGTCGCGGGACAATGCCATGTCTGTGGCGGCGATCTCGTCGGAGCGGATCGAATCCGACGACAACGCGTGGACCCGGCGGCTGGTGTTCTTCCTGCGCATCATGGCCGTGATCTCGGTGGCCAAGGGCCTCTACCACTGGGCGCAGGTCACAGGATTTATCGGCGGCGAGGAAGACGCGTTCGAAAATCAGCCGATGGCCTGGCAAACCGCCACGGTTTATTTCGCGGTGATCGAACTCGTCGCCGCCGTCGGATTGTGGCTGGCGACGCCGTGGGGTGCTGTGGTGTGGCTGACCACCGTGGTGTCGATGGCGGTGATCGAACTGATGTTTCCGGGAATCTATGGCGGCAGCCTGACGGTGGTGGGGATGGAAGCCGTGATGCTGGCGGCGTATCTCGCGCTGGCATGGATGGCGGCGCGCGAACGTCCTCCATAGGCAATTGGAATTCCTTGCGCATGATCCGCCAAAGTGTGAGCGGTTTGGCGGTAAGATCATGCGCCCTTAAAAAGTCTAGAGCGCGATCGGACGCAAAACCGGATTCCACTTTTGCTGATCGCGCTCTATCGCATGCGAAAATTCGCGCGCATTCGCATAAAGTTTTCGGCGTTTTTCTTGGTAACTTTTGAGTCACCCTAACGCTGTGGTTACACCTGTTACGCGGAAGTTTCTAATTTGAAGGATGCTGTTCCCTTCTGTGACAGACCGGGCAGACGAAGCGTGAACAGGGGCCCCACACCGTCAATGAAACATTGCAAAAGCCCTTGATTGGCGGGCTTAATCGACGATTCACTGTCTTAAATTCATGATCTCTTTATTCTCTTATTTAAGCGGATCTTCAAATCGGCCCCTTAAGTTGTGGCTATCAGGCGGGACAAAAGTTTCGTCGAATAAGTCGATAAAACGACAACAGGGGAAGTGTCATGATGAAAGCCGTTGCAACGGCGGTGGAAACCGCTGAACGCACTCCGGGCGAAGCTCCGGTGCAGCCGCTCTATCTCGAAGCATTGACTTTGGTGGAGCGGCTGCACCGCCGCCTGCTCGACGTGATCAAGGATGAGTTCGATCGTCGCGGCCGCGCCGACATCAATTCGGTGCAGGCGCTGCTGCTCTATAACATCGGCGACAAGGAACTGACCGCGGGCGAACTGCGCACCCGCGGCTACTACCTCGGCTCCAACGTCTCCTACAATTTGAAGAAGCTGGTTGAACTCGGCTTCCTCGATCATCAGCGCTCGCGCGTCGATCGCCGCTCGGTGCGCATCCGTCTCACCGCGCAGGGCCAGGAAATCCGCCGCATCGTCGATGCGCTCTATCAGAAGCACGTCAAGACCGTGGAGCAGGTCGGCGGCATCTCGAACGACGAGTTCGCGACGCTGAACAAGTCGCTGCACCGGCTCGAGCGGTTCTGGACCGACCAGATCCTGTATCGGCTTTGAAACTTACGACTTCAAGACAGGCCAAGCCGGCGTTCTAAAAAGACCGGCAGCCCGCTGAAATCGCGAGACTTCCCCAAGCGCATCGGCCCGGTTTCCCGGACCGGTGCGTTTTTGTTTGTGGCGATGCAATAAAATGTATCCCGAAACGGAACCTGTGCCCGCCTGCGTGCTTATCACTCCGCATCGGAGCACTGAGGTCATGCTGGTCGAGCGCGCATTGCTGGTGATGAATGTCGAGGTGGTCGGCGATGCCTATGCCATTGCCGCGTACTATCTGCGAAAAACCGGCGCCATCAGCGACAGCATCGCCGTCAACGACACCTTGATCGAAATCATCGTGCAGATGTTTCAGCGCGGCGAATTCAACCGGATCCGGCTCGCCAACAAGGCGATCGCCAGGTTTGAAGCCGCCGCCCCTGTCTGAACACAAGCGGGAGCATTCCATGGAAGCCGCCATCGACCGCATCATGCAGACCTATGCTCTGCTGGTGAACCGCCCTGCCGCCGCCAGCGAAGAGGCGCGCGCCAAGGTGACGGAGTATGTCGGCAAACTGTTCGAGGCCGGTGAAAAGGACCCGCATCGCCTCACCGTGTGCGGGCTGACCTATTTGCGCGAACTCGACGGCAGCATCGATCCGGTGAAGGCGGGGTTTACGGGGCTGTAGGAGAGGGCGCGCGTTGCCCGGCCAAGCCGGGCGATGACGTCTGTGCCAGACATCTACACACCATTGGCGCGCAGCTCGGCACGCTAGAGATCAGCGCGACGTGCGCCACGCGTTACGACGCTTTGCGATCGGCTTCGAGCTTCCGGAAGAAAGCCGAACGAACACTAGCGCCGGCCAAAATGTAAGCGTGATCCGACCCGGTGAGGATGAAGTGCGCCCCGAGATCGGCGTAGCGCTTCATGGCGTCCAGTTCGTAGACGCCGCCCATGCCGAGGAATTTGCCGGCCTTGCGGCAAGCCGCGCCGACGGTGCGGTAGGCTGGCGATCTCGGCGGCGTTGGTGAGGCCTTCCGTGCTCTCGATCATCGCGACCACGAGAATTTCCGGGTTGATCGCGGCCTGGGCTTCGGCATTGCCGGGCGCTTTGTAGCCGTACAGGGCGGGCGGTCCGCCCCAGCTTCGCGACCCCAAGGGCGGGTAACGAAAAGCGGCGGCGATGCGCCGGGCCTGGTCGATCGTATCGACATGCGGCACGATGACACCTGCGGCGCCGTTGTCGAGCGCACGCGTGCCTTCATCGAGCGCGCCGGCGCAGATGCGGACGATCGGGGTGACGCCGGTCGGCAGTGCGGCGATGCAGATCTGCGCGACGTCGTCCTGCGAGAACGCGCCGTGCTCCATGTCGATGAACAGCCAGTCGTGCCCGGCCGCGGCCGCGATCATGCCCGCCGCCGCGGTGCGCAAGTGGTGCACGCCGAACCCGAGCGCGATGCCGCCCGCCCGCAGTTTCTTCATCGTGGCATTCTCGACAAGGCTCATGTGCTTCTCCCTGATGTCGCGCGTTGAATGTCACCATTCCTATCATGCTTGGAGTATTGTCGACTATCAACGTCGTTCGTCAGGCGGGATGGGATGCGAACGCGCGTTTAGACGTCATTGCGAGCCAACGGGTCGCGCGAATGCGCGCCCAACCGGCGGGCAACAAGAACCCGGAAGGAAACCGCCATGCTGACCCTGCATCATCTCAACGACTCCCGCTCGCAACGGATCCTGTGGCTGCTGGAGGAGCTCGATGTGCCCTATGAGATCAGGCGCTATCAGCGCAACGCGCAGACGCGGCTGGCGCCGCCTGAACTCGAGGCGGTGCATCCGCTCGGCAAGTCGCCTGTCATTACCGACGGCGACGTCACCATCGCGGAGTCCGGCGCCGTCGTCGACTACATCATTCGCCATTACGGCGAGGGCCGGCTGATGCCGAAGCCCGACAGCGCCGATTATGAGGCCTATAACGAATGGCTGCATTACTCGGAAGGCTCGGCGATGCTGCCGCTGATGCTGAACCTCTATGTATCCAGGCTGAGGGAGGCGGGGGCGCCGCTGCATCCGCGGATCGACAGCGAGATGGCCAATCATCTCGGCTATGTCGACGGCGCGCTGAAGGGACGCGAATTCTTTGTCGGCAACTCGCTGACCGGCGCCGATATCCAGATGAGTTTTGTCGGCGAGATGGCGAAGGTGTTCGACAAGCTCGCCCCCTATCCGAATTTGAGCGCCTGGCTGTCGCGGATGCACGCCCGGCCGGCATTCCAGCGCAGCGTCGAGAAGGGCGGTGCGTACCGGTTCGCGAAGTAGGCTTCCTTCTCCCTCCCCCCTTGCGGGGGAGGGTCGGGGAGGGGGGAGCCACGAGCACTGTGCCTGGAGACCCCCACCCCTGACCCCTCCCCGCAAGGGGGAGGGGAGTTGACGCGTCATGCGCCCTTCGGGGCTAAAGCCTGGCGACCACCCCATCTCCACCATATCTTGCATAAATAACAGGTCCGCACCGCAACCGCTTGGCCATCGCGGCCTGATATGGTATCCCGCGAGCGCCGCTTCCGATCGTCACCCGTGACCGACCGCACCTCGCCTAACAGGCTGCGGCGGTGGAGATATTTCGCCCATGACCCCTTCGCCTTCCCGCGCCAAGACCGCCTCCGCGCCCGACTCGTTCTTCACGGCCACGCTTGAGCAGGCCGACCCCGAAATCGCCGATGCCATTCGCCGCGAGCTCGGTCGTCAGCAGCATGAGATCGAACTGATCGCATCGGAGAACATCGTCAGCCGCGCCGTCCTCGAGGCGCAGGGCTCGGTGATGACCAACAAGTACGCCGAAGGCTATCCCGGCAAGCGCTATTATGGCGGCTGCGAATTCGTCGATGTCGCCGAGACGCTGGCGATCGAGCGCGCCAAGAAGCTGTTCGGCTGCGAGTTCGCCAATGTGCAGCCGAACTCCGGCAGCCAGATGAACCAGGCGGTGTTCCTCGGGCTCCTGCAGCCCGGCGATACCTTCATGGGTCTCGACCTCGCAGCCGGCGGTCATCTCACGCACGGCTCGCCCGTCAACATGTCCGGCAAATGGTTCAAGGTCGTGCCCTATGGCGTGCGGCGCGAGGACCAGTTGCTGGACATGGAGCACGTCGAAAAGCTCGCCAAGGAGCACAAGCCGAAGCTGATCCTTGCGGGCGGCACGGCTTATTCGCGCTACTGGGATTTCAAGAAGTTCCGCGAGATTGCCGACAGCGTCGGCGCCTATCTCATGGTCGACATGGCGCATATCGCCGGCCTCGTCGCCGGGGGCGTGCATCCGTCGCCGTTCCCGCATGCGCATGTCGTCACCACCACGACGCACAAATCGCTGCGCGGTCCGCGCGGCGGCGTTATCCTCACCAACGATGAGGGGACCGCCAAGAAGATGAACTCGGCCGTGTTCCCCGGCCTGCAGGGCGGCCCGCTGATGCATGTCATCGCCGCGAAGGCGGTCGCGCTCGGCGAAGCGCTGCGTCCCGACTTCAAGATCTACGCCAGGAACGTGGTCGAGAACGCCAAGGCGCTGGCGGAAAGCCTGCGCGCCCAGGGCTTCGATATCGTCTCAGGCGGCACCGACAACCATCTGATGCTGGTCGATCTCAGGCCGAAAGGCCTCAAGGGCAACGTCTCGGAAAAAGCATTGGTGCGGGCGGCGATCACCTGCAACAAGAACGGCATTCCCTTCGATCCGGAAACCCCGTTCGTCACCTCGGGTCTTCGCCTGGGTACGCCGGCGGCGACCACGCGCGGCTTTGGGGTGGCCGAATTCAAACAGGTCGGCATGCTGATTTCCGAAGTGCTCAACGCCATCGCGCAGTCCGCGGACGGCAAGGCGCCGATGGTGGAGGCCGCGATCAAGGAACGGGTAAAGGCGCTCACCGACCGCTTCCCGATTTACCAGTAAGGTTCAGTTGAATGCGTTGTCCCAGCTGCAACAGTCTCGATACGCAGGTGAAGGACTCGCGTCCGACCGAGGATGCCGCTGTCATCCGCCGGCGGCGGGTGTGCGTCGCCTGCAATTTCCGCTTCACCACCTTCGAACGGGTGCAGCTGCGCGAACTTACCGTGATCAATCGCAACGGCCGCCGGGTGCCGTTCGACCGCGA
>WNGG01005719.1_pt1 | contig 13852 bp, 12 predicted proteins | sample 5400661 | NCBI WGS metagenome assembly WNGG01 (sample SAMN13153372, study PRJNA577476) | soil metagenome | isolation source: 100 cm soil or saprolite under Garry oak tree replicate 1 | place: USA:California | collected 2016-06-15
ACATTGGTTGGGGCTGGTCGTGTTCGCCGGGCAACGCTGGGTTACGCTGATGTCCTGAGCTTTGGTTCGAAGCCACGTGACGACGTGGGTTGAGGCGTTGTAGCTGTAGTCGGTATTGAGCGTTCCGACCTTCGTCGCACCGGTTTGGGTCTTCCATGAGAGCGTCAGGTTGGCGACGTTGGAAAGCTGACTGGCCGAGCAAAACGCGCTGCCAAGATCGTACTGATTGCTGGGCGAAGTCCACCCGAACTTATCCGTGGTGCTGCACGCGCCGGAAGCGGTTACTCCCGTGCCGGCATCCCCGTTTCCGACCGCGGTGGTGCCATTCTCCACTTTGATCAGCTTGAGCATGGCGAAACCACCAATCGAGTACTTGGCGGGAATGCACTGTTTTGCCAGGGCTTGCGGGTCCGTGCAGCCAAAGCCGTTCATGTCCACTTGGGGATGGTAGTTCGTGCTGGACATGGTGCCGTTGGCGTCGTTTACGGGGAAGAGGTAGAGCGTTCCAATCTTCGTGGAAAGATTCGCCCACGCGTGTTGGTCGACGCCTGAGTCGATGCAGACGTAGGTTGGCGGAGGGGATTTGATGGCCAATTGCCCCGTGAAGCCGTTCAGGATCCAGTTCGATCTATCAGCATCTCCGACGTTCGGGCAGGAGGCGCCCCCTGGAACTCCCCACTTGTTGAGGTTCATAAAACCAACCTGCGAGGCGCCGATGTTCTGTTCGAACCAGAACCCGCACTGTTTTCCGATGTCCTGCTGCGGATTGGTTGGGGGGAACGGATTGACGCAGTTGATCAGCTGGGTAGTGTCCAGCTCCAGCGGATTGACGTAGGCGGAAATCAACGGTCCCCACGTCGCCGTGGCCGCAGCCCGCACCGGGGCGACGTTCGAAGCGGGTTTGAAACACGGGCTGGAGCTCTTGTAATCCTTCGGGAAGCCCACGATCGGGGCGAAATACATGTTCTGTCCGTGGCAGTAGGAGACGGTGACCTGCCCTGGCCCTGGGCTCTGGGAGTTACACGTGCCCGTATAGGGCCAATGGGCTGGTCCGGTCCCCCCTGAGGCCACGTCGGTACGAAGAGAGCCCGCCACGTTACTCGTCGCCGCCGTGTTGGCCGCCACGTCCGGGTCCTGGATCTGGCTCCCGTTGAAGTTCTTGACGCAGGACTCTCCGAAGGCGATGGCGGCCGCGTCGTTCGCGTTGACCAGTGCACGGCGCTGCAGCACCAAGCCACCGCCGTCCACGCTCAGACCGACCAAGCCAAGAAGGGCCACCAGCGAGATGACGACCATGGCCGCCACGGCCCCGCCTTCTTGCCGGCTGCGGTCGATCGTGCGGGCTATTCGCATCGGAACACCGCCCTTATGGTTGGGGTCATGGTGAAATGACCGGCGAAGGGAACATCGACGCTGATGTTCTGGACCCAGCTCACCCGCACCCAGGTGCCAACGTTCGTTCCGTCGCACGGCTTGCTGCCCGCGTCCGGACTCGTGCCCGGCGTATCGACCGTGATCGACGGATTAGCCGGGGCCGGATAGTTGACGGCGCCGTTTGCGATGGCCGCCTTGATTTCATCGTACGTCCCGTGCGTGGCGGCGACGCGGCCGCCCTCCCGAGCCGCTTGGGTATAGATCTCGTCCTTGTTCAACGCGATCCCGAACTCGATGATGGCGAACAGGATGATGATGAGGACGATCGAGATGAGGGCGAACTCGACTGCGATCGCCCCGTCCTCGTCATCTCGCCACCTCCTCATGGTTCTCCCGACCTTCGTCAAGTTCGGCGGATTCTAGCCCGCGTTCCTCGCAAAAAGAAGCCTCAGGGTCGCCTCTCGCAACTACCCCCGGCCCCTCGCTCCCCATCCGCGCTGACGAGGAGGGAGCGGCCGGGGTGGCCGCTTTCGTACGAAATCAGACGAGCTGGCATGGCTTCGCATCGGTAGTCCACCATCAGGAACGCGAATGGGGACTGCCGACGACGGACCGCGTTCACGCTACGGCGTTGTCACCGTCGTCGCGGCATCCTTCAGCTTGTTGTTGATCGCGATGCCGAGCGCCGTCGCCCCGGCAATGATGGCGAGGGCCACGAGCACCAGAAGCAGCGCGTACTCAGTCGCGACCGCACCGCTCTCGTCCTCGAAGTGCGCACGGAAGCCGAGCCACATCACGCGCAGCTTGATGTAGACACTCAGAAGCATTAGTCACCTCCCTTCCTCAGGTCGGCCACGCACTCGTGGCACTGTTTGCGGTTGTTCACGGAGTTGTGATGGTGGTGGCCGCGTCCTTCAGCTTGCCGTTGATCGCGACGCCGAGCGCCGTCGCCCCGGCAATGATGGCGAGGGCCACGAGCACCAGAAGAAGCGCGTACTCAGTCGCGATTGCGCCACTCTCGTCCTCGAAGTGCGAACGGAAGCCGAGCCACATCACGCGCAGCTTGCTGTAGACACTCAGAAGCATTCGTCACCTCCCTTCCCCGGTTGGCCACACGCTCGTGGCGGCTTTTGCGGGCTCAATGGGCCTAGAGAGTAGGGGACCAAAGGGCGACGGCAACATTCCCTCTTTCCCTTAGGTCGGATACGTAGTTTTACGTATGCCAACAAGCGGAACGGATCGTCCCAAAAGCCACTCGCCCGTGCCGAACTGATTGGTCTACCCCCCGGGCTCAGACGATGATGGTCGACCGTGACCGCCGACGCCACTCAGGTCCAGAGCCACCCGAGCCGGACGGAGCGCCTCGCCATCACGCTTCCCCAAGTCTGGGCGACGCTTGCCGTCGTCATCCCCGTGGCCTTCACCGTGTCCACGCTGTCGACGCCCGACCTGGCGTACCTGATCCGGGCGGGAGACGTGATGCTCAGGACACACCATCTTCTCCGAACGGACACATTCACGTTCACCGCCCTCGGCCGGCCGTGGCTGAATCAGCAATGGGCATCCGAACTGGCGTTCGCGGCAGTCTTCCGGGCCGGCCGGTGGGAAGGGCTCGCCTTTCTCCAGGGAGTTCTCGCCGCCGCTGTGGTGGCATTCGTCTATCTGGCGTGCCGGGTGCACGGCATACGGTCACGGGGAGCAGCCTGGTTGACCCTCGCCTTCTTCCCGGTGTTCTCGGGAGCCCTCATCCTCCGGCCGCACCTCCTCGGGCTGGTTCTGCTGTCAGTAACCCTGTGGATCGTGGCGCGTCGAAGGAACCATCCGCGGGGCTTGTGGTGGATCCCGCCGATCACGGCGGTGTGGGCCAACGTGCACGGCAGCTTCGCCCTGGCTCCGCTGTTGCTCCTGCTGGCCTGGATCCAAGACCGACACGACGGGATGCCGACTTCCAACCGCACGCTCACAGCCGCCGCAGCATCGGCCGCGGCGACCCTGGTGAACCCGTTCGGGGTGCAGGTCTGGAAATACGCCTTCGGCATCACGACGAATGCCCGGATCGCCAGCACCATCCAGGAGTGGCAGCCGACCTCGGTGCGGCAGATCACGGGGTTCTTCTTCTTCGCTTCCGTGTTCGGCGTCGTGGTCGCCCTCTTGTGGCGCAAGGATCGGCCACCCTGGCCGAAGCTCCTCGGCCTGGCGGTGTTCTTCGGGGTGGGGCTGCTCGCGGTTCGTGGAGCCCGTGTGTGGGGGCTCACGGCGCCCGTCTTCGTGGCATCGATCTTCAGCGACATCAGACCGAAGCGGCCCGAGCTGGTCCATCGCTCGTACGTGAACACCGCTCTTGCTGCTGCCGCGATCGTGGCGCTCGTTACAGCATTCCCATGGTCATTGCGGTCGTCGCGACTTCCGGTCGGCTCGCATCTCGCGTTCGCGCCTGCCGGCATCACGCAGACTCTAGAGAGGACGGTGCGCCCGGGCGATCGAGTGTTCGACTCAGAGCATTTCGGGTCCTGGTTGGAGTTCGCCTTCCCAGATGCTCGCTATTTCGTCGACTCGCGCATCGAGATCTTTCCCGACAGCGTGTGGCGGGACTACGACACGGTCTCTGAAGCCCAGCAGGGCTGGCAGGCGACGCTCGACCGATGGAATGTGCGCATGGTCGTTGCCGACCGAGAGACCCAGCCAGACCTCATCCGGTTCGCTCGACGAGATCCCCGCTGGCGGATGATCTACGGCGACAGGGACGGGGCTGTCTTCGTCCGAGTCTGACCGGAGGACGACGGGGGTCGAAGCACCGCGCGGACCAGCCGAGGCCCGATCCCCGCAAGCAGGGCATCGGTATCGGACGACGTCTCGGCCTCGAGAGGAACGCCGAACCGTACCCGCCGCCTGAGGTCCAGCCAGAACCACACTAGCATCGCGCCGAGGATCGGCAACACGAACACCGCGCTATAGGCAACGTTGATCCCAAAGAAGGCGGGGGAATGCCTCCGCTCGGCGACCGTCATCACCGGCGGCATGAGCAGCCACATGGCGACGGCTGGGACACGAACGTTGGAAGGCGCCAGCCAGATCAGGGGCAGAAGCCACACGACGTACCAGGGCCAAATGATCGGAGCGGTCAGCAGGGACAGCAGCAATACCCACGACCAGATCGCGACCTCGGCAGCCGCTGTCAACATTCCAGCGCGCTTGATCACCTGACGACCGATCAACACGAGGCCGGCCAGCAGAGCCGCGACCATCAACGTGTGCACGAGAACCGTCCAGCCCTCCAGAACCGAATGCAGGCCCGCCCGCTGCCACAGGAAGTTGGGAAGCAGGAGGAGAGATGAGGGCGCGAGCCAATTGGTGTACTTGATGAGGGAGGCCGCGCCGAGCGTTGGATTCGTCGTCTGCAGGAACGGACCGGCGATAGCAAGGGCAAGGCCAACAGCCACAAGGGCGTGGAGAAGGAGGCGACGGAGCCGGCGGCCTGCCGGCTGACCGAGCACCAGGATCGCGACCCCGGCGAGGAGCAGGATCGCGAGGGGCGACTTGAGAAGCGCCGCGACGGTCAGGCATCCAGTCGTGGCCAACTCCCAAAGGATGCGACGGCCTGCCTTCGTCCGCTCGGCGGCAAAGCGACAGGCAACGGCCCCTGCCACCGCAAGGGCGATGAGCGCGTCGAAGTGGCCGGGACCGACCGTGAAGTAAAGCATGATGGGGTTCCATCCGACGGCCACGGCGGCGAACGCCGCGCGCTCGGGGCGGACCTTTCTCGCCACCGCGGTTACCAGCAGCAGTGTTCCGATGCTCGCGCCGGCAGACAGCGCCTTGAACGCCCGGATCAGGTCGGCAGGGCTATGAACCAACCTCGTGATCAGGGCCGATATCTGGATGAACGCCGGTCCGTAAAGCGACGGCGTTCGGTTCCATTGCGTGTTGGTGAATCGATACAGCGGATCCGACCGAAACTGGATCGGCAAGGCCACGTACGGATTGGCCCCATGGACCGAGGCGATCCGCCCGTAGAGCGAGTACGCGTACACGTCGTGGGACACGAGCAGCGGCAGGAAGAAGGCGAACACGTTGAAAGCGACCGCGGAGATGACGACCACACGCAGGGGAAGCAGGCCACGCCACGATTCCCGGAGCGCGTATCCGAAAGCGATGACCGCAAGGACCACAGCAGCGAAGGCGACAGCGCCTCGCCCGGTGGGCCCGAGGGACGAGAGCCCCACCCCATCAGCCAGCGACCGCAGGACCCGAGGCGCCCCACCACCTGGGGGCAAGATCGGGGTCAAAGGTGAATTCGGGATCCCCGCAACCATGCCGATCAACAGCCCGCTCAACGCAACAAGGAAGACGAATCCCCATGGTCGTCCGGAGCCTGCCTTTCCGCGCGGGGGGCTAATCGTTGCCTCGATTCCAGATCTGAGAGCCACTCCGTCCAGCCAACGCTTGCTTCACCTTCGTTCGTACCGTCCAAAGGATGGGGGGAGCGATCGCTACGACGACGGCGGTCGGGCCACCCACGCCGCTGAGTCGAGGACCCAGCGCGTCAACGACGATAGCCGACAGAGCCACCGCGCACATACCCAAAGCAGGCGAAACGGCAAGACGGACGGACCTCGAGGCGGCAGGCAGGCCCACTGCAAACCAAGCCAACCCGATCACCCACGCGAGGGCGAAGATCAGGAATGCCAACCAGGCGCCGGGCCAAGGCGAGACCGGCCCGGGTCCACCATCGACTGCGCGGGCGGCCGACAAGGGCCGTGCCGATGGATCGGCGAGGTGGACCGTGCTCTCGGCGACCGCGACCGTTCCGGGCCCCAGAACTTGATGTCCCGGCTGCTTTATCCCTTGCCGAAACCCGGTGGGATCGGCAGCCCGTAGCTCGACGGCGAGCATGGGCCGCCCCTGCACGGACCGGAGCTGGCGCGCGTAGTCGGCTGCGATACGGTCATGTTCCGGGACCCCATCCCTTCGCCAGCGGAGATAGGGCAATCCGGCCGGGGTGCCCACGAAGACGTAGACGTCCTCGACACGCTGAGGGGGAACCGCGGCCCGGACGTAGTTCCCGATGTCGACGATCATGTACCCGGGCGCGGACGTTCGATCGTCCATCACAACCACGAGCGACGTGCCTGGAGTGGTCCGCGCATACGCGAGCCCGGCCCAGCGCGCTTCCGCGAGCGCTGCGGGAGGCACGGACGGCGACGCCGAGGGCGCCAGCGCAGCGAACGCCACCAGCACGCCCAGGGCCAGGGCCACCGTTACCACCCGCGTTGGAGGAGCGAGATCGGCCGCGAAGGCGATCAGACCAATCCCGATGAGCATCGGGACCGGCAGGCATATCGCCAGCAGGCGCTGTCCCGGCACGCGGATCCCTCCAAGCAAGGGGATGAGCCCCACGATGGTTACGAGGGTCCAGGCCAAGATGACTCCCCACCACAAACGCGATCGGTCGGTCAAGGCGATACGAAGCTCAGGAACGCGCTTCTGGACCAGCCCGATGCCGGCCACGATCCCTGCAATCAGCGGTGTCCCCAGAAGGACCAGATACTCGAACAGGGTTCGCCGGTACGACCTGGTCACGAGGTCGTTCATCCCGAGGCGATGCACCGCTGCGTCGCGCGAGTGATCGAGGGGGCGGCCGGGAGCAGCTCGGGCCAGACCCAAGCCCACCGCTAGGGTGGCGACGCCAACGAATGACGCTGCCAAGACCCCGAAGAACGATGTCTGCCCGAAACGCCCTCCCGCACGCAGGTCTCGACGGAACTGTGGAACGAGCGAGACGAGTGCTCCGGCCAGCAACGCACCGGCCAGCAGAGAGAAGATCGGATGAGCCAATCCCGCGACCCCCAGCACGATCCCCGCAGCCAGCCATCCGATCGGTCGGGTCGAGTCGAGACCGGACACCAAGAGCACGAGACCGGCCATCAGCAAAGTGAGGAAAGTGAGCGTCGCCAGGTAGCCCAGCGCCATGGCGGAGACATAGGTTCCGGTCAGGAGGGCCACCGCAACGAATCGCGCCGGTCGATCTTCGAACGCAGCGTTCACGAAGGCGCCACTCGCCAGGCCGAGCGATGCGGCGAGCGCGGCGGGCATTGCCGCCACCACGGCAGCGACGGGCTGCCGGGTCAACCCCGCGAGCGCGGCGAGGAGCCCGATGGTCCCCGGACGCGACCATGTGTTCGACCCGGAGAGGCCGAGGGCTCCGGCCCGTCTCGCCGCCCACGTGTACACGGCAGTGTCGCCTCGTGCCGTGATGGGATGACGGGTGATCAGGTTCGGAAGGACGTAGAAGAGCAACAGCCCGACGCCGACTGCCACACAAAGGAGGGCAGCATTCGGACCCGCCGTGCCCGAGCGTGGACGCTCCGCGAGCCGGGTTCCTAGGACCTCTGCCCCACGCGGACGAGACCGGATTGCGCTGCCGTGGCGATGGCGCCGACGCGGCTGGCCGCGCCGAGCTTCTTGTAGATGCGGCTCAAGTGCGTGGTCACGGTCCGCTCGCGCACCCCCAGTCGCTGCCCGATCTGCCGGGCGGTCAGGCCCTCGGTCGCCACGGCCAGCACCTCCAGCTCCCGTTCGGTGAGGGTGGACTCGGTCGCCTGCTCCTGCTGCTTCTCAATGCCGTCCGCGATAGCCCCGACCCAGGTGTCCGGGACCCCGGTCAGCACCACTTGACCGTCGGCGGTGCGACGCAGCCCGTCCAGCAGGGCGGCCGGCTCGGCGTCCTTGTCGACGAAGCCGTCGGCGCCCATGAACAGCGCCCTGGAAACGGTCATGTCGTCGCTGTTCGTGCTTGCGGCCAGGATCGGAATGCTCGGGGCGCGATCCCGGATGGACCGGATCAGCCAGTACGAGTCGTGATCTCCGGTGAGCGACAGGCCGATGAGCGCGACCACGTTCTTGCGGCTCCGGAGAAGAGCAATGCCCTCGAGGGCCTGGTGGACATCGGAGGACTCGAACACGACCTCCATGTCCGGCTCGGCGGAGACCATCATTGAAATCCCGGCCAGGGCGAGCTTGGGGGCATCGACCAGCGCCACACCAAGCATCTGTTCTACCATGCTCGCTCTCCCCTGCTGAAGATCTACCCGTGGGGCGGCAACAGCCTACCTCAAGACGGCCAACGGCAGAATCGCGTCAAATGGCCCGAGGGCCGACGGGCCTCAGTCAGCCGACCTTCGGTTCGACTCGGTGGTACCGCTCAAGAGCTTCAGCTGCGCCGCCCGGGTGATCAACTGGACCCGATTGCTCACCGCCAGCTTCTTGTAGAGGGACCGGACGTGCGATTCGACCGTTCGCTCCGATATCCCCAGCCGGGAGCCGACCTGGCGAGTGGTCAGGCCCTCCGCGAGCAGCCCGAGGGTTTGCTGTTCGCGACGGGTCAGCGAGGTGAGCGCCTTCGCCGCGTCGCCGTACCGCCGGGCCAGCACCACCAGCTCCTCGTGTGCGGCCTGCTGGTGGTCCACGCTGAACACCCGGGTCCCCGCCGCGACCGCCTCGACCGCGGCCGCGATCTCGGCCACCGATGCGGTCTTCTCCAAGTAGCCGTCCACCCCGAGGCGCAGGCACTTGAGAACGGTCTCTTTGTCGTGGCGGTCGGAGAGCACCAGGATCCGGACCGGGCTCTGTTCGGCTCGAAGGCGGCGGATCACCTCGAACCCGTCCATCACGGGGAGGCCGAGATCCAGGATGAGCACGTCCGGGGAGAGATCGACGGACATGGCCAGGGCGTCGACGCCGTTGGCCGACTCGCCCACGATCCGCAGGTTGGCCCGATCCTCGATGGCCTGCCGAATGACGTCACGGACCATCGGGTGGTCGTCGACGACGAGCACCGAAGGAAGCCGGGCGCGGGCCCGATCAGGCTGCGTTCCGTTCACCCCCCCTCAGGAGGCGGTTGGTTCCCGCTCAGGAACTCGGTGGGGTGGAGGGACGACGCGAAAGCCCCGGAGGAGTAACGGGCCGGGAGCCCTGCCCTTCGCCTCCGGGACCCGGGTGCTGGGTCGCCTTGAGCGGCTTCCCGCACGGGCTCTGGGCCGCGTCGCGAACCGACCCGCTGCCGGCCCGAGCCCAGGCGCTCACATAGTCGCCGTGGGTCCAGTTCCCAGTGAGCGAAGTCCCGGCTGGCACGTCGCAGCCGACGTGTCCATCTCCGTGGAACCGCTCGACGCTGCCACCGTGGACCCCGGCGGATTCGGCCTCGCCGGAATCAGGGGATTCGCCCTGGTCGGATCCCGACCGTGCGGTCGGGCTCGCCTTGGCGCGGGGCGGATGGGTCGAGACCGCGTACGCGGCCACCGTCGCCACCCCGAGGGTGAGCACCGCAGCCAGAACCACCCCGATCCAGACCTTTCGCTTCATTGGGAGGAGCTTGAGGGGTGGTCCGGGCATCTGTCAAACACTTGTGTCCACTTATCGCCTCGTCATGAGGAAGCATGCGGCCCCGGCCTTCGGTGCCGGTCTTGGCTCTCGAACCGGGTACCGCTCGATCTCGAAGGCATCGCCGAACAGCCGCTCCTCCTCGCCGGGCGCGAGCGTCAGGGGGAAAGCCTTCGAAGGGCGATTCAGCCTCACCCACGGCAGGTCCTCGCGGGCGGCATAGAAGCACCAACAGAGGAAGACAGACCCGGGCCTGCTCAGACGCTTCACCGTGGCCGCCATCGGCCCCCGCTTGGAGGGCCAGAAATCCTCGAGAGTGCCGTACGAGACGAGCAGGTCGAACGGGCCCTCCGCTCCCGGGATGCCGTCGGCCGTCAGATCTCCCTGTACGAACCGAACACGGGCGCCAACGGGACTCTTTGCGGCTTCTTCGTGCGCCTTCTTGAGAGCCATTGTCGAGAAATCGATGCCCACCGCGTCGAATCCGTGTTCCGCCAGGAAGATCACGCTGGCACCGGTGCCGCAGCCCAGATCGACCGCGCGGCCGGGGGGTAGGCTCGCCGGGCTCAGGCGGCCCGATTCGACCAGCTCGACGAGCTCCGCCCGGGGGCCGATGTCCCACGCTGGCCGGCGTCGGTACAGCAGCTCGTAGGCCAGGCGGGAGGGCATCGCTCGCTTCTTACCCTCAGACGTCCCCGCGTTCGGCGCGGGCTTTCAAGATGGCCTGCTTCTTCGCCAGGCGAGCCTCCCGGCGGAGCTTCGCCTCGCGCTGGCGCTGCCGCTGCTCCTCGTTCTCCGCGACGATAGGCGGCACCGGCCGAGGAGCTCCATCCCGGTCGAGGGCCACGTACACCAGGTACGCGCTCGACGTGTGGACTCGGTGCCCCGTGTAGACGTTCTCGGCTTCCACCCGGACCCCCACCTCGAGGGAGGTCCGGAAGGTCTCGTTGACCATGGCCTTCACCGTCACCACGTCTCCGACGAACACCGGCTCCATGAACACCATCTCGTCCATGGCAACGGTGACCACCGGCCCGCCGCAGTGCCGCATGGCCGCCAGCCCCCCGGCCGTGTCGACGAGCTTCATGACCGTTCCGCCGTGGACGTTCCCGAGCGCGTTGGAGTCGGTGAGGTCCGTCTGCTGCTTCAGGGAGATGACCGATGCCGACGCCGGCCGGGGATCGACATCCCACTCCTCGACATCCGGAGGGCGGTACGCGGGACCCCAGGGGCTCCGGCGACGGCGGGGCGAGGGCTCCGTCACAGCAGCCGGATGGCGATGAACACGCCGGCCATCGTTGCCACGCTGGAGAGGAGCGCGAAGATCATGGTCCGGGTCTGGGTGATGAGCTCCGCCCGGAACGCGGCGGTGAGACCGAGCGTGATCCGCTCCTCGAGCTGCTGGTGCTCCTGAGCGTTCGCCCTGGCCAGGTGTTCGATTTCGCGTCGGATGGCGGCCTCGAGGTTGCGGTGCTCCCGCTGGAACGTGCCCTCGAGCTGGTCCAGGTCGTGCTTCGTTGCGACATCCGCCCACCCGACCGGCGGCAGGTGCTCCATCAGGATCGTGGCCTCCTCCGAGCCGAGCACCTCCTCGAGCTTCAGGAACAGGATGTGCCGGCTTCGTTCGTCGATGGCCATTGTGCCGGACTACCGCCGCGCGAGCATTTGCTCGCACAGCTCGGCGTGCTTCGCCATCGCGAACCGGTGATATTCCTCGATCGCTTCCTTCAGCAGTGAGCCAGCCCGGCTCCGGTCCTCGGGCTCGCCGCGCTGGAGCAGCGCCCACGCGTGCAGCCGGCGAACGTCCGGGTACAGCCCGATCAGGCCCAGCCGATCCACCAGGGCCATGGCCCCCTTGAAATGCCGTTCGGCCGTGTCCCATTCCCGGCCGCAGGCCGCCGACAATCCAAGCAGCGTCTCTGCCGGCAGCCACCCGAATGGCCGGAACAGGGCCCCGAGCTGCAAGCTCTGTTCGAGGCTCGGGTACAACGCCGCGGCTTCGTCGATCCGCCCGAGCATCGGCAGCGCTTCGGCGTGGGCCAGCAGGAGGGCCCACGCCCCCCACGGCATGGGATGACCGGGCTGCGGGAGCCGGACCACCGTTGCTTCGATCATCGAGGCCGCCCCTTCCGGGTCCGCGTATGCCCGGTACTGCAGCTCCGTGGCCAGGCACAGGCCGTTGAACACACCGGGGATCGGCGCCTCGATCTGTGAACCCGTCTCGAACTCCGCCACCGCTTCTGCCCACCGGCCCTGCTGGAACAGGATCGCTCCGAGCCACGAGTGGGACTGGGCCTCGAAGATCCCATCCCCCGCAGAGTGGGAGATGGCGAAGTCCTCGCGGGCCCGGCGTTCCATCTCCTGGGTATCGGGCCGAGCCACGTGATCGCGATTCCCCTTGTCCCGGAAGGCGAACGAGAAGGCTCCGTAGTGGCCGATCCTTCGAGCCAGCGGGTCGAGCTCGGACCAGACCGATTCGGCCTCATCCAGCCGCCCCAGATAGCTGTACGCCCACTCCAGGAAGCTGAGCGTGGTGGCGAGCTGCCACAGGTCCCCGGTCTTGCGAAGCAGGTCGGCCCCTGCCTGCCCCGACTCGATGGTCTCGGCCACCTCGATGTAGCCCCAGTGATGGATGGACTTCGCCGACAACGAGTCCCCAAGCAGCTGGTCCTCGCGCTGGGCCCGGGCGATGGCAAGCGCTTGCTCGATCATGGTTTCGCCCTCGTGATAGGCGCCGGCCAGGCTGACCAGGACCCCGGCGATCCCCAACAGCCGGGTCCGGATGGCTGGCGGGACGTCCTCCCCGGCCATGAGCCCTCGCTGGGCCATCTCCACCGCCTCGGCCCACTTCGAACCCCACCCGAGCGCCGAGGCGGCCACCACCGAAAGGTTGGCCTGGGCGTCGCCGGCCCCGACCTCCGCGTACAGGTCCAGGGCCTCCCGCCACGAGGCGAGGGCCTCGTCGACCCGCCCGAGGCTCTGCAGGGCGTAGCCGCGCTTCTCCTTGCCGATGGCCAGGGCGTGGTGGTCCTTCGGGTTCACCAGGGCCAGGCCGTTCTCGAAGTAGTCGAGGGCCTCCTCGAACGCGACCTGTTCCATGGCGCGGTCACCTGCCAGGGCCAGGTAGCCGGCCAGCTTGAGGACGTCCGTGGTGGACCCCGCTTGGGTCAGGTGCGAGGCGATGTCTGCGGCGTGCTCCTTCAGCTCGCTGGCGTGGAGCCGCTCCAGGGCCTCGGCCACCTGGGCGTGGAGCCGCTGGCGGCGAAGGATCGAGACGCCGGTGAGCAGCGTCTGGCGGATGAGCTCGTGGCCGAACTCGAACACCGGCCCGGACGATTCCATGGACGAGGTGAGGAGCCGGCTGAGCTCCGCGTCCTCCAGGGCGGTCAGCACGTCGTCGGCGGACGCCGCGTTCATCCCTTCGATCACCTGCACCGGGAACCGCCGCCCGATGACCGCGGCGGCCGCCAGGACGTCGCGGGAGCGCTCGCCGAGCCGCTCCAGCCGTCGGCCGATCACCAAGCGGACGCCTTCGGGGACGTCCAGCTCGTCCATGACCAGGTCCTCACGGAACCGGCCGGACGGGTCGAACAGCTTCCCTTCCTCCGAGAGGTGCTGGAAGACCTCCTCGACGAAGAAGGGCAGGCCCTCGGTCTCGTCGTAGATGAGGTCAACGAGCTGACTGGGAACGGGCTGCCCCGCCAGTTCCTCGAGCATGTGGCGAACTTGATCCGCAGGGAGCCGCTTCAATGGAATGCGATGGGCGAGGCGGCGTCTCACGAGAACTTCCATGGTCCGGGCCAGGGGCCGGGCCACGTCGAGCTCGACGTCCCGGTAGGTGCCGATCATGAGGACCCGCATCTCCCCCAGGCGCTCGGCCAGGAACTCGATCAGCCCCAGCGTGGATTCGTCCGCCCAGTGCAGGTCGTCCAGCACCAGCACCAGCGGGTGCATCCGGCTGGCCCGGTCCAGGAACTCCCAGATGTTCGTGAACAGGAACCGCCGGGCCTGCTCTGGCGGCAGGTCCAGGGGGGCCGGCAGGTCCGGATACAGCCGCCGAAGCTCCGGGGTCAGCAGGGCGATCTCCGGGGCCGTCTCG
>WNGG01014475.1_pt1 | contig 13844 bp, 9 predicted proteins | sample 5400661 | NCBI WGS metagenome assembly WNGG01 (sample SAMN13153372, study PRJNA577476) | soil metagenome | isolation source: 100 cm soil or saprolite under Garry oak tree replicate 1 | place: USA:California | collected 2016-06-15
ACCCCGAAGACACGTATTCATAAACGCGTCGCTCACCGGCACGGCTGTCACGCAGCGCCACCGCGAATGTGGGGATCCGGCCTTTTGCCTGATCATCCAGGAGCGAATGCAGGCCCCTGAAGATTGTCCCACTTACCAGCGATCCCGCAAACTCTTGCAGCCCCTGTTCAAGTATCGCGTATTCGGCGCTTTCCATTTCGGTGCGGCCGGTGGCGGGTGCGTAGTCGAGGATATCGGTTGCCTCATCCTTGCCGTTGCAACCGCGCGCCGGCCAGGTCTCCTGCGGCGCTGTAGTGAGAAAGGGTGTGTCGTCGAAAACCCTTTTCAGGCGGTGGCCCTCCATCAAGAACGTTTGACCGGGACGTGTTGCATGAAATTGTTCCTTCGGGCAAAGCCGAGACATCATCTGGCAGACGGCGGTGTTGTCGACGCAGAAGACGCGATGATTCAGCCAGGTTCTCCCGCCGTAGAAGGTGAATCCGCCGGCGCACATCAGTGTCGCCGCAGGTGTTCCCCAGACGCCAATGATGAGTTTGCGATCGACGCCCATTTTGATGAAGCACTCTTGCGTGGCGCCCTTGCGCTGGTCGGCAAAATCGCTCATGTGACTCCAATCGAGGGTGTTGTTAGTCCAGCCAAGGACGACAGGCCGTGGATCCTTGGCGCGCGCCCACTTGAGGTGCTGCTCGGTGAGGGTGATATCAACCATCGAGAAGAAGTTTCCTGAACCGCCGACGTCACGAACAAAGAAGGGAAGCGTGTCCCATTCATCACCGTTACTAATGGAGGTATGCGCACCGCAAAATGGAGTGAACTCGAGGTCGCCAAACCGCACGCTTTTACCAGGTACGAGTGGATGCACTGTGAAGCCCATCTCTCTCAGGATCTGTTGCGCGGCCGTCGAGGAGCGCGAGGAAAGGAAGATGGGGATGGTGCGCTCAAGCCGGGCGAGCGAAGGAATGTCGAAGTGATCGTCGTGCTCGTGGGTTAGGGCAACACCATCGACCTTGGGAAAGTGTTCGAAACTGAATACACGTGGCGGGTACACGCGATACTCGAGTGCATGGGCCTGACCAAACTCCTCGCATAACAATGGGTCCACCAGAAAACAGGAACTCTTCGACTGGAATAGCCATCCCTGATGGCCAAGGAATGTGGTCGACAGCATGGGATTAGGTCCTCCTTTACGACTCCGCGGCCGCACCGGCGTATCGGTTGCGCATCTTATCAGTGATTTAGTTAATTCTGTAAGTTGTGCCGCTCGCCGAACTCCCCTCCTCAGATGCTCAGATGAGGAGGGGAGTGTCGAAGTTCGTCAATTAATTCACAGCTTCATAGACCGCCCTACAGCTTGGGGTTCGCGGCTCTAGGGGCACTCTACGAGGGCCCGCCGTTCGTTTCTTGTGCAAAGCCGTCATCGTTCGAGGGAGCTGAAGTCCAGAATTCGGAACGCATCTCCAGTCGGTGTGACCACGGCGAGCGGCGGTTTGGCTGGGTGAAATGCCATGCCTGCCGGTGATATCGCCCGGACAGGCCTTCGTCTCTTTCGTTAAGCACGGCGATCATCCTCCCGTTTTCGAGGTCCCAGAATTTCAATCCGAACCCGACTCCGAAAATCCCGAACGCCATGATTTTCCGCGCAGCGAAAGTGGCTGAGAACTGGCTGAAGCGCTGAACTCTTACCTCAGATCGAGAATTCGAAGCGCATTTCCGTTGGGCGTGACCGTTGCCAGCAACATTTGTGTTGGGTGAAATGCGATCCCGGCAGGCGGATATCTCCCGGCCAACTTCTCATTGTTATCTTCACGTGCGCCAGTCAGCCGGCCGCTTTCGACCTCCCAAATTTTCAGGCCCTGCGCATCACCGGAAGCGAGTAGTGTTCCGTCGCCCGAAAAGGAGAGAGCATAGATGTCAGGCGCATTCTTCGTCAGCTCTCGAGGAGATCCCTTGAAGCCCTCCTGCGTTGCATGGAATACCAGAAGGCTTCGACCGGCACCGACGGCGAGCAACTCTTGCTCGGGTGACCATGCCAGGCACCGCGCCGGCTCTTCCATTCGCACAGTATCCAACACATCCGCGGATAGAGCACTGGCGAGAATCAAAAGGCTGCCGTGTTCAGCCAGGGCCGCAAGAAGAAATGTCGTTCTATGAGAACAAGAACCCGCGACAAACCCGGTCGTCCTGTTCATTGCTTCTTCCATTTCTTCTGTCCACCCTGTGTGCAGACAGTAGCCATCCAAAACGCGTATCCGGTCGGCAGAGCACGTCATCGTGATAGCTTCCTCATCCGTCCATTCGACGGAGTGTACCGGCTCTTTGTGGCCGCTGACTTCTAACGGCGCTCGCCTTCCAGTGCTCACTTCCCAAAGACCGACGGATCGATCTAGCGAGCCGGTTAGGATCAATTCCGCCTTCCGGTCCCAGGTCACTGCAGTCACTTCGTCAGAGTGGTGTCCTAATGTTTTGGTCACTTGCTCACTGTCGAGATCAAAAATAGTGATGGATCCGGATTGCGCCGGAATCGCGAGAAGACGGCCATTAGGTGACCAACTGGGTTTTGTCAGATGGCCGCTCTGCAAATCGATCTGATGCAGCGGAGTGATGATTGACATGATGTTGCTAATGCTAGAATGCCCTCGTTTTAAAGGACAGAAAAAAATTGCACGCCGTGTTGTTCAGTAGCGCACCGCGCTGACATTAAATTTCTTGTCGTAGATTCGGACGGCGTTCGCCTGCTTGACCGTCATTGTCTTGCCGTCCTTGGAGACCTGCTCCGTATCGACAGAGATCCTTCCATTTCGATTGTGCGTTCTTTCGATCGTGTACGAGTCGATCAGTTTGTAGGAAATCTCGCGCGCATCGCCTCCAGTGGTCTGGTGAGGCTTGCCATCAAAAACGACAGGATGGATTTCCGTGCTCGATGCCTTATTGTCCTTGCCGATCGTCGCGCGTGTGCTGATGAAACCACCACCGGGCGCGGGTACGTTGATCATCGTTTGGCTTTGTTGCGGGTAGTTGGTCGTCTTCTCCAGATTCAGTTCCCAGATCCCGAGAAAGGGTTCGCTTTGTTTGTCTTGAGCCATCAGACTGGCGTCAAATGCCAGCGTTGCAACCAACAGGACCAAAGATTTCCAGGACATGTCACCCTCCTTAACCGTTTATGGCCCTTACAACGAGGGACAAAATTCCCGTTACGCGGGCCAGGCTGGTCGCCACCGGGGCCCTCTGCTGTATCTTGCCATGTCCCACATCTTTTGCTGGACACGGGGGCATTGAAAACAACTGAAGAGAAAGCCGAAGTCCCCTCCTTGGACAAGGAGGGGTGGCTGCGCCCACTAAGAAAATGCCGCGAAGCCTCCTTAGCGGGCGCAGACGGGGTGGTTGGTTCAAGCCACCGATTTTCGGAAGTTGAACGAACCACCCCGTTCTTGATGTTTCGCCCTACCGGGCTCACGCTTCGCGCCGCGCCTCCAAAGGAACGGGACCATTTACTTGATGGCGCAGCCACCCCTCCTTTGCCAAGGAGTATCCAGAGCTGTCCTGCTGGCCAGCGCCAAAACACACAAGAAACTGCGCCCTCGAAAGCAAAGGACTTATCGGCGCAGTTCCTTGAGAGGGGAGTTCGCCTTTCCGCCGGTTGTCCCAGACGCCAAGGTCTACAGGCCGAAGCGTCTAGCGTTGGCCGCCTCGCACCGGCCACACCCGCAAACTGGTAGTCCAGGCGCCGTTCAGCAGGTGGCCATGGTCGATGTCTCCGAAATAGGCGCGATCTTGGCCCTCCAGAGTGGTACTCGACCAATAGTAGTCCGCTTCCACACCGGTAAACGACGACGGCCCGGCACTCATACACCCAGTCCCCGCGTCGTTCGTCAGGGTCGGCCCGCTGCAGCCCAGCGCGAGCGCCTTCTCCATCGTCGTCTCCCACTCCTTCTGCGTCGGGAGCCGCCAGTCGCCCGGTGAGGACCCGTCCGTCAACATGCAGTCGCCGTTTTTCAGCCCCACGACGGCCTTTTTTGCAGCCTCCCAATTCGCGGAGGACAAGCAGTTGGACTGCTTCAGCCAGACCAGTCCCGTCTCGGTATCGGTCACCGTGCCGTTCCCACAGTCGACGTAGCGCTTCGTTTTGTCGACGCACGGCGCCGCGGCGCGCCCGCGCGTCCCGCCTGCGGCGTTCCCGCCTTTCGTGCCCTGCGTCGCGTTGGTGCCCCGCGTCCCTTGGAAGTTCCGTGTGACGCGAACCCCGCCATTGCCAAAGAGCGTGTTCCTGGTGGAGGGGATTTGCGCCGATGGCGTCGGCGATGCGGATGTGATCGATGCGAGGGTCGGACCGGCTGGGGTGATAAGAATGGCCGCTAGCCCGAGCAGTATGGCCATGAACATGCCAAGACACCACTTGAGCAGAACCGCTCGAAACCGCCGCCTTGTCCTCATCCGATCTCCGCAACCAATAGACGTAGATTCTCTACGACCCAGATTCGCAATTTGTTCTTCCATTCTTTTCTCCTATTGCGGGTTAGTTCAAGAAAGCTGGATTTCTTACTTGTTTTCTGGCATCAAGCGCTTCGCAACCTCACTTGCCCAGGCGGACGGCTTGCGCGACAGACTCGCCGTATTATCATCGAACTGAAAAATCTGGTCAAATCAGCGAAGCGACGTTTTCGGTCAACCGAGGCGCGCGCGTGCGCCGTGGGAGATTTTCGCGCAACGCTACCGTGCGGCGCAAGTGCCACTGGTCATGAATTTCAGCCGACCGGGTGCGCGCGCTGGATGGCTACTGCTTGCACACGGGCTGGACAGAAGAAATGGAAGACGCAATGAATAAGTCCACAGGCTTTACCGCGGTCTCCTCTGGGAGAGACTGGAGTTTGGACATTTGCGCGGGTTTTTGGAAAAACTCCCCTCCTTGGCAAAGGAGGGGTGGCTGCGCCCATTAAGAAAAAGCGGCGAAGCCTCCTTAGCGGGCGCAGACGGGGTGGTTCGTTCAAGCCACCAATTATTGGAAGTTGAACGAACCACCCCGTTCTTGATGTTTCGCCCTACCGGGCTCACGCTTCGCGCCGCGCCTCCAAAGGAACGGGACCATTTACTTGATGGCGCGTCCACCCCTCCTTTGCCAAGGAGGGGAGTTTTGACTACCTGTTGCCTGCGTCAGCTGGTCGGGGGCGAAACGCGAAATTCGAGATGTAAGTTCAAGTCTATTGAAAAAAGCTCTGCTTAAAATGTCCAAACTCCAGTCTCCCTCTGGGAGAGGGACTTGGCTGGGGATAGTCACAATCCGGTGAGAAATCAGAGCTAGAACAGAGCTAGGACTGCGTTCAACCATCCGTAGGAATACAGGTCAGTGATCAAGCTATTTCGGAACGGCTAACACGATATCTTGCAGGGACTGCAGCATATCGCGTTCACCCGACCAGGTGCCGTATGTCACTTCACACAGGCGCAACGCAACCTCGGCCAATGCGTGTCTAATCCACGCCTCGTCATATGCGACGCCTGCGGCTGGGTCTTTCGGGCTTAACACGCGACAGGTGCCAAAATCGTGCGGAAACCTGAATACAGCATTTTTCTCTTTGTTCACAATATTGGCCTGCGATTCTGCAGTGAGCAGAAAGAAAGTAGAAATGAACCGGCCAGTTGACTTGAGAACACGCCTAATTTCTCTAAGGTAGCTCAACGTATCTTCTGGCAACAGGTGTGTGAACAAAGACACGGAGTAAACTATATCGAACTCCGCATCGCTATACGGCAACCTGTATTCCCGCTGCTTAAATCTTCCGCGTGGGTTGTAGTGTTCGTTGTATATATCGGCATGTATGAATTTGAAATTATCATGAGCTACATACGCGTGTTTGCAAAAATCGATCACCGGCAACCCGACGTCGAGCCCCTCGAAGCTCCCTTCATTGGATAAGTGTTCAGTAAGAGGACGGGCATGGTAGCCCGGCCCGCAACCAAGGTCCAGCACGCGCTCATTGGGGAGGAGTCGTCCTCGCTTGACGAGCACTTCGTAAACAAAGCCATATCCATGCTCTATGAACTGATCCGCCGTAACACCATATTCCATCAATATACTTGGTGGAGGAACCAGATATGATTTATCTAATGTCATGGCTGCCATTCACAAGAAATTCGCTTCTTAATCACCTTTAGCTCTGGATGAGATCCGACTGACCTTAAATTCTGCGGCCCCGTGAACATCTCCGTGGCTCTGGGGTCTGTCCCTAAAGGCTCAGACTGAGCCAGTACCTAACGGAGTATCGCTTGCACTTTCCCCTGCCGTATCGGAGTATTAATGATAGGCCATCGGGGGCAGTGTCGGATTGGCCGCCTACGGTGTCAATGAGAAATCGTTTTCTAAGGAGGATCGATCATGACGGATCTCGGGCGGGAGATTGCGTGGGTTGATACGCTTGATGCATGTCACCTGAAGTGCCCGACCTGCATCCGCGGCGTGCGCGGCATGCAGAATTCCCCTCGCAAAATGAGCCTCGATACATTCGCGGCGGTGGTCGCTCGGTTGAGGGAACAAGGTTTCCCCAGGATAGCCCTTTTCAATTGGACCGAGCCTTTCTTGAACCGAAATATCGAGGATTACGTCGCGATCGCGAAAAAGTCCCGGTTTTGGGTTTCATTATCATCGACCCTATCGATCCCGCACATCGACAACCTCGAAGAAACACTGGCTGCCGGCCTTGATCTGTTGACAGTGTCACTCTCCGGGATTGATCAAGAGATATACCAGATCAACCATGTTGGCGGTAATCTCAAGTACGTGATGAATAATCTGGCTCTTGTCCGGGACATCATTGCGCGCCGCGCACTGTCCACACGCGTCGATCTACGGCTGCTGAAGTTTGACTACAATGCTCATCAAGAACCCAGGATTCGTGACTACGCTGCAAGCATGGGATTCCACTTTGAACCCCTTGATGGCGTCGGCCACCCGAAATCAAACTGGCTCAGTGAATACAATAATGAACGTTATCTTCGCGAAGCTGAAGCAGCGGCCGGCAAGCCATCTCCGGAGGACGAAGGGAAAGCGTGCGAGCTCATGTTCAACCAGATCGCGATCGATTGTGTGGGTGACGTCTATATCTGTTGTGCGATGCCGAATTATCCCTCATTACGCATCGGAAAATTTCTGGACATGACCTCGGATGAAATTCTTGCGGCAAAATTTTTGCATCCTTTCTGCCGTGCCTGCACAATGCCACGCAGAGAGCGCACAACGGCTGAGGAGAGCCGCGTGCAAAATGCGCTGAGAGCGGCAAAGGATTTATCTCGCATCCCGAAACAGCTCAGGGGGTCAGGCGGCTCGCCAAATCCGACTCGTTTTTCGTCCCATCGCGATGTGTTGAAATCTCTTTGATCTCAAATCGTGAAGGTTCTCCCGCAACGGAAAAAGCGCTGACTCGCGTCGGAACGCGCATGTAACCATATGTGTTCGTCTTCTGCACGATTTCTATCGCGCAGGCATTGTCGATCCAATCGCAAATATCGTATTGATCGAGCATTCCATCGGCGACTGCCGGCGAGAAGTAATAGAAGCCCTGCTGCAGCAGCGGCAAGTCCAGAACAAAATCGACACTGATGCGATCGCCTGAACGGGCCGGCGGCAATTGCACGCCTTCAAAGGTCGCATTGGTACCAGTGACATCTTCTCCGAGACGATTCCTGAGAATGAAACCGACGTTCGGCTTCAGGCACTCATCCAAAAATTCAACCGACACGCGAACGCAAATGCGGTTGCCCTGAATGACGGCTGTTGCCGGGTTTCCTTCCTGGCTGAATACGCCAATTCCACGAACCAGCGCCTTACCATTTCCATGTCGATGATCCACGTTCGTTACCTGCTCAATGAACTTGGGAATTCGCGACCGTGCTTCATCCGACAATTCCAGATCAGCCGAGATGGGGAGAGCCTTTCCCATGGCCTCTTCCATCATGAGCTCTTTGCGGCCTCGATTGACCATTACCGACAAATACTTCGCAACAACCTCGTCGCTTTTCCCTTCGAGATTCACCCGTCCGTGTTCCATCCAGATTGTGCGTTCGGCAAGATTGCGTACGGCTTCGACGTCGTGAGAAACAAAGACAATCGTCACACCGGCACGTTTGAGCTGTTGAATCCTCCGCATGCAGCGCTGTTGAAAAAACACGTCGCCGACAGACAATGCTTCATCGATGATGAGAATATCCGGCTCCATATGGATAGCCACCGCAAAAGCCAGGCGGACGAACATGCCGCTCGAGTAGACCTTCACGGGCCGGTCTATAAAGTTGCCGATCTCCGCAAATCGTTCGATGTCTGGAATTCGCTCGCGTGTTTGAGCATCGGTGAAGCCGAGAATCGAAGCGTTGAGATAGATGTTTTCCCGCCCGGTGAACTGAGGATTGAAACCGGCGCCAAGCTCAAGCAACGTGATTCGCAACAGCGTGCTCTTCCCGGAACCATTTTCGCCAATGATTCCCAGACAACAGCCTCGTTCCACTGCAAGGTCAACATCGCTGAGCGCCCAAAACGGCTCATGGAATTGACGCTTACCGAGCGTCAACAGCTCCTTCAGGTGATCCGAAGGCTTTCGATACATCCGAAAACATTTCGAGATCTTTTCCGCCCGAATGATCGACATGTGAGGCATATTAGCAGGCTTGGGATTGGCTCCCCAATGCTAAGATTACTTCGGATTGACCATGCTCGAGTGGACAGGCGAGAGATACCTACCCTGGCTCAAAGGCGCCGAGATCGGCTATGAGCATCTGCATCGTTACGCGTTCGCAACCCAGTTTGTCCGAAACAAAAACGTATTAGACCTTGCTTCCGGTGAAGGATACGGAAGTAATTTGCTCGCCCGAACGGCTAAGCATGTTTTCGGAATCGACGTTGATGAGCAGGCAGTTAAACACGCCCAAAACAAATACATCCGGCCTAACCTGCAATTCCAAATCGGAACAATCACGGAAGTGCCTGTTCGTGGGGAACGTCTCTTTGACGTGGTCGTCTGTTTTGAAGCCCTGGAACATGTTGATGACCATCAAAAGCTTTTAAGCGAGGTCAAAAGACTTCTGGTCCCGGATGGAATTTTTCTCGTCTCCACACCGAACAAGACGCTCTACACCGATGAGCCTCATTTCAAGAATCCCTTCCATGTTCATGAACTGTATTTCGATGAGTTCAAGGGGCTACTCGAAAATTACTTCCGTCAGGTAAAGTTTCTCGGACAACGCATCTATTGCAATTCCAGCCTGTGGCCAATTTTTCCGGAAAAGCGTACCTATCCGAGTGAGTTCGTGATTGAACGGACTCCCGAGGAATTCACGTTCGTAGAAGCGGAAAAGCGCGTTCCGCTCTATTTCATCGCCGTCGCTTCAAACTCGGCAAAAGACATCGGCGGACACGTCAGTTTCCTTGTGGATCTTTCCAATGAGCTGGTTGGACAAAGGGATACTGCCATCAATCAGGCCACAGCGGAGCGTGACGATCTCAAGACCAGAATGTCGGCTTTGGCCGCTGAAAAGGAGAAACTTCAAGCCGCGACACAGGCTCAACAACAGCTTGTCAGGCTGAAGCAAGAGGAGCTCCGGCAAAAGGAAGCTGCGCAAGCTCGTTCGGCCCAGGACATCGCCTGGCTTCAATCGGTGGTATTCGACAAAGAAAACAATCTTGCCGCGAAGGAACAGGAAATATCCAGGCTGGCCGAACAACTATCCACACAGCTTGCGATTCTACACGGCATCCACACGTCCCACGCCTGGAGGGCTGTTTGCTTCTATTACAAGTTACGGGACAAGTTCCTTCCTGAAGGTACGTTTCGAAGGTACGTTGTCAGAGCATTTTTCCAGTCGATGCTTACGTTTCGATCGATTCTCAGATCGAGGACAGCGTCTCCGGATTCGACCGGCTTAATCCCCGCCGTCTCGGATACTTCCTCTGTCACTCCGGAAACACCGGGAACGGCTGTTCAAGATCAACCACCAGGTTCCGAAACTCAAAGCCCGCCACCTTTGGATTCACATTCTGCTGAATCGGATTCCCCGAGCGACGAAGATCAAAATCAGTATTACGACGCTCTATCCGAGCGAATTTCATCGCTTCAAGATTCTCACATCGAGAGCCTCCAGTTGAACCCTCCCATATTGATGTCGATTCCCGAAACGGAATTCGTGCCCAGCGCTCAATCTCTAGTTTTTCCAGCGCCGGACCAGGTTCAGGTTTCGATCATCATTCCGGCATTCAACAACCTGAAGTTCACGCTCGAGTGCTTGAGCTCTGTGATGATGAATTCGTCCGGCGTTCCCTACGAAGTCATAGTGGTTGATGACGCTTCGACGGATCGAACGCAGGAAGTGTTGTCGTACGTATCGAATATTGTCTATCTCAGGAACGAAAAGAATCTTGGATTCGTGCACACGTGTAACCGTGGCTCGGAGAGGGCAAAGGGGAAATATCTTCTCTTCTTGAACAATGACGCTCAAGTCACCGATAACTGGCTCAAACCTCTTGTCGATACTTTCGCAGAACACGAAAGAGCCGGCGCCGTCGGACCAAAGATATTGTTCCCCGACGGACGCCTCCAGGAAGCCGGCGCGGTAATCAATCGCGATGGCACCTCGACGCTGATCGGTTGCTTCGATAATCCTGATCTCCCCAGATACAACTACGCGCGCGAAGTCATGTACTGTTCCGGCGCCTGCTTGCTTGTAGAAGCTCAAACGTTCAAAGAACTCGGCGGGTTTGAGGTTAGTCTTGCGCCTGCCTATTGTGAAGATTGGGATCTCGCTTTCCGTCTGCGTCAGCGCGGGCTGCGCGTTATGTACAATCCCAAATCCGTCGTTGTCCACCATCTGAGTGTTACCTCTAACAATGTTGACCCGTATTTCAAGATCGGTGCCGTCGTTCGCAATCAACAAAAGCTTTGTCAAAAATGGCAACGTGAAATAGACAATCTCAACGATATCCGGCTCATTGCCTTCTATTTACCGCAGTTTCACCCAATCCCGGAAAACGATCGCTGGTGGGGAAAAGGATTTACCGAGTGGACCAACGTGGCGAAAGCACGCCCGAACTATGCCGGTCACTATGAGCCGCATCTACCGGCGGATTTGGGCTTTTATGATCTTCGTGTCGACGAAGTTGTGGACCATCAGGCCGAACTCGCCAAACGACATGGGATTTACGGCTTTTGTTATTTCTATTATTGGTTCGCGGGCAAGCGGCTGTTGGATTTGCCGCTCGAGAGATTGCTGAAAACGAATAAACCAGACATTCCCTTCTGCATTGGCTGGGCAAATGAAAACTGGACACGCCGGTGGGATGGTCTCGAGCACGAAGTGCTGATCGGACAGCAACACTCGGATGACGACGATCGCGCGGTCATCCGCGACATGATCCGCTACCTTCGGCACTCCAACTACATCCGGATAAACGGCAAACCTCTGGTGGTGGTTTACAGAATTAATCTTTTCCCTGACATCAGACGTACGACGGAGATCTGGCGTGAAGAATGCTTTCAGGAAGACATCGGCGACATTTATCTTGCGCAGGTGGAGTCGTTTGAAAACGCGGTAGCACCTGTTGATCCTGCCCCGTTTGGATTCGATGCTTCTGTGGAATTCCCGCCGCACGGAATGGCTGCCCCGATCAAGCCGCCCGCAATTTTGAACTCTAGCTACAACGGCGTCGTTCATGACTACCGCGAAATTGTCCTGAAGTATCTTCAACTCGAACTGCCCAGCTATGTGCGTTTCCGAAGTGTGATGCCGTCCTGGGACAATACTCCCCGAACGCAAGACACCCCCCAGGTGTTCGAATATGCACGGCCGGGCGCATATCAGGCATGGCTTGAAGCCGTTCTGAACCAGACCCACGAACAAAACTTCGGTGAAGAACGGATTGTCTTCATTAACGCATGGAACGAATGGGGAGAGGGAAATCATTTGGAGCCGGACAAACGCTATGGGCACGGCTTCCTGGAAGCAACGCGCAATGCACAGGATGCGTGGCTACTGAAACGGGAGAAGGCATCAACTTAAGAGCCTAATTGTTCTTACTGTGATTATCGCAGGTCCAGTGTCGGCCGATATTGTTCCCAGAAGCAAGGTTGTTCTTGTAGGGCACCCTTTTGCTCCAATAGGCATCGGAGAAAATATCCGAATTTCTTTTCGAGCTTTTCGATCCATAGGAATGGATATCGGCATCCGGGATGTTTATGGTTCGCAGGAGATGGATCCGGATGTTAAAAACGAACTGCAGAGCAAATTAGTTCAAGAGTTCAGCCCTGATCTCAACATATTTCACTTAAACGGTGATGAGGTGGAGCCCGCGTTGGGCCATCTTGGGACAGACCTTCCGAAGGATGCCTACAACGTGATCTATCCGGTGTGGGAGTTGAGCAAGTATCCGAAAGAATGGGCAGAACAACTCAACCGATTTGATGAGATCTGGGCGCCTTCTAAATTCACGCACGAATCCATCGCATCTGCTGTGGTAAAACCCGTGGTTTACATGCCCTTTACAGGGCAAATCCATCTGAACGCTTTCCTTGGTCGAAGGTACTTTAGAATCCCGGAAAGCTCATTCACGTTTCTCTTCTTTTTCGACTTCACCTCTTATATCGAACGTAAAAATCCTTTCGCCATCCTGCAAGCGTTCGAGAAATTGTGCCGTCTTCGTCCTGACGACGATCTCTGCCTTGTCATTAAGATAAAGGGCGGCGACATGAAGGTGCAGGATTACCAGAGGTTCCAGGACTATGTCGCTCGCTCGAAGACCAGGTTGATCATCATCGACAAGCTATTAAGCGACAACGAAATTAAGAATCTGCTGCGCTGCTGTGATTGTTTTGTTTCCCTGCATCGTTCGGAGGGTTTTGGTTTGGGCTTGATTACAGCGATGTTTCTGGGAAAGCCCGTCATTGCGACCGGATATTCAGCGAACATGGACTTCATGACTGAAACTAATTCATGTCTCGTTCGTTATGATTTGCGCAGCGTCCCGGAAGGAGCCTATCCATTCGGCAATGGGCAGGTATGGGCGGAGCCGGATATCGACCATGCGGTCGATCACATGCTGAAACTCGTATCCGACCGGGATTATGCACGCTCTATCGGGGACGAGGCCAGCAGGCATGTGCGAGTGAACTTCAGTTATCGAGCCACCGGTCTTAGATACCGTGATCGCATCAGCGAAATTACCGCGATACGGTCGTCATCGTTGTCTCTTTGCAAAGGCCAAAGCTAGCTTTTCGATCACCCCACGGACCAAGCAGCCGCGGCTACAGCACGTAGCCCGGGCGCAAGCCGGGGTCTGGAGTTTGGACATTTTTCCGAACTCTTGGTCAATGTGTCCGAATTCCCCTCCTGGGTTAGGAGGAGTGGCTGCGCCACCAAGAAAATGCTCCCGTTCGTTATTGGCGCAGACGGGGTGGTCCGGATTGGCGCGAAGCCACCTTATAGATACTCGCGTAGCGCTCCTTATTCAATCGGTGCGCTTCGCGAATATCATAAGGTCGCTTCGCATCATGGATCGACCACCCCGCCGTTCGCTAGCGAACGGTACCCCTCCTAATCTACTGATCATTACCCACAAGTCGTCCGCTGGGCAGAGGCGTCTGGGACAACCGGAGGGAAAGGCGAAGTCCCCTCCTTGGACAAGGAGGGGTGGCCGCGCCATCCAGTAAATGGTCCCGTTCCTTTGGAGGCGCGGATGGTCCCGTTCCTTTGGAGGCGCGGCGCGAAGCGTGAGCCCGGTAGGGCGAAACATCAAGAACGGGGTGGTTCGTTCAACTTCCGATAATCGGTGGCTTGAACCAACCACCCCGTCTGCGCCCGCTAAGGAGGCTTCG
>WNGG01011278.1_pt1 | contig 13841 bp, 15 predicted proteins | sample 5400661 | NCBI WGS metagenome assembly WNGG01 (sample SAMN13153372, study PRJNA577476) | soil metagenome | isolation source: 100 cm soil or saprolite under Garry oak tree replicate 1 | place: USA:California | collected 2016-06-15
CCCACTTCAGATCGGCGGCCAGGAAAAGGTTCCACCGACCCTCGCGCCGGAGATTGGGCAGCACACGGTCGAGGTGCTGCGCGGCGCTGGGATTGCCGCGGCCGAGATCGACCGACTCCTGCAGGCCGGGGTGATCGTTCAGGCCTGACCGCGCCCCGCGATCGTTGTGCTGGTCATCTCTCGCTCCATGCGGTGGTCCTTACGCGGCCCCCGACAATGTGACCAGGGTCGCCAGGTCCCGTACCTCGAGGTCCGGCCGGGCATCGGCAATCGGGGTGGCCCCGGAGCCCGCCTTGCCGCGGCGCCGGTTGACCCAGACCGTCTCGAGGCCGAGCCGTTTGGCCGGTACATGGTCGTGAAAGAGGCTCTGGGCCGCGTGCAGCACTTGCTCCGTGGGCAGACCAATGCGCGCCAGGGCTTCCCGAAAGTTATTCGGCGATGGCTTGTAGCTCTTGACTTGCTGCGCGGTCACGATCCAATCGAACGTCACGTCGAGCTGCTGATTGGTACGGGCAAACAGGTCGTCGTCGACGTTCGAAATGATCGCCAGGCGGAAGCGACGCCCGAGCGCCCTCAAGGCCGCCCGCGTATCGGCGAACGGCGGCCAGTCACCGACCGCGTCGGCAAACCGGGACTGTTCAGCTACCGACGGCGTGAAGCCCAGGCGCTCGCCAAGACCCCGAATGACCGTCATCAGCAACTGGCGATACGGCGTGTAGGGACCTCGCTCGGCTGCGGACTCCAGCTCGGCGTGGAGCGCCAGGAGTCGCTCGGTGTCGGCCGTCACACCATGGCCGGCCAGGATCGGCTGCAGCGTGGAGAGGATGCCCGTCTCCCAGTCGATCAACGTCCCGTAGCAGTCGAAGGTCAGCACCCGCTTGGCCGTGAAGTCGATCATTTCAACGCGTCCCGAAGCACGCGGCGGCGCGGCCAGCTACCAGGCTCCGGGCTCGTGCTTCTCTCGCTCCTGCTCGGGCTTCAGGGGTGACATTGACCGCCGAGTGGTAATGAGATAGACGAGTCCAGCGAGTCCGCCCACGAGAGTCACAAACACCGCGATGACCGGGAATTTGCGAGCCGCCAAGGCGAACAGCAGGATAGCGGGCACCCAGATCGCCCATCGGACCCACCCTCGCGGAATCGTCATGTTTGACCCTCCCTAGGGCAACGCGGGTTCCGTCGGATGCGCCGGGGCTTCCAGGGCGTACGTGTTCATGTTGTACGCCAGCACCGCATAGCAGGCGATCAGATTCGTCAGGGTCATGGTCCCACGCTGCCCGAATCGGGCCGTGGCGGCATCGAAGGTAGGCCGGCTGACCTTGCGGTCCTGGAGCAGCTCGCGGGTGAAGTCCACCACGGTTTGCTCCTCGGGATCGAGGTTGGCCAGCGCGTGCTTCTCGCGAATGCCGTCCACGATGTCGCCGCGTACTCCCGCCTGCCGGGCTGCGGCGGCGTGCGCGTACCAGATGAAGGCACAGCCCATCTCCCTGGCCACGGAGATCATGACCAGCTCTTGCAGTTTCTGCGGCAGGCTGGCCTCGTCGCGGAGGTAGGTGCGCAGAGCTTCCAGTCGTTGCGCCATCTCGGGCATGTGCAGGAGAAGCGAGTACGGGCCGATGTTGGGCCGATTCGCTCGGCTCAGCATGAACGCGTCGTACGCGGCCTTTTCCTTCTCGACGATCTGGTCTCGGGTCACGAGCGGTATGCGGGCCATGGACCCTCCTTGGGTCACTTTCCGGCGTCGGCCGCGGCCTGGCGCATCGTCTTCAGATACGCCTCGCTGCTCTGCTGGAGCAGCCGATTCACGCCGCTGTGGAAGTACTGCACGCCGAGGCCCAGGAACTTGGGGATGAGATTGTCGGGGCAGCTGCACCCGGCAATGCGCCCGGCGCCGGTGATCGTCTTGACGCCGCGCTCCATCACCTGCTGCACGTCCGGGTGGGTCTGCTGGCCGGTGAGTCCCATGGACTGCGACAGATCCCCGGACCCGATGAAGTACACATCCACCCCCGGCACGGTGACCAGATCCGGCAAGTTCTCGATGGCCTCCACTTCTTCGAGCATCAGGCACACCAGGGTCTGGCGGTTGGCCTCCCTGGCATAGTCGGCGGTGGCGCCCTTGAAGCCATACCCCGCCGGCCGGCCGCCGCTGAAGATCCCTCGGTGACCCTCCGGGCCGTACTTCACCGCGTCGACGGCGGCCCGGGCCTCGTCCGCCGTGTTGACGTGGGGAACCTGCACGCCCCAGGCGCCCCGATCCAGGAACGGCGCGATGATCTCGGCCTTGTTCCCGACCGGGCGCACGATCGGCGCCATCCCGCTCAGCTCGGCCGCCACGATGCAAGCCTCCGCGGTATCGACGGTGATGGAGCCGTGCTCGTTGTCGAGCAGGATCCAGTCGAACCCGAGGTGGCCCAGCATCTCGACCACCGGAGGCGAGGGGAAGGTGCACATCACGCCGAAGGCAGCCTTTCCGGCGTAGAGCCGTTGCTTGAGCGTGTTCTCACGCATACGACGCCCTAGCTCCGCAGCTCGGGCACCACCCAGAACGGAGCGCGCCCCTCTTCGACACGCTGAATGTTGTCGAAGCCGTTGCGGTATGCCTTCGCCCAGTTGTCCCACGTGGGCCCGGCGCTGTGGGGCGTGAGGGTGACGTTCGGGAGCGAGAAGAGTGGGTGGTTCGGCTTCGGCGGCTCCTCCACCATCACATCGAGGCCCGCGGCGGCGATGGTGCCGGACGTGAGCGCCTGATGCAGGGCGTCCTCGTCCACGACGGGGCCACGGCACGTGTTGATGAGGATCGCGCCGCGCTTCATCATCGCGAACTCGCGCGCGGACATCATCTTCCGGGTGACGTCGTTCAGCGGCACGTGCAGGGTCACGATGTCGGAGGTGCGGAGGAGCTCCGTGAAGAGGGCAAACCGGACGCCGAGCGCGTCCTCTTGATCCTCGGTGAGGCGGAGGATGTCGTAGTAGCGAACGTCCATGTCGAAGCCCTGAACGCGGCGCGCGACCTTCTTGCCGATGTTGCCGAGACCCACGATGCCGAGCCGCTTGCCCTCCACCTCGTAGGTGCGGGTGGTCGCGAAGTCGGCGGCGCGCCATGTGCCGGCGGCGACGTTGTTGTGGTGATACACGAGCTTCTTCAGCACGGCCAGCATGAGCATGACGGCGTGCTCGGCGACCGCCACCGAGTTGGCGCCGCCATTGTTGGCCACGGGTACCTTGGCCTTGCGCGCCGCCTCGATGTCGACCCGATCGTAGCCGGCGCTGGTCAGCTGCACCAGCTTCAGCTTGGGCGCGGCGCGAAAGAACTCGTTGCCGATCCCATGACGCGGCGAGCCGAGATAGTACTCGGCGTCCGCGGCGACATCATAGAACTCGGGCTTGGTGGGATCGACGACGACCAGCTCCATGCCCGGCGGGAGCAGCTCGCGCGCGATCTCCATGACAGGAGCCAGTTGCTGAGGGGTGAGGATCTTGGTCACGAGTCTCCTCCTGATGATGGCGGTTGGGTTGTTGCCGCCACGTAGTGTAGCCGAGCCGCGCCTGGTGTCACATGGCCGAGTAGCCGCCGTCGACGAACAGGAGCGTGCCCGTCACATACGACGCATCGTCGGACGCGAGAAACAGGATGCACGCAGCGACTTCCTCGGGGGTGCCCGGACGCCTGAGCAAGGTGCCCTTGGCGGCGTCCTCTCGATACTGCTCGAGGGTCCGACCCAGCGCCAGGGTGCGGCGCTCGTGAAAGGGCGTGAAGATGGGCCCCGGACACACGGCATTCACCCGGATCCGGTCAGGCGCGTGATCCGCCGCCATCCCGCGCGTCAGCCCGGCCACCGCGGCCTTGGTGGTGTCGTACTGCGTCGTCTTGCCGACACTCGTCACGGAGCGGACGGACGCGACGTTGACGATGCTTCCCCCACCCGCCTGGCGGATGAGTGGGATCGCCGCCTTCGCGCAGAACGCGTATCCCTTGAGGTTCACGCCCAGGATCTCGTCCCAGCTCTCGGCGCTGGCCTCGACCACCGTGTGATACAGCCGGATCCCGGCGTTGTTGACGAGGACGTCGAGTCGGCCGAAGCGATCCGCCGCTTGCGTGACGAAGGCCGCGGCCTCGGCCTCGCGCTCCATGTGCGCTTCCACGAACAACGCCTGGCCGCCGCTTGCCTCGATCTCCGCGGCGACGCGCTTGCCCCGATCGACGTCGCGGTCGGCGAACGCCACCTTGGCCCCCTCCGCCACGAACCGTCGCACCGTGGCCTCACCGATGCCGGACGCCCCGCCGGTGACGGCGGCGATTTTCCCGCTCAGTCGTGCCATGCCCTGGTCCGCCGCCGGATCAGCGCGTCCTGGATGCGCCGGTCGATCTCGATGCCCTCGCGGGTGAGGCGCTCGCGCTCCCGATACGCGCGCTCGCCGGGGATGCGGATCTCGTCGACTCCCTCCTGCCGCGGCGTCGCCTTGATCGTGGCGATCTCCGCAGCCAGGGCGCGCCGGTAGTCTTCCGCGGGCAGGAACAGATCTGGCTTGAACGCGATGAACAGATACCCCGCGCCCTCTTCATCAGGCATCCCAGCACAGAGCACGCCGAGCGCGTGCATGGCGAGGGCCAGCGCGTAGCCCTTGTGCCCGCCGAAGGGCAGGATCGCGCCGCGTCGCGCGGCGCCCGCGTCCGTGGTGGGGCGGCCGTGCTCGTCGATCGCCACGCCTTCGGGCAGCGGAATGCCGAGGCGCTCCCGGAACTTGAGATCCGTGCCCATGAACGCGGAGGTGCCCAGATCGATCACCAGCGGCTCGCCCTCCATCGGGAAGCCGAAGGCGATTGGATTGGTGCCGAGGGCCGCCCGGGCGCCGCCCAGGGGGGCGACCATGGGAGGAGCGGCCACCGTGTGGATCCCGATCAGGCCTGCCCGCGCCACCATCTCGACGTAGTAGGCGCTGCGGCCGCTCATCCAGATGTTGTTGACGCCGACGAGGGCCACGCCATGCGCTTGCGCGCGCTCGATCACCTCGCGCGTCGCATGGTACATCGCCAGCATGCCGCTCTGGTTCCCACCGTCGAACAGGACCGACACGCTCGTCTCCTTCAGCGCGCGCATCGGGCGGTGCCCCGCCTTGAAGCGCGGGTGCTCGGCGACGTTGAGCAGCTTCGCCAGGCCGGAGTACTCGTAGCCGCACAGGGCCGCGTCGATCACGTGGTCGGCGAGGATCCGGGCCTCCTCGGGCTCGTACCCGATCCCGCGCATGGCACGCTCGGACAGCGCGCGGGCCTCCGCGACGCTCAGGTGAACGCGTTCGGTGGTCAGGGCCGGCATTCTCGATCAGGTACCCGGCGTGACGGTTCGATCGACCACGCTCATGCCTTCCAGCGCGAGGCCGTAGCCCAGGTAATCGATCAGCTGGCGCTTGAGTGGCTGGGTGAAGAGGACTCGCGTGTAGCGGAGGAGGAGCGCAGGTTGCCGCGCGATCTGCTCGGCCAGGGCCCAGGCGCGCGGGAGAAGATCGGGGCGAGGCAGCAGCTCGCTGACCAGACCCAGCTCCAGTGCTTTCGGAGCGTCGAGGACCTGCCCGGTCAGCAGGAAGTAGCGGCCGCGATTCCAGCCCAGCAACAGCGGGTAGACGATGTGCATGCCGTCGCCCGGCACCATCCCGTTCGGGAAGTGCGCCGAATCCTGAAACTGGACGTCATCGGCGGCCAGCACGATATCGCACAGGAGCGGGATCTCGGAGTGCCTCCAAGCCGGGCCGTTGATCGCGCTGATCATCGGCACCTCGATATCGAGCAGGCTCATGAGCAGGTGCTTGCCCTCCCAGTAGACGCGATCCCACTGCGCCGGGGTGCTGCGCATGCCCGTGCCCCCGGCCGCGCGGGGACCCGAATAGGTGTCACCGGTGCCCGTGATGATGACGACCTTGTTCTCGGGATCGCTGCCCACGTCGCGGAAGGCCTGGGGAAACTCCCCGTGCGGCAAGAGACCCCACTGCAGGGGTCCGCCGCCGGTGTGAAAGGTCATCTGGAGGATGCCCCCGCGCCGTTCCATGCGGACGGTCTGGTACTTCGTGGCGTAGTCGTCGAAGCGCGCCATCAGATGTGATCCCCCTGGACCGGCCTCACGGGCGCGCCGGATGCCCAGCGTGCCGGAACCGGAACCTTACCCGCAGGAGTGTAGATACCACAAGCCGCGTTCTCAGTCGGCGTCGGGGAGACGCATCGCGCCTACTGAATGACCTCGTCCGCCCGCCCCAGCAGCGACGGTGGGATCGTCAGCCCGAGCGCCCTGGCGGTCTTGAGATTGATGACCAGCTCGAACTTCGTCGGCTGCTCGACGGGCAGATCGGCTGGCTTGGCCCCCTTGAGGATCTTGTCCACGTACACCGCGGCACGCCGCTGCATCTCCGAAGCATTTACCCCATAGGACATGAGGCCCCCCGGCTCGACAAATACCTGGAGCTCATAGATTGCGGGGATCCGATGCGCGGCCGCAAGTTCGATGACGGCCTTTCTATGCACGAACATGAAAGCTGGCGACGCCACCATGACACCCTGGTCGTGATTCTTCTTCATGCCGAGGAAAGCGGGAGCCAAATCCCCCCCCTCGCCGCACGATGAACGTGTGAACCTCTATGCCAAGGCTCCGGGCCGCGCTGCTGATCGGTTGATCAAACCGATCGAGTATCAGGGGGAGGGCCGAAGTCGTGACGTCCTCTCGAAGGAGCGCGACCTTTGAAAGATTCGGTACAAGTGTCTTGAGGAGCTCGAGACGCTTTGGGATGAGCTCATCGTTCAGGAGCTGTGATCCTGTGATGTTGCCCCCGGGCCTCGCGAGGCTGTCGACGAGTCCTGCCGCCACAAGATCATCGTCCGCGCGACCGACCACGATGGGAATCGTTCTTGTCTCCAGCTGAAGGATCTTTGCCAGGCCCGCGCTCGACACGAACAGGACGTCGACCTTGAGCCGCACGAGCTCAGCGGCGCCTCTGCGAAGCTGATCGGGTGATTCGCCGAACCGCCGCTCGACGACCATGTTTTGGCCATCCACCCAGCCGAGCTGTCTCATCGACTGCCAGAACGGGTTCGTCGAGACTGACCTTGCCAGCTCCTGTGGGCTCGGCGTTGGACCGAGGCCGAGAATTCCCACGTGGGGCAACTTCTCTGACTTCTGCGCCCCGGCCGCGAGCGGCAGGGCGACAAGCACCGCACCCGAGCCGGCGACAAACGTGCGACGGTCGATTAGCGCGCCCGCTCGCGGGCAGTCCGAGAGTCCGAATCGGCTGTCGCCCTCCGACCCCATGCGGCTCCTCGGCAAGCGGCGTGTAGCCTACCGCCGCACGCTCGCCGGCGGCACGATCCCGTTCATTCGCAGATAGACCACGAGCTGGCCGTAGTGGTTGCGGATCTGGAACAGCGGACCCTGCCAGAACGTGCCCCGGGTGACCGTCCGGTCTCCAAACGGGAACTTCACGGGCTCGAGAAGCTGGGCGTCGGTCAGCGGCGTGATCATCTCCTGGGCGCTCTGGAACGTCTTCTTCAGCAGGGCGATGACCTCCGGCTTCGCCATCGGGCCGTGATGCGCGGGTTCCGTCTTGATGCCCTTGGCGGTGTCGATGAAGCGCTGAGTGATGCCGGCGACGTGCACGAGCTGGTCGCCGAAGCTCGAGATCTCGGGCGTCGGCTTGTAGCCGTACTTCTCGGCGGGCATTGCTTCCGCGACGTCGAGGATCTCGGTGGCGGCGCGCTGGAAGGTCGCCGCGAGCTCCTTGGACGGGGTCGGCGTCGGCGCCTGGGCCGAGAGCAACGAGGGCACAGCGATCCCGACAACCGCGACGAGTACCACGCACGCGTAGGTCAATGTTTTCATGGCTGCCTCCCGGCGAGATTTATCCAACATCGTTCACTCCTAGTCAAGGTGGACCGCCCATGCGGCCGTGCATAGGCTTCACCGGCACAACCGACGGTAGAGCGCTTCGTAGCGCGGCACGATGACCTCGGCGGAGAACCGTTCGTGCGCGCGCGCCTGCGCCGCACGCCCGAGGGCGTGGCGTCGCGCTTTGTCGTGGATCAGGGTCTGGAGCGCCTCTGCGAGGGCGGCGACGTCGCCCGCCGGCACGAGCAGGCCGCTCTCGTTGTCCTCCACCACCTCTGGGATACCGCCCACGCGCGTGGACACGCTGGGGCACCCGAAGCACATGGCTTCGAGGATGCTGAGGCAGAAGCTCTCGGCGTCGGAGGTGTAGAGGCCGACGTCGGCGATCTGAAGATAGTCCTCGATGGCGTGGACCTTCTCGCGGACGATCACGCGGTCGGCCAGGCCGAGGCGCCGCACGTCGCTGGCGAACGGCGCGAACGCCTCGCCGGCGAGTATGAGGAGCTTGAAGGCCTCGCGGGGGCGCACGCGCGCGGCGGTCTCCAGCAGGAGGTCGACGCGCTTGCCCTGGCGCAGGTTGGACGAGTGCACCACGAGGACTTCGTCGCCGAGGCCGAGCTCGTCGCGGACGACCTCGGGCGAGCGGCTGGGCGGGCGCGGAGCGAAGAAGTTGTGGATGAGCTCGATCGGGCCGTCGAAGTCGAGCACGCGCTGCGTTTCGCGCTTGAGCGACTCGGACACAGCGGTGACCGCGTCCGACGAGGTGAGCGCGTGCTTGATGGCGGGCGCGTAGCCGGCGTCGTGGCCGAGCAGCGTCGTGTCCGTGCCGTGCAGTGTCGTGACAACGCGGGGCTGCTGGCCGGGCGGGAGCATCGCGCGTGCGAGGATCGCGGCGGTGGCGTGAGGCACGGCGTAGTGGACGTGGAGCACGTCGAGTCGGTAGTCGCGGCTCACCTCGGCCATGCGCACGGACAGCGGCAGGGTGTAGTCGGGGAACCGGAACAGCTCGTAATCGTTGATGGCGACGGGGTGGAAGTGCAGGCGCGGTGCGTCCGAGGGCAGGCGGAAGGGCCGCTCGTAGGCGATGAAGTGCACGTCGTGCCCGCGGGCCGCCAGGTCCTCGCCGAGCGCGGTCGCCAGCACACCGCTCCCGCCGACCGACGGGTAGCAGGTTATGCCGACGCGCAGCGTGTCGGCCGCCATCTCAGGGACCGTGCGCGCCGGCCGACAGCATGTCAGCCCGATAGCTCCGTGAACGCTTCATCCGATCGCTCGATGTCCTCCCGCCGCACGTACGCGATCTCCGGCGCGTCCTCCGGTCGAAGATACGCCTGCTCGCCCGCCCCCGTCACGTAGTGCGTGCAGTGGATCACCGACTGCATCCACCGTAGCCGCGTGTCCCGCGTCGGGCTGATCTGCTCCTTCTTGAAGCTGGAAGACGTCGCCGGCAGCGTGACGAACGAGTCGCCGCCCTCGTGCAGGTCCAGCGCGCCCTCGCGCGGGCGCGCCCGCACGATCTCGCCCTCGTACGACACGTCCACGAAGAAGTCGTCCACGTCGCAGGCGCGGCGCCGCACCTCCGGATCGCTCGAGCGCACGACGTCTACGCCGTCGAGGAGACCCATCCCGCGGTACATCTCGAGACAGAAGTCGGCCACCGTCTTCGCCGACGTCTTGCGGAACAGATCGATGACGGGATGGGCCACGTAGTTCGTGAGCTGCCCCAGCGTCCTGGCGTGCCAGTCGGCGGCGATGCACTTGGCGTAGAGCGGGGAGAACTTGCGCTGGAGTTTGCTGACGACGGCGAAGTTCAGGTGCGCAGACTGACCCGTCGCGCGATGGCGCAGGATCGTGCGTGTCTCGCGTGGATCGTGGTCGCTGTCGTGGCAGAAGTACACGACGCGCCCGCCGATCTCCGTCTGCAGGCGTCGCGCGGTGCGGATCTTGGCCACGAGGAACCGCCGCGGGAAGAAGCCGCAGGGCTGCTGGCCGAAGGCGATGACGGGGCCGCCGCTCATCCGGCGCGCCGCGGCGGCAGGGCCGCCTGCAGCGCCAGGCTGAGAACGATGCATGCGGCGCAGCCGATGAGGTTGTACCAGAGGTAGCCGATGTTGAGCGAGAAATACATCGCAACCACGAGAACCTCCGCAGCGACGGCCGCGAGGAACACCGCGGTGCCGCCGACATGACGAAGGAAGAACGCGACCAGGAAGAGGCCGAGGACAACGCCGTAGAAAATCGAGCCCAGGATATTGATGGCCTCGATGAGATTTTCCGCAAACCCGGCGAAGAGCGCAAACGCCACTGCGACGGCACCCCAGAGTGCCGTGAAGCGCCGCGCCACGCGTACGTTGCGCGCCTCGTCCGCCGCGATGAGCGGACGGAGGTGGCGCCAGACGTCGATGGTCGTCGTGGTGCCGAGCGCGGCGAGCTCCGACGCGGTCGACGACAGCGCCGCCGAGAACATGACCGCAAGGAGCAGGCCCACCGCGCCGTGCGGCAGCTGCGTCAGGATGAACGTGATGAAGACGTAGTCAGAGTCCTTGGTCTTGGTGCGGGGATCGGCGGCCGCGAGGGCGGCCTTGGCCTCGGCGCGAACGGCGCGGCTGTGCTGGCTGGCCGCGACCATGGTGGCCCGCGCGCTCGCTTCCCGCGCGGTGTCGTCCGAGGCGCGGGCCTCGAGCCACCCACGGATCGCCGACTGGCTCTGGGCCACCGCACTGGCATGCTCGGCCTCGATGGCCCGGAACCGGCCGTCCTGTGCATGGCGGCGCCACTCCGCCTCGTTGAAGAACACCGGCGCCGGCACGAACTGGTAGAAGACGAAGAGGAAGGCGCCCAGCACGAGGATGACGAACTGCATCGGGATCTTCAGCACGGCGTTGAACATCAGGCCCAGGCGGCCAGCGCGCAGCGAGGGGCCCGCGATGTAACGCTGCACCTGTGACTGGTCGGTGCCGAAGTACGACAGCGAGAGGAACAAGCCGCCGAACACGCCGGTCCACACGGTGTAGCGCCGGCTCGGATCGAGCGAGAAGTCCACCGCCTGCAGCTTGCCCAGGGCGCCGGCCACGTGAGCGGCGCCCATGAACCCGAGGCCTGCCGGCAGCCGGAGCAGCAGCACGATCATGGCCGTCACCATGCCGGCCCAGATCACTGCCACGTGCCACCGGTGGGTAAGGGCGACGGCCTCGCTGCCGCCGGTGACGGTGTAGACCAGCACGAGCAGCCCCGTGAACACGACCACGAGGTCGAGCCGCCAGCCGAGCATCGTGGAGATGATGATGGCGGGCGCGTAGATCGTCACGCCGGCCGCGAGCCCGCGCTGCACGAGGAAGAGCCCGGCCCCGAGCAGGCGAGTCTTTTCGTCGAACCGCTGGCCAAGAAACTGATAGGCCGTGTAGACGTTGAGCCGCCGGTACATGGGCAGGAACACGGCGCACACAATGATGAGGGCCAGCGGCAGGCCGAAGTAGTTCTGCACGAAGCCGATGCCGCTCTCGAAGCCCTGGCCGGGGATCGAGAGGAAGGTGATCGCGCTGGCCTGCGTGGCCATCACGCTGAGCCCGATCGTGCCCCACCCGATGGCCGCATCGCCTCGCATGTACGTGTTGAGACTCCGCACGTGGCGCGTGCGCCAGAATCCGTACGCGGCGATGCCCACGATGGTGCCGAGCAGCACGACCCAGTCGGCACCGTTCACGAGAAGATCGCCGTGAACACGGACAAGAGGATCACGACGACCACGAACCATCCGAAGACGAACAGGTAGACACCGCGCCAGGTACGGAATCCGGGGAGGTCGGGCGGCTCCGCCTCGGCGCGCTCGTCGGTGCGCGAGGCGCGCGTCATTTGCCCAAGGAGACGAGATTCGCGAACAGCCGGTACGCCCCGGGCACGCCTTCGGGGAGCTGACGGAACCACGCCAGGCTCGTGTAGACGAAGTACCCTTTGCCGTAGCGCGCCGCCAGCAAGCCGCCCTGGAGCGGCGTCTCTCCGGGGTCGCTGGAGGCGAGGATCACCGAGAAGCGCTCGTCCCATTTATCGGGAAAGTAGAGGCCGCGCTCCTGCACCCAGCCGTCGAAGTCCGCCTCGGTGATGCGATTCGGCGTCGTCAGCACGGGATGCTCGGGCGCCAGGATGGTCACCGACGCATGCTCATCGGTCACGCGTTCGCGCGAGAGGTGCAATTGGAGCGGCGCCAGCCAGCCTTCGCGCAGACCGTCGAGCGTGTTGTACTGCGCGACGACGGTGCCGCCCGCCTCGACCCAGGCGAACAGCGCGGGCAGGTGCTCGGCGAGGTCTTTCCGCACATTGAAGGCGCGGATGCCGATGACGACGGCGTCGAGGCGTCCCAGCCGCTCCGCCGTGAGGTCGGCGCCCGTCAGCGACGTGATCTCGTAGCCCATCTGCTCGAGGGCGGCGGGCACGTCGTCGCCGGCGCCCGGCAGATAGCCGACGTGGCGCCCGCGGATCTCTAGATCGAGCGCCACCGCCCTGGCGCGCGCCGGCGGCTGCAGGAGCCCGAGCGGCAGGTGCTCGTAGCGGACTTCGACGCGCTGCTGATCGAAACGCCGGCCGTTGATCTCCACGCTCGCGCCGAGCGCCGCCGTCGCGGCCTGTGGCGGCGCGGTCACCGTGAAGGTGAAGCGCGCGCGGGCGCCGGGGGCGGCGAGCCGGAACGGCTGCGCGCCCGGCGTGACCGTCCAGCCGGCCGGCGCGTCGAGGCGCACGGCGCCGGCGGTGCGCGCGCGGACGGCGGTGAGTTCCACCGTCACCGGACGCGCGGCGCCCGGGGCGAAGAGCCGCACGCCCGCGACGAAGTGCAGCGAGACCGGCGCGATGACCTCCAGCCGCCGCCGAAGCCCCAGACGGACGGGATCCGCGGCCGGCTTCGCCTCGCCGGTTATCACCAGCGTCTGCCCGCCGATGTCGAAGACGTACTCGACCGGGAGCGTGGGCGGATTCTCGGGGCGGCCGATGAGCGAAGGATCGTCCACGGCGAAGAGCCCGGACGTCCCCTCCGTGTGCAACCAGTATGGCTGGCTCGGCGGCGTGCCCGCCGGCACGACCTGCGAGGCCTCGCGAACGGCCGGCTGGTCCGGGCGTAGCGCGATGGCCTTGTTGATCACGCGGTGGGCGCCCGGGTACCGCACCGCCGTCCAGCGCACGGGGACGCGCGAACGGACCACAACCGTGTGGCGGAGCTTCACGCTCTCGCCGGGCACCACCTCGGCGCGATCCGCCACGGTGTCGACCTCGAGGCCGAGGCACGCCTCGATGATCCGATCGAGCTGCTCGCGCTTGTCGCTGACGAGGAGATCCGCGGAAAGCGCGGCGAGGCGACGGCGAATGGCAAGCAGCGCATGCACGCGCCCGGGCGCGTCCTGCGCGTTGAACTTCGCGATCTCCTCGTCGACCGCCCGGGCGACCTCGGCGCCGCCCGGCACGCGGTTCCACGTCACATCCACAGCGTCGAAGAGATCCTTCGTCGGCATGTCTCCGGCGAGCAGCACGAACGGCTCGATCCGCGACCCCTCGCTCACGGGAGGGCCGATATTGCCGAAGCCCTGCGTCTTGTGCATGCCGCGGCTGCGGTTGGCGATCGATGCGAACGACTCGCCGGACACCGGATCCCTGCCGCCCACGTCCAACTTCACCACGCCCGGACCATCGGGCACGTCGGCGGGCATGCCGGCAATCGCCATGTTGGCGCCGGGATTCGCCGCGGCGGCGCCCCGGCCGACGTTGTGGACGATGCGCCGCGCCTGCCACGGCTTGAGCGTGCGGAGCTGCTCGGGAAACGCCCCGGGATCGGCGGCGAGCCCAAACGCTTCGACGGCGAGCACGGCGGACGCGGTGTGATGACCGTGCGTGAGCGCGGCTTTGGGGAAAATCGCGTGATGATCACGTCCGGGCGGAACTCGCGGATCAGGCGCACGATGTCGCCAAGGACGGCCTGCCGGTCCCAGA
>WNGG01021876.1_pt1 | contig 13838 bp, 10 predicted proteins | sample 5400661 | NCBI WGS metagenome assembly WNGG01 (sample SAMN13153372, study PRJNA577476) | soil metagenome | isolation source: 100 cm soil or saprolite under Garry oak tree replicate 1 | place: USA:California | collected 2016-06-15
GTGCAAGTATTCACGACCACGAAGTCGGCGGTGCCAGGTTCGGGTGAGGACGTGCAGCCGCGTTGGAGCAGTTGGCGCTCCAGCGCGGCACCATCGGCTTGCGTGGCGCGGCAACCGAATTGTTCGATGAAAAAAGTCGGCATCGAGATCCTTCGCCGGCTCCCCAACCGGGACTCAATCTATCGCTCTTGTACAAGAATAACGGCTTTGGAGGCCCGCGCAAAATGGCAAGGTGACCCATGCTTGCCGGCTCTCAGGATTCGGCTTTACTCGCCGGAGGTGGCACCGCTACAATCCTTCGGCATTCATGGCCTATCAGCGACACAATCCAACTGCGCTCCACGACCCGATGGTGTCTATCGTCATCCCCGTTTATAACGAAAGAGCGACAATTGACGAGATCTTGCGACGAGTCCTCGACACCGAGGTACGCAAGGAATTGATTATCGTTGATGATTGCTCGACCGACGGTACGCGCCAGATTCTGGAAACGATGGCTGCGCGGCAGGCGAACGGCGAAAACTTTGCGCCCGCCCAGGATGGCGGTGATCCGATTGAACTGCGGGACTTGCACTTCTTTTTTCAAACACCAAACCAGGGCAAAGGTGCGGCGCTGCGGCGCGGTTTTGCAGAGGCCACGGGAGAAATTGTGCTGGTGCAAGACGCGGACCTAGAATACGACCCGCGCGACTATTCGAAATTGCTGGAGCCGATCATCGACGGCCGCGCCGATGTGGTCTACGGCTCGCGGTTCCTCGGCGGGCCACAGCGAGTGCACTACTTTTGGCACTACGTGGCAAACCGCATCCTCACTCTGCTCTCCGATATTTCTACGAACCTGAAGCTGAGTGATATGGAGACCTGCTATAAGGTATTTCGCAGAGAAGTTCTGAAGGGCATCGAGATCAAGTCCGACCGATTTGGATTCGAACCCGAGATCACTGCAAAAATCGCCAAGCACGACTGGCGGATCTACGAGGTGCCGATTACCTACGCCGGGCGCACCTACGAAGAAGGTAAAAAAATTACCTGGAAGGACGGCATCCAGGCGCTGTGGTGCATCATCCGTTTCAAATTCAGCGACTAGGCAGAAATCCGCACCTCGTCCTCGTAACCGCGCGGGTGCTTCTGCTTCCAAGTCCACGCCGACTGGATAATTTCCTCGAGCGAAGAATGTGATGCTTCCCAGCCCAGCGTTCGCTTCAGCTTTTCCTTGCTGGCGACCAGCACCGCCGGATCGCCCGGACGCCGCGGCCCGAGTTTGCGGGGAATCTTGCGGCCGGTGATACGTTCCGCCGCATCAATCACTTCGAGAATCGAAAAGCCCCGGCTATTGCCGACGTTGAAGGCTTCACCGGACACGCGGTCAATTTCCTCAAGCGCGCGTACATGGGAATCCGCGATGTCTAGGATGTGGATGTAATCGCGGACACAGGTGCCATCCGAAGTCGGATAGTCCGTTCCAAAAACATCGACGTGCGGCAATACTCCTGCGGCCGCGTCCAGCACCCGAGGAATCAAATGCGTTTCCACACGATGGTGCTCACCACGCTCCCGCGAAGCGCCAGCGGCATTGAAATAGCGGAGGCTGACGTATTGCAGCCCGGTATAGGCTCTGTAATCGGCTAGAATTTCCTCAAAGATGAGCTTGGACTTCCCGTAAGGATTAATGGGCGCCTTGGGGTGGTCCTCGGGAATGGGAAGGATTTTCGGCTCCCCATACGTTGCCGCTGTTGAAGAAAAAATGAACTTGCGCACGCCGTGGCGGGTCATGGCATCCAGCAGATTCACGCCGCAAGCCACATTCGTGGCGTAGAAAATGCTCGGCTCCTTGACAGACTTGGCGACCAGAGCTTCCGCGGCAAAATGCATTACTGCGCCTATGTTATGCTGCTCGAAAACACTTTCGATCTGATTGCGATTTCCGAGATCCACTTGGCAAAACGCCGCTTCTGGAGGCACGGCGACCCGGTGCCCTTCCAGCAGACTATCCAGCGCGATCACCTTCATTCCGCGCGAAAGCAAGACCTCCGCACAGATGCTGCCGATATATCCGGCCGCGCCGGTAACAAGAATATTCACCTAGTTCGTCTCCACTCTGAGATGAATGCAGGTTCAGGCCAAATTGCAAGGTCTTAGGATACATCAGGATGGTGAGCGGAGACTTGGCTAGGCTGCAAAGGGAGCAGCGTAGCGGGACTAAGCCTGAGCGAGCCGGCGCTGGAACGTCAGCAGGATCAGGTCCGCGCGGCGGCGCACGCCGAACTTGTTCAAGAGATTCGAAACGTGAAACTTTACCGTGCGTTCCGCGATATTCAGCTTGCTGGCGATTTCTTTATTCGAAAGATTCTCGAGCAGCGAATCGAGCACTTCCTGCTCGCGCCGGCTCAGATTGGTTACCGAATCCGTCTTCAGCCTGCGGCCCTGGCCCGTGAGAATGGAGTCCACGAATCCGGAGAGAAGCTGACGCGGCACCCAGAATCCTCCATTGGCAACCAGCGGAAGCGCACGGATCAGCTGATCGCGCGCTTCCACGTAGGTGAGAAGCCCTTTCACGCCAAGCCGCAGCAGCGAAAAACTGTTGCCTTCATTGTGCTGCTCGCCAACGACGATCAGCCGCGAGTCCGGATACCGTTCCATAATATTCGCCAGCAAGGCGCCGGTAGCGGGCTTTGCGGCGTGGGCATCAATCACATAAACCTGCGCTTTGGGCGGTTCGAGGTTCCGCAAATCCGGCGCCAGGGTGGACTCCAATTGATGCACCACGACCTTGAATGGCGCTTTTGTCAAAATACGCTCAAATTCGCTCAACACCAGCGGGTGCGGTGAGAGGATGCAAACGGTTAGTTTTGAAGACGCACGTTTTGTAGTCACTATCTGCCAGCCTAGAGAAAACTGGCCAAAGGGGCAAGTACCTTTGGCGAGCCTGTTCACGAACTGTTACTGACGCCTACACCGAATTCCCCCGGGGTACCACTCTAATAAAATCTCGACAATCCGCTTGCCTGCGTGCCCATCCCACATAGACCGAATGCGCCCCACCTTGCTCTTACCGGCCAGGACATTCCTCGTGACGGCGACAATCTTAGCAGGAACTGTCCCTACGAGCAGGTCTGTTCCCTCCGAAAGAATTTTATGGCTTGGATTTAATAACTCCAACGTTCTTAAAGACACAAAGCAGTATAACGCCTGCGAACTGTGCATTCGGGGCGCCCAAATCCCCGTTTGAGCCAAGAAAGCACTGGTTCCCTGCAAGCCGGTTCCTGCTCGTTCGCAAACTCGCGTAAAATGAGAGGCTAGCAAATCCTGGTTTTTCCTGCGGTTCATCCCGAAACCCGCAGGGAACCCGGCAAGGAGCGCTGCTTTCCGGCGGATGCGTAATCTGAACGAATCGGCCAAGGCCCTGCGGGCGTTGCTAGCGCAGCGAATCCTCGTGCTTGACGGCGCGATGGGCACCATGCTGCAACAACGTAATCTCACCGCTGCCGATTTTGGCGGCCCCGCGCTCGAAGGCTGCAACGAAAATCTCGTCCGCACGCGTCCGGACGTGGTTCTGGACATTCACAGGAAATATTTCGAAGCCGGTTCGGACATCGTCGAGACTGACAGTTTTGGCGGCACCCCGATCGTACTCGCCGAGTACGGACTTGCCGTGGACGCGCATCTCCTCAACAAGCGCGCTGCGGAATTGGCCCGGCAAGCGGCGGACGAGTTCAGCACGCCCGAGAGACCGCGGTTTGTAGCAGGCTCGATGGGACCGACCACGAAAGCGATCACCGTGACAGGCGGCGTCACGTTTGCGGAATTGCGCGACGCTTACTACGGGCAGGCCAAGGGCCTTATTGAGGGGGGCGCAGATCTGCTGCTGGTCGAAACCTGTCAGGACACGCGCAACATCAAGGCTGCGCTGCTCGCTATCCTGAAGCTTTCGAAAGAGATTGATACACAAGTACCGCTGATTATTTCCGTGACCATCGAGGCGATGGGCTCGATGTTGGCGGGACAGACGATCGAGGCCATGTGGGCTTCGTTGCGGTATGCCAAGCCGCTGGCGTTCGGAATGAATTGCGCCACCGGACCGGAATTCATGACCGATCACATTCGAACGCTGAGCCAGCTCACCGGCGAATTCATCTCCTGCTATCCGAATGCCGGTTTGCCGGACGAAGAGGGTAAGTATCTCGAGACCCCGACGTCCCTCGCGGCGCAACTCGAGAAATTTGTGGACCATGGCTGGCTCAACCTCGTCGGAGGATGCTGCGGCACGACCGAGCAGCACATTCGCGCGATTGCCCAAATGGCGCAGGGAAAAGTGCCACGGCGGCGCCTCTCGGAAGCGCATCGCGCGGTATATTCCGGAATCGAGGCCATTGAGGCGGAAGAAACCACTCGGCCACTGCTGGTGGGCGAGCGAACCAACGTCATTGGGTCGCGGCTCTTCAAAAACCTCGTCGCAGAAGAGAAATGGGAAGAAGCCAGCGAGATTGCCCGCCGGCAGGTACGTGGCGGCGCACAAATCGTGGATGTCTGCCTGCAGAGCACGGAGCGCGATGAAAAGAAAGATATTCCGCCATTCTATGAAAAACTGATTCGCAAGGTGAAAGCGCCGGTGATGATCGATACCACCGATCCCACTGCCATCGAACTGGCGCTGACCTACTGCCAGGGCAAATCCATCATCAATTCCATCAACCTCGAGGATGGCGAGGAAAAATTCGAACGCGCCGTGCCGATGGCCCATGAGTTTGGCGCTGCCGTGGTGGTCGGTTGCATTGATGAAGATCCCGTGCAGGCGCAAGCTTTCACTCGCGAACGCAAGCTGGCCATTGCGCAGCGTTCCTACGGGTTGCTCACGGAAAAGTACGGCCTCGCTCCGGAAGACATCATTTTCGATCCGCTGGTGTTTCCTTGCGCCACCGGCGATGAAAACTACATCGGCGGCGCTGTTGAAACCGTGGAAGGCATTCGCTTGATTAAGCAAGCCTTGCCGGGTGTGTGCACCATCCTTGGTATTTCAAACGTTTCCTTCGGGTTGCCGCCCGGCGCTCGCGAAGTGGTGAACTCGGTATTTCTCTATTACTGCACAAAAGCCGGACTCGACCTGGCGATTGTCAATACGGAGAAAATCGAGCGTTTTGCTTCGATCCCGGCGCATGAGCGCGAGCTCGCGGAAAACCTGCTTTTTTCGCACCCGCCGAAGAATACTCCCGCGGATCATCCAAAAGCCCGGCTTTTGCTCGACGCTCCTGCGGACTGGCGCAAGCAGAGCAAGGAGCAGCGGGCTGCCGTCAATCAATTCTGGATTGCAGCCATCACCGAGCATTTTCGCACCGCCAAGAAAAAAGACAAAACCCGCGCCACAGACCTTCCGCTCGATGAGCGTCTGGCGAATTACATTATCGAAGGCACGCGCGACGGCTTGGTCGCCGACCTCGAGCGCAAACGCGCAGAAGGCACGGCGCCGCTCCAGATCATCAACGGACCGCTGATGACCGGCATGGCGGAAGTCGGGCGGCTCTTCAACGCGAATGAATTAATCGTCGCCGAAGTATTGCAATCCGCGGAAGCCATGAAGGCGGCCGTGACCCATCTCGAGCAGTTCATGGAAAAAGCGGACACCGCCAAGCGCGGCAAAGTTGTTCTTGCGACCGTCAAGGGGGACGTCCACGACATTGGCAAGAATCTTGTGGAGATCATTTTCAAAAACAACGGCTACGAGGTCGTGAATCTCGGCATCAAGGTGCCGCCTGAAGAATTAATCAAGGCTTATCAGGAGCACCACCCGGACGCCATTGGCCTTTCCGGGCTGTTGGTCAAGAGCGCGCAGCAGATGGTGACCACCGCCAGCGACCTGAAAGATGCGGGGATCGAAATTCCCCTGCTCGTCGGCGGAGCGGCTCTTTCCGCCAAATTCACGCAGACGAAAATCGCGCCCAGCTACGGTAAAGCCGTCTGTTACGCGAAAGACGCCATGACCGGATTGCGTTTGATGAACCAGTTGATGGATCCTGCCACCCGCGAGACCGTGCTACGTGACCACACTACTTTGCGAAATGGTTTTAGCGTTACTGCCACGGTTAGTGTCTCGCCCACTCCCAAGCCAACGCGTTCGCCGCGTATACGGACGGATTTGCCGATCCCCCGCGTGCAATATCTGGACCGCAAGATTCGTTTGGTACCCGATCTCCGCGAAATCTGGAGCTACATCAATCCCCACATGCTCTATGGGCGGCACCTGGGATTTCGAGGCGATTTCGAGAAGCGTGTTGCCGAGCGTGATTCGAAAGCCGTAGAGCTGTTCGAAACCATGGAAGAGGTGAGAAAAGATGCCGCCTCGTTCATGAAGATCCGCGCGGTCTGGCAATTTTTCGAAGCCGAGGCGGAAGGAGAATCACCGCACCTTTTTGCGCCGGGAGCGAAAGAGCCGCTGCATACGTTTCGGTTTGCAAGGCAGCGTAAGGGCGATTATCTCTGCCTCAGCGATTATGTTTTGCCGGTTCAGAACGGCCAGCGCGACCACGTGGCGCTCTTCGTCGTAACCGCCGGCGAGGGGATCCGCGAGCGCTCGGAAAAAGCAAAAAACGAAGGCTACTATTTTCTGAGTCACGGCCTGCAAGCTCTGGCCATCGAAAGCGCAGAGGCGTGCGCCGAATGGCTGCATGGCGCAGCGCTTCACCTCGCGCTATCGCGGCAAGCGCTACAGTTTCGGTTATCCTGCTTGTCCCAATCTCGAGGACCAGGCCGGCATTTGGAAACTGCTGAAGCCGGAAGAAATCGGCGTGCAACTCACCGAGGGATTCATGATGGATCCGGAAGCCAGCGTCAGCGCGCTGGTGTTCCATCACCCCGACTGCACGTATTTTTCCGTGGGCGATTTGAACGAAGCTTAGCTTTCAAGATGGCTTCACTGTGAGGTATCGCCGACGCACTTCGCTGAAGGGCGCTTCGTCATATCCTACCTACCTTGCGCTGGTGCCGAGCAGTAGGAATCGGAGACTGTCCCGGATGAGAGCGGGGAGTTCGAAGGTAATGCGAAGCCGGGAATGAACGGTTCTCATAGCACCGGGGCCTTGAGGATACAACGCTAGAATGCTTGTTTTTTCCCTGGAGTCGTGGCAACATTCATGGCCTGTCCCGACGGTATCCTCCCTAAGGTTGCATATGCAAAGAATGCGCTATCCAGAACGCCGGCGTACCGTGCGCCTTCCCCTGCAAATTCCTCTGACGGTGCGCTGCCGTCTTCCTGAAGGCGAAATGATCGACCTGAAGGCTTCCACCTACATCGTCAGCGCCCACGGCGCTCTCCTGCTCATGGATACCCCGCTGATTCGCGGTCAAAACGTTCACGTAATCAATGAAATGACATCCGAGTTCGCCGAATGTAACGTCACTTCCCTGCGGGAAAAGAGGGACCGCCGCTTCGTGGGCGTCTCGTTCACGGCCCCCAATGTTGATTTCTGGCACATCGTATTTCCAAAGTCGGGCGCACGCCCGGCGGTCCGCTCAGCGAAAACGGGAGCGCTCGTGCCGCCGGACTTCCAGTAGGACGAGTCTCAGCAGTTTTAGCGGGATTCCGTGCCACTGGAACGGTCGATCGTCAACTGCCCTTTGGCGCATAGAAGTGATACACCATCAAGTAGTCAATCACTCGTGTGATGCACGCGTAGCCTCGCGGCCTCCTACTTCGTCCCAGATGCGCGTCCCGTCAGCCTCGTTCAGCATCAGACTCCCCACGACTAGAATTACTCAAGCTATTATGATGGGATAATAAAGGCCTGTATAGATGTTACCCGTCGCCGCGCAGACCGAGAGCCCGATGACAGACAGCAATCCGCTTTCACGGCCTGAAAACAGACAGACAGGCCAGTTGCCAAGCAAAATGCAAAGATGAGGCGACTGTACGCGGTGTGGCGTCGGAGAGCGCGGGGTTATTCGAGGCTCGTTGAAAGAGGCGCACGTACAAAAAAAGACCCGACGCTAAAAACAACGCGCCGGGTCCCGGAGGTCTTGACTTGGACCGGATTCGAACTAGGCGGCAACCAGCTTTCTGCCAGCCAGGGTAAGGAATCCCAACAGTCCAACTCCAAGCAGTGTCAGCGTGCCTGGTTCGGGCACACTCAGGCCAGCTTCGGTGAAGGGCGTCGCGAAACCTGTACCGGTGTTATCTATCCCGTAAGCATCCACAAAAGTGCCTATGGGAAAAAAGCCGGACACAGTGATGCTGTCTTTTCCGGGCCCCAGATTGGCGCCGGTGATGACAACTTCGAAGATTCCAAACGTAGTTGCCGAGATACTGTTAATGGCCAGGTCCGCGGCCTTTAAATTCGTCAAGTTATTCGACTGATCTGTGCCGGAGATTCCCGCGCAGGAATAGACATCGTTGTTCGAATTGTTGCAACTGGCAGAAGTTGCAAGTATTCCCGCGAGCGTGATGCTTCCCACCGTTCCGACGCTGGAAGTCAACCCTGATATGCCGCTGGGCAAAGTGGTCACGTCGGGCACCGAAAATAGAAGAATCAGATTGGCAATGGTTCCCGCGCCGCCTGAGTTCTGAAGCACGTTGAAGCTGCCGCCGCTAATTAGATTGGGGTCGCCCGCACCCCCATTGATAAAAAGCGTGGCTGGGTCGCTAGAGTCGGCATAGGTTGGAATGCCAACCAGCAAAGCTATGGCACAAAGCACTACGACTGAGTATATTCTGAAACGCACGTTCATCACGGTTCCTCCGGTTTCACACCTTTAGGGGACTCTTTGTCGGTTTGGGTATATGCAATCATCATTCCAAAAACCAGAAGTCCAGGCGAATCTTCCACACTCCCACTGCTTTGATAATAAAGGGTTTATTAAACAGCGCCAGGCTGCGGCTTTGCCTCCAAAATCTATGTGTGCAAATGTTTACCACTATTTTGCAGCACTTTGGCTGTGGCCTGCCGTATTGGTCTCTGAAGGTACTATTACTGACTCGCGAGGCTTCGTCCATTCCTCGGAGCCGAGGGGCACGTCCGGGGCAGCCCGTGGATCGCCGCGGTGGGAGCAAGCAAGACCAAAGATCGCCAATAAGTTAAACCTTCTCCGAATTAGCTTCACTAGCGGCAAGATTGCGTCAGCGAAGCCCGATCAAGGCGCTGCTCCTTAGAGCATTAGTTCTCCTGCGTCAGTAGGTAGGATGTTGGCGCCCTAGCCATTGCCTCTGCCTGTGCAAATGCTGCACCAAGAGGCCATTCACATGAAATCTGAATTTTCTCAAGAAGAGCGATCTCATGGGAGCAACTGGAGCTTATCCAAATAATCGAGACCAACCTATCGGTCCTTGCCCGATTGCTGACAAAGCTTCCTAGCACTTGACGTCAGCGACGGTGGACCGAGATCCCAGCCCCTCTCGCTCCTCCAGATTGAGAGCTATGGGATCGATTGTCGAGGGAAAGAAAATTGCCACTTCGTGGAAGTAAATCGGGACTGTGCAACAGCACCAAATGGACTGAAGGCGTTTGGATAGACCTCTAATCTATTGAAACATAACGTCTTACTGATGGCGGCAGATGTCGATAGGGGGTTCCATCCTGGTCCGAGACTTGCTCACTTGAGATGGGCTGGACCCCTCCCATCGGCCGGATAGGGTCAATAGAAGGGGTGCACTGGCACTAACGAAGCTATGGCTACGCCTGCCAATCAAGTATCGGACCTGTCCAGCGAAATGGGATTTGTGTTTGGGCACGGTGAAGCCATCACGGCTCTGAACGCCGTTGTTGCTGAAGTCGCTTCCACGGATATACCCGTACTTTTGATGGGAGACAGCGGGACGGGGAAAGAGATTTATGCAAGACTGATTCACCGATTATCGACTTACAGTAGAGGACCTCTAAGAAAATTGGTCTGCAGGACGGTGGATCCGGGTGTTTTGCTGACCCAAGTGCATCAAGCCTTTCAGCGGAATCAGGAAGATGGAGGAACCGGGACAGCATTTCTGGATGGAATTGACGAGCTGGACCTCCCTTCGCAGCGTGTGATTCTTTCGCTTTTACCCGATGGGGAACCGAAAGGGAGGGCCGAAGAAAAAGCAGCACGGTTGATTTCCTCGACTTCGCGGAACCTGGAGACTGAAACCGCCGCAGGACAGTTTCGCCGCGAGCTCTATTTTCGCATCAACGGAGTTTGCCTGCGATTGCCACCACTGCGCGAACGCAAAGAAGACATTCCAGCACTGGCAAATTACTTTCTGTCGAAATGTGGAACCGAGCTGAAGCGGGAAATCCCGGCGCTGAATGATGAAGCAATGGAGTTTCTAACGGCTTACGAGTGGCNNNNGCCGGGAAACATTCGAGAACTCGAAAACGTGATTAAGAAGATGGTCATACTGGGGGACACGAAAATCGCGTTACGCGACTTGGGGACGGGGTCGATAAAACAATCAAGAACGGGCAGCGGAGCGCGCTTCTCTTCCCTTAAAGTAGCGGCGAGGGCAGCTTCGCGACGAACGGAACGGGAACTGATCTTACAGGCGCTGGAACGGACACACTGGAACCGCAAGCGCGCAGCGCAAGAGCTCCAGATCAGCTACAAGTCTCTGCTATACAAAATCAAGGAGATCGGTGTACAAAGCAGAGATTCCGAGGAGATTTGAGGGGACGAAGCAATGAATCTGATACTCAATCTTGTGCTGGCGGGATCACTGATTTCTTTCGGCAGCCCAATTCAAGATCAGCAAAAACCAGCCACAACAGAAGCAGCCAACCAGAAAGGCAATGCTACTGTCGCCCCGAGTGTCACGCCAGATGCAGAGTACAAGATCGGCCCTCAGGACATATTGAGGATTGACGTTTGGAAAGAGCCGGAGATTTCCCGTTCCGAGCCTGTAAGGCCCGACGGCAAGATTTCTCTACCGCTGCTAAATGACGTTCAAGCGGCAGGGCTGACTGCCATGCAACTCTCGGTCGTGATCACGGAGGGTTTGAAGAAGTTCATCACAAATCCACTAGTGACGGTGTCAGTGACGGAAATCAACAGCCGGCGAGTTTATGTGACAGGAGAAGTGACACGACCGGGTGCATTTCCTCTATTGCCAGCCATGACGGTCTTGCAGGCGCTCTCCACTTCCGGAGGGTTCACGCCATTTGCGAGAGTTAAGAGTATTTACGTTCTGAGGACGGAAAACGGAAAGCAAGTAAAGCATCCTTTCAATTACAAGCAAGCAGTCAGTGGCAAAAGGCCTGAAGAGAATATTCCTCTTGAGCCAGGAGATGTCATTGTTGTGCCGTAAGGGGTGCGAAATGAATCGTTGGACACAAATTTTGACTCGGTCTGCGCTGGTGAGTATGTTTGGAGTCTGCTCTCTTCAGGCGCACGCTCAGGAATCCCAGGAGCAACAAGGGGGTACCCCGCCAAAGCCCGCGGCCCGCGTATATTCACTGCCAATCGGAGGCTCGGACCAAGAGAACAACCAGCAGGAAAATAACCTGCAGCCGGATGATCATCCGCTTACTGGATTACAAGCCCTAACACTGGGAACGCAGACAGAGAGGCACAGTTACTGGATCCCTGGGATTTCCTACTCGAATGCGATCCAACCCAACGGCTTCAACGTGGGTGGGGGAAACGATTGGATTTCTACAAGCTACCTAACCGGGAACATGAGCCTATTGGAAGCCTTCAGCCATTCCAAGCTGGGAATCAATTATTCAGGCGGAGAATTTTTTTCTACCGATTCGGCCGTTGGCAACGGACAATTCCATCAGTTGGCATTGGATCAGGAATTCAGATGGGAGCGCTGGCAGTTGACATTTATCGATCAATTTTCCTATCTCCCGCAGACGCAATTCGGATTTGGCGGGGGAACAAATCTCGGGACACCCGGAACCGGCGGGTCCTTGAACCCGTCCTCGCCAGGGTTGAGCGGCAACAACACGGCAAACCAGACAATTTTCAGTGGGGTCGGACCGCGCTACATGAATTCAGGCGCGGCACAAATCAATTATCAAATGACGCCGCGAAACTCCATTACATTGGGAGGCGTGTACGGAATCCTCCGCTTCACTGAAACGGGAAACATTGAGAGCGACGATATCATTGGGACGGCAGGCTACAATTACGAGATTAGCAGACGCGATACCATCGGGATCCTCTATCGATTTACCGCTTATCACTTTCTGGGAAATCCGCAGGCTATCCGAGATCAGGTAGCGAATATCGCTTACGGACGGAAGATCACAGGCCGTCTTGCTCTGCAATTGTTCGGGGGACCAGAAATCACCCAGTTTCGTGTGCCGATCGGAACGCAACACCAATCTATCGCGGGATCGGGCGGAGCCACTCTGCTGTACGGCTTTGAGCGAGGCAGCGTATCTCTCAATTATTCCCACGGAGTAACATCAGGCAGCGGAGTTTTCACCGGAGCACAGACCGATCAAGTCCAGGCAGCAGCGAATTGGAAGCTCTCACGAGTTTGGAGTGGGAATCTGGGCGCTGGATACGCGAAAAACCGGAACGCGGCGTTGCCGAGCGGAGTTCAGGGCCAGAATTTTGATACGGTGTTTGCCAGCGCGGGTCTGAGCCGCCCACTGGGAAGAAATGCGATTTTTTCGCTGGGCTATTCGGCCTATATCCAGAGAACGGGGCTCTCCGCATGCAGTGGGTCGCAGTGCAACACCACCAACGACACGCATCAGATTACCATCAGTTTTAGCTGGCAGACGCGACCGTTCGTGCTGCACTAGCACACCGAAGGGGTCAAAGAGATTGCTGTACTGCTGAAAGAGCGGGAACTGTAGACGGAGATCAGGTAAAGGAATGTACAAGAGTTTTTTCGGGTTGAAAGAAAATCCCTTCAACGTCAATCCAGACCCACGTTATCTCTATCTGACGAAACAGATCGAGGAGGCGCTGAGCGGATTGATGTATGGGATTCAGACCCGTAAAGGATTTATCACCCTCACCGGCGAAGTAGGCACCGGCAAGACCACGCTGGTGAACCGATTGCTGCACTGGCTGCACGAGCGGAGCACGAGAACCGCGTTTCTTTTTAACTCTCGTATAAACTCGACGCACTTGTTCGATTTCATTTTGTCGGAATTTGAGATTACCTGTGAATCGAAGACGAAAAGCCAGCAGCTAATGAAATTCAATCAGTGGCTTCTGGAGAGGTACCGTGCAGGAGAGACGGCTGTTCTGATCGTGGATGAGGCACAAAATCTTTCCTACCCGGTACTGGAAGAGATTCGCCTACTGACAAATCTCGAGACTTCGACGGACAAGCTGCTTCAAATCGTTCTTTCTGGTCAACCTGAACTCGAGGAGAAATTGAAGCAACCGCAGCTAAGGCAGCTGAGACAGCGCATCATGCTGCGCTGTGTGACTTCTCCGCTGACGAAGGAGCAAACGGGCGAGTACATCGCGGAGAGATTGCGTATCGCGGGGGCAAGCGGCGAGCCGGTTTTCAGCCCTAGAGCGGTCGAGACCGTCCATCTGTATTCGCTGGGTGTTCCACGTGTGGTGAATCTGCTGTGCGAACACTCTTTAGTCAACGCTTATGCAGAGCAACAGCGGCCCATCGAAGCAAAGATTGTTGAGGATGTGGCGCGCGAATTTCAACTCGACGAGGTTGAGCAGATTGCACCTTCAGGTAGCCCTTCTAGCGAGGCGGATGTCTATAATTCGGAGGCTTTCATTCGGAATCTTGGTGACGCGCTATCGCGATTCCGGGTGAGCCCTTCCATTACGACACCAACCCGCGAAAGGAAGTAAGAGTTCCAACGTTCTAAGTATATCTGTTTTAAAGATTTACCGAAGTTCGTCTTGCAACTTTGGCTCTGTGGAAACCGAAGACTGAATCCGGTCCTTCTCAT
>WNGG01005723.1_pt1 | contig 13835 bp, 13 predicted proteins | sample 5400661 | NCBI WGS metagenome assembly WNGG01 (sample SAMN13153372, study PRJNA577476) | soil metagenome | isolation source: 100 cm soil or saprolite under Garry oak tree replicate 1 | place: USA:California | collected 2016-06-15
CAGCGGCACGTTGGCCATGTTCGGCGCGGGATCTTCGGTGCCGCTGTAGGGATAGAACGGATGCTGGAAGATGCTCGCCATCACGACGCGCTCGTCGTCGCTGAAGATGTCCTCGGTGCCGTTGCCGTGGTGCACGTCGAAGTCGATGATCGCCACGCGCTCGACGCCGTGATGCTCGAGCGCGTGCTTGGCTCCGACGGCGACGTTGTTGAAGAGGCAAAACCCCATCGCGCGGGTGCGCGTCGCGTGATGGCCGGGCGGGCGCACCGCGCAAAACGCGCTGTCGGCGCGCCCCCCGACCACGAGGTCCGTTGCGAGCACCGCGGCTCCCGCCGCGTGAAGCGCCGCGTCCCAGGTATGCGGGCACATCGCGGTGTCGGGATCGAGGTGCACGATCCCGCTCAGCGGCGAGGCCTCGCGGATCGCTTCGATGTATTCGAGTGGATGCACCCGGGCGAGCTCGCTCACCTTGGCCGCGGGCGCATCGTGGCGCTCGAGCAGTCCCGCAAGACCCGAGGAGATGAGGTGGTCTTCGATCGCGGCGAGCCGCGCCGGGCTCTCCGGGTGGTGGCGGCCCATGTCGTGCCTCGCGCAGTCGGCATGCGTGATAAACGCCGTCGCCATGAACTTTATTCCTTCCGTCCAATCATAACGGCTTTCCAGTAAACTTACGACTTTAACGGACGGTTTGCCGGCACGGCCGGATCGAATGTCCTATCCGCTCATTCAGGGCGTCGTTCAGCAAGCGGGAAAAATAATTCTCGGCAAGGAGCGCCAGATCCGTCTCGCGCTCGCCTGCCTGCTCGCGAGCGGGCACCTCCTGATCGAAGATCTGCCTGGCGTCGGCAAGACCACGCTCGCGCAGGTGCTCGCGAAGCTCCTCGGGCTCAATTTTCACCGCATACAATTCACCAGCGACATGCTCCCCGCCGACATCATCGGTGTATCGGTATACGAGCGCGAAAACTCCACCTTCAGGTTCCACGCGGGGCCGATTTTTTCGCAGCTGATCCTCGCCGACGAAGTGAACCGCGCCACGCCCAGGACCCAGTCGGCGCTGCTCGAGGCGATGGAGGAGCATCAGGTCACGACCGAAGGCGAGACGCGAAGGCTCCCCGAGCCCTTCTTCGTCGTCGCGACGCAGAACCCTTCGCACTTGGTGGGCACTTTTCCGCTGCCCGAATCCCAGCTCGACCGGTTCCTGATGCGGATCGAGCTGGGATATCCCGATCGCGACGCCGAACGCACTCTCCTCCAAGGCGCGGACCGCCGCGACATGATCGCCGGGCTCGACGCGTGCCTCGCGCCGGGCGATCTCATGGATCTGCAGGCGATGGTGAAGACCGTGCACGCCGCGGCGCCGCTTCTCGATTACATCCAGGCGCTCGTCGAGCACTCGCGGTGCTCGCCCGAGTACGCGACGGGCCTTTCTCCGCGCGCGGCGCTCGCCCTGCTGCACGCCTCGCGCGCCTGGGCGCTGATCGAAGGCCGCGACAAGGTCGTCCCGGAGGACGTGCAGGCCGTGCTCCCCGGCGTGGCCGGCCACCGCTTGCGGCCCGTGCACGACGGGGTTCGCGTCTCGAGCGTTGACAAGGCGAACGGCCTGATCGCCGCCGTGCCCATCCCGTGAAGCTCGACCGGGTGCTGCAGTATTCGCAGGCCTACAATTTCTTCCAGTGGGTGTTCGGACGCCACGCGCCCGAACCGGGCGTGGTGTTCCTAAGCCAGCGCCGCGTCTACATCCTGCCCACGCGTCACGGATTGAGCTTCGGGGTTGCCGTGATCCTGATGCTGATCGCCTCGATCAATTACAACCTCTCCCTCGGCTACGTGCTCACGTTCCTGCTCGCAGGCCTGGGCATCGTTTCGATCCTGCACACCTTCAGGAATCTTGCGCACCTCTACGTGAGCGCCGGGCGCGTGGCGCCCGTGTTCGCAGGGGACACGGCGCAGTTCGAGCTTGTATTCGAGAACAAGGGCGACTTCGATCGCCATTCGCTCGATCTCGCCTGCCGGGGCGCCCGGGTGAGCTGCGACGCGCCCGCGCGAGCGCACTGCTCCGTCACGCTGCCGGTGAAAGCTGAGAAGCGGGGCTGGCTGCAGCTCGAGCGGGTGACGGTCGATACGCGGTTTCCTCTGGGCCTGATGCGCGCCTGGAGCTACGTGCAACCGGACACGCGCGCGCTCGTGTACCCGCGGCCCGATTCGGCCCCGCTGCCTCCTGCGCATTCCGACTCGGACACCGGCGACGCTATCTCGGCGGGTGCCGGGACCGACGATTTCGCGGGCCTGCGACCCTACCAGGCGAGCGATTCTCCGCGCCATATCGCCTGGAAGGCCTCGGCGCGCAGCGAGCTCCTGCTCATCAAGCTGTTCGCGGGACGCACCGCTTCCGAGCTCTGGTTCGACTGGGATCAACTCCCCGCGGGCATGCACACGGAGGCGCGGCTGTCGCGACTTGCTCGCTGGGTCATGCTCGCCGAGGAGCGCGGCCTGCGCTACGGGCTGAAGCTCCCGGGCGTCGAGGTGCCCGTCGGCGAGGGATTCGCGCACCGGGAGCGTTGTCTGAAAGAGCTTGCGCTCTACCGTGGCTGAGCCGAGATACGCCGATACGCTGCCGCCGCTGCCGTTCGCTGCGCTGATCGCCGGCGCGACACTCACGGTGGCCGCGCACACCTTGTGGCTGCCCTTTTGGGTCGACGCCACCGCGGCCGCGCTCCTTTTCTGGCGCGCCTTCGTTTCGATTCGCGGCGGCGCCCTGCCCGCGCGCTGGCTGCTGATCCTGCTGACTTTCGGCGGCGCGCTCGGCGTCTTCTTCTCCTATCGCACGATCATGGGCCGGGACCCGGGGGTGACGCTGCTCGTGCTGCTTCTGTTCCTCAAGCTGCTTGAGACGCGCGCCCAGCGCGACGTCTTTGTCGTAGCTTTTCTCGTCTACTTCGTCGCGCTGGCCAACTTCTTCTACTCCCAGTCCATCCCGATCGCGGGGCTGATGCTGCTCACGGCGTTCGTCACCACGACTGCGCTCGTCGGGTTCAGCGCGCCGAAGCGGCCCATGGTCGACGTGCTGAAAACAGCCGGCCGCATGCTTGCCCAAGCCGGCCCGGTGATGTTGCTGCTGTTTTTCCTTTTCCCTCGGGTTCAGGGGCCTCTGTGGGGAATGCCGCAGGACGCCTACAGCGGCGTGACCGGCCTGTCGGAGACCATGTCGCCCGGTTCGATCAGCTCCCTCTCCCTGTCGGACGCGATCGCATTCAGGGTGAAATTCCAAACCGAGCCGCCCCCGCGAGCCCGGCTCTACTGGCGCGGCCCGGTGTTGTCGGATTTCGACGGCCTCACCTGGCGCGTGGGCCTGCCCCAGCTGCGCCGGAGCATGAGCGTCGAGTCCGCCGGCTCGCCGGTCGATTACGAGGTGACCCTCGAGCCGCACAACCACAACTGGATGTTCGCATTGGAAATGCCGGCGCGGATCCCGCCGGCCGCGCGCCTCACCTCCGAGTACCTCGTGATCTCCCTGACGCCGATTCGCAGCCGGATCCGCTACGAAATGAGCTCCTTTCCCCAGTTCCAGGCGGCAAGTGGAGGCGGTCCCGAAGACCTCGCCAACGCACTCAGGCTCCCGCGCGGCGTCAATCCGCGTGCGCTCGCGCTCGCGAGCGAGTGGCGCGAGTCGCCGGCCGACCCTGGGGCGATCGTGCGCCGCGCTATCGAGTTCTTCCGCGGCGGCCGCTTCGAGTACACGTTGCAGCCGCCGGCGCTCGGCCGGAACTCGGTGGACGAGTTCCTGTTCAACACCAGGCAGGGATTCTGCGAGCACTTCGCCTCGAGTTTTGTGTTTATGATGCGCGCTGCCGGCGTGCCCGCCCGCGTGGTGACCGGTTACCAGGGAGGAGACACCAATCCGGTGGACGGCTACATGGTCGTGCGCCAGGCCGACGCCCACGCCTGGGCCGAAGTGTGGCTCGCCGGGAACGGCTGGACTCGCGTCGATCCCACCGCCGTCGCGGTCCCGATCCGAGTCGAACTCGGCATCACGGCCACCGCGCCGGGAGGAGCGTCACTGCCGCTGCTCATGCGCACCAACCTCAACTGGTTGAAAAGCCTGCGCAACAACTGGGAGGCTCTCACGAACCAGTGGAACCAGTGGGTGCTCGGTTACAACCCCGATCGCCAGCGCGAGATGCTTTCGTGGCTGGGGATGCAGCAACCGAGCTGGCAAACGATGACGGTGATGCTGTTCTGGAGCGTGGCCGGGGTGCTGCTGCTGACCGCGCTTTGGCTCCTTCGCGGCATACGGCGCGACGATCCGGTGCAGCGCGCGTGGTCGCGCTTCTGCGACAAGCTAGCTCGCGACGGCCTTGCGCGCGCGCGCGCCGAGGGTCCGCTCGACTATGCGAGGCGCGTCGCACTAGCGCTCCCTACGCGCGAGAACGCCGTGCGCGCGATCGCCGCCCTCTACGTCGATCAGCGCTACGGCCCGCGCCCCGACGCCCGCTCGATCGCCCGCCTGAAGCACCTGGTTCGGGAATTCGGTCTTTGAAGGCTTGTCACGGGTTCTTCGTTGCCACGGCCCTCGCGCTGCAGATCGGCTCGACGATCGCCGCAGATCCTCCGGCTTACCCGCACCGCAGGGAAGTGAAGCAGTTCATCGCCGAAATGGTAAAGAAGCATGGTTTCACCCGCAGGGAACTCAACCGGGTCTTCGGCAAGGCGCAGTTCCAGCCCGCGATCATCAAGGCGATGGAGCAGCCCGCCGAGACCGCGCTCGCGTCCTGGCAGGCTTACCGGGCGATATTCATCAACCCCCAGCGCGTCGAGGCGGGCGTGCAGTTCTGGAACCGCAACGCCGTGCCACTCGCGCGCGCCGCGAGCGAATTCGGCGTGCCCGAGGAAATCATCGTGGGCATCATCGGCGTGGAGACCACTTACGGCCGCAATATCGGGACTTACCGGGTGATCGATGCCCTCGCCACGCTCGCATTCGATTACCCGAAGCGCGCACAGTTCTTCCGCGGCGAGCTTGAGAACTACCTGATGCTCAGTCGCGAGGCAAGAATCGATCCCCTGCGCGTCAAGGGATCCTACGCGGGGGCGATCGGCATTCCCCAGTTCATGCCGGGATCGTACCGGCGCTTCGCGGTGGACTACGACGGCGACGGACTGAGCGATCTCGCGACGAGCCCTGCGGACGCCATCGGCAGCATCGGTAATTTCCTGAAGGCTCACGGATGGGCCCGGGGGGAGCCGGTGGCTTTCTCCGCCGAGGTGAGCGGTGAGGGCTGGCGAAAGCTCGCCGAGGCGGGAGTCACGCCGGCCAACCGCGTCGCCGAGCTTCCGGGGTTCGGCGTGAAACTCGCCGTTCCCATGGCTCCGGACACCCGCTGCGCGTTGATCGAGCTGGAAACGCCGGGCCAGCCGTCCGACTTCCGGGTAACGCTGCAGAATTTCTTCGTCCTGACGCGCTACAACCGATCCAACCTCTATGCCGCGGCAGTGATGGATCTCGCAACGGAGCTGGCCCGGGCAAGACCCGGATCGCCCGCTCCACCGCCCAATCCCGGCAAGGAAGATTCATGAACCCGCGTTCCTACCGCTACTACGAATTCATCATGGCGGCGTTCGTCACGGTGCTGATCTGCTCGAACCTGATCGGCCCTGCCAAGGTCGCGCAGTTCGACCTCCCACTGATCGGGATCGTGTCGTTCGGGGCCGGCGTGCTGTTTTTTCCGATTTCCTACGTCTTCGACGACATCCTCACCGAGGTCTATGGCTACGCCCGTTCCCGACGCGTGATCTGGGCCGGCTTCGCGGGCCTTGCTTTCGCCGCTATCATGGCCTGGATCGTGGTCGGCTTGCCCCCGGCGCCTTTTTGGAAGAACCAGACGGCCTACGAAATCGCCTTCGGCTCGACCTGGCGAATTGCAGCGGCTTCCCTGATCGGGTTCCTGTGCGGGGAGTTCGTCAACTCGTTCGTGCTGGCGAAGATGAAAATTCTCACGCGGGGCCGGTGGCTATGGACGCGCACCATCGGCTCGACGATCTTCGGCGAGGGCGTCGATTCCCTGATTTTTTATCCGCTCGCATTCTATGGCAGCGGGCTGATTCCCGATGACAGGCTGCCGCAGATCATGCTGGTGCAATTCGTTTCCAAGGTCGGATTGGAAGTGGCTTTTACGCCGCTGACATACACCGTTGTCGGCTGGCTGAAGCGCGCCGAACAGGAGGATTACTACGACAGGGATACGGACTTCAACCCCTTTACCCTCAAGACCTAGTCGGCCGACCTCGAGAAAGCGGATGCGAATGCCAAATAATTCACGTTTTCCGGACCCTTCTCCCGGGAATGGGCGGTAAAATTGCCTCGGTTTGCCCTCCAGGGGCAAGCCAGTCGGAGGACGCAATTCAAGTGCAAGTGAACCGTCGCGGCAACGAGTACGATGTTTCTTGCCGGGTGAACACCACCGACTCGGCGCTCGTCAACTCGGAAGTAAACCGGATTTTCCTCGAGTTGTATCCCAAGGCGACGCCTGCGCAGATCGACAGGGCTTTCCGGGACCTCGCCACGATGTATCGCGGGGACCGCCCGGGGTACCACGCCTGCGATACCGCTTATCACGACATCCAGCACGTGCTCGAGGTCACGCTCGCGATGGCGCGGCTGATCGACGGTTACGAGCGCGCCCGAATGGGCCTGGAGCCGCTCGACGCGGCGATGTTCCGGCTGGGCGTGATCACAGCCCTGTTCCACGACTGCGGTTACATACGAACGCTCGACGACAGGCAGCACAGGAACGGAGGCGAGCTGACGCTGACCCACGTCTCCCGCGGCGCGCGCTTTCTCAGGGATTACCTGCCCAAGATCGGAATGGGCGAGGTGGCCGATGTCGCCGCTTCGCTGATCCACTTCACCGGTTACGAGATCCCGGTCGCTGAAATCAAAGTGCCGTCTCTTGGCTACAAGCTGCTCGGCAGCCTGCTCGGCTCGGCGGACATCATCGCACAGATGTCGGACCGCTGCTACCTGGAAAAATGCCGCGACCGGCTTTATCCCGAATTCCTCGCCGGCGGTATCGCCCGCAAGCGTCTTCCCGACGGAAATGAAGAAGTCGTGTACGAGTCGGGAGAGGATCTGGTGAGGAAGACCCCGCATTTCTATCAGGGCGCGAGCAGACGCCTCGACGCGGATCTCGGCGGAGCCCACAAGTACGCGCGGGATCACTTCGGCGGGCAGCACCTGTACCTGGAGGAGCTCACGAAGAACATCGAGTTCGCGCAGGCCATCAACGTTGAAGGCGACGGCACTGCCTTGAAGCGCAATCCCCCAAACACCATCACGGACGACGTCCGCTGATGCTCTAGAGAAGCACGTCCTTCGACAGGCCGCGTCGGCGCAGGATGCGCCGCAGCTGCGCAAGAGCCTCGAGCTGAATCTGGCGCACGCGCTCGCGCGTGAGCATGAGCCGCGAGGCGAGCTGCTGGAGCGTGAGCAATTCCCTTCCGTTCAAGCCGAAACGCCGCTCGATCACGGCGCGCTGCTTGTCGTTCAACTGCAAGACCCAGTCGCGAACGAGCGACTCGATTTCGTTCGCATGCAGTTGCAGCTCCGGGCCCACGCTGCTCTCGTCGGCGATCGACTCGCCGATCGAGAGCAGCGGATCGAGATCGAGCGGCGCATCGAGGGAAGCGATGTGCTCGCTGCGCGACAGCAACCGACGCACTTCATCGGCGTCCTTGCCGACGAGATGCGCGATGTCCTCCGCGGTCGGCTCGCGCTCGGCGTGCGCCTCCAAATGGCGCTTCGCGCGAAGCACGGTGTTCAACTCCTTGATCACGTGCACCGGCAGCCGGATGGTACGCGACTGGTTCATGATGGCGCGCTCGATGTTCTGCCGGATCCACCAGGTGGCATAGGTGGAAAACCGAAAGCCACGCTCGGGATCGAACTTGTCGAGCGCGTGCATCAGCCCGAGGTTGCCTTCCTCCACGACGTCCAGAAGCGGCATGCCTCGGTTGAGATAAGCCTTGGCGACGTTGACCACCAAGCGCAGGTTATGCTCGATCATTTTCTGCCGGGCGGAGAAATCCCCGGCGACGGAACGCCGGGCAAAATGCAGCTCCTCCGCGGGCGTGAACAAGCGATTGAGACCGATCTGATGCAGATAGAGCTGGGTCGCGTCGCTGAGGGCATCGGCTTCCGGTGCATCTTCACCCGGCTCCCTGCGCGAGGGGGCCTCTGCGGCCCCATCGCGCGCCACGCGCCCGGGCTCCTCGGAGACGGTAGAGACCGGCTCGACGGCGGAGGCGAGGTCGCTCCCGGCCCAATCCGCCTGGAGTTCGTGCTCTGGCGCGCGCGAATTCACGACGGCCGGTCCGGAAGGAATTTCAGGGGGTCGACCGGCTTGCCGAGACGCCGGATCTCGAAATGAAGCTTCGCCTGGGAGGAATCGGTATTGCCGATTTCGGCGATTTTCTGGCCCCTCACCACGTTCTGTCCTTCCTTCACCAGCAGGTTGCTATTGTGTGCATAGGCGGACAGATAGGTCTGGTTGTGCTTGATGATCACGAGTTTACCGTAGCCGCGCAGCCCGGTACCGCTATAGACGACGCGTCCTGACGCCGAGGCAAAGACCGGATCGCCGATCTTGCCGAGGATATCCACGCCCTTGTTGGTCGCTTCGGAGAATCCCGCGAGAACACGGCCCGCGGCCGGCCAGATCCAGGCCACCGTGTCTTGCCCATCCTCGGCGCTCGGCTGCGGCGGCACCGGTTCCGGCGTCGGCGCCGCGGGGGCCTGCCGCAACAGCATCGCGAGGTTTTCCTCGGAATAGGGCAGCTTCATCGCCTTGGGGCCGGTCTTGAGATCGCCGGCGACCCGCGGCGGCTCCGTTCCTGCCCGCGGCTCCACGGCAGCCCGCGGATCCGCGCCGAGCGAGCGCGCCTCCACCGAGCCCGGTACGGTCACGGGCTGCACCTGCACGCGGGCCTCCGGGTGGACTTGCGCCCCGCCCTCCGGCTGCGCCGCCACTGCCTGCCCCGGGGGCCGCATGCGCAGCACCAGCCCGGCTTTGATGGCGGCGGGATCGCTGATGTTGTTCCAGGCGGCGAGTTCCCGATAATCGAGACCGTTGTCGAGCGCGATGCTGTAAAGGGTATCGCCGCGCTTGACGGTATAGCTCTCGGGCCTTTGCTCCGCGGGCGGCGCCGCAGGCTTTGCGGCGGAGGGGCGCGCGACGGTCCGTTCGACGACCGGTGCCCGATACGAGGCCGCGCATCCGGCCAGAGACGCGCACGCGAGTACCGCGAAAAAAATCCTGGCCAGCTTCACTGCTTGCCTCCTCTCAAAGGCACAAAACGCACGGCGTCGAGCCATTTTTCCGTCAATCCGCTCGGAGTCTTCTCGACGAGGCACAGCACCTGATCGCCGCTTCCCACGGGCACGATCATTCTGCCACCCGGCGCAAGCTGCTGCAAAAGCGCGCCGGGAATCCCGGGCGTCGCCGCTGCGACGATGATGCCGTCGAAGGGCGCCGCTTCGGGCAATCCCCGCGTGCCGTCGGCGTGCACCAACCTCAGGTTCGACAGACGCAAAGGGCGCAGGTTGCCGCGCGCCTTTTCGAGCAATCCCGCAATGCGCTCGACCGAATAGACTTCTTTCGCGAGCCGCGCGAGCAATGCCGCCTGATAACCGCATCCGGTTCCGATTTCGAGCACGTTTCCGAGAGGCGCTTCTCCGCGCAAAGCTTCGATCATGCGCGCCACCACGAAGGGCTGCGAGATGGTCTGCTCGAAGCCGATCGGCAGCGCGGTATCCTCATAGGCGCGGCTGGCGAGCGCTTCCTCGATGAAGATATGGCGCGGAATGGCGGCCATCGCGGCGAGCACCACCTCATCGCGTATGCCTTTCTCCCGCAGGCGCGCGACCATGCGGTCGCGCGTGCGCTGCGAGGTCATTCCGATTCCGCGGGTTTTCTGGAGCACTATTCGGCCGTTAGCCACATTTTGATCACGGGAATCTGCTGCTGATGCGTAAGGTCCATCTGCAGCGGCGTGAGCGACACGCGGCCGGACGCGACGGCGTGAAAATCTGTCCCGGGCCCGGCGTCCTGCGCACTCCCCGCGGCGCCCACCCAGTACACCGTCTCGTTGCGGGGAGTCTTGGTCTTGATCATGGGCTCGGCCTTGTGGCGTTTGCCGAGCCGCGTCACTTCGAAACCCTGCAGCGCCTCGTAGGCAACGTCAGGGACGTTCACGTTGAGCAATACGGGCTCGCGCGGAGGCCACTTCTGGAAGCGCTCGACCAGCTCGCGCGTCACGCGTGCAGCGGTGTCGTAGTGCCTCCCGGCCTTGCTCGCGAGCGAGATCGCCAGCGACGGGATGCCGAGCAGATAGCCTTCGGTTGCTGCTGCGACGGTGCCCGAGTAGATGGTGTCATCGCCCATGTTTGCGCCCAGATTGATGCCGGAGATGATCATGTCGGGCATCTCCTCGAGCAATCCGGTCACAGCGAGGTGAACGCAGTCCGTCGGCGTGCCGTTTACGAACTGGAAGCCGTTCGCGGATTTGCGCACCGAAAGCGGCCGATCCAAGGTGAGCGAGTTAGAGGCACCGCTGCGGTCGCGCTCGGGCGCGACTACGCTGATGCTCGCAAGGCCGGAGAGCGTTTCTGCAAGGATCGCGATGCCGGGAGCGAAGTACCCGTCGTCATTGCTGAGCAGAATGCGCACTTGTACTCTAACCCTTTGACTATTGAAAGATCACAGTCGGATTGAGCGGAAGCGCGGGCACACGCGGCGCATTCTACCAGCCGGGCTAACTCATCTTCCGCCGTTGTTGTCGGCAGGCGACACCAGAACAATCCATAAATCAGTCGATTGCCAAATCCGCTGGCGGTCCGCGTCGCAATTTGACGACGGTTTTGCCCGCTATCAGCCGAGTTGCGCCACAGCGTTGGCCTTGAATTCACAAGGATAGTCAGGTGTGGCACAGAAATCGCTATGACGTCGGCATAACGTCCGCAGCACGAACGCTGCGCCGTGCGACAGCTCACAATTTCCAACCAAGAGGAAGGCCATGACTACACTGTTCTGGAAGGACGCCCTTGCTTCTTTGCCGCCGAGCGTGCAGCGTCGCCACGCGGCAAGTTTCGAGGCCGCGGAGCGGCTCGAGGCGCTGCTCGACCTGGGCATCGAGGCCTGGGGCTCCGTCAAGCACGCCCTTGCGAAGATCTGTCAAGCTGCGGCGCGCGCGATGCGCGGGACGGCGCGGATCCTCGACGGCGCGGCGCACCGGCTGTTGCCCATGCATTGAGCCGAGACATACTCACCAAGCAAAAAAGCCCAGGCTTCGTGCGTGGGCTTTTCGTTCATGTTGACCGGGCGTCAAAAGGTGTCGGATCCCGCACACCCTGCGTTCGTTGAATCTTCCTCTATAGCCAACCCGCGTTGCGAACGAGCTATCGCTCGTCCGTGGTTCCGGCTCCGGCGCGGTTCACCTGACCAAAAAACCCCGCGCGGAAGCCCCGCGCGTAATCGTCGATTCCCACCTGAAGATAGAGAGTAAGCGCGCCGCCTACGGCGCGGGCCAACTTCCCGTCGGCGACTCCGTTGGTATAAGCGGCCGAAGGACCCTCATTCCCGAGGGCCTTGAACTCTGTCACTGTTCCCATGACCGGTTTCCGAAGTGATACCCACCCTTAAGTCAGCAAGCACCGTGCCAGTGACGCTGATTCGAGGCGACGCGCTTAGGTGTAAGCCGCCGGGGTCAGATCGTGCCTCAGCATCTTTTCATCCTTGTTAAGGAATAGCCGGCCAGAAATCCCTGGCGATACTCGTCCAGGTCGCCCAGGGGATAGTTTGGAGTTTGCGCACCGTATCTGCGTGCGGCGGTGCCATCGAGGTAGCCTTCCGCGAAAGCCTCGGACCAGCCGTTTTTTGCGGCCAAATCCCTGAACTCCTCCTTGGGCAGGATTTTCACGTTCCCTCCGTCCGGGTTGCGGAAGGGAAAGGGGAGCAATTTCTGGGCCGGGTTTGGTCAGCGGCGCGCGGCAGCGAGAACGCCGCGCACGTCCTCGATCGCGGACAGGGCGCGCTGCAACTGGTCGATGTCTTCGACTTCGACGGTGAAGTACATGGATGCGATGTCGTTGCGGGTCTGCGTCTTCGCCGCGATCACGTTGGTCTTCTCCCGTACCAGCGTTTCGGTCACGTCGCGCAGCAGCCCTTGCCGGTCGTTACCGCGAACGACGATGTCCACGGGGTACGCCTGAGCACCGCGCTTGCCCCAATCGGCACCGATGATGCGCTCGGGAAAGCGTTCGACGAGGCGAGCGAGGCTGGTGCAGTCGCGCCGGTGCACCGACACGCCCCGCCCCTTGGTGACGAATCCCGAAATCCGGTCGGGCGGCGCGGGCTTGCAGCAGTGCGCAAGCTGGGTGAGCAGGCGCTCGACGCCGACGACGAGAATCCCACTGCTCGATGGTCCGGCCCGAGCACGGTGCGGCGGTATTTCCGGCGAGGGCGTCCGTTCCGTCCCGCCGCGCACCGCGCTCTGCAGCTGCCGCGAGCCGACTTCCTCGCGCCCGACCGCCGCAAAAAGCTCATCGGGCTCGTCAAAGCCGAGGCGCTTTGCCAGATCCTCGAGGCTCGCGGCGCGCTTTCCTTCGCGCTGCAGCTCGCGCTCCACCGCGGCGCGGCCGGCCGCGACAACGCTCGCGATCTCGCGGCTGTTGAACCACTGGCGCACCTTGTTGCGCGCGCGAGAGCTTTTGATGGTGCCGAGCGCGGGATTGAGCCAGTCGCGGCTCGGGCCTCCGGTTTTGGCGGTAATGATCTCGACCGCTTCCGCATTCTTCAACCGATAATCGAGCGGGACGATGGCCCCGTTCACCTTGGCGCCGCGGCAGCGGTGGCCGATGTCGGAGTGCAGCGCGTACGCGAAGTCCACGGGCGTCGCCCCCTGCGGCAAGTCGATGACCTTACCCTGGGGCGTGAGCACGTAGACGGTGTCGTCGAGCACAGCGTGCTTGGACTGCTCGATCCAGTCCGAGGCGTCGACGATCTCGTCGCGCCATGCAAGCATCTGCCGCAGCCAGGCGATTTTCTCGTCGAAGGGATCGCCCTTGCCGGTTGCGCGCTTTGCCCTTTCCTTGTAGCGCCAGTGCGCGGCCACGCCCAGCTCCGCGTCGCGGTGCATCTCGCGGGTGCGGATCTGCACTTCGAGGGCCCTCCCCTCCGGTCCGATCACCGCCGTGTGCAGCGAACGGTAGAGGTTCGCCTTCGGCCGCGAGATATAGTCGTCGAATTCCCTCGGAATCGGCGCCCACAGATTGTGCACGACTCCGAGCGCCGTGTAGCAGTCCTTCGTCTCGCCCACCAGCACGCGCAGGCCGCTCACGTCATGAATTTGCGAGAAATCGAGCGATTTTTCTCGCATCTTGCTGTAGATGCTGTAGAGGTGTTTCGGCCGGCCGGTGATCTCTGCCAGGACTCCGGCGCGGGCGAGCTCGTCGGCAAGCGCGCCGATCGCCTGCTCGACGAAGCGTTCGCGCTCGCTGCGGCGATCCTCGAGCAGACCGGCGATGCGCTTGTAGAGCTCGGGCTCGAGGTAGCGGAAGGAGAGGTCTTCCAGCTCCCACTTGAGCTGCCACACGCCGAGGCGATTGGCGAGCGGCGCGTAAATGTCGAGCGTCTCGCGCGCAAGCTGCGCTCGCTCGGCATCCGGGGCGCGCGCGAGCCAGCGCAGCGTCTGGGTGCGGCTCGCAAGGCGCAGCAGCACCACGCGGATATCCTCCACCATGGCGAGCAGCATTTTGCGCAGCACCTCGGCCTGCGGCCCGG
>WNGG01013278.1_pt2 | contig 13834 bp, 13 predicted proteins | sample 5400661 | NCBI WGS metagenome assembly WNGG01 (sample SAMN13153372, study PRJNA577476) | soil metagenome | isolation source: 100 cm soil or saprolite under Garry oak tree replicate 1 | place: USA:California | collected 2016-06-15
CGTGTCACGCGGCCCGTCACCTCGCGACCCTGGGCAGAGGCACGCGCCGGGGCCAGGCCAAGCGCGAGAAGGGCTGCCGCCAACAGCAACGGTTTGCTCATGCCGTGACTCTCTTTCTGGGGATGGATGCGGCCGGAGAGAGCTCGTCAAGACGGAACGACACGACGCGCTGCCGCGCACGAAGAGTGCGCGCACGAGTGGCCTTCCCGGGGGAAAATGAGGAGCGCACCGCTGTGGGATACGACATGGGGACGGCCATCCTCACGCATGTCGCGTTGCGGTAAACGGGGGAGAATATGGCCGCGCTACGGACACCCCGCAACCACTAGCGGCTCCGCTTCGGGACGCCTCGCTTCGTCCAGACCAGGATCACCCCGCAGCCGCCGTCCCGCCGCTGGTACTGAGGGGGGGCGCTGAACAGGTTGGAATAGATCTCGATTGCAAGGATCTCTTCCGGGACCAACGGCACCGACGGGGTCTGAATCGGCGGGAGGGGGAAGTACACGCCGTCGATGAAGTACGACGGAGGACAGTAGTTGGCGAGCGCGGGATTGTCGATCTGACCCTGCCCGCGCTGCAGCTCCACCAGATAGCCGGATCCGTTGGGGCGCAGCTGCACCCCCGGCACCATCCGAAATACCTCCTCGAACTGCACCGCCCCGGTTCTCAGGATATCCGTGGTATCGAGGAAGTGCCCCAGCGCCGTGTTGCGACGACGAGCGAAGCCGATGCGCGTCAAGAACGGCTCGTAGCGTCCTTCCACCGTGACCGGATCGAGGACGGAGATCGAGTCACCCACGACGATCTCCACGCGCTGCGTTAGGCCGGGCCGGACTGTGGTCTGGGCCCGTCCGGGAGGATAGCCGATCGCGTGAGCTTCGACGATACGAGGGCCCGCTATGACGTCCCGGAGCGTGAAGCCCCCGGACTCGTCCGCCTGCGTGCGGCTATCCGTGCCGATCGCCGCGACGGTCGCTCCCGGGATCACGGAGCCGTTCCGGTTCCGCACGACGCCGGTGACAGCTCCGGTAGTGGCAGCCGGGGCCAAGTCCAGGGCGGCGCGGCCGAACGCACGCCCGGTCAGATCGACCAGCACCATGCCGGCCGGGCCCTCGCCGGCCTTTCCCTCGAGGACCACCGCCACGTCCGTCGGGACGTTGCACAGCAACACGCGGCCGGACCCGTCCGATCGCGCAGCGGCCGCGCCCGGCTCGGCGCGGACGGACCCTGTGCCGAGGACGTAGATAGTCCAATGAGCGGTCACCGTGACGTTAGGCAACGGCTTGCTGTCGGCCGCGTCGCGCACCAGCCCGAGGATCGCGCCCGTCTCATACCAGGGATCGTGCGGACACAGCATGCGGTGCGCCGTCGCCGGACCCGGCGTCGCCAGGGCGACGACCGCCGTGCTGCCGGCCGCAACGTCCACGACCACCGGCGGTGCCGAGAGCCCGGTAGAATCGAGGACGGGATGATAAAACGTCAGTGTGTGGCGGCCGGGCGCCACGGCCGGAAGCTCAAAGCGTCCGTCGGCATCCGTGCGGGCCGTGCGGTTGGTGCCTTCGATCCAGACCTCGGCGCCCTCGAGCGGCGCCGCGCTGATCAAGCTGTCGTAGACGACCCCGCGCACGCTGCCGGTGCCGGTGCCGCCTTGGGCGACTGCATGTGCAGCGCAGGTCAGATTCCAGCTCACGAGGAGGGAAAACCCGACGGCGCGGCGAACTAACATGGCAATCAGATTATACGGTGAGGTCATCCCGTTGATGAGGGGCGTGCCGGCCTTCCGGCGACGGAGGGGGGCCGAAGGCCGGGGGTTGACCTAAGTGCAACCGGCATTCTATTTTGCCAGTCTGTCTTGCGACTTTTTGCTCGAGCACATGCCGACCATTAACCAGCTCGTCCGGCTCGGTCGCCGGGACGTGGAGAAGAAGGAGAAGGCGCCCGCGCTGCGCGGCAACCCGCAGAAGCGTGGCGTCTGCACCCGTGTCTACACGACCACGCCCAAGAAGCCGAACTCGGCGCTGCGCAAAGTCGCGCGCGTGCGGCTCACGAACGGGTTCGAGGTGACGGCGTACATCCCGGGCGAAGGGCACAACTTGCAGGAGCACTCGATCGTCATGATTCGCGGCGGCCGCGTGAAAGATCTGCCGGGCGTGCGTTACCACATCATTCGCGGGACGCTTGATGCCGCGGGGGTGAACGAGCGCAAGCAGTCGCGCTCCAAGTACGGCGCCAAGCGGCCGAAGGCGGCGGCGACGTGAGCCGCCGCAAGAAGGCGGTCCGGCGGCCGGTGCCGGCCGATCCGCGCTACGACAGCCAAACCGTCTCCAAGTTCGTCAACAACCTGATGGAGCGCGGCAAGAAGTCGCTGGCGGAGCGGATCTTCTACCAGGCCATGGACATGATCGAGCAGCGCACCGGGCAGCCGGGGGTGAACGTCTTCAAGCAGGCGCTCTCCAACGTGAAGCCCGCGCTGGAGGTGAAGTCGCGCCGCGTGGGCGGGGCGACCTACCAGGTGCCGGTGGAGGTGCGGCCGGAACGCCGCACGGCGCTCGGGATGCGCTGGCTGATCGAGTTCAGCCACGTGCGCAAGGAGAAGACCATGGCGGAGCGTCTGGCCGCCGAGGTGATTCTCGCCTCGAAGGGTGAGGGCGAAACGATCAAGAAGAAAGAGGACACGCACCGCATGGCGGAGGCGAACCGCGCCTTCGCGCATTATCGGTGGTAGGGTCCGGGCACCCCGGGCTCGCGCCCGGGGTCAGCAGTCCCCGGTCACACAACTGACCCCGGGCGCAAGCCCGGGGACATCCCAGGGGGGCGACCCCCCGGATGGGAGCGGAGCGAGACCGGCCCGCTAGCGGGTGCCTGGTCGCCCCGCGTTTTTGCTGTCTCTGGGGCGTGCCCCAACAAGGACGACATGCCGAGATCGACACCGCTCGAGAAAATTCGTAACATCGGCATCATGGCCCACATCGATGCCGGGAAGACGACGACTACCGAGCGGATCCTGTATTACACGGGCCGGACCTACAAGCTGGGCGAAGTCCACGACGGGACGGCCACGATGGACTGGATGGAGCAAGAGCAGGAGCGCGGGATCACCATCACCGCGGCCGCCACGACCTGCTTCTGGCCGCGCATGGGCCAGCCGTTTCGGATCAACATCATCGACACCCCCGGACACGTGGACTTCACGGTCGAGGTCGAGCGCAGCCTCCGGGTGCTGGATGGCGCCGTCACCATCCTCGACGCCGTGGGCGGCGTGGAGCCGCAGACCGAGACCGTATGGCGCCAGGCCGACCGCTACCACGTGCCGCGGATCATCTTCGTGAACAAGATGGACCGCGTCGGCGCCGACTTCGACCTGTGCCTCAAGATGGTGCGCGAGCGGCTCGGGGCGAACGCCGTGCCGATCCAGATCCCCCTCGGCTCGGGCGAGCTCTTCACCGGCGTCATCGACCTGATCCGCCAGGTCGAGATCGTCTACGACGACGAGTCGCTCGGGAAGAAGTACGTCGAGGGCCCGGTCCCGGCCGCCCTGAAGGACACCGTCGCCGACATGCGACACCACATGCTCGAGTCGGTCGTCGAGCATGACGACGCGGTGCTCCACAAGTACCTCGAGGAGCACGAGCTGACCGAGGACGAGATCCGCAGAGTGGTCCGCAGGGCGACGATCGCCGGCAAGGTCGTGCCGGTGGTGTGCGGGGCGGCGTTCAAGAACAAGGGCGTGCAGGCGCTGCTCGACGCGGTGGTGGACTACCTGCCGTCGCCCGTGGACGTCCCGGGGGTCCAGGGCCACCTGCCGCACCACGACGCGACGCACGTCACGCGCCAGGCGTCGGACGACGAGCCGTTCGCGGCGCTCGCCTTCAAGATCATGACCGACCCCTATGTGGGGAAGCTGACCTTCTTCCGCGTGTATTCGGGCGTGCTGGGCGCGGGCTCCTACATCTACAACAGCACCCGGGACAAGCGGGAGCGCATCGGGCGGCTGTTGCAGATGCACGCCAACAAGCGCGAGGAGCTGGACGAGGTGCGGGCGGGCGACATCGCCGCGGCCATCGGGCTCAAGGACACGAAGACCGGCGACACGCTGTGCATCGAGAGCCACGCGATCATCCTCGAGGCGATGAAGTTTCCCGAGCCGGTCATCTCCGTCGCCATCGAGCCGAAGACCAAGGCAGACCAGGACAAGCTGTCGCTCGCGCTGCAGAAGCTGTCCGAAGAGGATCCCACCTTCCGGGTCTATACCGACGCCGAGACCGCGCAGACCATCATCAGCGGGATGGGCGAGCTGCACCTCGAGATCATCGTCGACCGGATGAAGCGGGAGTTCAAGGTCGACGCCAATATCGGCCGGCCGCAGGTGGCCTACCGCGAGACGGTTCGCAGGCGCGTCGAATACGTCGAAGGCAAGTTCATCCGCCAGACGGGTGGCCGCGGCCAGTACGGGCACGTCGTCATCCACCTCGAGCCCGGCGAGCCCGGCACCGGGTTCGTGTTCGAGGATAAGGTCGTGGGGGGCGTGATCCCGAGGGAGTACATCGGCCCGGTCGAGCAGGGGGTGAAGGAAGCCCTGGAGAACGGCGTGCTCGCCGGCTACCCGATGGTGGACGTGAAGGTCGAGCTCGTGGACGGCTCCTACCATGACGTGGACTCGAGCGAGATGGCCTTCAAGATCGCCGGCTCGATGGCCGTGAAGGAGGCGGCCCGGCAGGCGGGTCCGATCCTGCTCGAGCCGATCATGGACGTGGAGGTGGTGACGCCGGCCGACTACATGGGCGATGTGATCGGCGACCTCTCGAGCCGCCGGGGCAAGATCGGCGGGGTGACCGAGCGCGCCGGTGCGCAGATCGTGGCGGCGAGCGTCCCGCTCTCGGAGATGTTCGGCTACTCGACGACGCTCCGCTCCATGAGCCAGGGTCGCGCGATCTACCACATGCAGTTCAGCCATTACCAGGAAGTGCCGAAGTCGAAGGCGGAGGAGATCGTGGCGAAGGTGAAGGGCTGAGCACCTGACGAGGGCACGAGGACCATGGCGAAAGCGAAATTCGAGCGGACCAAGCCCCATGTGAATGTCGGGACGATCGGGCACGTGGATCACGGCAAGACGACGTTGACGGCGGCGATCACGAAGGTGGCGGAGGCGAAGGGGCTGGCGAAGTACGTGTCCTACGACGAGGTGGGACCAAGATTTTGACGATAGCGACGGCGCATGTGGAGTATGCGACGACGCAGCGGCACTATGCGCACGTGGACTGTCCGGGGCACGCCGACTACGTGAAGAACATGATCACGGGGGCGGCGCAGATGGACGGGGCGATTTTGGTGGTGAGTGCGGTGGACGGGCCGATGCCGCAGACGCGGGAGCACATTTTGTTGGCGCGGCAGGTGAACGTGCCGTATATCGTGGTGTTTTTGAACAAGTGTGATTTAGTGGACGATGCGGAGCTCTTGGATTTGGTGGAGCTGGAGGTGCGGGAGTTATTGGCGAAGTACGAGTATCCGGGGGATGATGTGCCGGTGATCCGGGGGTCGGCGTTGCGGGCGTTGGAGGGGGAGGCGGGGGCGGTGGGGAAGATTTGGGAGTTGTTGGAGGCGTTGGACCGGCACGTGCCGATTCCGGAGCGGGAGGTGGACAAGCCGTTTTTGATGCCGGTGGAGGATGTGTTTTCGATTACGGGGCGGGGGACGGTGGCGACGGGGCGGATCGAGCGGGGCAAGGTGAAGGTGGGGGATGAGGTGGAGATGGTGGGGTTTGGGACGGACAAGCGGGCGGTGGTGACGGGGGTGGAGATGTTTCGGAAGTTACTGGACGATGGGCAGGCGGGGGACAACGTGGGGTTGTTGTTGCGGGGGATCGAGAAGCAGGAGATCGAGCGGGGGATGGTGTTGGCGAAGCAGGGGTCGATCACGCCGCACACGTTGTTTGACGCGGAGGTGTACGTGTTGACGAAGGAGGAGGGGGGCCGGCACACGCCGTTTTTCAAGGGGTATCGGCCGCAGTTTTATTTTCGGACGACGGATGTGACGGGGACGGTGGAGTTGCCGGGGGGGGTGGAGATGGTGATGCCGGGGGACAACACGAAGATGACGATCGAGCTGATCACGCCGATCGCGATGGAGGAAGGGCTGCGCTTCGCGATCCGCGAGGGCGGCCGCACCGTCGGCGCAGGCGTCGTGACCCAGATCAAGAAGTGAGGGGGCGAGAGGTCGGAAAATGCCGCGGGAAAACATCATTATGGAATGCACGGTCTGCAAGGGCCGAAACTATTTCACGACGAAGAACCGGCGGAAGCACTCCGAACGCGTCGAGTGGAAGAAGTACTGCCCCCGGTGTAACCGGCACCAGCCGCACAAGGAGTCCAAGTAGTGGCGACGGGAGCGCTGGCCAGCCCCAAGGGACCGGCCTCGAGGGGCAACTGGGTCGTCCGGGTCACCGAGTTCCTGCGGGACGTGCGCGGGGAGATCCGCAAGGTCACCTGGCCCACGTGGGAGGAGCTCAAGAAGGCGACGACGGTCATCGTGATCTTCGTCGCGCTGCTCGGCCTGCTCATCGGTTGGATGGACTGGCTGCTGCAGCAGATCTTCGTGGTGCTGGTCGCGAAGCTGTTCTGATGTCGGAGCACCGCTGGTACGCGATCCAGACGACCGCGGGGCACGAGAACAAGGTGCGCTCGCTGATCGAGCGTCGGATCAAGGACGATTTGCGCCCGGAGGAGGAGAAGCCGATCCGCCAGGCCCTGGTCCCCACGCAGGACGTCGTGGAGATCAAGAACGGCAAGAAGGTGACGGCGGAGCGCAAGATCTATCCCGGGTACGTGCTGGTGAACATGGTCTTGAATCAGGAGACCATCCACATCATCAACGGCATCCAGGGCGTGATCAAGTTCGTCGGGACGGGCCGATTGCCCCAGCCGCTGCGCCAGGAAGAGGCGAATCGGCTCCTCGGCATCGAGGAGGCCGTGAAGGAAGAGGAGCCCCAGGAGGAGATCCCGTTCCTGGTGGGACAGGTCGTGGAGATCACCGAGGGGCCGTTCTCGGACTTCTCCGGAACGGTGGAAGAGGTGCTGCCCGACAAGGGGAAGGTCCGCGTCGCCGTATCCCTGTTCGGGAGGCCGACCTCGGTCGAGCTCGACTACTTGCAGTTGAAGGCTCACTGAAAGGCTAGACGCACAGAAGCGTAGACGCACAGGGAGTATATGGCCAAGCCGATTACTGCAGTAGTGAAACTCCAGGTTCCCGCGGGGCAGGCGACGCCGGCGCCGCCGGTCGGGACCGCGCTCGGCCCCCATGGGGTCAACATCATGGAGTTCGTGAAGCAATTCAACGCGCGCACCCAGGGCCAGGCGGGGATGGTGACGCCGGTCGAAGTGACGATCTTCAAGGACCGGACGTTCACCTTCATCACCAAGACCCCGCCCGCCGCGGTGCTGCTCAAGAAGGAAGCCGGGATCGAGAAGGGCTCGCCCACCTCGAACCGCCAGAAGGTGGGCAAGGTGACGCGCGCGCAGATCCGCAAGATCGCCGAGCTCAAGCAGCCGGACTTGAACGCCACCGATCTCGACGGCGCGATGAAGATGATCGCGGGCACCGCGCGGTCGATGGGCCTCGAGGTGGTGGACTGATGCGCGGGCACGGGAAGAAGTACCGGGCCGCGGTCGCGACGCTCGAGCCGCGCAAGCTGTACCCGCCGCGCGAGGCCGTGGAGAAAGTCAAGGCGACTGGGTACGCGACGTTCGACGAGTCGGTGGACGTGGCGGTCCGGTTGGGGGTGGACCCGAAACACGCGGACCAGATCGTCCGTGGGACCGTGAGTCTGCCGAACGGGACCGGGAAGCGCATCCGCGTGCTGGTGATCGCGCAGGGCGATCGGGCGAAGGAAGCGGAGGCGGCGGGAGCCGACTTCGTCGGGGTCGAGTACGTGCAGAAGATCAAGGACGGCTGGCTCGACACCGACGTGATCGTCGCCACCCCGGACGTGATGGGCCAGCTCGGTCCGCTCGGTAAGGTGCTGGGCCCGCGGGGCCTGATGCCGAACCCCAAAGCGGGAACGGTGACGATGGACGTGGCCAAGGCGGTCAAGGAGCTCAAGGCCGGGAAGATCGAGTTCCGGGTGGACAAGAGCGGGATCGTGCACGCCCCGATCGGGAAGCGGTCGTTCGCGCCGGAGGCGCTGGATCAGAACCTCCACGCCTTCATGGAAGCGGTCGTGCGGGCGAAGCCCGCGGCCGCCAAGGGGCACTACATCCGCTCGGTGACCGTGTCGACCACGATGGGCCCCGGCGTGCCCGTCGATCCGGCGGGGTACGCGTGATTCGGACCAAGGCGCAAAAGCAGGAGATGGTGACCGCGCTGGCCGAGCGCCTGCGCCGCTCCCGCACCGTGTACGTCACCGACTTCACCGGGCTCGACGTCGCGAAGCTGACGCAGCTGCGGCGCCGGCTGCGGCAGGCGGGCGTGGAGTACGTCGTGGTGAAGAACACCCTGGCGCTGCGCGCCCTGGGGGACGCCCAGGTGTCGGGGCTCGAGCCGCACCTCGCGGGCCCCACGGGGCTGGCGCTCGCCGGGGCGGACCCGGGGCCGGCCGCCAAGGTGCTGGCCGACTTCACCAAGGAGTTCGAGCGGCTGGCGATCAAGGCGGGCCTGGTGAACGGGAGGGCGATGACGCCCGACCAGGTGAAGCGGCTCGCCGCGCTGCCCACGAGGAAGGAGCTGCTGGCGCAGCTGGGCGGGGCGCTGCAGGCACCGATGGCGGGCGTCGTCGGAGCGCTGAACGGGTTGCTGATGAACATGGTGGGCGTCCTCGAGGGGCTTCGGACCAAGCGCGCCGAAGCTGGGGACGCGGGCACAGCCTCTTAACCGCCGGGAGACCAGGAACAAATGGCGACGCAAACGAGTTTGAGCATTGACGAGATTATCGAGGCCATCGGCAACCTGTCGGTGGTGGAGCTCGCGGACTTGATCGAGCGGTTCAAGCAGAAGTTCGGCGTGACGATCGCCGCGCCCGTGGCGGCGGCCCCCGCGGCGGGTGCGGGGGCGGCGGCCGCCCCGGTGGAGGAGAAGACCGAGTGGACGGTCGTCCTCAAGAGCGCGGGTGAGAAGAAGATCCAGGTCATCAAAGAGGTCCGGGCGATCACCAGCCTCGGCTTGAAGGAAGCGAAGGATCTGGTCGAAGCCGCGCCCGGCACACTGAAGGAAGGCGTGCCCAAGCAGGAAGCCGAAGAGATCAAAAAGAAGCTCGAGGCGCAGGGTGCGGTCGTCGAACTGAAGTAGACGCCGGGTGTGACGCCACAGGCCACTGGGGCCTGTCGGCGCGCCGCGGGTCTTCTTTGGTCGACGACATGCACGGATTTGCGACAATCCTGCTCGCCTGCACGAGCCCCTCGCTCCGCCCCCGGTCGGGGTTCCGACCGGGGAGGGCGGGGCCTTTCGCGTTTGCCTGAGGTTGCCACATGACGAAGACGCTGCCGGTGCTCTCATTTGCCAAGCTCGACCTCGGGATGCCGATGCCCCATCTCCTCGACATCCAGACGCGGGCGTTCGCGGCGCTGCTCCAGCCGGACGGGAAGGGCGCCGAGCGCACGGATGTCGGGCTCGAGCGGGTGTTCAAGGACGTCTTTCCGATTCAGGACGTCAACGGGAATTACTCGCTCGAGTTCGTGAAGTACGCGCTCGGGGAGCCGAAGTACTCCGTGGAGGAGTGCATCGAGCGGGACATGACCTACTCCGTCCCGCTCAAGGCGACGCTGCAGCTCGTGGTGATGGAGGAGGTGGGCGAGACCACCAAGACCAAGCGGCCCAAGAACATCATCGAGAAGGAAGTCTACCTCGGCGAGCTGCCCATCCTCACGCCGCTCGGGACGTTCGTCATCAACGGCGCCGAGCGGGTGATCGTGTCGCAGCTGCACCGCTCGCCCGGCGTGGTGTTTGAGGAGAGCATTCACCCCAACGGCCAGCGGCTGTTCTCGGCGCGCATCATCCCGTTCCGGGGCTCGTGGGTCGAGTTCACGATCGACATCCACGACGTGATCTACGTGCACATCGACAAGAAGAAGAAGTTCCCGGCCACGGCGCTGTTGCGGGCGTTCGGCTACGGGACGAACGCCGACATCCTGAAGCTGTTCTACGCCACGAAGGAGATCGACATCACGGGCAAGCTCGAGGGGCGTGCCCAGAAGCGCGAGGTGCTCGGCACCCTGCTCGCGACGGACGTGCCGGACCCGGAGAACAAGAAGGGCGAGCCGCTCGCGCAGGTCGGCGACGAGCTGACGCTCGAGCGCTTCAACGCGTTCCGCCGCGCCGGCATCCAGAAGGTCACCGTGTTTGCGGGCTATACGTCGCTCGACCTGCGCGAGGACGCGCAGCCGACGACCACCCGCGAGCGCCTGGGGGCGCCGGTCCTGGCATTCGACGTCGCCGATCCCGAGACGGGCGAGGTCGTGGCCGAGGCGGGCCGGGAGGTGTCGGATACCCTGAAGAAGAAGCTCCTCAAGGCGGGCCACACCAAGGTGGACGTGCTCCTGCCCCCCGGGCGGAGCGAGTCGCCGCTGATCAAGCACACCCTGGTCAAGGACCCGACCCACTCGGAGGCCGAGGCGCTGGAGCAGATCTACGCCCTGCTGCGACCGGGCGAGGCGCCGAACCTCGAGACGGCGCGCCAGGCGCTGGAGCGGCTGTTCTTCCACCCCAAGCGCTACGACCTGGGGCGGGTGGGCCGCTACAAGATCAACCAGCGCCTCAAGGTGAACGTCGCGAAGGACGTCACGGTCCTGACCGAGGACGACTTCATCGCGATCATCCGGTACCTGATCGAGTTGCGCGAGGGGCGCGGCTCCACCGACGACATCGACCATCTCGGCAACCGGCGGGTGCGCTCGGTGGGTGAGCTCATCGCGAACCAGTTCTCGGTCGGCCTGTCGCGCATGGCGCGGCTCATCAAGGAGCGGATGAGCATCAACAACGACCCGGAGCGGATCACGCTGGACGACCTCGTGAACGCGCGCACGGTGAGCGCGGTGATCCAGGCGTTCTTCGGGAGCTCCCAGCTGTCCCAGTTCATGGACCAGACGAACCCGCTGGCCGAGCTGACGCACAAGCGCCGGCTGAGCGCGCTGGGGCCGGGGGGCCTCACGCGCGAGCGGGCGGGGTTCGAGGTGCGCGACGTGCATTACAGCCAGTACGGCCGGATGTGCCCGATCGAGACGCCGGAAGGCCCGAACATCGGACTCATCACCAGCCTCTCGACCTACGCGCGCGTCAACGACCTCGGCTTCGTCGAGACGCCCTACCGGGTCGTGAAGAACGGCCGCGTGATGGACGAGGTTCGCTGGCTCTCCGCCTCCGAAGAAGAGGAATACTCGGTGGCCCAGGCCAACGCCCGCCTCGCCGAAGACGGGCACTTCGCCGACGAGCTGGTGCTGTGCCGCAAGCGCGACGACTACCCGCTCTTGTCGCCGCACAAGATCGATTTCATGGACGTGGCGCCGGAGCAGCTCGTGTCGATCGCTGCCGCGCTGATCCCGTTCCTCGAGCACGACGACGCCAACCGCGCGCTCATGGGATCGAACATGCAGCGGCAGTCGGTGCCGCTCCTCTTCCCCCAGGCGCCGCTCGTGGGCACGGGGCTCGAGGAGAAGGTGGCGTGCGACTCCGGCGCCGTCGTGATGGCCCGGCGCGCCGGGGTCGCCACCCGCGTCACCGCCGATGAGATCATCATCGACGCGGGCGAGGAGGAGGCGAAGGCGGGCGACCACCCGCTGGCGCGGCTCAAGCAGCACGACCGCTACCGCCTGAAGAAGTTCTGGCGCACCAACCAGGACACCGCCATCAACCAGCGGCCGCTCCTGCAGTTGGGCCAGAAGGTGCAGGCGGGGCAGATCATCGCCGACGGGGCGGGGACCGAGCGCGGCGAGCTCGCGCTGGGGGCGAACGTGCTGGTCGCGTTCATGCCGTGGTACGGGCACAACTTCGAGGACGCGATCGTCCTGTCCGAGCGACTGGTGAAGGACGACGTGTACTCCTCCATTCACATCCAGGAGCTCGAGCTCCACGTCCGCGACACCAAGCGCGGCCGTGAGGAGATCACGCGCGAGATCCCGAACGTCGCCGAGGAGTCGCTCGTCGACCTGGACGAGCGCGGCATCGTCCGCATCGGCGCGCACGTGAAGGCGGGCGACATCCTGGTGGGCAAGATCACGCCCAAGGGCGAGACGGAGCTGTCCCCCGAGGAGAAGCTCCTGACCGCGATCTTCGGCGAGAAGGCGAAAGACGTGAAGGACTCCTCGCTCAAGGTGCCGCCGGGCATGGAGGGCGTGGTCATCGACGTGAAGATCTTCTCGCGGATCGAAGACCAGGTCGTCGAGAAGGACCGCGGCGAGCGCATCGGCGAGGTACGCCGGCTCGAGGGGGAGGAGAAAGCCCGGATCACCGAAGCGATGTTCGCCGAGCTGCGCGATCTGCTCGCCAACCAGGAAGTGGGCCTGATGCTCAAGGCGGGCACGGTCGAGGAGTTCCTCCCGGCGGGCACCCGGCTCACGAAGCCGCAGCTCGCCGAGATCAACCTCGCCGACGTGGACTTGAAGACGCTCCGCGTCTCCAACAAGCCGGTGAACGAGCGGGTCCGCGCCGTGCTGGACGCCGCGCAGGCCGAGCGGGCGAAGATCGAGGAGAAGGCCGAGGACCAGATCGACAAGATCCTGCAGCCCGACGAGCTGCCGCCCGGCGTGATCCAGCTCGTCAAGGTCTACATCGCCGAGAAGCGCAAGATCTCGGTGGGCGACAAGATGGCGGGCCGTCACGGGAACAAGGGCATCATCGCCCGGATCGTGCCGGAAGAGGACATGCCGTTCCTCCCCGACGGCACTCCGGTGGACATCGTCCTGAACCCGCTCGGCGTCCCGTCCCGGATGAACGTGGGTCAGATCCTCGAGACCCACCTGGGGTGGGCGGCGCGGATCCTGGGCTTCGAGGCGAAGACGCCCGTGTTCCAAGGCGCCGATGAGACGGAGATCGGCGTGCTGCTCCGGCTCGCGGGACTCACTTGGGCGGCCGACGCGCTGCGGCTCGCGGTCCGGTTGCCGGAGCTCGATCCCGACACGGTGCGCCAGATCGTGCGGGACCTGCGGCGCCTGCCGTCCACCAACAACGGCGGCCGGCCCGACCTCACGACCGCCGGGATCGGCATGCTCGGCAACCGGGCGCTGTCCCCGGAGACGCGGGAGGTGTACCACCGGGTCATGGACTTCCTCAAGTCGGCGGCGAAGGAACTGGCCGACCGCGAGCTGGCGCGGCGCCGCGACGAGCAGGCGTTCCACGAGGCGCGCCTCGGGGGAGGGGAGGGCGAGCGCCTGAGCAAGGCCGGGCAGGCGGCGCTCCAGACGGGGCTGAAAGCGATCCAAGGGTTTCTCGTGCACGACAAGCCGGCCGAGGTGCTCGAGGCCGTGGGCTTCCCCGCGCTGGCGGCGCTACTCGGCCCGAAGTCGGACGCCGGCCTGGACCAGGCGGTGAACGAGCTGCTCAAGGCGGCGGGACTCTCGGCCGGGGGCAAGGCGCGACTGCGCGACGGCCGCTCGGGCGAGCTGTTCGCCTCGGAGGTCACCGTCGGCTCGATCTATATGATGAAGCTGTCGCACCTGGTGGACGACAAGATCCACGCCCGGTCCATCGGGCCGTATTCGCTCGTCACGCAGCAGCCGCTCGCGGGCAAGGCGCAGTTCGGCGGCCAGCGGTTCGGCGAGATGGAGGTGTGGGCCCTCGAGGCCTACGGCGCGGCCCACACGCTGCAGGAGATCCTGACCGTCAAGTCGGACGACGTGAACGGCCGCAGCCGCGT
>WNGG01013889.1_pt1 | contig 13834 bp, 11 predicted proteins | sample 5400661 | NCBI WGS metagenome assembly WNGG01 (sample SAMN13153372, study PRJNA577476) | soil metagenome | isolation source: 100 cm soil or saprolite under Garry oak tree replicate 1 | place: USA:California | collected 2016-06-15
CCCGCCCGCTTAGTGAACAAAAAGTCTCGCAGCACTCGACAGGTGAGAGTAGAATCTAACCCAGTCAGGGAGTGAAGATCTTATGCCCGACGTACTTATTCTGGCTGCTGGGTTAGGCACGCGCATGAAGTCGCGCCGTGCAAAAGTGCTGCACGAGCTTGCGGGCCGACCGCTTGTCGCATACACGCTGGGCGCGGCCCTGGAACTGGCTCCAGAAGCCATTTTCACGGTTGTTGGCTATCAGGCAGAAGAAGTCGAACGCGCGGTGCGCGATGAAACTGCGCGCTTGAGCGAAGGCGGCGCGTCGTCCCGTGCCGAGCTGAGGTTCGTCCCGCAGTCGCAGCAGCGCGGAACCGGACACGCAGTGATGGCGGCACGAGAAGAACTCGCAAGTCGAATCGGACCGCTAGTGATTGTTCCCGGAGACGCCCCGCTGATTGAGGCCGCAACGCTCAAGCAACTTGTCCAGACTCATCGCGACCGGAAGAACGACGTAACGATGCTAACTGTGACTATGGATGATCCGACGGGTTATGGCCGAATCATCCGCGATCAAGAGGGTCAACTGCTTCGATGCGTGGAGCAGAGGGACGCGACGCCTTCGGAGCTTGCGATTCGCGAGGTGGCAGTCAGCATTTATTGTTTTGAGATCCCAGCATTGCTCGCAGCGATGGATCATCTGACGACGGACAATGCGCAGGGCGAGTATTACCTTACCGATGTGCCTCGAATAATGCAGACGCAGGGAAAGAGAGTAGGGTTACTTTGCCATTCGAGGGCCGAAGAGGTGCTTGGCGTAAACACGCGCGTGGAGCTTGCAGACGTCGAGCGGAAGCTGCGCGAAAGGAAGCTTCGCGAGCTGATGCTTTCGGGCGTGACGATTGTCGATCCGTCGACTACTTACATTCACGAAGACGTGGAGATCGGTCAGGACTCTGTTATCCATCCTCAGGTGATCATCGAGGGCGCGAGCCGCGTCGGTTCCGGCTGTACGATTCACTCGTGGACGCGCATGCGTAACGTCGAAATTGGCGACGGCGTTACGATTAGGAATTCGAGCGTCATCGAGGACAGCAAGATTCACGACGGCGCGACGATCGGCCCGTTTGCGCGCCTGCGCGCTGGCGCCGAAATTGGTGAAAAGGCGGGCATTGGCAATTTCGTTGAAGTGAAGAAATCCAAAATCGGGCGAGGAACAAAGGCTGCGCACCTGACATACCTCGGCGATGCGACGCTCGGTGATCGGGTAAACATTGGCGCAGGCACTGTGACTTGCAACTACGATGGCGTGCGCAAGAACGAGACAATCATCGAGGACGAAGTAAAGATAGGCAGCAACACGATGCTCGTTGCGCCGGTGCGCGTGGGAAAGGGTTCGATGACCGGCGCGGGCACTGTAGTGACTAGAGACGTGCCTCCTGACTCATTGGCGGTGGGCGTTCCAGCGGTCGTCAAAAAGAAGCTGAGGTGAGAATCACAGATGTGCGGAATAGTCGGTTATGTCGGCGACAAGCAGGTAGTGGGAGTTATCCTCGACGGGCTGAAGAAGCTTGAGTATCGCGGTTATGATTCAGCAGGGATTGCAGTCGTTGACGAAAAAGGGACACTCACGATTCGCCGCGCGGAAGGCAAGCTGCATAACCTGGAAGAAGCCGTCCGTCTAAAACCGCTGGACGGGACCTACGGCATCGGCCACACACGATGGGCGACTCACGGACGCCCAACGGAGGAAAACGCGCATCCTCATCGCGACTGTTCGGGACGCGTCGTCGTAGTTCATAACGGAATCATCGAGAACTTCATTTCGCTCAAACACGAGCTTCAATCCGACGACCACACCTTTGTCACCGAAACCGACACCGAAGTGATCGCCCACTTGATCGAGAAGTATCTCGATCAAGGCGAACCCAATCTCGAGTCGAGCGTTCGTCGAGCGGTTTCGGACCTGCGAGGCATTTACGCGTTGGCGATCATGTCGTCGGACGAGCCTGAGAAGATCGTCGCCGTACGCCAAGGCCCGCCTATCGTAATTGGTCTGGGCCAAGACGAGTATTTCGTCGCCTCCGATATCCCGCCGGTGTTGAATCACAGCAGACGACCGGCCGCGTGTATCTGGATGAGATGGAAATCACCGAAGCCGAGTTTCGCGGATTCACTTCGATCAAAGCGATCGCTTGCGGCACAAGCCTGCACGCGGCGATGGCCGGCAAGTACATGCTCGAAGAGCTTGCGCGGTTGCCGGTCGAGGTCGACTACGCGTCGGAGTTCCGCTATCGCGATCCGATTCTAGATGACAGAACTTTAGTGATTGCGATTTCACAATCAGGCGAGACGGCGGACACGCTGGCGGCGGCTCGCGAGTCCAGGGGGAAAGGCGCGAAGATTCTTTCGATTTGTAACGTGCAGGGCTCGATGCTCACGCGGGAGTCTCACGGGACGGTTCTGACCCACGCCGGCCCGGAGATCGGCGTCGCGTCGACCAAAGCGTTCACTAGCCAGATGACGGTGCTCTATCTGCTTGCGCTCTATCTTGGCCAACAGCGCGGAATGCTCGATGATGAGCAATCGCTCGCTCACGTGCGCGCGTTGAACGGCTTGCCGGTGAAAATGGAGACGCTGCTCGGCTGCGATGATCGTGTGGAGAAGCTGGCCCGCGAGTTTCATCGCGCGCAAGACTTTCTCTATCTCGGGCGAGGGATCAATTATCCGATTGCGCTCGAGGGCGCGCTGAAGCTCAAGGAGATTTCTTATATTCACGCAGAAGGTTATCCGGCCGGCGAGATGAAGCACGGTCCGAACGCGCTGATCGATGAAGACTTGCCGGTCGTGGTCATCTGCACGCGCGATGAAACCAGCGAGGCGTCGAAGCTGCGTTATGAAAAAACGCTTTCGAATATGGTCGAGGTGAAAGCGCGCGATGGCGTAGTGATTGCAGTGGCGACAGAGGGCGACACCGAGCCCGGAGAAGTTGCGGATCAGGTAATCGAGATCCCACGCGCAAGCGATTTGATCTCGCCGATACTGTCGATAGTCCCGTTGCAGTTGCTGGCTTATCACATTGGAGTACGCCGCGGCTGCGACGTCGATCAACCTCGCAATCTGGCGAAATCTGTAACCGTGGAATAGCTGAAATCCAAATTGAGGAGAAACGATGCGCAAGGTAATTCTCTCCATTGCCGCGATCGTCGGCGTGTTCTCTGTCGACGCATTTGCCGATAGCATCAGTTTGAAGAATGGCGATCGGTTGACCGGGACTATCACCAAATCGGACCAGGAAACCCTCAGCATAAAATCAGAGTTTGCGGGTGAACTCAAAGTGCAGTGGGCAGCTATTGAAGCAATATCGTCAAATCAGCCCCTCTATATCACGCTGAAAGATGGACAGGTGCTCGCCGGGGTCGTTAATACGATTAACGGAAGGATAGAAGTTCAAACGACCGAGGTTGGAAAGGTTACAGTCTCGAAAGATTCGATCCAGTTGATAAGGTCAAAAGAAGAACAGGCGGCTTATGAAGCCGAAATAAACAGGGCGCGCCACCCAAAGCTTGGCGATTTTTGGAGCGGAGTAGTCGACGCCGGATTCAGCATGAGCCGAGGTAATTCTGAGACAACTACTTTTAGCCTTAGCACGCAGGCGGCGCGTACCACCCAGACTGATAGACTAGGTGTGTATGCCGCGTCACTTCTTGCAAAGAATAAGGACAAAACTACTGGTCAAACAGTTACGACCGCCAAAGCGGTTCGCGGCGGGGTCCGTTATGACTTCAACTTGAGTGAGCGCATCTTCGCTTTTGCGCTCACCGACTTTGATCATGACACGTTCCAGCAACTCGACCTGCGCCTCGTATTGGGTGGCGGCCTCGGCCTGCACGCGAAGAAGACTGAAGCAACACGACTCGATTTATTTACAGGCGGCGCGCTAAACCAGGAGTATTTCTCGACCGGCCTAAGCCGAAAGTCGGGGGAAGCGCTGGTAGGCGAAGAGCTGGCCCACAAGCTTTCGAAGAGCACGTCCTTGACCGAGCGGTTGGTATTCTATCCGAACCTCAGCGAATTCGGTGAATATCGCACTACACTCGACGCTTCAGCCGTAACCAGGCTGAGCAGGTTATTGAGCTGGCAAGTCACTCTCAGCGACCGATATCTGAGCAATCCGATCCCAGGGATCAAGAAGAATGACGTATTGTTCAATACTGGCATCCGCTTGACCTTTGGGGGGAAAGGCTGATGACAAGCGCCTATTGAGCGTTTAAAGACGAGGCTCGATCAAGACCGACAGATGTCATTTTACAGTGCCTTCCGAGTTTGGCATCATCTCTTCAGAGCTTATCCGGTAACCCCGAGTCAGCGACTCAATGGAATCGAAGAGATTCTTCAAGCTGCCTGCCCTCAAGCTGCACACCCGGACCACTCTTGTCACTTCGGGCGTGCTGATCATAGTCTTTGCGATCATCGCCGTCTTTTCCGATCTCGCCATAACTAAATTGAGCGATCGCCAGGAGCGCGATCAGGCTCAACTGCTCGCAACGCGCGTGGCCGAAACGGTCGAGCACCACATCAAACGCCAGAAGAATCGCATCGAACGGCGCATGAAGCGCGGAGAAACTCAGGAGGAAACTGAAACCACCACTGTTCCCGATTGGGCCGACGTCCAGGAACAGATCGAAGATATGATCGCCAAGGACAACCCGCAGCTCACGGAAGTGCGAGTGTTTCAAAGAACCGCGTCCGGCAGATGGGAGGAGGCCATCAGGATGCCCCCCGACGCTGGTCCCCTGCCTCCCGAAGAAGAGAGGGCTGCCTCGCAGCAAATCGACGCCTCCAGAGTTGCTTCAGTTCGGCAGCAGGGGTCGAACAGGTTGATCGCAGCTACGGCCGGAATCAACGTCCTGGACGCCGGTGGGCCGACACACTTTGGAACCGTCGACGTGCTGCTTACCTTCGACGAGAATCACAGCTCGGCGGCCGAGCTCCGCCGTTTGATGTGGCCGCTTATGTTGCTGGCGATCATCGCGATCACGTTGATGACTTATTTTCTTTTCCGGCACCTGGTGTACAAGCCGATCGACAGCTTGTTGCTCGCGATGTCAAAGGCCGAAGAAGGCGATCTTGCGGCCGAGGCACCGCCAACCGTGGCTGATGAAATCGGCCTGCTGACCTCCCGATTCAATCGTATGCTCGGCCGCATACGACAGATGACCGAGCAACTCAACCTCGAGCAGCGTCAGTTGGAGGATCGGGTGCACGATGCGACTGCCGAGATCTGCGGCTGTTCGAGATGCAGCGACAGTTGACCCAGCTCGAGCGACTTGCGGCGGCGGGGCAATTGGCGGCTCAGTTCGCTCACGAAGTCGGCACGCCGCTTAATTTAATATCCGGCCACGTTCAGTTGCTTCGAGCGCGGCTGCGAGACGAACGGGTTATTACGCGGCTTGATATCATAGCGGGTCAAATCGAAAGGATCACGAACATCGTCCGCTCGATGCTCGATTCGACTCGGAGGCCTGTGCCTCAATTCGAGCGGGTGGACGTTAACGCGCTGCTGGCGCAGATACTCGACGCGTCTCAGCCGACCCTTATGGCGCGCAACGTCGAACTGCACACGCAAATCAACGAGGAGCTTCCGCCGATCAACGCTGATTCGGATCAGCTCCAACAGGTGTTTATCAATCTGATCAACAACAGCCTCGACGCAATGCCGCTCGGTGGAAGACTCGAAGTTTCAACCGGGCTGGACCGCAACGGCGTGGTAATTGAGGTCTCAGATAACGGAGAAGGAATCGCTGAGGACCAGATCGATCTGATATTTGAACCGATGTTTTCGACCAAGCGAGGGCGTGGGACAGGGCTCGGGCTCACGATCGTCAAGCAAATAGTTTCGGAACACAACGGGGAAATCGAGGTTCGAAGCAGACCGGGGCAACACACCACGTTTCGAATAACCCTGCCGCTTCATTCGGCTGCTGTCGGAAGCGCGATGGGAGATGACAAGGAGGCAGGGATAGTAATGGAGGTCCTGGCGCTGGTAGACGAATGAAACGAATTCTGGTGATAGACGACGACCTCGAGACTTGCAACTTCCTCACCGAAATCTTCGCCGAGGAAGGTTGGCAAGTCGCTTCGAGTCAAAGCGCGGAGGCGGCTCGCGAGGCCGTCGAAAAGACTCACTTTGACCTGATCGTCAGCGACATCAATCTCGGTGGCCGCACGACCGGCGTTGCCTTACTAAAAGAGTTCAAAGCCATCGCTCCAGACTCCGAAGTGATTTTGATCAGCGGGTTCGGCACGCTTGAGACTGCTGTGGAAGCCGTCCGGGAAGGCGCCTTCGACTACATAAGCAAACCGTTCAACGTGAACGAGGTTATCGCTACGGCTCGGCGCGCGCTCAAAGGGCGAGACGCCAGCGCGCCGGCGGCCGTTCTGCTGAAAGAGTATAGCGAGGCTTCGGGCCTGATCGGGCACACTCACAAGATGATCGAGCTCTACAAGGAGATCGCACTGGTGGCGCCCTCGCGTTCGACCGTGCTGATAACGGGAGAGTCGGGGACAGGCAAGGAACTGGTCGCGCGCGCTTTGCATCGAAACAGTTCCAGGAACACACGGGCGTTCGTTGCAGTAAACTGCGGGGCGATCACCGAAACTCTCCTCGAGTCTGAACTGTTCGGGCACGTAAAAGGCAGTTTCACCGGCGCCACCGGCGACAAGCGCGGGCTGTTCGAAGAAGCAAACGGCGGGACGATTTTTTTGGACGAGATCGGCGAGACCAGCGCCGCTGTACAGGTAAAGTTACTGCGCGTTCTTCAGGAAGGCGAAATGCGCAGAGTGGGAAGCCCGCGTCCCATCCGAGTAGATGTTCGAGTACTTGCAGCCACCAACCGCAATCTCGAGCGTGAAGTGGAGGAAGGTCGGTTCAGAGAAGATCTCTACTATCGTTTGAGCGTGGTGATGCTGCGCGTCCCTCCGTTGCGAGAGCGAGTTGAGGACTTGCCCCTGTTGGCCGCCCACGCGCTGAGACAAGCGCGTGACGCCGGGGCTCGCGCGACTACAATCTCCGAAGAGGCGCTCGGTACCCTGTGCCGATACGATTGGCCGGGCAACGTCCGAGAACTCGAGAACACAATCGCACACGCGGCCCTTTATGTTCGCGGAAACGTGATCACCCCTGTCGACTTGCCCGCGAAGATACGCAATCATATTCGCGCAATTGAGCCCGAGAACAAAGCTCAATCGATGTTCAAAGACCTTCCCTCGCTCGATGAGCTTGAGCGACGTTACCTGATTCACGTTTTGCAATCGGTTGGCCGAAGTCGAACACGCGCCGCCGAAGTCCTCGGGATAGACCGCCGGACTCTTTATCGAATGGCCGAGCGATACGGGATCAATCTCAAAGAAAGCGGGGAGTGAGTGTTCTGAGTTCAAGCTTCAGCTTGCGCCCTTCTTGTGGCTGTTTTGTTTGCTACGGCAAAACAGCCACAGCAAAAGATCGTTCGCGCCGATCACAAGGGAAAGCCAATGACATTAAACTACTTATATCGTGAACTTACCTGGACAACGGTCCTTTCGACGAACCGGCACGCTCCTTGCACTTGCAACAACCGACTGGCCCGACTGGATTAGCACCAAGCTGTTTATCGAGTCGGTCGTCAACAAAAATCCAACGGAGGAGAATAATGAAAAGGATCCTTATCAGTGCAGCTTTAGCGCTAGCGCTTGCCGGCACGTCTGCATTCGCCGCGCAGAACAAGAACACGGCCAAGAAGCCGGCGGCAAAGACCAGCAACTCCGCGACGATGACGAAGAACACCGGCGGTGGCAAGACCACCGGCAAACACAAGGGCAAACGTCATCACAAGAGGCATGGCAAGAGCAAGGGGAAAGCCAACAAGAACATGTAGTTTGTGATAGCACCACTCATTAACTTTCGAGCGGGTTGGCCAGCGCCTGTGCTGACCCGCTCTTGTTTTTTTTGGTTTTTTTGGTTCGGATCGTAGAAAACTCAGTCTTTCGGCTGATGTCCGACGATCTAAGTTAGTAGAGGCAGATGTTGATCGACGTATGGTGAAGCAATGAGCAAGTTGGCGCGAATCCTGATCGTTATCCTAATAGCATTCGCCCTGTCGAGCCTGGTCGTATACCGACTCAGGCTTGGCAACACGCTTCGCCCGTCGCGACAGAATACAGCAACAGCAGGACTCGTTGAAGAGACGAAAACGATAGACGGGGAGATAGAGGCTGTTGATCCAGGCTCGAGCACCTTGACGCTCATAAATGATGGCCAGCAGTTGTTGCTCGCTTTTGACGAGCGCACCGCAATCTTGGAGTCTGGCCGCCCCGTTCAACCTACCTCAATCGCGTCGGGCACTCCGGCGACCGTCAAGTATACCCAACGCGGGACCAAGAAGTGGGCTCGCCGAATCGAACTGGCGCCCGCCCAACCCACCGACGACTCCGATTCGTATTAGCTGGCGTCAAGGTTGTACGACTCATGAAGCGGCTGCTATATTGAATTACGCGGCCAGCATGAATCGCATCAGCAAACTCTCACGCCAGTCGGCAGCGCTCGCAGTCATAGATATGCAAGAGGCTTTTCGTCCGGTGATACCGGACTTCAGCGAAACAGCTTTGCGCATAGCGCAAGCCGTTGAAGGCGCGCGGTTGCTGGAAGTCCCGGTGATCGTAACCGAGCAGTATCCAAGAGGTCTCAAGCACACCGCCGAAGAAATAGTGGCGCGCCTGCCGGCAGAACTGAAGGCGATAGAGAAATACTGTTTCAGCTCGTGTGGCGCCCAAGAATTTCTTTCACAGCTCACAAGCAGAAACATCAAACAGGTGTTGGTCTGTGGCATCGAGGCGCATATCTGTGTGATGCAAACTGCGCTCGATTTACTCGATCGAGAGTTTGAGGTTTATCTCCTTGTCGATTGCATTACCTCTCGGGCGCCGGAGAACAAGCGAGCGGCTCTGGCGCGCCTGACTCAGGCCGGCGCTATTCAAGCTACGTTGGAGATGGTGTTGTTCGAGTTGATGCGGACTGCCGATTCGCCGCAGTTCAAAGCGATTCAGAAACTTATTAAATAAGGGTTGGCCCAATCCCCAGCCCCGCAAGTCCAAAATCACTGTGCGAGATCTAAATCCCAAGCAGCAAGAAGCCGTCCAAACAATCGAGGGCCCGCTGCTTGTCCTTGCCGGCGCCGGCTCGGGAAAGACTCGTGTCATCACTCAACGCATCGTCTATTTGATCGAAGAGGCCGGCGTGCCTCCGTGGCAAGTACTAGCCGTCACCTTTACCAACAAAGCCGCCGGAGAGATGAAGTCGAGAGTCGAGGCTTCGCTGGCATCTGAAGGCCGATCGGCTTCGCCGCTGATATCTACATTCCATTCGCTTTGCGTTCGGATATTGCGCCGCCACATCGAAGCGCTCCATGAGGGATACACGCGGAATTTCACGATATACGACACGGACGATCAGGCGCGGCTAGTTCGTCAGATCATGAAAGACCTCGACATCGACGACAGATCGTTGAACGCGCGCCAGGCGCTGGCCGCAATCAGCTGGGCGAAGAATCGAGGGACGTCGCCTGCCGCTTATGCGAACCAGGGCGAACACGTGACCGAGCGCACCGAGAGGATCGCAAAGATTTTCAAGCTCTACGAAGAACGGCTCAAGAAAGCAAACGCATTGGATTTCGACGACCTGCTGATCCGGTCAGTCGAGCTGCTGCGGCGAGTCGAGGAGGTCCGCCGGCACTATCACGATCGGTTCCGTCACGTGATGATCGACGAATTTCAAGACACGAACGGAATCCAGTACGAGCTGTCGCGTTTGATCTCGGTTGGCTCGACTAAGGCGGAGGCATTGAGCGCAAACGATCTCTGGCAAGGAAGGAGCCTGTGCGTCGTCGGCGACATCGATCAGAGCATCTATTCTTTTCGCGGCTCTGACTTCAACATCATCCTGGGGTTTCAAAAAGACTTCGCGGGAACAAAGATCATAAAGCTTGAGCAGAACTATCGTTCTACGCAAACAATCCTCGACGCAGCGAACAAAGTGATCGAGTTCAATCGGCAGCGGCTGCCCAAGACGCTTTACGCAACTCCCGAGCTTGGTCAAGGCGAGAAGATTCGCTACTACCAGTCCTACGATGCAGAGGGCGAAGCGGCGTTCGTTGCCGACAAGATCGCCCAGCATCAGCAGGAGAACGGCACACGCGCGGTTGTGTTGTATCGCACCAACGCGCAGTCTCGATTGTTCGAAGAAGCGCTGAGACGGCGAGCTATTCCGTACAACATCGTGGGCGGGTTTTCGTTCTACGAGCGCGCTGAAGTTAAAGACATCATCGCCTACCTGAAGCTCGCGATGAATCCGCAAGACGACCTCGCGATGGCGCGAGTGATCAACTCGCCGCCGCGCGGGATCGGCAAGACGACAGTGGAGACGATCCAAAACAAGCAAAGCGAATTGGGTCTTTCCATGTGGGAGGCGATCGAGCTCGCGATAGCCAATCGCGCGCTCGGGCCTCGCGCGACTTCCGCGCTCGAGAGTTTCCGGCACATCATCGAAGCGCTCCGCGAGCGTGTTGTTGAGAATCAGCCGCTTTCAGAAATCGTCAAAGCCGCAACGTTGGACACCGGCTACGTCCGCTCGCTTGAAGAAGAGAAGACCGTCGAAGCCGAGGGGCGGCTGCTGAATATCGAAGAGCTCGTGACCGCTGCGGTAGAAGCCGAAGAGCTGGGAGAATCCCCACAAGATTTCATCGATCACGCCGCGCTCGTTTCAGACACCGATCAATACCGCGCGGATGCACGCGTGACGCTGATGACGATGCACTCGGCGAAGGGGCTGGAGTTTCCGGTCGTGTTCATCGTCGGTGTGGAAGACGGCTTGTTTCCACACTCGCGGGCGTCGGCCAGCGAAGATGATCTCGAAGAAGAACGGCGGCTTTGTTACGTCGCGATCACTCGAGCGCAGAAGCATCTATACATCACTCACGCGATGCAGCGGCGCATCTTCGGAGAAGAGGACGTGACCGAGCCTTCGAGATTCTTGAACGAGCTGCCGCTCGAGTTGCTGGAGAACCTATCGACCGGGCCATCGTGGCTGGGATTCGCGACGAGGCCGGAGACAAAAGAGAATCGAAGATCTGTGGGAGCATTGAAGGGCGAGCCTTCCCGCCCGGTGAAGAAAACTTCTAACTACAAGGGCAGGACTTACAACTCGGTGGAAGGTGTACGGGAGTTCTTCAAGAAACGCACCAGCCTGGGGGTTGGGGATCAGAGTATGGGGGCTGGAGACAAAACCAACCCCCAACCCCCAACTCCCAACGCCCACTTTCGTGTGGGCGCGCGCGTGAAGCATGCCAAGTACGGAACAGGAGTCGTCCTGCGATCTGAAGGCGCTGGTGAAGACGCGAAGCTGACCGTAAGTTTTCCCGGCTACGGGCAAAAAAAGTTTGTGGCAAAATTCGCGGCGCTTGAGTCGATCTGAGTCAGGGCGTGTTCGAAACCAAGCGCTTTGGGAGTGTGAGAAACGCGGATCTAAACGTGATCAAGGTAGCCGCAATCCAATACGGTCCAGTCTATCTTGATCTGGCTCGATCGGTTGACAAAGCAAAGGGCCTGATCGCCAAAGCTGCGTCTCTCGGTGCAAGGCTAATCGTTTTCCCGGAGACGTGGCTGCCTGGTTATCCCGCTTGGCTCGATTGTTGTCGCGACGTCGCGCTGTGGGACCACCCACCCGTAAAAAGAGTTTTCGCTCGGTTGATGGAGAACAGCGTAGTCGTGCCCGGGCCAGTAACCGAAGCGCTCGGCGAAACGGCGCGTGAGCACGATGTCGTGCTTAACATCAGCGTTCACGAGCGAGTCATTGAAGGCCCGGGACGCGGCACGCTCTACAACACGATGCTCACATTCGGCGCAGATGGCTCGCTGCTCAGTCGCCATCGCAAGATCATGCCGACTTACACCGAGAGAATGATCTGGGGTCAGGGCGACGGTTCAAGCCTGCGCGCCGTTGATACAGATGCGGGCCGAGTCGGGGGATTGATTTGCTGGGAGCACTGGATGCCGCTTGCTCGGCAGGTGCTTCATGATTCGGGTGAAGACATTCACGTCGCCGCGTGGCCTCAAGTTAAAGAGATGAACCTGGTCGCGAGCCGGCATTACGCGTTCGAAGGCAGATGTTACGCGATCGCTTGTGGCGCGGTGATGAAAGCGAGTGAGCTTCCGAGTGAACTTGAGGCAATCGAATCGCTGAAGGAGAATCCCGATTCATTCGTGCTTCACGGCGGCAGCGCGATCATCGCCCCCGACGGCTCGTTGCTCGCTGGTCCGGTGTTAGACGAGGAAGTAATCCTGACTGCCGATCTAGATCTGTCACGCATCGCCGAGGAGAGTCTGGCGCTTGATGTGACCGGCCACTACTCGCGGCCGGACATCTTTGAAGTGAAGCTGAGACACAGTGATACGTGATGCGTGACCCGGAGAGGTGCTTTTCACGCATCACGTATCACGGATCACTCTTTATTTCGTCTCGCGAATCTGCTTCAACAACTCATCGCGAAAGTATCCCGATGGTATCGTGCCCTGCTTCATGAACAATAGATGAAAGGTTTTCGCGGAGAAGCGATCACCCAACAGCCTTGCCGCTTCCTGTCTCAGCGCATAAATCTGGTCTTTACCCAGGCGGTACGTGATCGCTTGGGTCGGCCACTTCGAATAACGAAAAATCGCGGACTCCGCCGACTTGCATGCCGCACGCTTGGCGTCGTTCGATGTCGCCGCGGCATCGCGACACGAGCCGGGAAGGAAATCGACTACTTGCGAAAATAGATCAACCGCGTCGTCGTAGCTCATCCGCCCGGTGTGAATGCCTGTGTCAATGCGCACGCGCAGATCGCGATAAAGCTTGCCTTGCAATTGATAGAGCCTCTCCTCGGGAGTATAGAATCCGTTTGGAGCGCCAGGCTGAGGCTCGGCCATCAACGCTTCCGCGTAAAGCGCCCAGCCTTCGGCGGCCATCGAGTCTTCCCACATCGACGACGAATCCTCAACCGCGCCCGGCGTTAGCCATCTCACACCGGAAATCTGATCGCGATATTGGGTCATCACCTTGTAATGCCAGTCGTGACCCGGGAAACCTTCGTGCGCCGAGAGGTCAGCCAGCGCCGAGCGATTGTTTGATTTCAACGCAGCGGGATCATTGTCTGTTGGTGTCACGTAGAATCGACCGACGCCGGTAGTCTTGAACGGAGGCGCCGGATAATACGCCGCGCCGTCGATTGAAGCTCGCAGCGGCGGAGGCGTCTCGACGACTTCAAGCTTGTAGTCGGCAGGCACATCAAAGAGCCCTGTTTTGCGCGCGTAATCGACCAGGCGGAACGCGGCGTCGCGATACCACGCGATCATCTCGGCGTCGGACTTGGGATAGTCTTTCGAGAGTTCATCGAACACCGCGCGCACAGCAGGGGGACCTTCGGCCGGGAGAGTCCAGCCGTGCGACTTTCCAATCTCGCGAGCCAGGTCGATCATTTCTTTCTGAGTTGCTTCGACGATCGGCCAGGCTTCGTCAAAGAGTTGCGCGGAACTCTTATCGACATGGAAGTTGTTTTTCAGCGCCCAGTCGTATTCGGCTTCGCCCATCGCGAATCGATCACCCCCGAATTGTGGCTTGACTTTGTTCGACGCAACGTCGTCAAAAAAAGTCGTCGCAATGAAAGCGCGAAGCCCACGATAGGCTCCAGCAGCCGGTTTCGAGGCGTCTCGTATCTGATTGAGCAACTGCTCTCTCTGCGCCCCGGTGATTCGCTCATCGGCCAGCTTCGGCAGAGTCTCTTCA
>WNGG01005727.1_pt1 | contig 13829 bp, 9 predicted proteins | sample 5400661 | NCBI WGS metagenome assembly WNGG01 (sample SAMN13153372, study PRJNA577476) | soil metagenome | isolation source: 100 cm soil or saprolite under Garry oak tree replicate 1 | place: USA:California | collected 2016-06-15
CGATCGGGTTGTTTTCTCTGCTGATTTTGCCCGTATTATTTGCTCTCTTCTTTCCCCAACTCCTCCGCACGGCGCCGGCCGTGCGCATCCTGGTTTTCACATCAGCGATTCTTTCCTTCGGGATGCTGGCTGCTTTCCTGGTCTGTCTTTATAGCCAATCCACGGTGATGCGTTTGGCGCAAGGGCCCTTCGCGTTCCTGCACGGGAAAAACATTGCCGGGCGAATCCTGGGAATCATCGGCGCGTATCGCCGCAGCCCCGGGACGCTGGCAGGAGCGCTGGGCCTCGCGGTCGCAGCCAATCTATTCCTGATTGGCGTCACCGCGCTGGCCGTTTTTGCGCTGAGTCCAGCCAACCTCGCCGCGAAGATTTGCCTCATAATACCCATCGGCCATGTGGTGAACAGCCTGCCCTTGACTCCAGGGGGACTGGGCGTTGGCGAGGCGGCTTTCAACGCGCTGTTTGAGCTCGCCGGGCTGCAGGGAGGAGCCGAGGCGCTCCTGTGCTGGCGGATCTGGACGGCCCTGGTCGGACTACTCGGCTTGCTCGCTTATCTGCGCGGTTTCAAGCGCTGCGTCATTGAATCGGAACAGAGCGCAGCCCCCACGGAGGTTCAGGAAGCTGCACGATTAGCCGCGGAGCTTGGCTCCAAATGATGCGTCTTGCTGTGGCGCCTGGGCGCCTCATCATTTGACGGGGCCCCTCGGCATGACAACAGATTAAGGATACGCGCTTGCGTTGCTGCGCCAGAACGTAGAAAATTTATTGGCGTCCGCAGCTTGATGCAGTTGAAACCAGCGATTGCTTTGGGCCGTCTGTAAAGGAAAGGCGCCTCGGGGAGGGGACATGAAGATTGCCGTGCTGGGGGGAGACGGCTATTGCGGTTGGGCCACGGCCCTGTACTTGTCAAGGAAGGGCCACGCGGTATCCATTCTGGACAACTTTTCGCGCCGGCAGTGGGATCACGAACTCGGCGTGCAAACCCTGACGCCGATTCGTCCCCTTGCGGACAGGCTGCGGGTCTGGCAGGAACTCACCGGAAACGTCATAGAAGCGTTCACCGGCGACGTGACCGATTACGACTTTCTCTCTTCCACGATCCAGTTGCTCGAGCCCGACGCCGTCATCCATTTTGCCGAGCAGCGCGCCGCTCCCTACTCGATGATCGACCGGAAACACGCCGTCTTCACCCAGGTGAACAACGTTGTCGGCACCCTCAACCTGCTCTTCGCACTCAAGGAATTCCAGCCGGAGTGTCACCTGATCAAGCTGGGTACGATGGGCGAATACGGCACGCCCAATATTGATATTGAAGAGGGCTACATCACCATCGAGCACAACGGGCGCCGCGACGTTCTTCCCTACCCGAAACAGCCCGGCTCGTTTTATCACCTCTCGAAAGTTCACGACAGCCACAACATCATGTTCACCTGCAAGATCTGGAAGCTCCGCGCCACCGATCTCAACCAGGGCGTCGTCTACGGCACCATGACCGATGAAGTCTGCCTCGACGAGGCTCTCATCAATCGTTTCGATTACGATGAAGTCTTCGGCACGGTGCTGAACCGTTTTTGTGTCCAGGCAGCCATCGGACATCCTCTGACCGTCTATGGCAAAGGAGGTCAGACGCGCGGCTTTCTGGATATTCGAGATACCGTGCGTTGCATCGAGCTGGCATGCTTGAACCCTGCTCTCGCGGGCGAGTGCCGCGTATTCAACCAGTTCACGGAGCAATTTTCCGTCCTGGACATCGCGCGGTTGGTGGAGACCGCGGCAAGCAAGATGGGCCTGAGAGTCGAGATTGACCACTTGCCGGATCCGCGCGTCGAGTCCGAGGAACACTACTACAACGCGAAACACTCCAAGCTGATAGACCTCGGACTGAAGCCGCATCTTCTCTCGGATTCGCTTCTGGATTCGCTAATGAACATCGCGGTGAGATACCGCGACCGCATAGACGCGTCGCTCATTCTTCCACAGGTGAACTGGCGCAGCTCCCGCAATGAACGCCGCCGTCAGGTGACCGCGGCTGCCGGCGCTTCCGTGTCGCCTTCGCGTTCCTGAATGGATTCTGCCGAGGGATAAAAACCGGCTTCGACGGAACTCTTCATTCGTCGGCGGGATTCGGGGTCACCGGGACCAGTAAGCCGTTCTGAATACGATATTCGCCATCGCGCCACTTCACACTCTTCCGCACAAAACTTGCCAGCCAAATGAAAAACGCCAGCGCGTCCCACAGCACGATGAGCGGCGTTTTCTTCCACAGCGAAGTCTGTTTCAGGCCCCAGACATCAATCATCCACGTCATAGCGATTCGAAATGCAAGATAGGTGCCCAGGTAGCCGAGGGCCACGCCCACCGACGGGTGAATCGCAATGGCGGCCAGGCTCCACGGCAATCCCTGCGTCAGAAGCAACCCCAGATGTCCCCAAGGACGCATGTGCCGCATTACCACGATCCAGCGCAGGCGCTTGTGAAAGAGGCCGCCCATGGATTGATAATCGGCGACCGTCTCCACGGTATAGGGGAGCAGTTCCACTTTGTAACCCAGGTCGGCAATCAGACGGCCCACCAAAAGGTCATCCGCCGGCCGGTCCTGAATTGCCTGGTAACCGCCGAACTCCGCCAGGCGCGCGCGCGTGGTGGCAATCGTCGGCCCCAACGTGAACTTGACGCCGTCCAGTTGCCGGGCTACCAGAATGCCGGCATAGAAATCGGAAACCATTCCGATGGTCTGCAATTTTTCCGCGAAGGTATTCTCGTCGGTGGCCACGTAAAAACACGTTACAGCCCCAACCGTGGAGTCGGCCAAAGGCGCAACTACGGTGCGCAAATAGTCCGGGCGGACGCGCACATCGCTGTCGCTGATCACGAGATGTTCGTACTTTGCCTCGCGCGTCAGCGAAACCAGTTTTGCCACCTTGTCGTTGCGGGCGCCGCTCCCGGAATTGAACAGCACGCGGATTCGCCGTTGCGGGAATTCGCGGGACAGCCTTTCCACGATAGGCAGCGCCGGATCATCGCTCTGCCCGACGCAGAATAGAATCTCGTATTCCGGATAATCCTGCCGGCAGAAGCTGGCGAAATTCTGGTACGCTTCGGGATCAACTCCCCGAATCGGCTTGACGATACTCACCGGCGGGGTGAAGCCGGATTTCGGCGCATACTCCACAGGCGAGCGTCGGAAGAAGCGCCACGAGCTGTACAACACAATCAGATAGTAGAAAACGGGGAGCGCGGCAATCCCGAGGAAAACATACGCCGTGACCATCAGAAACATCGCGCCTCTTTCGTGCCGAAAATCGTCAGCCTCACGCTTGACGCGGAGATGGAGTTCCCCGTCGGCTCCAACCCCGTCGGGAGAAACGAGAAAAGGTCGCTGGGACCCTAATCTTGCCCTCTAGTGCATTCTTACATCGGCCTGCTCTGTTCCGCGGGCAGCCGGCCCCCATGACAGGCCAGGACCAAGCATAGCAGAATGCAAGCAGTTCCGCTCCGGCGGGAATCATTCCGCTGTCCCTTGTCGTCAACGGGCCCGGCCTCAGCTAACCACGACCCGTGCCCGATTCAACCGCAACCAGGCGGTTATCCTTGACCCTGAATTCGGCCCCGCGCCAGTGCACCCGGTTTGACGCGAAGCTCGCCGCCCATACCAGGAAGGCAATGGCATCGCGCAGCGGCACGAGCCATAACCTGCTTCGCAGCAGCGAATCCCTTAAGCCCCAGACGCCCACGGTCCACGCCATCAACCCGCGCAGCACTACATACGCCCCGAGAAATCCGATCGCCGTGCCCGCCGAAGGAGCCACCGCCGCAGCCGCCAGCGACCACGGCAGCCCGAATGTAAAGAGTAATCCCGCATAGCCGCCCGGGCGTGAGAGCCGCATGGCCCGCGCCCACCGTAGTTGGTGCGCGAAGTAGGAGCGGACACTTTGCGCGGGGCAAATCGTGGAAACCGCCTCCGGCAGCAACTCGATTCGCCAACCCTGCCGCGCGATGCGGTTTCCGAGTTCGTAGTCGTCCGCAAGCAAATCCGCGAGTGCTTCGAAGCCGCCGATTTCCGCGAGCCGCTCGCGGGTGGTGGCCATGGCCGCGCCGAGCATGAATTTTATTCCTTCGAGCTTCCGCGCCATCAGCACGCCCGGCAAAAAATCCGAGGTGATGCCGATGGCTTCGAGTTCCGCGCCAAGCTGGCGATCGGCCAGCCCCGCGTACAGGCAGGTGACCCCGCCGACTTTGGGATCGTGGAACGCCGCGCTGAGGGCGCGCAGGTGCCCGGGGGGCACGCGCACATCGCTGTCGCTGATGGCGAAGACGTCGTAGCGCGCTTCGCTGACGAGCCGGCGAAGCTTCGCAACCTTATTGTTGCCACCGGGAAATAGATCGCCGAGGAGTAAGCGAATCTTTCGCTCCGGAAAGTCGGATATCAGCTTCTGAATCACGGGAACGGCGGGGTCGTCCGCATGGCCCACGGCAAAAAGAATCTCGTATTCCGGATAGTCCTGCCGGCAGAAGCTGGCGAAGTTTTCGTAAGCATTGCGGTCCAGCCCGCGGATTGGTTTCAACACGCTCACCGGCGGCGCAAAACCGGCGGAGGCAGCGCTTCTCCGGCGTTTCTCCACAAAAAAGTTTCGCGCCACAACAGTGGCCGCACAGTAGTAAATAAGCGGCAGACAGGCCATCGCCAAGATCGCCCAGCGCAGCACCACGAATGCCTCCCGCCCACGCCAAAACGTTCCTGCGCCGCCCACGCAGGTCAGCGCCACGCCAAAGCAGACCAGGAACACGCCTTTCCACCGCGCGCTACTCACGCGCTCGCCCAGGAGAAACTTCCCCCCCATCACGCCCACAGCGTAGCTCAGTGCCGACGCGGGCTTCACAAAGCTCAGCGGCGCCCACGACAGCAGCGCCAGAAGCGAAAAAAACGACACAGCCATCAACGCGATTCCCAACCACATGAAGGCTGCCGAGAACGCCCGCATCATCACGCGAAGCAATGCGCGTGGCGTGAACTCACGTACTTCGCCGATGCCCTTCATCGCCCGCGAGACGCAGATTTCTCCGCCGGTGCCGCCAAACACGACAATCGCCAGAAAGAGCGCAGTGCGCACAGTCAATCCGCCTCCGTCGTGCTCGGCGCCGTGCGTCCCACCAGGAATACGCCTACGCAGATGACCGCCACCCCGGCCCACCTTGTGGGCGTCACCGTCTCGCGCAACACCGCGTACGCCAGCAAGGTCACCAGCGCCAACCCGATGGACGACGACGGCAGCACGTAACTGTAGTCCGCCCAAGAGAGCACCAACAAGTAGCACACGAAAAAGGAAAGCAGCAAAAGTATCCCCAGCCAGATCGTGCCGCTCGACACCACGTGAAAAAAGGCCGTTCCCACCGAGCGCATCGAACTGAACTTCACTTCTCCCAGGTCGTGCATTCCTTTCCCCAGCAGGAGGTTTCCCACCGATCCGAACAAAATCATGAGCAACATCACGATGATGGTCTTCACGCGGAGCCGCTTGTTGGTCGCCATTCTGGTTGTCCTTAGGCCCTTTCTTCGCGCAAAAACTCATTCTACCTGAGAATAGATTCTCTCCGCGAAAAACGGTGCGCCCGTGTGCACGGAATACTTCGTCTGCCTCCAGGGGGATCTCAACGGAGGCCCCTCAACCAGCACGGTCAAGCGGCGCCCCAAATTAACCCATCGCGACGGTAGCCGCATCCAATACGTATGGCGTATACTGGAGTCACTCGCGCAGGAACCGACGACCAGGGCCAAGGATAGACGGAGCAATAGGGCGCCTTTCCGGCGAACCTATACTGTGCCCTCCAGGGCCGTGGATGAATGGAGTGATGAAAGCAGTCCCAAAGATGCTGGTTTTGTCGGCTGCATTGGCCTTGTGGCTTACATCCAAGCCGGTTCCGCCGCTATCTGTGTTCGCTTCGCCCGCCAAAGAGAAGCGCCAGGACGGCTCGGCGGCGATTGACGCAGCACGCCGCGCCTACGAAGCGAGCGATTACACCAGGGCAATCCAGGCGCTCCTTGCCGCGGCGGCCAACGATCCCCGCAACCCCGAGATTGACCTGCTGCTGGCAAAGTCCTACTACGAATCGCAGCAGCCCGACGCCGCGATCACCCGCGCGGAAAAAGCCGTTGCGCTCAACCCCAGAAACTCCTCGTACCACGAGTGGTTGGGCAGAGCATTTGGCCAGAAGGCCGAGCATGTCATGTGGTTTTCCGCGATCTCCCTGGCGAAGAAAGCCCGCAGGGAATTTCAGACCGCCGTCGAATTGGACCAGCGGAATTTTTCGGCGCAGCAGGCACTCATCGAGTTCGACTGCAGCGCGCCGGGCATTGTCGGCGGCGGTGAGGACAAAGCAAGAGTGGAAATCGCCAGGGTGGCGGAGCTGGATGCTTCCGAAGGCTACTACGCCCGGGGCGTTTGCCGCCGCGAGAAAAAAGATTTTGCCGCCGCCGACGCCGAATTCACGAAGGCGCTGGACGCGCACCCCACCAGCGCCGCGCTGATCTACGACATCGGCGATTACGCCGTTCGCCGCCAGCAGGCTGACCGGCTCCTGGCCGTCGCCGAAGCGGGAAAGAGATTGGCCCCCGAGGATCCCCGCGGCGATTACTATCGCGCCGTGGGCCTCATTCTAAACAATCAGGACCTCGCCGGGGCCGAGCGGCTGTTGCGCGCTTATCTCGACCATGCGCGCGTCCGCTCGGATTATCCCCATCTGTCCTGGGTGCGCTTTTGGCTGGGCCGTTCTCTCGAAGCGCAGGGAAGCTTCGGGGCCGCCCGCGAAGAATATGAAGCCGCGCTAAAATCCGACCCCAAAGATAAGAACGCCAAAGAAGCTCTGAAGCGCCTCGCCAAACTCCGGCCATCCGACTAATTCTTCCGGCCCGACGCCGATCTCGCTGCGGTTGACATAGGCCACTCTGCCGCGATAACTTCGCCCGTATGATTGTAGGTGACCGCCTTCGTGAGTTGCGCGAAGAGAAAAAACTAAGCCAGGGCGAACTTATGAACCGCACCGGCCTCGCACGGTCCTACATTTCACGAGTGGAGAACGGTCACACAACGCCGAGCATCGAAACGATGGAGAAGTTGGCGCACGCCTTGGAGATACCCTTGTACGCCATCTTCTACGACGGCGAAGAGCCGCCGAAGCCCGCGTTTCCGCTGACGGCCATCCGACGGGGAGAGTCCCGGAAGAATGAACGGCTGATAAGGCACTTGAGGCGCTCATTGGCAAGAATGAGTGCGAAAGACCGGCAATTGCTTCTGCAAGTTGCGCGCAGAATGACCCATCGCAAGCGCGGCCCAAAAATGACCGCTAAGAATGCCTGAGAAGTCCTGTAGAATCAACACATACGGAACCCTGTCTCGTAAACACTGGGGAATCAACACTTGCGAAAATGGGGGTGGAGGGCGATTGTTGTTTACGAGTCTTCATCCATCGGGAGGGGGATCTCAGGTTGAAGTCAAATGGCTGGTCGCTGAATACTGAGGGCGGACGGCCGAAGATGATGGACATCCGAGAGACAATCACGGTAGCGATTGACGCCCTGCGCGCCAACAAGCTCCGCGCCCTGCTGACCACGCTCGGGGTGGTCATCGGGAGCGCTTGTATCGTTCTGGTGGTCACCGTCGCGCTCACCGGCCGAAAATTCGTAATCGCTCAGATAGAGGGAATCGGCTCCAACTTGGTCTGGGCCGAACTGGTGACCCCGCGCGACAAGCCTCAGCCTCAGGATTTCGAGCTAACCCAGGGCGATATCCAGGCGATTAAGGGGTCCATCCACAACGTGGTCGAGGTTGCGGGCACGCGTGAGCTGCCCATGTCCGTGGTCGTTTCCGGAGTCGAACAGCCCGTGAATCTCATCGGCGTGACCGAAGGCTACCAGACCATCCGCCGCCTGGTGATTCTCCGCGGGCGTTTCCTCGACGGCCTCGATATGCAGACGCGCAGCAAAGTCTGTCTGATTACCGAGCCGCTCGCCGAGCGCGTCTTCGGACTCGAGAACCCCGTCGGCCAGACCCTCCGCATGGGCGAGCTGACCTTCACGGTCATCGGGGTCTTCCGCGAGCGCGTCGCCACGTTCGGTTTCACGGAGATTCAGAAGGAGTCTGTGATCATCCCGTTCTCGCTGATGAAGTATTACACCGGCGAGGAATTCGTCCGCGGGCTCTTCGCCAGCGCCGCGCGCCCCGAAGACGTTCCGCAGGTGCAGCGCCAGATGGCGCAGGTGATCCGCAGCCGCCACCCTGCGGAAGCGGAATACGACGTCGACACGTTGGCATCAATTCTCAGCGCGGCAAAAAATATTTCCCTGGCGTTGACGATTGTTCTCCTGGTGTGCGCAGGGCTTGCGCTCATCATCAGCGGAATCGGAATCATGAACATCATGCTGGTCACGGTGAAGGAGCGCACCCGTGAAATCGGAGTTCGCAAAGCCATCGGCGCGATGCGCCGGGAAATTCTCTACCAGTTCTTGACGGAAGCCTTTTTGATCAGCGGCGGCGGCGCGCTGCTCGGCATCCTGGTCGGTCTGGCCGTGCCCGTGCTCATTCAGCCGTTTATGCCGGGGAACCTGCGCGTGCCGGTCTCGCGGATCAGCGTTCTCGTGGCCTTCGTGGTGTCCTGCTCGACGGGATTGTTTTTCGGCTATTTGCCCGCGAGCCAGGCCGCCAAGCTCCAACCTGTTGATTCCCTGCGCTATGAATAGAGGAAATCAGTTTCTGGCGATGCGTTCCGCTGAGACTGGGAGGAAAGCAGGATAACTTCAAAGAAGCGCAAGAAAGTGAGGCGTTACTGCAAGACCCAGTCGCCCACTTTTTCCACGAATCGAAAAGCATATTTCGGATACGCGGTGTCTGCACCCTCCGACCGCACCACACGCGCGCTGCCGACATGTTGCTCCCCCCCGCTCACGAGGAAGACCTGCACCACGGCTTCGTCTTTTAGCGCGGCCTGGCAGCCGCAGAAAAATGAGCTCAAACCCACGTTTTCCGTGGTCGTCAATGCTTCGAAGGGTTTCCCGTGGGCGTCGGTCCCGCGCAGTTTCAGCGTGACGCGCAATCGGACGCGCACTTCGCTTCGCCGCTCGGGGCGCTTGCCGCGCAGCACTTTCTCCAGGCTCGCTCGCAGCCTTTCGAAATCCACCGGCTTCTCGAAGTATTCCGCCGCTCCGAGGTCGCGGCAAATCTGCTTGGTTCGCGCTCCTGCTTCGCCGCTCACTACAAAGACCGGGATCAATTGCGTCGAGCTGAAGGATGTAAACGTCTGGCACAGCTCGAACCCGGAAAACTTGGGCATTCGCAAGTCCAGCAGAATCGCATCGGGCTTATGCTGCAAGGCCAGCGCGAGCGCTTCCTCCGGGTCTCCGGTATCAATGATTTCGTGGCTCCCGGCCAGATTCAGCCGCAGCAAACGGCGCATCGCGTCGTCGTCATCTATGATCAGCAGTCGTCCCATTTCGGCGCGCTCTCCTGTGACTTCGTCTACAAGCGTTTCGCAGCGTCGCTTCCCGCCAGCACGGGACCAGCCTCGCGCGCTTGGCCCTTCCCGCCATCGAGGACCTCACGCACTTTCCGCATCAGCGTTTCCTCAGTGAAAGGCTTGTGCAATAGGTACGTTCCCGGCTCGAGGACGCCATGCCCGGAGATAAAGCTGTCTGTATATCCCGACATGTACAGCACTTTCATCCCGGGCTGCCGCAGAACCAAATGCGATGCCAGCACGCGGCCATTCATTCCGGGCATTACTACATCGGTGAGCAACAATTGGATCGGCTCGCGCTCCTGCACGGCAGTTTGCAACGCGTCTTCGCCGTTCGCAGCCGCCAGGACGCGATAACCATTATTCTCCAGGAAACGGTGAGCGAGTTTCCGTAAGGGTTCGGAATCCTCCACAAGCAGAACCGTCTCCGTTCCCCGCGTGGCTTCCGGGGGCGCTGCACTCGCCGCGGGCGCGTTCACCGCTTCCTCGAACCGTGGCAGATAGATTTTGAAGGACGAGCCTTTTCCGGGTTCGCTGTCCACCCAGACGTACCCGCCGCTTTGCTTGACCACTCCATACACCGTGGACAATCCGAGCCCGGTCCCCTTGCCGCGCTCCTTGGTGGTGAAGAAGGGTTCGAAGATGTGGGCCTGTGTCTCCGCATCCATGCCGCAACCTGTATCCGCCACGGTGAGCATGACGTAGCTGCCAATCTTTGATCCTGGGTGATCGCGCACAAAGAGTGCATCCATTTCCGCGTTGGAAGTCGCGATGGTGAGTTTGCCGCCTTGCGGCATGGCGTCGCGGGCGTTCACGACGAGGTTCATGATGATCTGTTCGACTTGTCCGGGATCGGCCTTCACGCGGCCCAGCCCCTCATCGAACGACGCGGAGAGTCCGATGTCTTCACCGATCAGACGGTGCAGCATCTTTTCCGTGTCGGCCACAAGTGTGTTGAGATTCAGGATGGTGGGCTCCAACACCTGCTGCCGGCTGAAGGCCAGGAGCTGGCGCGTCAGTGACGCAGCGCGCCGCCCCGCTTTCTCCACTTCCTCGGCGTGCTCGTACAAAGGATTGCTCTGTCCCAGGCTTCCCTTGAGCACCTGGCTGTATCCGATAATGACTCCCAGAAGATTGTTGAAATCGTGCGCGATTCCTCCGGAGAGGCGGCCGATCGCCTCCATTTTCGATGCCATGCGCAACTGGCGCTCCAGGATGCGGCGCTGCGTCACGTCTTCGGCAAATAGCTCGAAGTAAGCTATGGCTCCGTTTTCATCCTTGACCGGACGCCCGCTGCATTGGACGGTGATGTGCGCACCATCCTTCCGTTTCCAGCCGACTTCCACATTCTTGAAGTCCTCCGCCCGGTTCAACAGGTCTTTCAATCTCTCGTACTCCGCGGGGTCGCGGAAAACGTCGGTGGAGAGGTTGCAACGCAGGAGTTCATCCTCTGATGCGTAACCCAGCATGGTTTGCAGCGCAGGGTTGATTTGCAACAATTCGCCGGACAGGCCGGCGCGATAAATCCCATACGGAGCATCTTCGACGACAGACCTAAAACTGGCCTCCGACCGTCGCAGTGCCTCCAGCGCTGCCTTGCGCTGGGTGATATCGCGATTGACGACCACCAGTTTCTCGGGAACACCTTTGGAATTCCGGATGACGCTGGAAGTCGATTCCAGGACCCGCAGAGACCCGTCCTTGTGACGGATGCGATACTCCAGATCGCAGCCCACGCCCGTGCGGCGCGCTTCCCGCGCCGCCTCTTTGATCCTCTCGCGGTCTTCGGGGTGGATTTGGTCAAATGACGATGACTGTTTTAGTTCTTCCGGGGAATAACCGAGAATCCTCTGGTAAGAGAGACTATTGAACAACCGCCGGCCTTCCATGTCTACGACGGCAATCATATCCGCGGCATTCTCGCTGATGAGCCGAAAGAGTTCCTCACGTTCGACTAACTCCCTCCGCATGCGGTGGATTTGAACCTGCTGAAAAACAGTATAGAGGTCAAATAACAGAACCAACCCCACCAAGCCGCGCACCGCTTGCGGAAGGAAGAAGAGCGTGAAATTATCTTCCCGCGAATTAGGGGAAGGAAGAAGAAACGAGGCGAGGCCGAGCGTTAGCAGCAGTGTGACGATGACCGCGGCCGTCCACAGCCACCATTCGCGGCGCTCGATGCGCCGTAGGCTCTCTTGAGCGGCCCCCAGATGGGTGCTGGTATTGCTTTGATCAGATCGGGCCTTTTTCCTGAACATAATTGGCTACTTCTCGAATTCGTGTGCGCAGGTGGCGCGGATCCTCAAATTCATGTGGACACACGCTGTTGGGCGTGCAAGGACCGCGCACCCAACCCCACTGCTGCACGCCACCCTCCAATGGGAGGCTTTTCGGATGCGAAAACGCCTCCGTCCCAATCTCCTTTCTCAATAAGGACTTAGTCGCCCCATTGATTTGCGCGACAGAGAGGACAGGGCGAGATTCGTGTTCCAGAGTGGGTTCAAAGTTCCAGAGTGATACAGACGAGCGGAGGATGCTCAGGGCAGCAATGGAGAGTTGAGAGTGCCGCTTCCCTCCCGGCAATTGGACCCCTACGGACTCAGGCTACAATATGGCGTGGCCGTGGCGGCGTCAATCTCTTTGGACTGCGGTGCGCAACAAGGCCTCGACTAAGGAGAGCAGACGCGAGTTCGTGCACACTTCGTAGTAAGGACGGGCCGCCGAAGCGGGCCCCATTTTTCCATCGGGCAGCAATTGCCGGACAAAGCCTTTGCGAAGGACAATCAGCTCGAGCGAATCCCCCATCGGCAATTCGCCATAGTACAGGGTCACCGGCTGCCGGCCCCAGGGCATGTCCAGTTTCGTCTCGACGGAGTCGAGTGAAATTTCTTCGGAAAGTTTCTGGAAGCCCTCTTCATTCAGCTCGATTCCGTTCATGTTGTAGCGGATCAGGAGTTCCTCGGCTTCTTCTTCGGTAGCTGCCTCCATTGCTGTCTGAAAATGGAACGCGGAAAACAGCGAGCCATTTTTTTCCAGCAGGCGCCGCGCCACCTTGGAACAGCCCGAAAGCCGGTCCGAAAGGTTCAGCGCCTTGGAAATCATGATGCGCGAATCGCCGTTGATCCAATAGGCCGGCGCCGAACCCTGGTACGCCACGCCCACGCCGAGCTCCAGGCGCGGCAGGTCGGTTGTTTCGGCGCGCTGATTGTAGGCCGCGGAAACCGCCAGAATTTGACGCGCCAGCACGCAGGCTTTCGCCACGGCGCGCTGGTAGGAGCGATTCGACTCCGTTTCAAAAATCGCAAGGATGACAGCGTCTCCTTCGATGAACACTTTCGCCGCGCCGAACCTTTCGAGCAATTTTGTCACGGGTTCGTGAAAGCTCATGCTGAAGTGCGATGCGGGGTTCAACCCGCGATCGAGTAGGTCGTGGGTAATCTTGGTCGAGCCGCGCACATCGGCCTTGATGATGACGTGGGAAACCACTTTGTCGCCTGCAGGTCTGGCTTCGTCTGGCAGAACGAATTCATACAGGCTGTTGTTCAGCCGGGACAGCTCGCGGGTCTGCTCGCTCGTCACCAGGTTGACGCGCTCCATGCAGGCGGACAGGTGCTCGGCGTTGCGGAGGTCGCGCCGCAGCCGCAGGAAGTCTTCCGCGAAGCGCAGCACGACCGCACGCGTCTCATCGCGTGAATAGCGGCGGATCTTCCGGGAAAGCTCTTCGAGCGGCTTCATGGAGAAGCGCTTCGCCGGGAATTGTTTCAGGATATCCTCGACGCGCTTCATTTCCTCGCGGGAAATCAGCGCCTTGCGAAGCTGCTGCAAGTGGACGGGAGGACAGTAATCGCGAAAAATCGAGCGTACGTCATAGCTGGCGAGCACGGAAAGCAGGATGTCGCGTTGGCTGAGGCGGTTGACCAGCTCGTCGAGCAGCTTCGCGCGATTCTCCGGCGAGCCGCCGACGTCCGCGGCCGCGTCAAACAAGCGGCGCGCATTTTCCGGTTCGTTCATGAAATCGGCGAGGCGCGTCTGGTGTTGTCCCGCCAGATACTCGGTTTTCTGCTTGGCGGATTCGAGCTGCGGGCCAAGCTCCTCGAGTTTGACCTGCATGTGCTTGATTCGTTTTTCAACGGCGCTCAGCGCCGCGCGCACTTCGGATGGATCGCCGGCACCCACGATCCGCGACAGCAGGCCGTCACTGCGGTCCAGTTTTCTCAGGAGGTCCTCGCGCTGCTCTTCCAGGCGCGCCAGTTCCGTACGCGCAGAGAGGGCTTGCTCGACCAGGCTCGACTGGGTCTTCTGCAAGTCCCCAATCTCTGCGC
>WNGG01005729.1_pt1 | contig 13828 bp, 11 predicted proteins | sample 5400661 | NCBI WGS metagenome assembly WNGG01 (sample SAMN13153372, study PRJNA577476) | soil metagenome | isolation source: 100 cm soil or saprolite under Garry oak tree replicate 1 | place: USA:California | collected 2016-06-15
GACGTCTTGCACATCGAGTCGCCCGCGCACGTCTCGACTCCCTCGTACTCGAAGTCCGCCGCGAGCGCGTCGCGCACGGCGAGCGCGGCCGGAGTGCCGAGCGCGGCCAGCCGCGTCATCTCGCGGGTGACCACGATCCGCTGGCGCGGGCTCAGCGTCAGCATGCGCGACGGGCAGCGCGGCTCGCAGAAGCCGCACTCCATGCAGCGGTCGGCGGTGGGCGAGATCGACGGCAGCGGCTTGAGCGCCTTCAAGTGGACCTCGGGATCGTCGTTGAGCTTGACGCCGGGGTTCAGGATCCCCGCCGGGTCGAGAAGCTTCTTGATCCGCTTCATCAGCGCGTAGGCGGCCTCGCCCCACTCGTCGCGGACGAAGGGGGCCACGTTGCGCCCGGTGCCGTGCTCCGCCTTCAAGGCCCCGTCGTACTTGCCCACGATGAGGTCGGCCAGCTCGCGCATGAACGCGCCGTACCGCCTCACCGTCTCCGAGCTCGAGAAGTCCTGGCAGAAGACGAAGTGCAGGTTGCCGTCGCGCGCGTGGCCGAAGATCACCGCCTCGGGGAAGCCGTGGCGCTGGAAGAGCGTCTGCAGGTCCGCGATCGCCTCGGGCAGGCGCTCCACCGGCACCACGACGTCCTCCATCAGCACCGCGGTGCCGGAGGCGCGCATCCCTCCCACCGCCGGGAAGAGGCCCTTGCGCAGATGCCAGTAGGCGTCGCGCGCCGCCGGGTCCGTGGTGAAGCCCGCGGGCGCGAGCAGGCGGAAGCCGGCGAGCGCCTCTTCCCCGTGCTTCACCGCGGCGGCGAGCGAGGCCGCATCGGCGCCGCGGAACTCGACGAGGAGGGCGGCGGCGCGGTCTCCGATGGCGAACGTGCGCCGCTCGTCGGCCTGCGACCGCAGCGAGGCGGCGTCCATGATCTCGAGGGCGGCCGCGCCGGCGGCCACCAGAGGAGCCACGGCCGCGCCCGCGTCGGTCAGCTCGGCGAAGTACACCAGCGCGGTCGCCCGCTCGGACAGCTCGGGCACGGTGCGCAGCGTCGCCTCCGCCCAGAAGCCGAGCGTGCCCTCCGAGCCCACCATGAGGTGAGCCAGGATCTGCACGGGCGCGTCGTGGTCGAGCAGTGCGTTCAGGCTGTAGGCGGTCGTCTGCTTGCGCGCGAACTTCGCGCGGATGCGCTCGGCGAGGGTGGCGTCGCCGCGCGTCTCGTCGCGCAGGCGGAGAAGGCCGGCGTGCACGTCGGGCCGGTCGCGGCGCAGCCGGTCGTCGGCGTCGGGGCGCGCGGTGTCCACGAGCGTTCCGTCCGCGAGCAGGAACACGAGCGACTCGAGCGTGTGATAGGCGTTGTGGACGACACCGCAGCACATGCCCGAGGAGTTGTTGGCGATGATCCCCCCCATCATCGCCGCGTCGATCGACGCGGGGTCGGGCCCGAGGCGGTAGCCGAGCGGCGCCAGGATGCGGTTGAGGTACCCGCCGACGACACCCGGCTGCGTCCACACCCGGCTCCCCTCGTCGAGCACGCGGCTCGCTCGCCAGTGGGGCGCCAGCTCCACGAGCAGGTCGTCGGTAACGGCCTGCCCCGACAGCGACGTTCCCGCGGTGCGGAAGGTGAGCCACCGCCCGTGATCGTGCGCATATCGGAGCAGCGCGCGCACCTCGTCGAGGTCCTTCGGCCGGACCACCGCCTGGGGAATCAGCCGGTAGATCGACGCGTCCACCGAGCGGCCCAGGCGGTCGAGCGGGCGGGAGAGCACGCGCTCGGGCGCGAGGAGTCGGCCCAGGTCGCGGACCAGGACGGGATCGGGGGGCGTCAGCGGCGCGTCGAGGCTCAGTGGGAGGGCGCCTCGTCCCCGCCCACCGGCACCTTGAACCTGTAGACCTTCCCCCCGGCGTTGAGGGTGATGAAGGCGGTGTAACGCGCGGTCAGGCGGTCGCGGGTATTGCCGGCGGCGTCGCTCATGAGGACCTTGCCGCCCGAGAAGAGCTGTCCTCCCGCCACGGTCAGCCGTACCTCCACGCCCTCGAACGGCGCGCCGCCGCGCTTCTGCAGACGCACGAGGACCTGGGCCTGGCCCCCTCCCGGCGGCAGACGAGCGGGCTCGGCCCACGCCGCCACCACCACTTCCTCGCTCGCCGTCTTGACCGGCAGCGGGAGCGGCGGCTCGGTGGGGATTGCCGGAGCCTGCTCCTTGTGGCGGAACAGGCCGCAGCCCGCCCCGGCCAGGGCGAGGCCGAGGGCGATGGCGGCGCGAAGCTCCCTCTGCCGGGCGGCCATCAATCGCCGGAGCCGATCCCCATGTCGTTCTTCATCCTAACCTCGAACCAACGCCGTGGCCCTCATCCTACCGGGAATGCGGGCGGTCCCGCACGCGTTGATCCAGCGTGACGGTGGAGTAGGATGGCGACGCTCTCCATCCTCGAGGAGGTTGCATGCGCTCGCCCGCGTTCGTGGAAAGTCCCGCCCGCTTGGGCCTGCGAGCGGCGGCGGCCCTGGCGTTCCTGCCTCCCCTGCTCACGCGCGTCACGCTCGGGCACGCGTTCTTCCTGACCGGGCGCGGCAAGCTGGCGAGCTTCGACACGTTCGTCTCGTTCCTGGCCGACCAGGGCGTGCCCGCGCCCGCCTTGAACGCGCACGTCGTAGCGCGCCTGGAGTTCTACGGCGGGATCCTGCTCATCGTGGGTCTGCTCACGCGGCTGGTGGCCCTCGGGCTGGCGGGCACGATGCTGGTGGCGCTGCTGACCGAGCGCAAGCAGTTCTTCGAGTCATGGCGGGCCACGGGCGACGTCGGGCCGACCGACATCGCATCGTTCGTGTTCCTGCTGCTCCTGGGCTGGCTCGTCGTCTACGGACCGGGCGTCCTCAGTCTCGACGCGCTGCTCGTGAGAGCGCTGGGGCTCGGGTCGAAGCCCGCGGAGGCGCCGGCGAAGCCTGCATGACGATGCGCTCCTCCGCCGCCGCCTCGATCTTCGCGCGCGAGTAGAGCACCGGGAAGTACTCCCCCCGGGCCCAGATCGGGAACAGGTCGCGGTAGTGCGGCCCTTCGGGGTCGCCGCCCTGGCCGGGGTTGTTGAGGCCGAGCGAGGCGTCCCAGTCGCCGGTGTCGGCGACGATCTTGAAGGAGCCGCCGGAGGTCTGGTTGTCGCCGCCGCCGGTGGCACTGGGCGAGAACGCGTCGCCGCCGCGGGGAGCGGGGCCCACGTCGAGCCGCGCGCGCGTCTGCTCGTTCACGACGCCGGCCAGCGCGTGGTGGATGAGCGCGTGATGGTAACGTTCCTGGCCCCAGCGCCAGCCCGCCACGTCGGGCCCGAACTTGACGGCCAGCTCGCCGACCGCCTCCGTGAAGCTGCGAGCGACCAGCGCGTCGCGGCCGGCGGCGGGATCGGGGCCGAACGCCCCGTCGGGCGATTCGAGCCAGCCGACGATCCGCCTCATGCTCAGCTCGCCCCCGGCGCGTCCGACGAGGACCTGCTCCAGCAGCGGGCGCGCGCGTTCCGGCACCCGCAGCTCCACGAGGTCCGCGCGCAGCCGCCGCAGCCAAATCTCGAAGATGCCCGCGGGCACGGAGTCCTTGCCGGCGACTCCGTCCCACGCAAGCAGGAGATCGCGCGCCTGGCGTGCGCGGGCCTCCGTCAGCTCGACGGGCTTCAGCAGCGGCACCAGCGCCCGCGCCGGGATCGTGAGGTCGTCGTTCTGCAGCCGGACCATGTCGTCGACGCCGTAGCTCCGGCCGGAGGCGAGCACCTCGCCGATCCGCTGCGCCCGATACGGATCGGCCCACGTGTAGTGCATCGCGTCCCGGTGGGGATAGCCCTCGGGGTAGAGGTAGTGATTGGCGGTCACGAAGAATCCGGACTCGGGGTTCACCGCGTGCGGGAGGTCCTTGATGGGCAGGTAGCCGTTCCACTCGTATCGTCCGTCGCCGGGGACCGGCACGAGGCCGCTCCAGTTCGGCCGGCGCGGCGCGATGCCGGCCGCCTGATATCCGATCGTCCCGTCGACGCCGGCCCAGACCATGTTCTCGGACGGGATCCGGCTGTAGGTGCAGGCCTCGCGGAACTCGTTCCAGCTCGCGGCCTGGTCCATGCGCAGGCTGGCCAGGTAGGGCGCCGATCCGATCTCCATCCACGCAGCCCGGAGCGCGTAGGCCTTGTGGTGCGCGCGGTCCTCGAAGAGCACGGGCCCGTGGCGGGTGTACTTCAGCGCGACCCGCGCCGGCGCCCGACCCTTGACCGGGATCGCCTCCTCGACGACACGCACGTCCTCCCATGCACCGCGATACCGGTACTGGCTCGGGTTCGCGGAGTTGGTGTCGTAGACGTAGAGGTCCTCGCCGTCGCTGCCGAAGATCGTGAGCCCCCAGGCCCCGTGCTCGTTGTGGCCGATGGAGACGCCGGGCAGCATCGGCTCGCCGGCCCCGATCACGTTCCAGCCCGGCGCGACGAGGTGCACCCAGTAGCGCAGCGACGGCGCGGCCTGCGTCCGGTGCGGGTCGTTCATCATCATCGGCTTGCCGCCGCGGGTCAGGCGCCCGCTCACGATCCAGTTGTTGCTGCCGATGTCGCGCGCCGGCGTGGTGTCGCCTGGCGGCACCGCCGCCGCACGGGCCCCCGCCCGGAAGGCGGGCGCGATCTCCAGCGGCGTGAACTTCACCGGCTCGCGGAACGCGCGGTAGAGGTCGAGGATCGAGCCGTCGATGAGCGAGAGGTCCACGGCGGCGTCGACCGTGAGGTCCGGGTCCGCGGGCTCGAAGTACGCCAGTCTCTTCACGCCCTCCGCGCCCAGCGCGCGCACCGCCTGCGCGAGGCCGACCTCCTGCTGGACGTTGGCCAGGAGCCCGTTGTGGCGCGAGACCACCACCGTGCTCGTCCAGCGGCCGGGCCTGATGCCCAGCATCCGGAACTCGAGCGGGAGCTTCGCGGGATCGCGCTCGGTCTCGGCCACCCAGGCGTTGATGCCCTCGACGAATGCGCCCACGATCGCCTCGCCGCGCGGGTGGTACCAGCGCAGCTCCGCGCCCAGGTCGCCGCGGAACATGTGAAGGCGGGCGCCGATGTCGCGCTTCAGCTCCGAAGGCCCCCGCGCTTCGGCCATCGTTCCCGTCGCGCTGCGCCGCCACATCTCGAGCTGGAACAGCCGGTCGCGCGCCGCGTTGTAGCCCTGGGCGAAGAAGATGTCGTGCTCGTTCCGGGCGTAGATGTGCGCGATGCCCCAGCGGTCGCGCAGGATCTCCACCGGCTCGCCGAGCCCCGGGACGGCCACGGTCGTGGTCGATGCGAAGAGGAGCAGCCAGCAGGAGAGCGCGGTCATGGCCGGGCGAGGCCGATGCTACCGCACTTCACCCGCACTTCACCCGCGACTAATCCAGCTCGCCTTCGATGAACCACGCGTCGCGCAGCCGGTCACGGAAGATACGATAGACGCCGGCGGGGAGGGCGACGTCCCACTCCTCGCGGCTCCAGGCCACGTCCCACCAGTCCCCCGACGCGCGCCACGGGCCGGAGAGGTCCAGCACCGCGCCGCGCACGCTGCCCGCGGACACGAACGCCGGCCGGCCGTCGCGCAGCGACACTTCCGCCCGGCGCGGAGGGCGGAAGACGCGCAGGCCGATGCGCGGAGGGCCCGAAGGCGCGCGGCTGCCCGCGAAAGGACTCGGAGCGAAGCTGCCCATCACGAAGGCCCCCGGGCGGTGCGTGTCGAGCAGCACCGGCGCGCCGCCGCGGCCGTCGGAGGTCCACTCGTGCAGGCGGGCCATCGTCTCCGCCAGCCGCTCGGGTGAAGGCTGCGCGGGATCGAGCAGCGAGAACTGGACGGTGCGGGCGGGGGTGGGCTCCGCCCGCAGCGTGACGGCCTGGATCGCGTCCCGCGGCGGGTGGGTCTCGAGGTCGAGCAGCAGCAGCGTGCGCCAGGTGCGGGGATCGGCCGACGGCGCGGCGGGGTGAAGCGCGCGGCGGTGGCGGGAGCCGTCCACGAGCCCCAACTCGAGCGCGAGCGAGGCGGCGCGGCGGTGGCGGCGCGCCAGGCCGGAGCAGAGCGGCTCCAGCACCCGGGCCAGGATGAACGAGAGCGGCTCCAGCCCGTCGACCGGCCATTCCAGCTCCAGCGTGCAGGAGAACGACTCCGCCCGCGGCGTCGCCACGAGCGGCGCGTCGTCTTCGCCGCGGGCGAGGCGGCGCAGGCGCGGCGCGTCCGGACCCAGGCGCTCGGCCAGGCCGGCGGCGGGCAGCGCCGCCAGGTCCCCCAGCGTGCGCAGGCCCCAGCCGCGCAGCGTCTCCTCGCGCTCGGGCTCCAGCTCGAGCAGCGACAGCGGCAGCGGGGCGAGCGCGGCGGCCTCGTCGCCGGGAGCCAGGACGGTGAGTCCTTCCCGCCCCTGCGAGACGAGCAGCGCCGCTACGCGGCTGCCGGCCAGCGCGATGCGGGCCTCGAGGCGGCGGGCGCGGGCCGCCTCGAGCAGGGCCTCACCGAGCGCCCGCGGGGACGGCCACGCGCGGCCCAGGCCCTGCAGGTCGAGCAGCACCGGCGTGGGCCCGAACGCCTCGACCCGCGGCGTGAACTCCCGGGCCAGGTCGACGAGCGCGCCCGGTGTCGGAAGCGGCGCCGGCGAATGCAGTCCTCCGTACATGGCGCAATCTCAAACACCCGTCACGCATTCGAACGCGACCCCGCGAAGCTGGCGCCCGGCACGCAGTTCCGAGGAAAGGCCGCGGAGCAGTCGGCCCGGTCCCGGCGGGCCGGTCCATCGCGCGGGGCCGGCGCTCATCGCCAGGCACGCGCCCCCCGGCCCGTGGGCCACGTGAGCGTCGCCGACGAGCACGAGCGCCGTCGGCGTGGACTCGATCATGCGCTGGAGCCGGATCCAGGTCGCGCCCGGCAGACGCTGGATCTCCATCGCGGGGATGCCGGCCAGGCCGAGGACGACCAGGTCGAACAGACCCGAGCCGCAGAGCGTGCCCGTCGTCGCCACCGCCTCCGGCAGCGCCCGCGGCTGGCCGGCTCTTCCTCTCAGCCACAGCAGCCGCGCGAGGTCCACCCCGGCGCCGGCGGCGGTGCCGGGATCGAAGCGGTCGCGGGGATCCACCCATCCCGCCAGCGCGCCCGCGCGCGTGATGCGGGCGCCGAGCGCGAGCACGAGGCCGGTGCGGCCGGCCGACGGCGGCCCGTGCACCTCGGAGATCTGGCCGCGCGGGAGTCCCCCGCCCAGCAGGTCGTCCACGACGGCCACACCCGTGGGCAGCGGCGAGAGCCTCCGGTCCTGCCCGCGCAGAGGCGGCGCCTCGGCCTGCAGCCGCCGGACCCGCAACATCTCTTCCAGGGTGTGCTTGAGGGCGGAGTCCATGCTTTCGCCTTTTCTTCGCCATACTGTTCCGGGATGCCCGCGGCTGTCAAGGGCCGGCTTTTCAGCCGGAGCGGCGCGCCACCTTCTCCGCCATGTCGGGGTACAGGCGGTTGATGCAGTCCGGGCAGATGCCGTGGCTGAAGGCCGCCTGCGAGTGCTCGCCGATGTACTGCTCGAGCTGGTTCCAGTAACCCCGGTCGTCGCGGATCTTCTTGCAGCTCGCGCAGATCGGTATCAGGCCGCTCAGCACCTTCACGTCGGCCAGCGCCGCCTGGACCCGGCGGTCCAGCTCGCGCTCGCGGGCGAGCAGGCCCTGCACGCTCAGGCGGTAGGCGCCGGCGAAGGCCAGGACCAGGAAGCTCCCCGCGATCACGAAGAAGGCCGGCATGCGGTACCAGTGGGCGCGCACGCGCAGCGGCATCGCCGTCCCCGCCTCGTTCCAGGGCCCGTCCTCGTCCCGCACGCGGACGTGAAAGCGGTAGCGGCCGGCCGGCACGTTGGTGTAGCTCGTCTGCCGCTGCGTCCCCGCGTCGATCCAGCCGAGGTCGAACCCCTCGAGCGCATGGGAGAACCGAAGGTGGTGGGGAGCGAGGAGGCTGAGCGCGGTGTAGGCGAACTGCAGGCGGTGGTTCCCCGGCGCCAGGTCGAGGCCGCGCGACGGGTCCTGGCGCTCGCCATCCACCCAGACCTCCTCGACGATGGCCGGAGGCGCCTCGCGGGTGCGCGCGACCGCGGTGGGATCGAGCGCCACCAGCCCGGCGGCGGTCGCGAACCACAGCCGGCCGTCGCCGGTGCGCCAGCCGGCGGGGCTCCCGCCGTTGGCCTCCGGGCTGCGCATCCCGTCGCTGCGGCCGTGCGACGCTGCGGACGGAATCGCGCCGGCCGGCCGCCATGTCGTCGAACTCGGCGATACTCACCGAGAAGATCCCCCGGTTGCAGCTCATCCAGAGCCGACCCCGCCCGTCCTCGAGGATCTCGAAGATCACGTCGTCGAACAGACCCTGGCGCGTCGTGTAGGCGGTGACGCGGTCCGACTCGACGCGCCTCAGGCCGCCGCCGTAGGTCCCCACCCAGAGCACCCCGCGGCCGTCCACATGAAGCGAGCGGACGAGGTCGTGGGCGAGGCCGTCGTGGGCGGGATGAGAGACGAGGTGGCCGTCGCGCAGCGCCGCCAGCCCTCCATAGGTGGCGATCCAGAGCGTGCCGTCGCGGTCCTCGAGCAGGGCGCGAAGGTGATCGCTCGGCAGCCCGTCCGCCGCGGTGAGCGATACGAAGCGGCCGCCGTCGAGGCGGGCGAGGCCTCCCCCATCGGTGCCGACCCATAGCCGGCCCTCGCGGTCCTCCAGGATGGAGCGCACGTCGTGGGGGGGCAGTCCCTCGCGCGAACCGTACGTCGTCCAGCGGCCGCGAGAGAAAACGTAGAGCCCGTGGTCCGTCCCCACCCACAACCGGCCGTCGCGACCCTCGCGCAGGGCCAGCACCGTCGAGCCGAGCAGGACCGCGCGCCCCGCCAGCGGCGTGAAGCGGCCCCGCGCGAAGAGGGCAACCTCTCCCCCGCTGGTCCCGACCCACAGGCCACGGCCCGGCGCGGGCGCGACCGCATAGACGTCCTCGTCGGCCAGCCCTTGCGCTCGCCCATAGGTGAGCACGGTGCCGTCCTTGATCTGCACGAGCCCGACACCCCCGACCCACAGGCTTCCCTCGCGGTCTTCGAAGACGGCGCGGATCGTGTCGGAGCCGAGGCCGTCCTCCCGGGTCAGGAACTCCACCGCCCCGTTCCGCACGCGATGAAGGGCGCGGTCGGTGCCGACCCAGACACTTCCCTGACGGTCGGTGAAGAGGCTCCGGACGTGGGTGTCGCGCAGCGCGATGCGGTCCGGCACGAGGCGGCCGCCGGCGAGGCGGTAGAGCCCGTCGCCGTCGGTGCCGATCCAGAGGCGGCCGGTGGCGTCGATGGTCAGGGCGCTCACCGCCGTCGGGCGCTCCCTCGGCGGCAGGGCGAAGCTCTCGAACACCGAGGTCCGCCGCCCGAGGCCGGTCGCGGTCCCGATCCAGACGCCGCCGTCGCGATCAGCGAGAAGGCACCGGATGGAATCGTCGATGAGACCGTCCTTCTCCGTAAAGCGCGTGAAGGCCCCGTCGTGGAGCCGGTAGAGCCCGTCGCCGTCGGTGCCGATCCAGAGGTCGCCCCGCGCGTCCTCGGTGAGGGCGCTGATCGTCGCCGAGGCGAGCCCCTCGCGGCTCGAGTAGGAGCGGAACGCACCGTCCCGATAGCGGAGCAGCCGGCCGCCGTAGACGCCGACCCACAGCGACCCGTCGCGCGACACGTAGATCGTCTCCACGTCGTTGGCGCTCATGGCCGCCGTCGTCCGGCGGTCGAAGATCGAGAAGCGCACGCCGTCGAACCGCGCCAGGCCTTCCTGCGTGGCCAGCCACAGGTAGCCGTCGGGCGTCTGGGCGATCGCCTGCACCAGGTTGTGGGGGAGCGCGGCGTCGATCTGCCATGCGGCCAGGCTGAACTGGCTCACGGGCTTGCCCGCCTCGAGCGCCACCGCCGAGGGAGCGCGCAGCAGGAGCAGTCCTCCCAGCATGGGAACCAGGCGCGGGACACGGCGCGCGTTCATGTGGGGCATCGGATGCTTCCGGCGGCCTGGAGGGTGGCACACCGCGGGGCCGGCTTCAAACGCGGGCGCGCATGCGGCCGAAGTGTTCTTGTTTTCGGGAATTGAGTGCTAAACTGATCGTCCCCGCGGCCCCCGGGTTTCCCCGGGCGCCCCCGCCCGGGACCCTTCGAGGGTTCGGGCATGGGGGTGTCGATCCCAAGACCGACTTCCCCCGAGGAGGAAAACTTTTGGGCAGCAATTCCCAGGACGAGCACGAACAAAGGCTCGCCCTGTTCATCGACTTCGAGAACATCGCCATCGGCGTCCGCGACGCCCACTACCGGAAGTTCGACGTCAACCTCGTGCTGGAGCGCCTGCTCGACAAGGGCAAGCTGCTCGTCAAGAAGGCCTACGCCGACTGGAGCCGCTACGCCGACTACAAGCGCAGCTTCCACGAGGCGGCCATCGAGCTGATCGAGGTGCCGCAGAAGTCCGTGGGCGGCAAGAACTCGGCGGACATCCGGCTGGTCGTCGACGCGATGGACATGTCGTTCCAGAAAGAGCACATCAACTGCTTCGTGGTCGCCTCGGGCGACTCCGACTTCTCGCCGCTCGTCTCCAAGCTGAAGGAGAACAACAAGTACGTCATCGGCCTCGGCGTGAAGAACTCCACCTCCGACCTGCTCATCGAGAACTGCGATGAGTTCATCTTCTACGAGGACCTCGTCCGCGGCCAGCAGCGGCCGGTGCCGGTGATCGCCAACGCCAACGAGAAGCAGCAGGAGGTCTTCGCGCTGCTCGTGGACTCGGTGCTCGCCCTGCAGCGCGAGAACAAGGAAGTGCTCTGGGGCTCCATGGTCAAGGAAACCATGAAGCGCAAGAAGCCGTCCTTCAACGAGACCTACTACGGCTTCCGGACCTTCTCGCACCTGCTGGAGGACGCTCAGCGGCGCGGGATCGTGGTCCTGCGGCGCGACCAGAAGTCGGGCAGCTACATCGTGGAGGACCTCGGCCCGGGTGCGGTGTCGAGCGGCGCGGCGGCTTCTCCCGCGGCCGGCGCGCCCGCCCCGGCCGCGGCTCCGTCTCTCGCGCCCGCCGCCCTGTCCGCGACGGCGCCAGCCACCGTCCGGCCGCCCGAGACGGCTCCGGCTGCTCCCAACGTCTCGACCGCATCGATCGAGACCGCGGCGAGTGCGGAGCCGGCCAGCGCCGCCAACGGATCGCGAAACCCCCGCCGGCGCCGGAGCCGCGGACGCGGTCGCGGGCGCAGCAGCTCCGTTCTCGCCGCCGGCGCGTTCATGGAGCCGGGCCCGCACCCCGTGGACGAGCACGCGGAGGGCTACGAGCACGACGACGGCGACACGGAGGAGAGCGATCTCCCGGCTGCCGATTCGGCCGAAGAGGGCGCGGAGGGCGCGCACGCCGCCCCGTCCGAGCCGCGAGCGGCGGAGCCGAAGGACTCCGAGGCACGGGGCGCGGGCGCCGGCGGGCCGACGGACGATGCCCAGCGCGCGCCCGAGCGCAGCCCGCTCTCGTTCTTCTCCTCGTGGCTCCGCCGGGAGCCGGATCCGACGCCGCCCAGCGGCGGCAGCGGCGGGTCCTCAGACGTGGATCGCTGAGGACGACGTCCTAGCCGCGCTTCGCCTTTCGCCGCCCCGCGCGCCGGCGGCGGCGACCGTTGCCCTTGACGCCGCGGGCGGCGCGCACACCCATCTTGCGCACCTCGCGCAGCCGGGCCACGCTGCGTCCGCGCGGCAGCGTGCGGCCGGTCTCCCATCCGAAGATCGAACCGGGGCTGACGCCCACCACCTTGGCGAACTCGATCCGGGGCATGCCGAGACGCTCGCGCAGCGAGCGGATCGACTGGGGCGTGAGCGGGCGGCCGGGGCCGGCGGACACGCCGGTGCGCAGCACGCGCGTCTTCAAGCGCGCGAAGCGGCGCTCCATCCCGGCGACGATCCGGCGCGACGCGCGCGCCTCCAGCCGCAGCGCCTTCAACTGGCGCTGCAGGCGGCGCACCCGCCGCATCGTCTTCTGGGTTTCCCGGGCGGAGGCGCGGCGAATGACGTCTTTCAACGCGGAAGCGAGAGTCATCTCGATCGGGCTCCAGCAAGTTGGCGGCGGCGCCAAAGCGGCGTCGCGCGACGAGGCGCTAGGCTACTCCAAGCAGCCGCCATCGTTCAATCCAGGATTGTCAAAAATATGAAGCACGGCCAAGCGTGCCGAACGCGCACGCTTTGTGTTCACTGCTCTAAGCGGCTGCACCACCGCGCGTAATCGCGAGGTCGGGGGGATTCGAGCACGGCTCGAAGGCGGAGCCGCCGCTCCGGCGGCTTCGCGACATGTCACCGCGTTCCAACCCTTCCCGGCCTCGATTCGGCGCGTTCCCACCGCCGGCGATCATATCACCAGCGGCGCGCATGATGCGGGTCGCCGAATATCCGGTCGGGCCGGCCGGCGACGGAAGTGTCCCCGTGTGGAATTCGATTGACGGGCCCGCGATTCGAAGCCGCGCCGGGTTATTCTATGAAGTTACGCTCGGTTGGTAGCGCTACGGGGATTCGAACCCCGGTCTGATGGCTGAGAACCATCCGTCCTAACCCCTAGACGATAGCGCCGCTTGGCAGTATATCACCTCTTCACTTCGTGGGTTCCGAGCGACTCCATCGTCGTCTTCATCGTCCCGTCCGCTCCCGCGACCTGCGAGGTGAAGAGGACGGACCTTTTCTTGGGAATCGACCGCGGACCTACCCGCGATCAGGCGTAGGGTTTCAGGGAGCGAGCCACCAGGCCGAGACCGCCGGCCAGCAGGACGAGCATCATGAGCGTGTTGAAGAGGCTGGTGGGCTCGAAGTAGATCCTCAGGTTCATCAAGATGCCGAAGAGGATGAGGACCGCCCCGGCCGCAGTAAGGAGCCAGCCGGCGCGGCTGCCCCCGTCGAAGAACAGCAGCCCGATGCCGAAGAGCAGCGGGAGCAGCGTGAGGCCGAACGTGTGCGGCCCGAACCAGCCCCAGAAGCCGGTGCTGACCGAGACCTGGCTGGTCAGCAGGTAGGCTCCGCCGACGGCCATCAGCAGACCGAGCAGGAACTGTCCGACGCCGCCCTGCGTGCCACCGGCGCCCTTCATCGCTTGTCCTTGTCTCAGATTCTCAGCGGCTGATTATAGCAACCGTCCGCCGCCCGCGCCGGCGCGCCGCTTGTGTCCTGCGTCACGGCCGGTGGCGGGTGAGGAACCTCATATCTCGACGGAGGGAGCTGACGCTACGCTTCCTGAATGCTCGCAGGAGGTTTCTAATGCGCCAAGCGCGCCTCATCTTCGCTGCGGTCCTGATCGCCGCCGCTTCCGTGTTCGCGGCGTGCGGCGGCAACCCCGCCGGTCCCTCCGGGGACGGCATCGTCCTCAGGGGCACGGTCGTCGGCACGTCGGCAGTCGGCGTTTCTGCCCTCTCCGTGGGCGCCGCGAGATCGACGCCGATCACGGTCACGGTCCAGGAGAACCCGGCGATCACCACCACCGTCGGCGCCGACGGCAGCTTCACCCTGCGCGGTCTGCCTGAGGGCGGGTTCACGCTCGTGTTCACGAGCGGGGGCGTGACGCTCGGCACCCTGACCTTCACCGAGGTCAAGCCCAACCAGGAGATCACCGTCACCGTCCAGGTGACCGGCTCCACCGTGACGCTGCTGGAGGACCGCCGCAACGGCATCGGCCATGGCGACATCGAGATCGAGGGCCAGGTGACGGCGGTGCTCGTCCTCGATCCCGCGGCCGACAGCCGCTTCACGATCGCCGGCAAGACGGTAGTGGCGCGCCCCGGCCAGACCGCGATCCGCGAGGGCAACACGGCCCGTACCGTCACCGACGTCACGGTCGGCCATCAGGTCCACGTCA
>WNGG01005730.1_pt1 | contig 13828 bp, 14 predicted proteins | sample 5400661 | NCBI WGS metagenome assembly WNGG01 (sample SAMN13153372, study PRJNA577476) | soil metagenome | isolation source: 100 cm soil or saprolite under Garry oak tree replicate 1 | place: USA:California | collected 2016-06-15
CCCGCCGCACGCGGGGCCCCGGCCCCGCCTGCGCCGGCGGGCCCGCGTATCCGAAGATCTTGGAGACTTCGCGGTGCTCTGGCCCCCGGAACTCTCCAAGATCTTATGGAATGGCTATCGTGAGCCGCGGTCCGCGGCGCGAGGAAGGATTACTGGATGAGGGCAGTGGTGGTGACCGAGTTCGGCGGCCCGGATCAGCTTCGCCTCGCCGAGGTCGCCGATCCGGTGCCCGGCCATGGCCAGGTCCGGGTCGCGGTGCACGCGGCGGGGACCAACCCGGTGGATGCGGGCAACCGGGCCGACGGCGGCTGGGCAGGGCTCAAGGTGCCGTGCGTGCTGGGCTACGACATCGCCGGAGTGGTGGAGAGCCTCGGCCCGGGAGTTACCGGCCTGGCCGCCGGGGACCGGGTGATGGCGATGACGCACTTCCCGGACGGCGCCGGCGGGTACGCGGAGCTGGCCGTCGTGGACGCCGGCCAGGTCGCCAGGATCGACGCGGCCACCTCCTTCGCCGATGCCGCGGCCACGCCGCTTGCCGCCGGGACGGCCCACGTGGTCCTTGACCGGCTGGCGCTACGTCCCGGCAGCCGGCTGCTGGTACTGGCCGCGAGCGGCGGCGTCGGGCTGTTCCTGCTGCAGCTGGCCTCCGCCCGGGGGATCCAGGTTGCCGCCGTGGGCCGCCGCGTGATGCATGACCGGATGCTCGGCCTCGGCGCCTCCTGGTGCATCGACTACACCACCGAGGATGTAGCCCGGCGGGCGGCAGCGCTGGCCGGGGGTCCGGTGGACGCGATCGCGGACCTGGCCGGCGGCCAGTCCGCGCAGGGCGCGCTGGCCGCGTTGCGGCCGGCCGGCCAGATCGCGTCCATCGCTACTCCCGAGCTCGACCTCGACATGCTGCTGGACGCCAACATCACCTTCCACGGCGTGCTCGTCCAGGACGACGGCCACCGGACCAGAGTGCTGGCCTCGCTGCTTGCCGAGCGCGCCCTCCGGCCGGTGGTCAGCCACCTGCTGCCGCTGTCCGAGGCCGCGCAGGCTCATCGCATACTCGAAAGCATGCATGCGGGCGGGAAGGTCGTGCTGCAGGTGCACGGCTAGCCCGGCCGCAAGACGGCCCGGGCCGGTTCCGGGGCCGGTTCGCCTTGCCTCGCCGTGCCAGCATGGCCGATGATCCCGGCATGAACACTGCAGACAGCCACGAGACGTTCAGCGCGACGCCGGCTGACCGGGCAATCGGCTAGGCGCTGGTCATGTCCGTGGAGGTGGCCGAGCGCATCACGGTCGGCGCTGAGCCCGCCGAGGTCTATGCCGCGGTATCGGATGTCCGCCGGATGGCGCGCTGGAGCCCGGAGTGCTTCGCGGTGTGGGTACGGTCAGGCCGGGCGGGCGTGCCCGCGCGCTTTGTCGGATTCAACCGGCGGGGCCCGTTCCTCTGGTTCACCACCTGCACGGTGGTGACCGCCGACCCCGGGGTGGAGTTCGCCTTCGACGTGACGACATTCGGCATGCCCGTGTCGCGGTGGGGTTACCGGCTCGCCTCGGTGCCGGGCGGCACCGAGGTAACGGAAAGCTGGCAGGACCAGCGCAGCCGCGGCGCGCACGTCCTGGGCCGGGTGTTTACCGGCCGGGTCGCGAACGACCGCCCGGCAGCCAACCGTGACGGCATGCGCACGACGCTGGCACGGCTCAAGCGCGAGCTGGAGAGAGCCTGACGGCCGTCGGGCTATCGCTGGCGCGCTATTGCCGGCGTGCCCGATCGCCCGGCCATTTACGATCACGGCATGACCGCGCTGGGAGGACTGGACCGCGCCAGAATCGGTGAGCTGCACGGCCGCGAGCTTGCCCGGTTCCGGGCCGGGCGGCCCCGGTCGCTGGACATGATCGGCCGTGCCCGCGCGCACATGCCTAACGGCGTGCCAATGGCGTGGATGGCCTCCGACAACGATCAGCCGGTCTATGTCGACCATGGTCATGGCCCGGGGTTCACCGATGTCGACGGGTTCACCTACATCGACTTCAACGCCTCGGACATGGCGATGTTCTGCGGCCACGCCAACCCGGCGATCGTCGCCGCGGTGCAGGCCCAGGCGGCGCGCTCCACGCAGTTCCTGCTGCCGACCGAGGCCTCGATCGAGGTGGCGGAGGAGCTAGCCCGCCGCTACCCGGTCCCGCAGTGGCAGTTCACGCTGTCGGCGACGCAGGCCAACACGGAGATCATCCGGCTTGCCCGGGCCGTCACCGGGCGTGACGTGATCGTCTTGTTCCAGGGGCATTACCACGGCCATTTCGAGGAAGGGCTGGTCGACCTGGAGGACGGGCAGGTCAGCGCGGTGCAGCGGGGCCTGTCCAAGGGCGTCACCGGCCGGGTGCGGATCGCCCAGTTCAACGACGCCGCCACGCTGCGCAAGGCGCTGGAGCCCGGCGACGTCGCCTTGGTGCTGACCGAGCCCGCGATGACCAACACCATTCACCTGCTGCTGCCCGAACCCGGCTGGCATGCGGCGCTGCGCGGGCTGACGAGCCAGTACGGCACGCTGCTTGGCCTGGATGAAACCCACACCCACGTGGTCGGGCCCGGGGGCGCGACCGCGATGTGGGACCTGCGGCCCGATGTGGTCACCATCGGCAAGGCGGTGGCCGGCGGCGTGCCGATGGGCGCCTACGGCGTCAGCGCCGGGCTGGGCGAGCAGCTGGACGCGGCGCGGAACATCGCGACCGGCGGCACGCTGTTCGGCAACCCGCTGTCGGCGGCGGCGGCGAAAGCGGCGCTGACCGAGGTACTCGTTCCCGATGCCTACGACCATGCCACCCGGCTGGGGAACGAGCTCGCGGACGGCATACAGGCGGCGATCGGCTCGGCCGGCCTGCCCTGGACGGTGATCCGCTTCGGGCCCCGCTCGGGCCAGTGGTACGGGCCGATGCCGGTCATCGGAGCCGAGGCAGACGCCCTCAGGGACGACGGGCTGACCCGTCTCATCCGGATCTGGCTGGCCAACCGCGGCGTGTGGGAAGCGCTGCCGGGTGCCGGGCCCACCGTCCCGGTTCCGGCGACGCGCGCCGACGTGACGCGCTACCTCCAGGCCTACGGCGAGCTGCTTGCCGAGCTGCGCTGATCCTGCACGCCGGGGACGTGTGCACGGCGGGCCTGCTGGATGAGCTATCCGGCTACGCGCCCGTGCGGGTGGTTCGCGGCAACAACGACGGCCCGGACGTTGCCGCGTGGGGCGCGCCGGACGTTCTCGAGCTCGACCTGGCCGGGCGGTGGATGGCTGACAAGAACCTTCCTTGGCCGCGGCGGCGCAGCCCCGGGTCCAGATGGCACAGCCCTTAGCCCGGATGGCACGGATGGCACAGCCGGCCGCGCGCCCGGCCCTGGTGTCTGCGGCAGCCGGGCAGCATGACCGCGCGGACCGGGCGCGGGCGCGATGACCAGCCGTCAGGCCGCGTGCCTGCGTTCCCCGGCCCGGGGGGGTGCCAGCCGCGCGGGCGCGCCGGCCTGGGCGCGTGCGCGCGGATCGCCCCGCTGCGACCTGCGGCGCCAGGCGACGGCCAGCGCGATGACGGCGGGGATACAGATCGCCCAGCCGCAGTAGGCCAGCATGACGATGACCGCCAGCGCGGCCGGGACGGCTGCCATGCGGACCGGGCCGTGCAGCAGCCGGCCGGCGGCGATCATGCAGCCGAGGTAGACAGCGAGGAACAGGGCGGTCGGCACCGCAACCAGCGAGGCGGTGTCGGCCAGCCGCAGCCCGTAGAGGGTGATCAGGAGCAGGCCGGCCGCGGCGATCGCGGCGAGGAACGTCAGCGCCGGGCCGCGACCACGGCGCGCGGCGGCCGCCGGGCTGGCCAGCTGCCGGGCCATGGTGGCGGCGCTGGTGATGTAGGCGTTGGTGGTACCCAGCGTCAGCACGACCGCGGCCGCCGCCGCGGCGGCCGGGCCGGCCGTGCCGATGGCGTGCCGGAGCAGGCCGGCCAGCGGGATGCTGGTAGCGGCTCCCGGTCCGAGCACGCTGGTGGTGGCGACGGCCAGGCTCAGGTAGAACACGGTGGTGGCTGCGAGCGCGATGGCGATCACCCGCGGCAGCTGCCGGGACGGGTTCGCGAAGCGCGTCGTCAGCGGCGCGACGGCCTCCCAGCCCACGAACGACAGCATCAGCGTCGCGGCGGCATGCCCGACGGACAGCCAGCCGTGCGGTGCGAACGGGGACCAGTTAGCGGCGCTCGCCGACCTGGCTGACCCGGCGACGGCCAGCGTGACCACGCCGATCAGCAGGCCGACCAGCACGAGCTGGGCGCTCGTGCTGGCCCGGAGCCCGCCGGCCGCCAGCGCGAGCACGATCAGCAGCAGCGCCGCGGCGGCAGCCGCGCGGGTCAGCTGGCCGCCGCCGATAAGCCCGGTGACATAGCTGGCCCCGATGAGGCAGACGATGGGGGCGCCGGTTATCACCGCGGCCAGGAACGACCAGCCGGCTGCCAGCCCGGCTCGCTGCCCGAGTCCGGCGGTCACGTATTCCATCACCCCGCCAGCCGAGGGGTAGCGCTTGCCGAGCGCCGAGAACACGCCGGCGAACACGCCGGACAGGACGAGCAGGGCAAGCCAGGCCAGGATGGCTGCCGGGCCGGCCTCGGCCGCGGCGAGACCGGGCAGCAGCAGCAGGCCCGGGCCGAGGAGGGCGCCGATATACAAGGCGGCACCCCGCGCGGTCGTCAGGTTCGCGGAACTGCGCAGTGCGTGCTTCGGTGACCTAGACATGCTCCCATGCTCGCCGAAATGGCCTCGCACGCGATGGCAAATGTAGCGCGAGCAGCACCCGAGACAGCACATTATTGCGCGCTCTTGGCCGTAGGCTTACGAACATGCCGGATCACATTCCAGACAGAGTCGATCGTGCCATCGTCGCCAGGCTCCAGCGCGACGGCCGGATCGCGAACGTGGAACTGGCCGACGCCATCGCGCTGTCACCGTCGGCGTGCCTGCGCCGGGTCAAGGCGCTGGAGGCGAGCGGGATCATCGCCGGGTACCGCGCAGAGGTCGACCGGGCACGCGCCGGGCTCGGCCTCACCGTCTTCATCGGCCTGAAGGTCGAGGGGCATTCCCAGGACACTTCGATGCGGATCGAGCAGGCCCTGCTGGCCATTCCCGCGATCGTCGCCTGCTACCTGGTCTCCGGGACCGAAGACTTCCTGATCGAGGCCGCGGTGCCCGACCTTGCCAGCTACGAGCAGCTGCTGCTTGGCCGCATCCTGACCATCCCGTCGGTCGTCGAGGCACGCAGTACCTTCGCGATCCGCACGATTCTCAGCCGCGGCCCGATACCGCTGGAGCACTGGCGCTAGCGTCAGCCGCCAGCGAGGCGCCAGATCGGCGCGGTCAGGCAGGTGGGGCCTCCGTCGCCCTTGACGGAGATCTCCGAGCCGTCGTACCCGTGCACCTCGCAGCCGGCCGACTCCAGCGCGGCGCGGGTCCGCGGGTTGCCGTTCACCATGACCAGCCGTCGCGGCTCGACCGCCAGGACGTTGCAGCCCATCGTCTCGTACTCATCGGCGTCAACGGCGACCACCCGGATCCCCCGCTCGGCCAGCGTCTGCATCAGCGCGACCGGCGCCAGCGGCGGGTAGACGACGGCAAGGTCGCCGGCGACCGGCGAGATCATCGACATCAGGTGCAGCACGTGCCCGGGCCCCCGGTCGTGCGGCAGGTCGACCGGCTCCAGGCTGGCTCCCTCGGCCGCGAGGATCTGTGCCAGCTGGCGCAGGCCCTCGGCGTTGGTGCGGTAACTGCGGCCGGCCAGCATGGTCTGCTCGTCCAGCCAGATGAAGTCGCCGCCGTCCGCCCGCGCCGCCCCGGCCAGCCGCGCCGTCACCGGGACACCGGCGGCCGCGAGCGCGGCACCCAGGTGCGCAGGTTCCGCCACCCGGGCCGGCTTGGCCATCTGGAACAGCACCGCGCCGGTGCCGGTCACCAGCCCGGGATCCCGGACATAGGTGGCGTCGACCAGGCCGTCCACGGCGGCCGCGACCTCGATCTCGCAGCCGAGGTCGGTGAGCAGCTGGCCGAGCGCCTCGTGCTGGCGGGCCAGCAGGCCCGCGTCCGGCACCCGCCAGTTCGCGGCGGCGAAGTCGCCGGTAACGGACGGGCGGCGGAGCAGCACACGGCGCAGCGGGGCGGCCATGGACCGCACCCCGAAGCGCGACACGGGCGCCGCGCCATTCCGTTCCCCTGCTGTCATCTGAGCCTGCCCGCGGTTCGCGATTTCCTCTACGGAAGCACTCTTTACCCTGGCTGTCATTCCTTCCCGCTAAGCTGTCACGCCCGCATCTGGTGGCGTCTGGCCTGGCCGCGGCCGGGCACGGCAAGGCCGCGGCGCGCCAGCCGGCGGCGGCGCCGCGGGGGCCGGGCCCGGCCGCGACGAGAGCCGACGGAGAGTAGCGTGCGCATCGAGACGGACACCATTGAGCTGCTGAAAGACCTCGTCGCGATCGACTCGCAGAACCCATCCCTGGTCCCCGGCGCGGCCGGCGAGAGCCAGGTCGCCGCCTACGTCGCAGCCTGGGCGGGCTCGGCCGGGCTGGCCAGCGAGACCTTCGAGGCGACCGGCGGCCGTCCCAGCGTGCTCGTCCGCAGCCGCCCCGGCGGAACCGGCCGGTCGCTGATGCTGTGCGGCCACCTGGACACCGTCGGCATCGCCGGGATGACCGACCCGCTGACACCCGTGATCGACGGTGACCGCCTGCACGGCCGCGGTGCCTATGACATGAAGGCCGGCCTTGCCGCCGCCCTGATCGCCTGCCGCGAGGCGTCCCGGCTCGGCCTGCCCGGCGAGGTCAGCGTGGCCTGCGTGGCTGACGAGGAGCACTCAAGCATCGGCGTGCAGGAGATCCTGCGCCAGGCCGGCGCCGACGCCGCGATCGTCACCGAGCCGACCGAGCTCGCCGTGGCAACCGCGCACCGGGGCTTCACCTGGACCGAGATCAACGTCGTCGGCAAGGCCGCGCACGGCTCCAGGCCGCACCTCGGCAAGGACGCGATCCTGCAGGCCGGTCCCATCCTGGTGGCCCTGGCCGACCTCAACGAGCAGCTCCGCGGGCGGCAGCACCCCCGCCTCGGCCCGGGTTTCGTGCACGCCTCGATCATCAGCGGCGGCCGCGAGGAATCAACGATCCCGGACAGCTGCACGCTCACCATCGAGCGCCGCACCCTGCCCGGCGAGACCGTGCAGGACGTGGAGCGCGACATCGCGGAGCTGCTGGCCAGGTGCACCGCCGCCGACCCCGAACTCGAGGCCTCGAGCCGGACCACGCTGGCCCGGCCGCCGTTCGAGACCGCCGATGATGAGCACATCGTCCGGGCGGTCGCCGCGGCGGCGACCAGGACGCTCGGCCGGCCCGCCGACCGGGCCGGGGTCAGCTACTGGGCCGATGCGTCCCTGATCGCCCGCAGCGGCATACCCACGGTCTTGTTCGGGCCGGACGGCGACGGCGCTCATGCCGCCGTCGAATGGGCCAGCCTGTCCGGCACGATAGCCTGCGCGCGGACCCTGATCGCAGTGGCGCAAGACTTCTGCGGGTAACGAGCCGCGCCCCGTACTGAACGGCCCTGCCGCGGCGGGCGCTCTGCTAGCTCGAGGGCGCGACGCTGATCACGACATTGCCGATCTTCTGCCCGGTCTCGACATACCGGTATGCCTCCACGATCTGGTCAAGCTGGTACCGCCTGTCGATGACCGGCCTGAACTCCCCGGACTCGATCAGCTTGCCGAAATACCGTACGGTCGCCTGGTCGATCTGCGGGAAGGCGAACATGACTTTCTTGCCGCCGGACAGCGCGGTGATGAGCGGCAGGACCGCGTTCTGGTAGAACGGGCCGGGACCCGTCGAGAGATAGATCCCGCCCGGCTTCAGCAGCCGCCTGCACCGGCCGAACGAGCTCTTGCCTGCGGCGTCGAGGACCACGTCGTATTCCTGGTCGTCCGTGGTGAAGTCCCGGGCCGTGTAATCGACGACTTTGTCGGCGCCGAGGCCCCTGACCAGCTCCACGCTCGCCGTGGCGCAGACAGCGGTCACGCGGGCGCCGAGGCTCTTCAGGAGCTGGACCGCCGCTGAGCCGATCGCCCCGGTGGCACCGTAGACCAGGACGTCCTGCCCGCTGCGGACCTTTGCCTTCCTGATGTTCGAGAGGGCATAGTGCGAGCCCTCGGTGCTGGGCGCGGCTTCCTCGTAGGTCAGGTTCGCCGGGATAGCCGCGACCGGGCCGTCTTGGGGAATCGTCACGTATTCAGCATGCGCGCCGAACGGGCCGCTGAACCCGATGAACCCGAACACCCGGTCGCCGGCTTGGAAGGACGTGACGCCGCTGCCGACCGCCTCGACTTCTCCGGCGAACTCATTCCCCATGACCGTCCCCTTCGGCCTGGCAAGCCCGGTGAAGAATCTCGAGAAGAAAGGCTTGCCCGACCGGAAGCCGGAATCCGTGCGGTTCACCGTCGTCGCGTGAACCTTGACAAGCAGCTCGTTTTCCTTTGCCGCCGGCTTTTCCACCTCGGCGATATGGACCACTTCCGGCGGGCCGTATCTGGCGTGAACTGCTGCCTTCATGGCTGAACTATAGCAAGGGCACCGAGCGCCGGCCGTAACTCTCATTCCGCCCATGATGACGGCCGCGGCGGCGCGAGCAGTTCAGCGCCGCGCCAGATCGTGACCCCTGGCAGGAGATCACCGTGCAGGCCGGCAGCGGGCCTGGGCAGCGGCCCGCTGAGTAGCCGGCCGGTGCGGAGAATGAATGCGGCGCCGCGCGCGTTGGGACGGTCATGCAGACCTGGGAGGCCATTACCTCACGCCGCAACGTACGGTCCTTCGCCGATCGCCCGATCCCGGCGGCGCAGCTGGACCAGATCCTCGAGGCCGGCCGCCGGTCCCCGTCCTCGCAGAACTGGCAGCCGTGGGACTTCATCCTGGTCACCGACCGCGGGCAGCTCCGCGATCTGGCGAAAGTCTCGCGGGGCGCCGGTCATGTGGCCGGGGCGGCGGCGGCCATCGTCGTTATCGGCCCTGCCGCCGATAACGTGTTCCGCCGGGCTCAGCTCGACCTGGGCCAGGCCACGATGGCCATGCTGCTGGCTGCTGCCGACCTGGGCATCGGCAGCAGCCACGCTGGTGTTTCCGACCTGCAGCTCGCCCGCGAGCTGCTCGGCTCCCCGCCGGACCGCAGCCTGGCCTTGCTCATCTCGCTCGGCTACCCGGCGGACCGGCCGCTGGCGCCGATCAGGAGCCCCCGGCGGCGGCCGCTCGATGAGGTAGTGCACCGCGGCCGCTGGTAAGCCCGGGGACAGGTGCGCGGCCCGGCGGCCCGGGCTCCCCCGCGGCAGGCCCCGCCCTGTCAAATTTGATTAGGCATGCGACTTTCCTGCCCATAACAGCCCAAAGATGGGGTCGGGCTCCTAGAATTGCGACGTCATGACTGCAGTGGGCTCAGGCTGCCTGACATGAACACGCCGTAGCTTCACATTGCTCAGCAGTTAGATAGGGATTGGGGTCACGCATGGAACAATCATCCGCGAGCCAGAATGACCAAACCGACCCCTATGGCAAGTGGAAGACGCTTGCCGAGAGTATAAAAATCCGCTGTCAGATGATTGTCGGCGCGCTAACGGTTATCGCAATCATAGTAACTGTCATCATACGCTTCGCCAAGCTCGTCAGAGGAGACGGAACTGTAGGTGAGATGACGGCAGAAGTGTTTGCCGTCACCGCCGTAGGCCTCGCAGTTGCGGCAGCGCTCGAACTGGCGTATGCACTTTATACGCCTGGCCCCGATGAGGCACTTGACCCGCTCATCCTGGGGGTATCCTCAACATTCCTGTTCCTTGCCAGCCAGAGCACCAAGCTGGACTGGCAGTTCGGCGTCGCCGCTGCGCTGCTCGCGGTAGCTCTCTATGGCTTGTTCACGATCAAGGAACGCTTTCGCAAGATACTCACCGACGGGGAGGACGAGGGCGAGCCCGCGCAGAAGGACGGCACCGGGCCAGAGACCGAGGTCAGGCAAGAGGCTGGCTGACGCCCTTGACCGCTGCCAGCCCGGGCAGAGATCGAGGCCGGCTGGCACGCTGCAGTCTCACGTCACGGAGAACACCGCCGGACCGGGCCGCGAACCTCACTGGCACCGGCCAGGCCTTCGTTCTGGGCCCTGCGTCCCGGGCCTGCGTCCTGGCCGGTCAGAGGTAGGGCCCGCCGCCTTCGCCTTCCCTGGCCACCCACTCGACGGCCAGCACGCCGCCCGGGTCGAACGCGTTCCACCCGTCATCCCGCGAGATCTCAACGAGCCCGTCGGGGCGGAGCCGCACGCCGAGCAGCGGATGCTTGTCGTCGTTCAGGGCCCACCGCGTGCTCAGTCCCTGGAACACGAGCCTGACCTGCCCCGTCTTGCCGATCACCGGCTCCAGCAGATCCGTGATTACCTTGCCGTTCACAGCGCCACCTTACTTGCCGGGTTTTCGATCCGCGATCTTCGCGGTCACCGCATCGGCCATCGTGGCCGCGGCCGCGTGAAAGGGTGTGGTCATATGCGCACGCAATTCGACCCCGCGGTCACCGGCAGCGTGTGGCTCCGGCTAGCGCCGCAGTCGCTCATCGCCACCGACCTCAGCTACACCCCTGAGTAGTTCTACGGAGCCTCCCGTCCGGCGCGCGCCCAGACTGCGCATCAAGGTGACGCAGGCGGCATTGGTCACGTCTACCTCGGCCGCGACCTCGCTGATTCCCTGGTCGTGCAGCGGACGAAACGCGGCCGCCAGCAGGGCTCGCGCCACCCCGCTCCGCCGGTAAGCGGCCACGACTCCGATCAGCCCCAGCCGCCATCGGGATGGTTCGTTCCAAACGCGCACGAGCCCGGCATACCTGCCGGTCGCCTCGTCCACAGCCACCAGATAGGTCCTGGCGTCGAAGTGCCGCGAGCCAAAGGTGTACTCCTGGAACTCTCCCGGATCATTCACCCAGCCGTCCGTGCCGGGCACATCCTGGCGAAGCAGATCGTCCAGCGCCCGCAGCGCGCCTACCTCCGCGTCCGCGGCGGACATGGCATGAATCCCGGCAGGAAAGCGCGCATCTTGCAAGCCGGTGACCGCGGGACCGGTCGGCACGAGGTACTCATCCTCGCGGCGGTTGACGGCCAGGCCGAGCAGGCGGCAGCGATCAAGCTGCTCATCGTCGGACTCATCCACGGCTATGTACAGGTTCTGCCTGGTATCGTCACCGACCGCCGCCAGCAGCTCCGCGTAGGCATCGGCTCGCCAGCTGTCGAGCCAGACGAACCACCGCCGGTCAGGGCGGGGCGCAGCCTGCGCGAATCCCACATCCTGGCCGTCTTCGACGGCTCGCCACTCCCCGGCTCGCGGCCGGACGATCGTCGGCGCAATAGAGGCCATACCGCCGATGCTAGGAACACTGAGGAGCGTACTGCCACGGATTAACCACGCCGCCGCCGCAAGCGACGACACGAAGGCGCCGGTGTCGTTCGACGGCGGAGCGCATCGGCCACGCCGGCGTATGAGTTCAGCGGCGGGCCTGGGCTTCCTCGATGGTGAGCTCCGCCGCGGGATCGGCTTCGAGCCGCTCATCCGGAATCGGCAGCCCGCTGCGGACGGAGCGCCCGTATGTGCCGTTGTCTAGCCGTTGCAGAGCGCGATCGAGGGCGGCCAGCCGATCGCGCAGGCTGGCCGCGACGGCGTCGTCGATGCCCTCGGCGGTGAGCGGCTGGGCAGCGTCGGCGATGTCGCCAGTCTCGCCCGCGGCTGCCCGGTCTTGCTGTCCTGCCGACTCGGCGCCCTTGAGCAGGTCTGCCACCTCGGCGCGTTCGGCTTGCAGCCGGGCACGCGCGTGGTCTTCGTCCATCTGTCCACCTGTGTTCGCTGGTGTGTCACCCGAAGGGCACCCACCCTAGCGGCGCGAGCGTTGTCAGCTCGTTCGCCTTCAGGCCGGTGTCGGACAAGGTCCAGAGCGTGTCGCCGATGACGAGCGAGCGGCGGATCTGTCCGCCCGCCGGGAAGCCGCGCACCGCCGGGTGGGTGATCGTTCCCAGCCTGGTGATCGACTCCTCGCCGAGGTGCAGCACGACGGCCTCGCCGGCGGACCCGAGCATCGAATCCCCGGTAGACCCGAGCGTCACATCCCCGCCCTGGGACATCGGCTCCGATCCTGGCGCGGGCGTCACGGCGGACGGTAGCTGCACCGGTACGACCAGCAGCCTGCTATCGGGCCAGTAGAGGAACGCATGCGGGTCAAACTCGGCTTCGGAGTGGGCGAACCGCAGGCGGAAGACGGCCAGCCGGGATGGCGCAGTGAGATCGGAGACATCGAACAGCGAGATCTGCGTGCCCCGCGTCTGGCCCAGCGCATTCGCGTCCTGGCCGACGCCGATCAGGTGGCTCGCGTCGACGGGGTCAAGATAGGCAGAATATCCGCGCAGCAGCAGCTCGCCCGCGACCCTCGGTTGCGCCGGGTCGGACAAGTCGATGGTGTAAAGCGGGTCAGCCTGCCGGAATGTCACCACGTAACCGACCGGGCCGGCGAAGCGCACCGCATAGATCTGCTCACCCCGGCCAAGCCCGCCAACCTTGCCGACGGTAGTAAGCCGGTCACCGGCCTGCTCCAGCACGTAGACCGCGGACTGCTGTGGCTGCCCGCCCCAGCCGGCCAGGGATCCCTGCGTCGTGGTGGCCACCCGGAGTGCGCCGTTCCACTCCGACAGCGCGTACTGGGTCGTGTTGGGCGAGCCGAGCAGCCAGCCAGGGACCGTTCCCGACGCCTGGTACACCGGCCGTCCCTGACCGGAGATGCCGAACTTGTACAGCCCGGTGTACTGCCGCGGCAGGGCCGGGGATGTGACCGCTGTGGCGGTCGCGGGCGCCATGGCGGAGGACTGCGCTGCGCCGGGCACAGCGCCTGCGGGCAGTGGCGCGCCGCCGGGCGGCAGGTGCCACTGATAATCGTTGGCGATGTACAGGCTGCTCCCGTTGGAGTAGACGGTGTCGCCGTCAGCGACGATTGTCAGCGGCTGGCCATCGCCGAGGGTGTTGCTGGTCAGGTTAAAGGTAAGGATCGTGAGCATCGACGTGCCGGAGTACGCAGCCGCCGCCGGGTGGCTCACCGACGCGCAGTCGACCTGGCCGGTACGCCGCGCGTTGCCGGCCGTCAGCGCGTAGCGGGGCAGCCAGTCGCTGAGCCCGGCGCTATTGATGACGGACCGGCTCGTGGCCGTTCGCTCGCCTGCGCCCGGCGCGAAGGCGGGCGGGAAGTGCAGGCGCGGCACCGAGTGCACCACCACGCGGGCCACCGAGCCGACCTGACGGGCGTCCACCAGCGCGCCGTCGATCGTGTACTCGCTGACGATCCGGGGTGTCCCGGTAGATAGGTCGATCAGCAGCAGGCGGGGCCCGGTGATCGGCGCCGGGGTCGCCGGACCGCCGCCAGCGGGGGTGCCGCCAGCGGGAGCGGGGGCTTCGACGGCAGGCGGGCTTACCTCTGGCGGCGAGCCCGGCACGACCGTGCCGTCGGCGGGATAACCCCGGCCGAAGACGGGATAACCCTGGTCGAGCAGGACAAGCGCGTGATTCCCGGCCAGGAGCATGTTCGCCGGCCTGCTGGGACCGGCCTCGGCTGCCAGGTCGAGGGCGCCGGTGAGCTGGCGCGTCTGTGCATCGACGACCCGCAGGACGCCGCCGACGATCGTGACGATGCGCCGCCCATCGGTCTTGACCAGGTCAGGTTCATCGACCCCCGCCTCCGCGGTGTTGGTGCCCGAGTAGCTGCCCGCAGTGACGTCCCCGCCGAC
>WNGG01005732.1_pt1 | contig 13823 bp, 12 predicted proteins | sample 5400661 | NCBI WGS metagenome assembly WNGG01 (sample SAMN13153372, study PRJNA577476) | soil metagenome | isolation source: 100 cm soil or saprolite under Garry oak tree replicate 1 | place: USA:California | collected 2016-06-15
CCGCGACCGCCTTCGGGCTCTTCGTCGGCATCTGCGTCGCGCAGACGAACTCGCTTTTCGCTGCCGACGCGTGGAACAACATCACCTTCACTGCCGGAGAAGTGAAGGACCCGCGGCGGAACATTCCGCTGTCGCTCGCGTTCGGAACATTTTTAGTTATTGTTCTCTACCTGCTCGCGAACGTCGCGTATCTCGTAACGCTGCCAATCGAAGTGATCAAAATTGTGCCCGCGGATCGCGTTGCATCGGCGACGGCCGACATAGTCTTCCCCGGACGCGGCGCTGTGATTATGGCCGTTGCGATCATGATCTCGACCTTCGGGTGCAACAACGGACTGATCCTCGCCGGCGCGCGTGCTTACTATGCGATGGCGCGAGACGGTCTTTTCTTCCGTCGCGTCGGCGAGTTGAACAAACAGCACGTGCCCGCTTGGGGGCTGATCATTCAAGGTATTTGGGCCGCGCTGCTCGTCCTGCCGCGCACGATTAATAAAGATGGAACCTTTGGTTCGCTCTACAACGACTTGCTCACATACGTCATTTCGGCGGCGCTCATCTTCTATATCCTGACGATCATCGGCATCTTCGTGCTCCGCCGAAAACAACCTGACGTCGAGCGGCCGTACAAAGCATTCGGTTATCCAATCGTGCCCGCACTTTACATCGTCGGCGCGTCCGTGATTCTCGTTGTGCTATTCATGTATCAAACGGCGACCACATGGCCTGGTCTCATCATCGTGCTAACTGGCGTGCCGATTTATTTTCTCTGGCGAAAATCGAATGCGAGTGCGCCGCCAGATGACCAACACATTTAGCGAAACCGAAAACCACATCGGAAACAAGGAGACACGAACCCATGGCAAATCTATTCGCGAGAAAGCCTCTCGCCAGGCTAATGGCAGAAGCGCAGGAGGTCGGCGAGCACAGCTTGAAACGTTCGCTTGGGCCATGGAATCTGGTGGCTCTCGGCATTGGTGCAATCATTGGCGCCGGTCTGTTTGTACGCACTGCAGCGGCAATCGCCGATCGGGCAGGTCCGTCAGTCGTACTCGCGTTCGTTGTCGCGGGAATCGGCTGCGGATTTGCCGGACTGTGCTACGCCGAGTTCGCCTCGATGATTCCGGTCGCAGGCAGCGCCTACACATATTCCTACGCAACGATGGGCGAATTCACCGCGTGGATCATTGGCTGGGACTTGATCCTCGAATACGCGGTCGGCGCGGCGACGGTGGCAATCGCCTGGAGCGAGTACGCCAATCGCGTGCTCGATTGGTTCGGTTTGCGCATACCGTATCAATGGGCGCACTCGCCGTTTGAGCACGACATCACCAACGGCACTCACGGAATCATGAACCTGCCGGCCATATTCATCCTATTATTGCTGACGCTGCTGCTGATTCGCGGCACGAAACAATCGGCATTCGTCAACGGGCTCATCGTCATTCTGAAAGTCAGCATCGTCTTGCTGGTGATCGGTATCGGGTGGCACTTCATAAATCCGGCGAACCACACTCCGCTCATTCCGCCGGCGACGATTTATGTGACGCCGCAAGGCATTACGCACGCGTATGGAGGACTTCTCGGCATCCTTGGTGCGGCGGGCGTTGTGTTTTTCGCCTATATCGGCTTCGACGCGGTGAGTACCGCTGCGCAGGAGGCGCGCAACCCGAAACGCGATATGCCGATCGGCATTCTTGGCTCGTTGGTGATCTGCACGATTCTTTACGTGCTGTTTTCGTACGTGCTCAGCGGAGTCGCCACTGTTCAAGATTTCCGCACTGCAGGCCGCGAAGCCTCGGTCGCATTCGCGATCACAAAATACATGATTGGGTACGAATGGCTATCGAAGTCGGTGACCGTTGCAATCCTCGCAGGCTTCTCATCCGTCATTCTCGTAATGCTGCTCGGTCAATCGCGCGTCTTTTATTCCATGAGTCGCGACGGATTGGTCCCGAAAATTTTCTCCGATGTGCATCCGAAATTTAGAACGCCGTACAAGTCCAACGTTCTCTTCTTTGTCTTCACTGGAACCTTCGCCGCGTTGATTCCTGAGGACATCGTCGGTGAGATGACCAGTATTGGAACACTCTTTGCGTTTATATTGGTCTGCGCCGGCGTTTGGATCATGCGTGTGCGAAATCCGGAATTAGAGCGAGGATTTCGATTACCCGCCGCGCCAGTTGTCGCGACGCTTGGAATCATCACCTGCGGCGCAATGGTTTATGGTCTGGGGTGGACGAACTGGATGCGTTTGATCGTTTGGCTCCTGATCGGCCTCATCTTTTATTTCAGCTACGGCAAACACCACAGCCGCATCAACACGCCGCCGCCGGAAATGCCGGAAGGTATTCAGCTGGCGCGGTAATTCGACAATCGCGCTTAACTCCAGCTGCTCTCGCCAAATCCGCGAAACGGGCTGCTCGACCCGAACCCGAGGAGCGCACGGGTCCGACTCGTAAGCTTTTCGTCATCGACGTCATTAAAAGCACGCCACTCTGTTGCGATCTCAGACACCGAACCACGTAGCTCGCGAAGAATTTTTTTTTCCTCTGGGCTCAGTCGCGCTCGCTCTTCGCTGCTCAATGCGCGCTTTTGAAATTGCGAGCTGACAACTGCCAACTCAGTGTCGTTCGCTGGCCCAAGCAAATCGACAAGGTGTTGAAAACTGAGATGAAACGGAATCGTAACAAGATCCACATCTCCAGTTTCGGTAATACTATGGGAAGGCATAAAAATCTCATTCGACATCGCGACTGAATGCCAGACGTCGGCGGGTTGATAGTATCCAATTTCAATCCGATAAGAGCCATGCAGTTCCGATGTTGAAACACAATGCATCCCCGCCGTCGGCTCGACAGCCACAGTTTTTTCTTCGAGACCGTCTGCGCGATACACCCGAAGATGGACTTGTCGATCCACTGGGATCGCTTTTTCAAACACCGACAGCCAATCGATATTCCAGCCAGTGAAGATGCAGCCTGAATCGCGTGCGATGGCGAAGAGGATTGGTGGACCATACACACGCGGCAGTCCTGTGCTGTCGCCGGCATCTTTTAGTCGATCGTCTGCGGCAAGACGCACAACCGGTTTCCTGGAAATCTGGAAGCCCTTGCGCGTCTTCAATGTTCGCATGTTGCGCTTTCTTTTTCTTTCCGCCATTTTTCACAAGGTCGCGCAAATCAATCAAAGGCCAACTGCGAATATTGACGCACAACACGGTGATGAGCCAAAAGTTTTGACCAGGAAAAGATGAGCCCAAAAATCGTCGAGCTTGTGGAACTTTCCGATCGTAGCGAGAAATTGCGCGCTGCTGGGAAGAAGCTGGTGGCTACAAACGGCTGTTTCGATCTACTGCATGTTGGGCATGTCCGGTATTTGCAAGCTGCACGCGCGCTCGGCGATTTCCTGGCGGTCGGCTTGAATGGCGACCATTCGGTCCGCGAGTTGAAAGGAAGCGGGCGTCCGATCATGACCGAGAACGATCGCGCAGAGGTTCTTGCCGCATTGGGGTGCGTAGATCTCGTCACGATTTTTCCAGAAATGCGGGCGACACGGTTTCTTGCGGCGGCCAGGCCTGCAATTTATGTCAAAGGCGGCGATTACAGCTCCGAAACGTTGAACGAAGAAGAACGCGCAGCGTTAAAACAAATCGGCGCAGAGATTCGCCTGATTCGGTTTGAGGCAGGCTATTCGACGTCGCGCTTAATCGAACAAATATGCAAGCCCACAAGCTGAAAGTTATGGCGATGCGTGATCGTGTCCATTCAATGAGTAGGTTGCGGGATCGATAAATGAAACGGCTGCCAATTGGAATTCTCGGATCGGGAAAAGGAAGCAACTGCAGGGCGATCCTCGAGCGCATCCGCTCAGGCGACCTTGCCGCGGAGGTACGTGTGGTAATTTCGGATGTGCTCGACGCGCCGATCCTTGATATTGCGCGAGAGTTTTCCGTTGCCAACGCCTATTTGCCGCCCGGTCAGTTTCGCACACGGCTAGAGCCGGAAGTGGAAAACGAGCTTGTGAAAATGTTGCGCGACGCCGGCGTTCACGTTGTGGTCCTAGCTGGCTTCATGCGCGTGTTACACGCGGCCATGCTCAATGCGTTCCCCCGGCGCATCATCAACATCCATCCGTCGCTTCTGCCAAAATTTCCCGGACTTGAAGCGTGGAAGCAAGCTCTCGCGGCCGGCGAGACTATGACGGGCTGTACGGTGCATTGTGTGGACGAGCAAGTCGATCATGGCCAGATCATCGCTCAACGTGAGATAGCAATCCTGCCTCACGATACGCCGGAAACTCTACATGCCAGGATTCAAATCGCTGAGCACGAATTGTATCCTGCGGCGATCGCTGAACTCTGTGAAAAATACGCGGCACCAGATCTGTAATTTGGAAGGCCGCACAACCAAGATTGTTAAACCTGCTCTACTAGAGTTGCTCAGGTTTTTGCTCGCGGCTGAGCAGTTCTTCCAGAGCAGCCGTCGGTTTTTTCTGCTCGTACAGCACAGCGTACACCTGATCAATAATCGGCGTGACGACGTTCAATCGGTGCGCGCATTCCAAAGCGCTTCGCGCAGTGGGAATCCCTTCGGCCACCGTTTTCATCGACGCAGTAATCTGGGCCAGTGGTTCGCCGCGCCCCAACCGTTTGCCAACGGTGTGATTGCGGCTGTGCTCGCTGTAGCAGGTTAAAATCAGGTCGCCCGCACCGCTTAGTCCATAAAAGGCATTCGCGTTCCCGCCCATGGCAACTCCGAGCCGAACCAGTTCAGCGAGCGATCGAGTAATCAACGCCGCTTTGGAGTTATCGCCTAGGCCGAGGCCGTCGCTGATTCCTGCCGCAATGGCGAACACGTTTTTTAACGCGCCGCCCAGCTCGACAGAGACGACATCTCGACTGGTATAAATACGAAACCGCGGGCTTCCCAAGACGCGTTGCAGACTCGCCGCGCAATCCATATCATCGCAAGCAATCACTGTCGCGGTGGGAAGGCTTTGCGCGATTTCTACCGCAAGGTTCGGGCCGGATAGGACGGCGATCCGGTGTTCCGGGAAAACTTCATGCAAGATTTGGCTCATCCGCATCCCGGTCACGTGCTCGATGCCTTTGGTACAACTCAGCAACACGGCGTGCGGATTACTAATTACTTTTCGCAAACGAGTTGCGATCTCGCGCAACACAGTGGATGGCGTAACAAGAACGATCAGATCCGCTCCGGCACAATCAGGCAATTCGGAGGTAACGGACACTGTTTCGGGCAATTTGATGCCTGGAAGATTATCGCGGTTTTCCCGCGTTTTTTGCATGTGCGTGACGCGATCGACATTGTGACCCCAAAACGAAACTTGCCCTCCGTCTTTGCCCCATAACCACGCCAATGCGGTTCCCCAAGCTCCGGCACCGAGGATTGCCGTATGGGCGATGCTCATTTTCGCGTAAAACGTGGTTCGCTGCCGTGCATAAGCCGGGAAAGATTTGAGTGGTGCCGCCAAATCACAACCGCGGCGATACCGAGCGAGGAGTAAAACAGCGCGTTTCCATGGATTTGATTTAACCGAGTCATTATCAAAATGACGAGCGGCAGCGCGAGCGCAGTTACCACTGAGGCTACCGACACATAGCGCGTGAACCAGAAGACCGAAATCCAGATAATGATAGCAATCAGCGTCGTGAGCGGCATCAGCCCGAAAAGCGCTCCGGCAGAGGTGGCAACGCCCTTTCCCCCGCGAAACTTTAGCCACAGGGGAAAAGAATGTCCGATCACACTAGCAACCGCCGCGAGGATTCCAAATATTTCCAGTGAACCCCATTCCGGCCGCGCGTCCGTTGCGATTGACATCGAAATCTTGACGGCGCCAAAGCCCTTTAAGAAATCCAAGACGAACACTGGATACCCATATCGTTTTCCTAGCACGCGCACGACATTGGTCGCGCCAATATTACCACTACCAATCTTTCGGATGTCGATTCCTCGGATTCTGCCAGCTAAATATCCGAAAGGAATCGATCCTAGCAGATAACTTCCGATTACTACAACGGCCAACGTGAGCATCGAGTATTATAGGGATTGGCAGCTTGCGATGGCGGCACTGCTAGATCTTAAGTAATTCTTGGACAGCCAAATAGAGATTATAGAAATATCTGCTGGAGTGACTCCGCTTATGCGTGCGGCTTGGCCAAGCGATGTTGGGCGCAAGGTTGCTAATTTCTGCCTGGTCTCAGAACGGAGCCCAGCAATCTTGCCATAATCAAGCCCGTCCGGGAGAATTTGATTCTGTCTGCATTCGAGCTGTCGATTCTGCTCGGATTGCCGGGCGGCATAGCCCTCGTACTTGAAATCCGTCTCGACTAATTCCCAGATCATGGCTGGCACAAGCGAGTGGATCTCGGGAGGCAAGTTCCGTACGGTAAAATCCGGCCGCTTAAATAATTGGGAAACTGGAATTCCCCTCAGCTTCGTTTCAGTGGCTATCAACCGGGCTTGCTCCAGGAGGCGTACTTTCTCTTGAAAACGAGCATAGCGAGCCTCGCTGACCAAACCCGCAGTAAATGCACTTTCAGTCAAGCGCTGATCAGCGTTATCATGCCGCAGAAAAAGTCGATCTTCAGCGCGGCTTGTAAACATGCGATATGGCTCTTCTGTTCCTTTCGTGACCAAGTCGTCTATCAGGACCCCGATGTAAGCTTGTGTCCTAGCGAGGACAAATGGCAGTCGGCCTTGAACTTTCAAAGCAGCATTGGCTCCAGCAATCAAGCCTTGGGCTGCTGCCTCTTCGTACCCCGAGGTACCATTAACTTGGCCGGCAAAATACAGACCGGCCACGAGCTTGGTTTCCAAGGTAGGAAGGAGCTGGGTTGGAGGGAAATAATCGTATTCCACGGCATAGCCTGGCCGCATGATCTCTGCATGTTCGAGGGCGGGGATCGAATGCAGAAATTCCAATTGTATTTCATACGGCAAACTGGTCGAGATTCCATTCACGTAATATTCGATTGTATGGCGTCCTTCTGGTTCGAGAAAGAGTTGGTGCGACGCCTTATCCGAAAATTTGACGACTTTGTCTTCGATGGATGGGCAATATCGCGGTCCAGTCCCCTTAATGCGCCCGGCATACAGCGGTGATCGGTTGAGGTTTGCCCGAATGATTTCGTGCGTCTCCCGCGTTGTGTTGGTAATCCAACATGGCATTTGTTCCACGTGGAACTTGCCGTTCTGAAAAAAATTCAGCGTAAAAATTTCATCATCCGAGCAGCTAGCGATTTCTTCATGGTGAAATGCGAAGGTCGGCGGGGGGTCTTCTCCTAACTGAATTTGACACCGAGAAAAGTCGATTGAGCGCGCATTTAGCCGGCATGGGGTCCCCGTCTTGAAGCGACCGATGTTGAAGCCAACTTGCTGAAGATTGATGCTCAGCGTTGAGCTCGCGTCAGCCATCCGCCCTCCAGGTTTGGTACTCTCGCCCATATGCAGCAGACCGCGCAAGAATGTCCCGGAGGTGATAACAACGCTGCGCGCGACTATTCTTAACCCAAAGTCGGTCTCAACCCCAATCGTTCTTCTCCCATTGACGAGGATTCGGGAGACACTGGCTTGCTTTAAATCAAGATTTTCCGCCCGCTCCAAAATCGCTTTCATGCGAAACTGGTAAGCTTTTTTGTCGCACTGTACTCTTGGAGCTCGAACAGATGGACCCTTGCTTCGATTCAGCATGCGGAACTGAATCCCAGTTGCATCGGCATTGATGCCCATCACACCGCCTATGGCATCGATCTCGCGAACGATGTGCCCCTTGGCTAGTCCGCCGATTGCCGGATTACAGGACATCTGACCAATTGTGTCCAGATTTTGGGTCAACATCAATGTGCGGCAACCGATTCGAGCGGCGGCGAATGCCGCTTCGATTCCTGCGTGGCCACTACCGACCACTACGACGTCATACTCTGTTGTCAGCTTAACCATAATAGACGTAACTACTTACAAATAATTAACTTTATCGAAATATCATTCGGCCTTGAATGCCATCTTCTCGTCTGTCGCCAGTCGGCCTCGCCGACGCCTGCGATGCTTGAATGGCCCGATACGCCACGCGCCCGAGGACAATCAACAGCAAAGCTGTCGTGACAAATGCTCCTCCCCAGATCCAGTATTCGATCATGCGTGGATAACTTTTGCCGCGCATGATGCGTACTGCAAATTGTCCTAATGTCCCTACGTAGGCGTACAAAAAAATACCGGGTACTCTTCCGATTGAGGCCCAAAGCATGTAGCTCCCAAAACCAATTCGCGTGAGGCCATAAAAGTAATTCAGGAAACTCGTAGGAAAAAGTGGATGCAACTGGCTCAGGAGAATGATCTTCCAGCTCTCGCGTTCCACGGCTGGGCTCAATCCGCGGAGTGTTGGATTACCGGAAAGTTTTCGCTGAAACCACCGCCTGGCGATCGACCGGCTCAGAGCAAACGAAATTGCGGTCGCTACAATGTTACCCGCAAACACGATTAAAAATCCCCACCATAAACCGAAGAAAAAACCGCCCCCTACAGCAAGGATGCCGCCGGGAAGCAGAAGGATATTACAGAGTGCAAAAAGCAGCGGATAGCAAATCGCTGCCCAAGCGCCCCAGCTCATCACGCGCTGTTGCAGCGCCTCGATAAAATTGACGACAGGAACCAAGCGCGATAACGCAATGGCGAGCGCAATCGCCAGCACCAGCGCCCCAACCTGATAGCAAATTGCGCGGCTGACCTTGGACATTCCGGGATTGTGCGCGTTTCACAGGCTTCGCGCAAATTTCGTTGGCTTGAAAGTGCCGGAGATCGTTTTGATCATCTAGACGCTCGAAGCTTGTGCGCTCCGACGACGCGGAATGCCGAGGCTGTCAAAAATTAGCCGCGTAGCGTCCGAGCGATTGAGTGTATAAAAGTGAATACCCGCGACACCGTTATCCAGAAGATCGTGGCATTGTTCCAAGGCATAATGAATGCCGACGCGCCTGACCATTTCGGGATCGCTTTGGCAACGCTGTAGAGCGCGAAGAAGTTTGGCGGGGAAACGCGCGCCGCCCGCCAGTTCGGCCATGCGTTTTAATCCACTAATGGAGGTAATCGGCATGATGCCAGCGATAATAGGGATGTGAATGTTAGCGAGCGCGCACCGTTCGCGGAAATCGAGGAAGTCGCGATTATCGAAAAATAGCTGTGTGACGATATAATCGGCACCGGCGTCCACTTTCGCTTTGAAGTAATCCATTTCGAGTAGTCGATTGGGCGTGGTGGGATGTCCTTCCGGGAAACCGGCCACTCCGATTCCGAAACCACGGCGTTCCGGATGCGCGCCGGTTTCGTTGAATCGTCGAATGAATTTGACCAAATCGATCGCATGTTGAAACCAGTCCCGCGATTTATCGTAAGCGATTCCAGCCGGCCTATCGCCACCGAGCGCGAGAATGTTTCCAATAGCCGACTTCGCGTACCGAAGGAGAATCTCCTCGACCTCGTGTTCGTTGTGGCAGACGCACGTCAGATGAGGAATCGGATCCAGCTTTGTTGTGTGTTGAATGCGTTCGACCAGATCGTGAGTTAGATCGCGCGTCGAACCGCCGGCGCCATAAGTCACGCTGACGAAGTGCGGCATGTACGATTCGAGGTCGCGAATCGTTTGGTACAGGGTCTCAGCCGCCTCGGGCGTTTTCGGAGGAAAGAACTCGAAAGAAAACGTGGGAGAATTCCCCTGCATAATATCAGTAATGTGCATGACTCAGCGCCTACCTTCGTTCCTGCGGCGACTTTTGGTCAACTCGCCGCATCGGGCGTTTTACAGGACTCTGCGATTATACTTCTGTAAGGCGGAGATCAAATCAGGGCAGAACCGCAAACACTCTCGCAGGAAAACCGGAGCCGCCCTTCGGTTTTGGGAAACTGACGATGGCGATTGCGCCGGCTTCGGGGACTTGATCCAGATTCGTGAGCAACTCGATCTGATAATGGTTGGTGCTCAGGATGTACGTCTCGAGTGAATAATCGTCCTTGCTCGTAGCGATTCCCGGATCGGTGTCTGTCGTCTCGTGCCCCGACGCAGTGATCTTGCGCTCCTCATAAAGATATTTCAGTGCGGGCAAGCTCCATCCAGGATAGTGCGCGACGCCCTTGGCGTCCCTGTTCTCCATTTTGGCGGCATCCGGCCAGCGCTTGGACCAATCGGTGCGCATCGCCACGAATGCGCCGGAAGGGATTTGACCGTGATCCTTCTCCCACCTCTTTATGCGTTCAAGCAAAAGCGTGTAGTCTGGATTGGTAGCTGCTTCTGCATGCACGTCGATGACCACCAAGGGCAGAATCATTTCTTTCGGATCGATCTGATCGACCGTGCGCAGTCCTTTGATGAAATGCGCCGGGGGATCGACATGCGTTCCCCACTGGCCCACATGCGTGAAAAGCTCCGAAAAAAAACCCGAGCCCTCCGTGTCCGGCCGTTTCTGGTACCAGTAAATTGTCTTTCGCGTTTCATCCGGAAAGCCTGGCCAGCGCGGAATTCCCGGCGCAAATTCATGCGTAAGATCGACGTATTTCTTTGAAGCAATCAGCTTCTGAATTTTCCAAAGAGCCGGTTCCTCGGCGCCGATTGTTTCGTGAACGACGCAGGCAACGCCCAGTGCTACTAATCGTGCGCCGAGCAAACGCCCAGTTTTCATAAACATTTTTTCTTTGTTAAATGATCCCGCAGCAGAATACCAACAACTTTGAATAGCCCTGAATAAGTTTCGTTGGTCGCGCAGGATTGAGCATTGTCGTTATTGACCGCAGGTCTTATTAACAAAGTCATAACTAACCTTGATACCGCTGTAGTTCGGCAAAGGTTATTCGCGTTAAGAAGATTAAGACTTGGGGAAAAAATTAAGATCGTCGAGATATCTGTTTGTGAAAAACTTTTCTGCGACACGAATGAAAACATTCCGGGTGCTCGATCCAACCCGTCCAGTCTCGATGCCGCATGGCCTCTGCGCATTAGCTGTGATGACCAAAGCGCCGCAGGCGGGACAAGTAAAAACGCGCCTCGTTCCACCGCTTACGCCAGATGACGCCGCCGAGTTAAACAAATGTTTCCTACGCGATACCGCGGACGGGATTTCGAGCGTGACAACTGATAACGAGGCCAGGGGGATAGCCGTTTACACACCAATCGGCACCGAATCAACTTATGATGATATCGTGCCGGGAGATTTCAGTTTGCTACCGCAACGGGGGGTCGATTTTGGCGAACGTCTTTGTTTCGCCGCGGAAGATTTGTTCAAATGTGGTTTCGACTCGGTTTGTCTGATTGATTCCGACAGCCCAACCGTGCCTGCTAAAAACTTTTCGAAAGCAATCGAACTTCTGAAGACGCATAGTGATTGCGTCGTGCTGGGTCCGAGCGACGACGGCGGCTATTATTTGATTGGAGTTAAAAAGCCGTATCGCGAGCTCTTCGAGCAAATCGACTGGAGCACAGAGCGAGTATTCAATCAGACCATACGACGCGCGCGAGAAATTGGTCTCGAAGTCAAACTGTTGCCGTCTGGATACGACGTTGATGATTCCGCGAGCTTGCGCCGCCTGTGCAATGAAGTGCTCTGCGACAACGTTCGCACGGACGTCGCCCCGCATACGCGAAACTTTGTGCGCGAGCTCATCGCGCAGAAAAAGCTATAGCGGCGCTCTCTGAATGCCGGTCTGAATTTGCGGCGGCAACAGACCGCCGCTACAAAGACGCATGGCGAAACGCGCGTTGATCACCGGCGGCGCGGGCCTGATTGGTTCGCACGTTGTTGATCTTCTCGTGCGCGAGGGGTGGCGGGTGCGCGCTCTCGATAATCTTGAGCCGCAAACGCATCGTCGGGGTCAACCTGCGTGGATTAACGGAAAGGCGGAATTCGTCGAAGGCGACTTGCGCGATCGCGACACGATCACAGCCGCGCTCAACCAGATCGACATCGTTTTTCATCAGGCGGCTTACGGCGGATACATGCCGGAGATCACGAAATTTGTGCATGTGAATTCGCTTGGCACAGCGCAAATGCTCGAAGTGATTCGAGAAAAGAATCTGCCGATCCAAAAAATTATCGTAGCGAGCTCGCAGGCAGTTTACAGCGAAGGTGCCGGCGATTGCCCGAAACATGGCCTGGTTTTTCCATCTGTGCGTCCGCTCGAACAATTGTGGAAAGGCGATTGGCAAGTGCACTGTCCGATATGCGGCGCCATCACAAAGAGCGTTCCCACTCCCGAGAACGCGCCGGTGGGCGGCGAAACCGTTTACGGCCTGACGAAAGTCGATCAGGAGCGACTCGTGCTGCTCTGGGGAAAGCAGGTCGGCATTCCCACGGTTGCGCTGCGTTACTCCTGCACGTACGGACCGCGGCAATCGATCTTTAATCCTTACACTGGCGTGATCGCGATTTTCTGCACGCGGCTCTTGAACAACCTGCCGCCGGTGCTTTACGAAGACGGCGAGCAAACGCGCGATTTTTCTTTCGTGGAAGACATCGCGCGCGCAAACTTGCTCGCCGCGCAAACCGACAAGCTCGACGGACTGGCGGTAAACGTCGGCAGCGGACACGGCACACCGATCAGCGAAATCGCCGAACAGCTTTCGGATATTCTGAAGATCGACATCGCGCCCGAGATCAACGGCGAATTTCGGCCTGGCGAAATGCGTCACCTTACCAGCGACACGACTCTCGCTCGATCCGCCGGTTACAAACCAACTGTCGATCTCAGCGAGGGCATCGCCCGTTACATCGATTGGATCCGCACCCAATCAAACATTCGCGATTACTTCAGCGAAGCGAGTGTAATTTTGAAAAACAAGGGAATTGTTCATCGGGTAGCGAGATGAACATCGCTGCCAGCATTCCCAATTTCGATGCTGCAGTCGTCGATCATGCCCGGAAGGATTTTCCGTTGCTTGGTGCTGGCATGACTGTGAGCGAAGCGCTGGAGCGGATCCGGCGCGAAGGCGTGGGTGAGCGCGTCATTTATTTTTATGTCGTCGATGAACAGAAGCGGCTCGTTGGCGTAGTGCCCACGCGGCGTTTGCTGACTGCCTCGCTCGAAACGCCATTGAGCGAAATTATGGTGCGGCGCGTCGTGGCCATTCCCGCGGCAGCAACCGTCCTGGACGCCTGCGAGTTTTTCGTGCTCTACAAGTTTCTCGCGTTTCCTGTGGTGGACGAGCAGCGGCGCGTTATCGGCATTATCGATGCAAGCCTTTTCGCGGAAGAAATTTTAGAGGCTGGTGAGAGCGAGGACCGACACCGCCCGGCTGAGACAGTGGGTCTCGAGTTTTTTGAAGCGCTCGGGATTCACATTGAACAAATCCGGGGCGCCTCGCCCTGGCGCGGTTTCCGTTTTCGTTTTCCGTGGCTGCTGGTCACGGTGACGGGCGGAACGCTCTCAGCGATCCTGGCCCGGTTTTTTGAAGCGACGCTCGCGCGCAGTCTAGTGCTGGCGTTTTTCCTCACCATGGTCCTTGCGCTCAATGAAAGCGTGAGCATGCAATCGATGAGCGTGACGATCCATGCGTTGCGCTCAATCTCCGTCACGAGCGGCTGGTTGGCATCTGCGTTTCGGCGCGAAGTAGTCACGGCGCTTTTGCTCGGTCTGGCGTGCGGCCTTGTCGTCAGCGCGATTGTGTTCATGTGGCGCAATGATCTTGCCGGCGCATTTGTCATCGGCGGCAGCATCGCAGTTTCGCTGGTGAGCGCCTGCGTGCTCGGGTTGGGCGTCCCGTCACTTCTGCATCGATTCAAGCTCGACCTAAAAATTGCGGCCGGCCCGGTCACGCTCGCT
>WNGG01005733.1_pt1 | contig 13822 bp, 14 predicted proteins | sample 5400661 | NCBI WGS metagenome assembly WNGG01 (sample SAMN13153372, study PRJNA577476) | soil metagenome | isolation source: 100 cm soil or saprolite under Garry oak tree replicate 1 | place: USA:California | collected 2016-06-15
CTGTCACGCTCTCTCCGTCCCAGACCATCACCCTCGTTGTGCAGTTCAGTCCCGCGACGGCTGGGGCCGTAAGCGGCAGCATCACCATTGTGAGCAACGCGACCGGATCACCTGCTACGGTCTCTCTGTCAGGAACGGGCGTTTCCCCCGTGCAGCATTCGGTGGCCCTGACCTGGAATGCGAGTACCTCGACGGTGTCCGGGTATAACGTCTACCGCAGCACAGTGAGCGGGAGTGGATACGTGAAGTTGAACTCTTCGCTGGTTGCCGTTCTCACTTACACCGATTCGACCGTGCAAAGTGGAACGACGTACTTTTACGTGACTACAGCAGTGGATTCTAGCGGCAACGAGAGCGTATACTCGAATGAGGTGTCCGCTCCAATACCATAGAATGGAACATTGGGCATAACTCAGGCGCTTTGCGTGCCGAATGGAGGACTTGGGCGTAGGGCCCGGGATATCCAAGGAGGACAACTCCAAGCCGGCAAGGCCGTGGGAGAATGAGCATCCAATTGCGAATAGAGACATAACGGAGCGTACTACTCCCCTCCCTACAACTCGCGATCTGAACATTCTCTGGCAATTTGAGACGTGCCCTAGTCTCAAAACCCAGGCTGCCAGGGGGGTCTCATTGTCCTGAGGGGCAGGTTTAACACCTGTACTGAAATTAGCCTTCCATTCAGTATCGGCAGAACTGTTATAGCCATACCCTAACCTGAAGCGGATTTCTGAGGGTCTGGACGATGAGGTCTGACCAAAACAGGCATGCCGGAAGCGCGAGTGCCGTCTTAGCGGTGTCGGCTTCTCAAACAAAGCGAGCTTTGCTGTGCGTGGCAGGGCTCTTCTCCGCGATACTCGTCTGGGGGTGCTCTGGTGTTGTCAGTGGCCAGAATTCCACGGCTTCTCCGCCTCCCCCCCAGACCTATAGCATCTCTGGGACGATTAGTCCTACAGCAGGTGGCAGTGGGGCACCAGTGACGCTCAGTGGAGCAGCAAGTGCCACGACGACCGCCGACAGCACGGGCAATTATACTTTCACTGGATTGGCAAACGGGACGTACGCAATTACTCCAAGTCGCTCGGGCTACACTTTCAACCCGAGCACCCAGACAGCCACTGTCACCGGAGCCAACTTAACGGGAGTGAATTTCACAGCCCAGTCCAACCCGACTTTTAGCATCTCAGGGACAATCAGTCCGACGACGGGCGGGAGCGGAGCGACGGTCACCCTAAGTGGAGGGGCAGCCGCCACGACGACCGCCGATAGTGTAGGCAATTACGCGTTCAACGGATTGGGCAACGGGAATTACACCGTAACCCCCACGAACAAAGGATTCGCCTTTGCGCCGACGAACCAGAGCGTGACGGTCAGTGGCGCCAATGTTTCTGGCTTGAATTTCACAGCAAGTGCCCAAGTAACGCACTCCGTGGCGCTGACATGGATTGCGAGCACTACTTCAACGGTGACCGGATACAACGTCTACAGGAGCACTGTGAGCGGGACAGGGTACGCAAAGATCAATTCTTCACTCGTTCTCGCGCCCCTTGTCAGTTACACCGACACGAGTGTGCTGACCGGCACGACCTACTATTACGTGACTACGGCTGTGGACAGCAGCAGTAACGAGAGCACGAATTCCAACGAAGCTACGGCAATCATTCCTTGATTCGAGATTCGGGCAAGACTACGGCCTGGCCGTAGTCACTCTGGGGTTCCCCCGCGTCGGCGTGGTTTCGATACCATTTGGCATAGGTCCATACGAGGACTTGCGCCAGCAAAGCGCCGGCGGCATCGACGACAACGTCGCGCACTTTTGCCTCCCTTAGCGGCGCAAACGATTGATGCCATTCGTCGAACCCCGCATAGGTGACAGCTATCAACAGTGTGTATACAGCCCAGTCAAATCTCCAGCCTGAGCGATTCCCTCGCAGCCCGTGGAAAACGGTGATGCTGAACACTCCGAATTCCGTGACGTGAGCCAGCTTCCGAATCAGCGTGTGTATCCGATTAAGCGTCCGGTAAGTGGCGAAGGGGAAAAGCCGACGTAGGAGTGGGATAATCAAGTGCGCCGTTTGTTGGCTACTGAAGTAATGTGTGGAAAAGAACGAAATTAGAATCGCGACGCAGATTGCGGGAATCCAGTGTTTCAGGCGACCGCTCAAGACCAATCCTTAGCAGGACTTGCCAGTGAAATTTTGTAGCCCGTTTCGCCGAGATCTCATTGTTCTTGTCCCGCTCGTCCGGTTGCATATCTTCGCATTTCTTCCCCTCCGAGCCTCGTGGAAGCCAAGCCAGGATTGTATCCTCTAGTTGCCGAGTATTATACGCTTGGGTGGCAGCTGCACCATTAGCCCGCCGTGAGCTCTTTGATCGCCTGCCGCGCCTGATCTGCAACCGGGGACTTCGGATCGATGCTGATGGCTTTCTCTAACTCTGCCTTTGCTCGGCTTGGATTCTGCAGCTTCTGGTAGGCCAAACCGAGGTGGTAACGATAGGTTTGGTTGTTCGGGACGGCCTTGACGGCGCCCTCGAAGAGGGGCACAGCGGCAGAGTACGCACGATTGTGATAGTAAGCCCACCCCAACGTGTCAGCGGTATTAGGATGGTTCGGGAGGCCCTTGCGCGCTATCTGAGCAAGGCTTAGGGCAACCGTAACGTCGCCGTTGTGTTCAAGCAGCAAATAAGCCAGATTGTTGGATGCGATGGCGTCTTCCGGCTGAATGGAGAGCGCCTTTTGATAATTATCCCGGGCCCGTTGCCAATCCCCGGTTTTTTCATACAGGCCGCCCAAAGCCAGAAGCAGCCGGGGATCTCGAGGCGACAGTTCGATAGCTTTCTGGTAACTGGCAACTGCAGCATCATTCTTATTTAAAGAAGTCTGTGCCTGGGCCAGCAGTGCGAATGCGCTTGCGTTGCTATGGTCCAACTCGACGGCATGGGATAAAGCAGCTTCGGCGGGCTCGTTCTGCCGGGACTGCAGCAAGATCTCCCCCTGCACCAGGAAGACCGCCGAAGAATTAGGGTTGTGACTAATCTGCTCCCGGAGGAATTTCAACGCCTCGGCGGACTTATTTGTCGCCACGTAAGCGGCCGCCAGCCCCTTGACGGCGTCGATCGAGTTCGGGTCGTGGCTCAGCGCTTGTTTATAAAGCGACTCGGCATCGTTCCAGCGTTTTTGAGCACCCCGAAGTAACCCGAGCTTGATGTACGGCATGGGACTGCCCGGGGTTAGCTTGAGGAGATTATTCAGGTCAGCCTCTGCGGCGGACGCGTCGCCTTGGTTCATGCGCGCAGTGGCGTGGTACAGGTACGCGTCGACGGAATTGGGCGACGATTTTTTCAATTGCTTGCTGATGTCTTCCAGGGTATGCCAGTCCGAGCGAAGCGTGGCGTTTCTTCCGAGGGCCACCCAGGCCTCTGTTAAGTTCGGGCGCAACCGCACTGCCTCGCGCCACTCGCTTTCGGCCTGCTGCATATTGGACTTCTGGCTGTACGCCAATCCGAGATCATAATGCCCCACGGCGTTATCCGGTGCGCCCTTCAGGGCCTGCTGAAGCGTGGTGATGGCTTCATCCGTCTGATTCTGGCGAACCTGAACCTGTCCTTTCAGGACAAGCGCTTCCGGATCCTGAGGAGTCTTCTTTAGGATTTCCTGAATCTGGGCGCTTGCCTCGCCAAGCTGACTGTTCAGAATCAAAAGTTGTGCATAGCCTTTCCGCACAGTGAGATCGTTGGGATATTTTCCCGAGAGCGATTGGAATTCGCTGAGCGCCTTGGTGTACTGTCCTCGAGCGATATAGGAGTCCGCCAGCAACCGGTAGGCATTGGGATCACTGGCCAATTGCTCCTTGGCATCCGTCAGCACCTTTTCGGATTGGGCTTGCTGGCCTTCACTGAAATAGAGTGCCGCGAGACCCGCGCGTGGCATCACGTCCTTCGGTTTCAGTTGAATGGCGTCGATGAACTCTTTTTCAGCCTCTGCCCACCGTTTCTGCTTTTGGTAAAACTTGCCCAGTGTGATGAGTGGCAGGGGTGAGACAGGGTCGAGTGTCTGGGCCTTCTTGTAGTTCTTCTCCGCCTCCTGGAGAAGGTTTGAGCGCACCTGGATGTGACCAAGATTCAGATAGACAATCGATCGATCCGCGGCCATGCCCACGGCATCATTCGCTTCTTTCAGGGCATCCTTCAAGTTGCCTAGTGCCAGGTCGGTGTTGGAAAGAAGCATCTGCGCATCCGCATCTTCGGGATTGCCGGCAAGGACGAGTAGGGCACGTTGTTTCGCTTCCTGAGCTCTGCCCCCTGCCAGGAGCAGTTGCCCTAGGTCAAGCTGTGCTTCCCAGTTCTCGGGCTGTAGATCGATGGCGCGGTTCAATTCCTGGTAGGCCGATGCCCAACTACTCATCTTCAAATGTGTTTGCGCCAATTTGAAGTGGGCCTCAGGCGAGCGTGGGTCAATTTGCAGGACCCGACCGTAGGAGATTAGGGCCTCAGCATATTTACCGTTCTGGAAGGCTTGATTTCCCTGCGACAAGAACTTCTGCTTCTTGGCGTTGGGGTCTCTGGAACAGCCGAAAACAAGCAAGCTACAAGAAAGCAACAGAATGATTCTATGAATGCACGTCAAACGAAAAATCGTCATAGGCCCCAAAGTCATGAATGGCTGCTAGCAAGCATGGTACCAGAAGGAAGGAAGGAGGCAATTCTGCAACCGTGAACTTAATCTGCAGGTGGATGTTACGGAGTCTTCTAACACGCGGAATATAAACGCGTTGCTTTCGAAGCGCCCAATGCTCGGCTAGCTAAGCCCTCCAAGAGCCTTGGATGGAAGACAGCGAGTCCTGGGGGTAAAGTGGATATTTTCGGGACAAATCAGATAGATTAGTTCCACTGGCTGTGCTTGCTTGGAGATTGGGCAACAGTCGCGTTCGTGCCACCAATGGTCTTAAATCCATATAACTAGTAGGTATGGAAGAAGTTACATGGTTTATGGAGGACGCAACAAATCGTGCCCAACTGGCATCGGCCGTGCTTTCGCAGCAGGTGGGACGTACACTAATTCAGGGCGGGCTGTCTTTAGTCTGGCTGCGAAGATTTGGTTGAGGATCTTGCGAACATGCTTCGGAATGGCGAAATCAATTTGCGTGAGATCAAGCGGATACTTCGGCGCTATTGGTGGATCTTGCCCACAATCACATTGGTGGTCGGAGCCTTGGGATTGGTCTTGGCTATCGTGCTGCCGAAGAAATACACCTCCTCAACCGTCGTGCTGGTGGAGCCTCCGAGCGTATCGAAGGAAGTGGTGCCTTCGCTGATCACCGAGGACCTCTACCACCGCATGGCCTCCATGAAGGAACAAATTCTCAGCCGCTCGCGGTTGCAGCCGATCATTGAGAAACTGAGTCTCTATCCCGAAGACCGTGGGAAGAAGCACATGGAGGACTTGGTCGACCGTTTACGGCAATCAATCGACGTGTCTCTGATGGAACCTATGACCGGTTCGAATGACCATCAACCACCGGGATTCCATGTCAGCGTCACTTTCAATGATTCGCGAACTGCGCAACAGATCTGTACGGAAATCACCTCGATGTTTTTGGAGCAGAACGCAGAGCGCCGCATTGGACAGGTCAAAGTCACGACGCAGTTTCTGACCCAAGAGGTCGAAGAGGCAAAAACCAAACTGGATGAGCAGGATGCCAAGCTCGCCCAATTCAAGCGGCAGTATCTCGGCTCTTTGCCGGAAGAGCAGCAAAGCAATCTTAGCCTCCTAGCGGGGCTCAACACGCAGTTAGAAGTAGCCAATCAAGCGCTCAGCAGGGCTCAGCAAGACAAGGCCTTCAACGAAACCCTGCTCAATCAGCAGGAAGCCACATTTAAGGCGTCACAGGCGGGCGCGCAGAGTCAGGATGCGCTCGAACTGCAATTAACTGCTCTGCAAACCAAGTTGACGGAACTACTCGCGAAGTATACGCCAGAACACCCCGATGTTATCAAGTTGAAGACGGAAATTGAGGAGACCAAACGAAGGATGGCGGCGGGCGACAATAAACCGTCCAGTGGACCGACCCAGGCCGGAATCCATGAGCCCCCTCAAATCCAGCAGTTACGGGCAAAGATCAGGTTGGACGACATGAGTATCGCAGATTCCGTGAAGCATCAGGCGCAAATCCAGGTTGAAATCCGCCAACTGCAAGCCCGCCTTCAAGCAAGTCCGATGGTGGAGCAGCAATTCAAAGAACTCACGCGCAATTACCAGACGGCCTCGGATATGTACAACGATTTGTTGAAGAGGCAGCAGAATTCGTCGATGGCCGGAGAGTTGGAGAATAAACAGCAAAGCGAGACGTTCCGAATTTTGGATTCTCCAAGCCTCCCCCAGACGCCCTCCTTCCCAAAGAAAATCGTGTTTCTGGGGGGAGGCGGAGGAGCCGGCTTGACGCTTGGACTGGGGATTCTTTACCTCCTGGCTTTGACGGACAAGGCCATGTACTCCGAGCGCGACGTGGAACTGTGCCTGAAACTTCCCGTCTTAACTCTGGTTCCCAACTTGGATCCTTCACGGCAAGGTCTGGCCAGTCATCATGCCAGGTACAAAAAAGAGATTGGAGTCTTCACGGCAAAGGCGTAATTAGGTTCAACGGAGAGAGGACTGCACCGCAATGAGCCGGATTCGGGAAGCCCTAAAAAAAGCAGCAGAACAACGTTCGGCCCAGGTGGCGAGCCGCACCGCCGAGGATCTCGTGGAAATTCTGAGAGGCGGACCTCTGCAGGAGGCTTCGGTCAGTGCACAGGTCCTGGTTGAAGAAAGCGCTCCTCCGCAGAGGGTCGAGGGCGGGCGGACAGAGTTCGACAGCCTGGTCGCAAACTGCAGACGTGTGCAGTGGCACGTCGAACCGAGGTTTTCCTTTTTTGCGGATGAGAGGAACAACCGTGCTGGTGCGGAAAGATTTCGGACCTTACGCTCACGGCTACATCAAATTGCAGCAGCACAACCCCTGCGTCGTATCCTGCTGACAAGCAGCGCCCCCGAAGAAGGGAAGACGTTCGTGGCCTCAAACTTGGCCCAATCCATCATTCGCCAATCGGATCGTAAGGTGTTGCTGATCGATGCAGACTTGAGAGCTTCGCGCCTGCATCTGACCCTCGGCACGCATGATGAACCGGGACTCTCCGACTATCTCCGCGGGATCACGGATATCACAAAGGTAATTCAAGTGGGCGAGTTGGATAACCTATGCTTCATTCCCGGCGGGAGGGAGGTCTCAAACCCCAGCGAACTGCTGCATAGCGAGAAGATGAAGTCCCTGCTGGACAAAATGACCCAGGTGTTCGACTGGATCATCCTGGATTCGCCCCCGGCGATTGCCGTTCACGATGCGAGTCTTCTCGCTGACATGTGCGACGGAGTGCTGTTCGTTGTGCGTGCAGGTGCCACTGATTTCGAGTTAGCGCAGAGGGCCGCTGCGGAATTTCAAGGCAAGAAGCTCCTGGGCGTGGTCTTGAATCGTGTGGATAGGGCGGAATCTTACGGAGAATATTATTACGGATATCCATCTGCAAAGGAAACGGACTAATTTGTAGGAGGGCATTCGAGGTTAGCAGGAAGAAGCCACGATTCTTTATACCGTGGCGGCTGGGCTGCCTGTTCCGGGATGCGTGACCTCGCCTCGCCGCAATAACCAATAGACAGGCGCAAGAAACGCCAAACCAACAAGGAAAAACACCACCCCGCCTTCATGATGCAATCTGCCGTATAAAAAGCCAGGGTCAACGTATTTTGCCAGGATCGTCAGCGTCGCAATCCGCACACCGTTTTTCAGCACCATCATCAAAAGTCCAGCGAAAACAAACACACCCTTCTTCCACAACCTGGAAAAAGCGAAGTGCGCGACAAGCAGGGCAAGAATGAGGAGCGCAGTGCTTGACCGGATCCCGCTACATTCCCGCGCGACTTCAATGCTCAAGCCCGGCAAATGGAAGACAAAGCCTTCTCGAAGGACGGGAACGCCCGACCAGTCGAAGATCCATTCAGCCACTGCTGCCGAACCATATTGCAGAAAATAGATGGTCCTGTTGAGCAGCGCTTCGGGCAACGGAATGGCGAATCCCAGAAATGCCAGTGAGAACCAGACTGCCTTTGCAGACGAGCGCCCGAAAACAGCGACGAAGCCGGCGGTAAGCATTAGCACGAAACTCAAGGCGAGAAGTGAAATGACCGCGTCGGGCCGCGAGCGCTGATTCCAAAAGGAGATTCCCCAAATCAATGCTGCGGGGAGAGCAAAAAACAGGGCCCCAGGGAAGTCAAGCAAGCAAGTCTTCGGCATTCTTGACCTGTCAATATGGAGCAGCCAGGCCACGATCAGAGGAACGAGGAGGATGTGTGAAGCATTTACATAATGCAAGGAGTAACTAACGAGCATTCCGAGAGGCTTCCAGAAAATAAGGCAGCAGATGGCCACCCAGGTCAGGTAAATCAGCCAAGGATTACTGGTAGCGATAGGGTTGTTTCTCAATGTCCCTTACTCCCGGCTTCAAGTTCTAGCCAGCTGAAAACTCCCCGGAATTCGATCAATGTGCAGTGCGGCTTAAATCTAAAGGTTCCCGCGCGGTCGCGGTTGATGTAGTACTTCTCATACTACTTCAAATACTCGCCGAAACGCATGTTTTTGAGCCACCCTGTGTCCGCTTTGTACCAGAAGCCAGTTACGTTGGGCAATGTCAAATGGGCCTGTCCTCATTGGGAGATACGACCTGTTCCTCTGTTCAATTGACCGCCGATTTCCCACAAACGATACTTGTCAAGTGAATAGTGAGTGCCAGATCCCTCCCTGCCCTTCGCAGTTGGTCCCCATTCGCTCAAAGATCAACGGGAAGCTTTGGAGAGGTCTTGTGGTGCTAGCATCCACCAAGCTTCCGCGGTTCTTCCTATATGACTTTTCTGTTTGTTGTTTGGAGCGGTTCCCCATGTTTTTAGGCAACATTTACACCACCACCTTTTCGCTCACCGAGAATCCGATTTCGGAGAAGGGAATGTGGATTAACGGCGGCACTACCGGGCTCGACTGGGGAAATGTGCAGACCACTTCGGGAAAAGTATTCGGTGTTAGTCTGCCATCCCAATATGGAGACCCGACAGCGATCCTCACTGGCACATGGAATTCAGACCAGCAAGTGCAAGCTACCGTGAAGATCGACACCAGCCAATCCGCATGCTGTCACGAGGTGGAATTGAGGCTCCGAGGGACGATTACCGCACACTCCATCACGGGCTATGAGATAAACTGCTCCGTATCGAACAGCAGCCCTATGTTCAGATTGTCCGCTGGAACGGGCCGCGGAGCAATTTCACCTACGTGAGCACCAACGACAGCACAGGATGCGCTAACGGGGATGTGTTCAAAGCCACCATCTCTGGCAGCACCATCACCGTCTCCAAGAACGGCACGCAGATTCTCCAAGGTACGGACAGCACGTACAGGAGCGGCAGTCCAGGCATCGGCTTCTACGACAATCAGGACTCCAACTGGAACTATTTCGGATTCTCGAACTTTACTGCTACGGACTTAACGTCTACACAAGGGCCTCCTCCCACAGGTCTTACCGCAACCGTGAATTAAGACTGCTGGTCGCATTTTCCTCGTGGTCTTGGCAACGATAACGCTCAGGGGCCATCAGGGCGCAGCCAGACTGTGTGCAAGCTTCTCAATCGCAGGATGGGCGAATGGGTCTTCCCTTATCAAAGATTCCGTAACGTTCTGTAAACATTTGAGATACTTCCCTTCTGTTCCCTCCAATTTCGTCGGTCCGTTACAACAGACGCTTCTGGGAAGCCGTATGGTCACTTTCGGCAAGAGTTTTCACTTTAGCGTGGTTCCCGACTACAATCCCTGCCATGCCAGACGGAATGCCGTAGGGCTACGGACTAAGTCTTTTTGTATTAGACGAGTACGGAGTTTGTTAAGACTCGGCTAGGATGCCACCAATCCACGACTCTGGCAGGGTGATTGCGAGAATCCTCACCGTCACGTGGAGATCTGAATGGCGGTAGCCTAGACGCGCGACGATTACCGGGCTGGGGAATAAGGAGGAATCAACCTGCATGAGCCACGGGATAGAATTCCAGAGATGGTATGCGTTGCAAGTGAGAACGCGCTGGGAAGGCTCTGCAACAGTGTTGCTCTCCGGGAAGGGATATCAGACTTTACTTCCTACGTACAAAACGAAGCGGCGCTGGAGTGGAAGACTCAGAGAAGTCAATGCTCCTCTATTCCCTGGCTACGTGTTCTGCCGGTTCGACGCGCAGAATCGCTTGCCGGTTCTTGTCACGCCAGGGGTAATCGCTGTGGTCGGTCGCGGCAAAGTTCCCCTTCCAGTGGATGACAGCGAGATTGACGCCATTCAAACACTTGTGTCCGCTGGGCTGCGCGCCGAGCCCTGGCCCTACCTTGAGCTTGGCCAGAAGGTTCGGATTGAGAGCAACCCTCTGGTGGGTTTGGAAGGGATTCTGATTAGTTTCAAAGGGAATCATCGCATCGTGCTGTCGGTTTCTCTGCTCTGTCGGTCAGTTGCTTTGGAGATTGATGAGTCCTGCGTGAGACCTCTTGGCTTGGCCAGAAGCGCAGTTCTGGAGCCAATTGGTGCTGACCGCTTGCTTCAAGCAGTGGTTGCCTAAACTTGTCGCGGCCAGTGTGAGAATTCTTAAGACCTGTTCGAATCTTTCGCCCCATCGTATGGAAAGCCAGGACATGGAGATCTGAATGGCAAATAGCCCTCTCAAAGTCGCCGCTCCCCGAGAGCCGGGATCGCTTCAGGCCAACAGTCGAAAGGCCGTGCCTCGCTTTGGCGGCGGGCAGACTAACCGAGAGTACATCCTTAATGAGGAGACCTTCTGTGCGATGCTATCCCTGGAACGTCGGCGAGCGGAACGATCCCGCAAGCCTTTCGTTCTCATGCTGATTGATCGAGGCGCGGTGCAAACGAATGGCACCGGTGCGGCGTTTGTTGAGCAGCTCTCGTCTGCTGTTTCTGGCGCAATTCGAGAAAGCGACCTAGTCGGTTGGTACCGACAGGGCGTGGTTCTCGCCGTGATCTTCACTGAGCTCAGTTTAGACAAGGATAATCCCATAACTGAAGTTCTTCATTCTAAAATTGTGACAGCGCTGCGGGCGAATCTCGATCACCGCATGGCGTCGCGGCTCGCCGTTACCGTCCACCTATTCCCAGAAAATTTGGACAATGACGGCCCCGATCGAGTGGCCGACATCAAACTCTATCCCGATGTTTCTAGAAGGGCATCCAAGAAACCGCTTCCGACGATCCTGAAGCGCGGCATGGACATCGTGGGTAGCGGTATTTTGCTTCTGGCACTTTCCCCTATTTTGGCGGCCATCGCTGTTGCGATCAAGCTGACTTCCAGGGGGAACGTCATCTTCGGGCAAAAACGGCTCGGTCAATTCGGAAAGAGTTTCCGCTGCCTAAAGTTTCGCACCATGTACGCGGACAATGATCCGAAGATCCACCGTGATTACGTCAGAAGCTTCATTGCCGGGGAAGTGCACAAGGAAAATGGGAATGGAGACGGACCAGTAGTCTACAAGATTAAGAATGACCCGCGCGTAACACCCGCGGGGCGATTCCTGCGCAAGACAAGTCTGGATGAATTCCCGCAGTTTTGGAACGTCCTGTGTGGCGAGATGTCTCTCGTAGGGCCGCGCCCCCCATTAGCCTATGAGTTTGAGGCATACGACTTTTGGCACCGGCGAAGAGTTTTCGAAGTAAAGCCCGGTGTGACCGGCCTTTGGCAGGTGAGTGGACGGAGCCGGACTTCTTTTGATGACATGGTCAGAATGGACCTGCGGTATGTCCAGAGATGGTCGCTCTGGATGGACCTCAAGATTCTTCTAGCTACTCCGTTGGCAGTTTTCTTTGGTGACGGCGCTTACTGATTTCTGAGCACGGCCCTGCGCTCTGCTGGTAAGACGCTCAGGCCATTCCATTGGTCGCTTTTCCAGGCTTCTCTAAATTCTGTCAGGCTCTGATTTTCTGAGGTAGCCCACAGCGGATTTAACAGGGGAACAACATGCTAACCACTACTAAACCAGAATCCCACATCCAACCTCTGTATCCGCAGGATTGTAGAGGCGCCATGATTCGAGTTGGCATAATAGGCTATGGCTACTGGGGACCGAACATCGTTCGGAACCTGCATGGGCTAAGCACCACGCAACTGGTGATGGTCTGTGACAAAAATCCCGCGGCCCTAGCACGTGCGCGGAAAGCATATCCGAATGTCCTCACAGTTTCGGATCCTCTTGAACTTTTACGATCACCCGAGATCGATGCGGTCGCGGTAATCACGCCCGTTTGGACTCATTACGAGCTCGCCAAGATGGCTCTCGAAAACGGAAAACACGTGTTTATTGAGAAGCCCTTTACTTCGAATTCCACAGAGGCGGAAGAGCTGATTGAACTGGCGGCTCGGAAGAACCTGACCATCATGGTCGACCACACCTTCCTGTTCACCGGGGCGGTGCGCAAGATCCGCGAGCTCACGGAGAGTGGCGCTCTCGGCGACCTGTACTACTACGATTCGTTGCGGGTGAATTTGGGACTGTTTCAGCATGACGTCAGTGTACTGTGGGATCTTGCGCCACATGACCTCTCCATTATGAATCACATCATTAAGGACGCTCCAGAAGCCATCGTCGCGACCGGCGAGAAACACCTCAATGGAGTGGAAGATGTCGCGTTCATGACCGTCTATTTTCCACGAAATGTCATCGCGCACATTAATGTTAACTGGCTCTCGCCAGTGAAAATTCGGACTACGCTGATCGGCGGCCAAAAGCAAATGGTGGTTTGGAACGATCTCGTAGCCGATGAAAAAGTTCGCGTGTACGACAAGGGCGTTCAGATCACTTCGGGAGACGGAATTCGAGACCTCTTGGTCAGCTATCGAAGCGGGGACATGTGGGCGCCTCAACTGGAGCAACTGGAAGCGCTTCACGTGGAACTAGAGTACTTTGCTGATTGCATCATGAACAACAAGATCCCCATGAACGACGGTCACGCCGGGTTGCGCGTTGTGCGAATGCTGGAGGCGGCCGAGAAGTCGATCCAGAAGAAAGGAGAATTGGTCCGTCTATGAGCGATTTCTGCTACATTGCCCCGGACGTAAAACTCGGACGAGCCGTCAAGCTTTCCAAGTTTATCAATATGTATGGGTGTGAGATCGGCGATGAGACAAAGATTGGCGCCTTCGTGGAAATCCAAAAAAACGCAATTGTTGGGCGCCGCTGCAAGATCTCAAGCCACACCTTTGTCTGTGAGGGTGTCACCATTGAGGACAATGTCTTCATCGGCCACGCATAACATTCATCAGTGACTCGTACCCCCGCGCGACCACACCGGAGGGCGAACTTCAAACTGAGAGGGACTGGCGCGTTGAGCAGACAGTGGTGAAGCGCGGCGCTTCCATTGGTTCCGGGTCCACGATTCCTTCTAATGTGGTGATCGGTGAGAACGCGATCGTTGGCGCGGGCAGTGTTGTGACCCGCGATGTGCCGCCTAATACCGTTGTCGCTGGCAATCCAGCAAAGTTCTTGCGCTCCATTGCCTCTTTTTCCGAGGTGAAGCGATGACACAAGAGGGAAAGATTCCTTTTGTTGATCTAGTGACTCTTGTGATGTCCCAGGACATAAGTTACACCCTGTAGGATGAGCCGCCAGGAGGCGGCGCATGCGTGGAGTGGCTTATAGCCTTGCGGAGCGGGAACTGTTGATGAGAATGCACCAGCAGGGAAAATCCCTTTCGGTTTTGA
>WNGG01005734.1_pt1 | contig 13820 bp, 12 predicted proteins | sample 5400661 | NCBI WGS metagenome assembly WNGG01 (sample SAMN13153372, study PRJNA577476) | soil metagenome | isolation source: 100 cm soil or saprolite under Garry oak tree replicate 1 | place: USA:California | collected 2016-06-15
CCATAACCTACCGAGAAATTCTCCTGCACGTGGACAAGGACACGAGCATCCGGGCAAGGAAATCGGTAGCTCATGTGATCGCTCATGAGATTGCTCACATGTGGTTCGGAGATCTGGTCACGATGAAATGGTGGGACGATCTCTGGCTGAACGAGAGCTTTGCCACCTTCATGGACTTCAAATCTACTGACCGAGCCTATCCGGAATGGAAGGTCTGGCAAGACTTTGTCAGAACATCCACATCAGGCGCGATGGGCCGGGACGCCCTGACCAAGACTCATCCCATCATGGCGAAGGTCCACGACCCTGAGGAGATTGAGGAATTATTCGACGAGATAAGCTATGGGAAAGGCGCAAGCATTCTGCGCATGATCGAGGCCTATATTGGCTCAGAGAATTTCAAGAAGGGCGTCGCTCAGTATCTGCAGAAATTCCGCTACAGCAACGCTTCGGGCCACGATCTCTGGTCGAGCCTCCAAGAAGCATCCGGGACGGATGTAAGCCGAATAATGGAAGGCTGGATCAGCCAAGAAGGCTTCCCGGTAATCAAAGCCTCGTTGGTCGATGGTAGACTAACGCTTGAACAGGAGAGGTTCCTTCTGACCGGTGGCACGTCCAAGCAAACCTGGCCGATCCCTGTCACAATGAACGTCGACGGCAAGACGCAATCGTTATTGCTCGACAAGAAAAAGACCGAAGTAAATCTCCCAACAACACCACGATCTCTCAAATTAAACGTGGACCAGACGGGATTCTATGTCGTCCAGTACAATGGAAAGGAGCTGCTAGACCTTGTCTGGAAGAGCGGGCTCTCTCCGCTCGACCGTTGGGGATTGATCAGCGACGCCAAAGCCTTTCTCCTGTCCGGACTAACCTCTTTCAAAGAATACATCAAACTAGTCGAGAATTATCAGAACGAGGAGGAGTATCTTCCCGCGGTCGAAGTCTCCGACCAGCTCTCATTCCTCTACCAGATTGCACCCTCCAGACTAATCGAGACTTCCCGCAAATTCCATAGCGCCGGCCTCAGAATCTTCGAGAGTAAGAAGGACGACAATAGCACCACCCTCAAGGGCGTCCTCGCCGCCCGCCTCACCCTTCTAGACGATGACTATGCAAAGAAGGCCGGTTCCAAGCTCAATGACCTAGCCAATGTAGAGCCCGACATGAAACGATCGGTTGTTATAGGATACGCTAGATCTTCAAACGACTATGATGGCCTAATCAGCGGGTATACAAAGAGCGCAACGGACGAAGAGCGACTAAGATACTTGGAAGGATTAGCCAGCTTCAAGAATCCCGAACTCGTAACAAAAACACTAGACTTCACATTGAGCGGCAAGGTAAAGCGACAAGACGTCCGGAACGTGATCCTCTACGCCACAGCCAACCCGGATGCAAAGGCTGCGGTCTGGCAATGGCTGAAGAAGAATATGCCGAAATTGGGAGAGATGTACTCCGGGACCGCTCAGTTCTCGATCATTCTGCGAGAATACCTCTCGATTGTCGGCGTTGGCCACCTGGCTGAGGTCGAGAAATTCTTCACCGAGCACAAAGTTACTGGAGCTGACATCGCGCTGGAAAGATTGAGAATCTACGACCAGCTCGCAAAAAACATCACTACAACCCCTTAGGTTCCATTGCCATCATGGGGTGGCTATGCTATTCTTCGACTGTGCGCGAAGGAGGACTTGGAGCACTAATCAGCTAGCTTACAAAAGTGGTGCGGGGGGTGGGATTTGAACCCACGTCGGCGCCTCCGGCGCCAACCCCGATGTTTTCGTTAGAACTTTCGTCGGACATGTTCATCACCATACAATTGTGCTTGGCTAGCTAAGAACATTCCGGTCGGTTTACAGGTGAGGGATGAAGCTGGCGCTCCATGAAGTAGTTGCTGCTGCCAGACTCAATTCTCAACGAACTGATCTCGACAGCGGCCCCGTTCCTCTATCAGTTGTGAATGCATGATGGACTTGCGCACACTTTCGCGATGAAATCGCTGCCCGAAACGAAAATGCCCCTTGGCGAGGCGAAAACATCCACTGCATACGTGAACGTGTCCTGAGTAGGTGCGCCGAAGGTCATAGACGAAACCAGGACACCACGCGAATCGAAACGCTGTACGTAGGCTTCAAACGTCCCGCCCTTAAACGACATACCAACGACGTAAATGCCTGTTGGGGTTGCGGAAACTCCGCGAGCAATCGTTTCAGTGAGCCCCGACCCCACTGCCCATAATTGAGTCCCGTTGAAATCATATTTTGCAAGAAGATTGTTTGAGATCGCATAGAGCCCGGTGGGCCCTACAGAAATCGGCGCCCCATACGCGCCAGATTGTTGGGTCCAGAGTTCGTTACCGTCATGGTCGAACGCTTTCAAGAAGACTCCCCCGCCAGCGGACGGACATCGTTGGTGGGCAGGGCAAGAGTTTCCTCCAACAACGTACACGCCTTTCGGTCCTACCGAGATTCCGCTCATCACAGTGGAGAATCCCATCGCGTGGATCTGGCGAGTCCACATTTCGTTCCCGCTATGGTCAAACTTCTCGACAATGCCAATAGACTGCCTTGAGGCGAAATCGGAGCCTCCCGCAACATAGACTCCAGTGGAATCTACTGAGACGCTTTCAGCATGAGAACCTTCTAGGCCTCCGAACTGACTTGACCAGATCAGATTACCGTTGAAGTCAAGCTTCTGCACAAAAGAATAGAAGCCGACGACATAGATTCCATCTAGTCCCGAAGCTACTCCCAACGCGACGGCATAGGGAAGATGTCCAACTTGCCGAGTCCAAACTAGGCTGCCGTCGAAATCGTATCTTCTTGCTTCGGACCCCCCGGCTACAAACACGCCTACTCTACCTGCAGATACGCTAACGGGGAACGAAGAACCAAGAGGGTAAATCCAAACCAGATGCGGTTGAGCCAAAGTGGGCCCCGCTCCACTCAAAGCAAACGTTACGAGTGCAAGGGCAAGCAAAACCGTCAATTGGTGATCTTTCTTTTGATAGAATCAGATCACAAAGTCTGCATACTTAAGCCTGGCCGATTTGGCATCTACTACAAGGGTGGCTAGCTGAGCAACATCATCGTCGGATTGTCCGAAATACTGACGAAGCCCATTGGGACCCCATATACGATCCGGACGTGCGCATACGGGTGTGAGAGGGACGGTCAACATATGCGTCAAGATTTGCGCGACATGGCCCGAGCATAAGGAAGCGCGGGTTATTACTCGGCAACAGTGAAGGGATGAGAGGCTCAAATTCGCAAAGATGCGCGAATGACCTGTTCGCTTGGTCCGGTTTCGATAATGTGACACAAGCATATAGTCAATTATCCGGATGGCGATGAAAGTCGAAGACGGTCGGAGTGGACCCCCAGGCACGCTCGAAGTCGTCCACGACTAATTCTAGGAGGTCCCAAAGGCATTAGGGAGTGAGATTGCATCGGCAACCATCGCCACTGGGTCACTGCCACTGCAAGTAAACACAAGGTTGCCCTGAGGCATCGAAACTACTTGATAATCAATATCTAGGACACCGTCCCCACCACCACCCCCCAGCTCGGCAAATCCTGATGAGGGCGTGCATGCTCCAGCATCATTTATTGCCGTACTTGCTATGATGAAGTCATGATCGACGGCTCCTATCGAAGCGGAACATGTTGTTACTGAAATCCCCCCGGGTCCAAGACATGACAAAGTTATCGGGAATCTTGGACTCTGGTCGAATATTGCTCTAGCGTTGGCGTTACGGATTGCGAGAACCTGCATTCCCCAATTGTAAATTCCAGGAATCACCACTGAAATGTTGTCCGACTTCAGCGGGGATGTGGTTCTGGCATAGTATTCCCAGATTTTATCGCTAGGCGCGAAAGATACGCGTTGCGTGAAATTTAGGCCACTACTATCCGTGATTGTTGATATTGTAGAAAAACAGTTGGTAAACCCGCATTCCACGATTAGTATTATGACATCATGGCCATGTGCAGTAGTTAGGGATTCCGCGCGACAGTAGGTGCCACAAATCGTACTGGTTCCCACGCCGTCCAACGCCAACGGACCCGACGCATGGGCTTGCGGGAATTGTATCGGCAACCAAAAACCCACGGCTATCAACGACAAGAGAGCCGCACAACGTAGGCTTGACGCCATGCCAACCAGACATTTTGCTCTCTAATGTTCAAACTATTAGGTGTATCTGAAGTTAGAGCCAAGGATCACCCTAGCTTGCGTCGTTCATGCGTCTCTGAGCCATAGAGCCCCTGACTTCTTGCCTTTTTCTGCAACCACAGGGCAATGGCAACGGTCAGAATCCAGGGCCGCGGCGTAGTTAGTGACTGCGCCAGAGTTCGGGGGTGCAGTATTGGTGCGGGGGGTGGGATTTGAACCCACGTCGCGCTCGACTGAGCGCTCCGTGGAGCCTTCATTCAAATTTCTATTTTCGTCGGACATGTTTACCACCAAGCAGATGTGCTTGGCTAGCTAAGAACATTGTGGTCGATTTTTCAAGTAAGGGGCGATGGAGGAGGCGAAGCACTTGAGAATTGATAGTTTGGGCACGTGACCTTGAAATCTAGAGAAAGCGCGCAGAGGTGTTACTAGTCTAGTTTTTCTGACCTTTCAACAGGAATCGTCGGGGGAAGAAGCGAACGGACTTGAGATTCGATTTCCTCCATCTTGACCAGTTGGAATTTGAACTTGTAAACGTCTCCTGTTGCCTGAATGTATAGCCTGGTGGCTCCTAGTTTCCTTCCCAGCTCGACCTTTGAGATGTTGGAATAGGTCAAGGCGTAATTTTTCTTGTTAGATTGTAGAATGCCTGTTGGGGACATGCTTTTCAGCCGTCCGCTTTTCTTCATCTCGTCTAGCCCTGCGATCATTCCACCAACTCCGCCAAAGCTACCAGCAGCTTGAGTTAACATCCCCATTACTGACACGATAATTCTCTCACTAGTGAACACCAGATAGCACTGAAGATCTCCTTTCCAACCCCTTGTCATTATGGCATGCAGTACTCCTACTACCTCCTCTGGTTGAGAGGATGTCATGGATTGCCTGACAGATTGAGTGCTACAAACCAGACTAAAGACTCTATTGCATAATATAGCCCCAATGTTCACGGTATCTTGTCTTAGGTGCTGGTCCCATAGCATATTCTGGGGACAGATGAGCGCATTTTTCGGTCGAAGCGTGATTAGCCTCTTGGGACCCCGTATACGGTCCGACTGAGTGCATACGGGTGTGAGAGGGCAATCCCAACATAATGCGTCAAGATTTGCGCGACTCGAAAATGACTTGTTCGCTTGGCCCGGTTTCGATAATGTGACACAAGCATATAGTCAATTATTCAACGCCCACGCCCCTTTTCGAGCAATGGGTTCTGCGAGGGACCCAAGATACTCTCTGTTCGGGGCAATCGTCAATTGTACCTGATTCGTCGCAACCATCTCCAACTATGTACGTGAAAGTTATCAACATTCCTGAAGACCTCCGTTCATTGCCGTGAGAGGACTGGCGAGTTGATGGTGTTTGTGAAGGTCGAGTTCCTAGTAGTTGTACTACTCGGACTCGTCATTTCTGCCGGACTCTTTACAGGGTCGATTCTTCTTTCTTCGACAAGTCATGTATCTAGGGGCTCTTCGCCTACCATGTCCATTCCAAGCGTTGCCAATCTAACCTCACCCTCCCCGAGCATATTTGCGAGAATTGATGGGATTCGACAACCTTCTGATTCAACCAATCAGGGTTCGCGGCCGGATCCCCAAGTAGCAGCAGGGCCCAACAGTGTCGTCGAAATGGCTAACCTCAATGTTGAGGTATTCTCGAAACAAGGAGTCTCCCTAAAGAATTCCACCTTCGCACAATTCTTCAACGCGAATCCGAATGTTGGTGGAGACCCTAGAGTGATTTATGACGCGCCCTCGGGAAGATGGTTTGCAACAATGTCGGCCGATGTCATGAGACTTGCCGTCTCAAATTCAAGCGACCCAACTGGGAACTGGACTATCTACAAGTTCCCCTTTGGCTCTGCATTTGATCAACCATCCCTCGGTATCACTGATGACAAGGTTGTAATTAGTTCAAACAGTCCAAACAGCGGGTTTTCCCTGATCCGTATCATAAACAAGAGTGAGCTACTCGCGGGGTGTTTGAGGATAGACAATGTCTCAAGCACTCTACCGTATCTTTCGGTTCATCCGGTGCAATCCCTTAGCCCCACCGCGACAGAATACATGGTGAGCACGGGCGCAGGATTAACCTCGGTAAACGTCACCCATCTCTATGCCATAATTGGCACTCCGCCCGCCACTCCTGTTATCGCATTGACCAATCTTACAATCGCGCCAACTGCGGCGCTATCATCTGACGTTGAGGGGGTATGATTCTCGTGTTCAGGACGCCGCTTGGTTCAGGGGGAAACTCTGGTATGCACTAAACGATGCATGTCCGCAGGCGACGTGTATTCGGCTGACCGAGATTAACACAAACACTAGTCGTGTCGTGCAAGACTTCAACTTTGAAGTGACTGGTCAAAGTTTCTGGTATCCAGCCCTCAAGATCGATGGCGATGGGGGTCTCGATGTTGTCTATGGAAACGGCACTGGCATCGCTGTCACGGGGCAGACAGTCAACGACCCGCCTGGTACTCTAAGAAACCCTGCGACCCTAAAGGGCCCTAGTGGAAGCATTCCAGGAACCGTCAATTCTGGTTACCTTTATGGTGACTACTTCGGAGCAGGTGTTGACCCTACTGATCCGCGCGTCGTGTGGGTGGCAGGCGAATATATTCCTGTTCCGCGAACGCAATGCGCTCCGGGCTCCGAATTAAACTGTTGGGGGACCTTCATAGGTAGCATGAGTGTGCAGCCCCCCTCACTAACATCATCAATCAACCCTGCAATGCTGAATATGACGGCCCCAGCGCCCGGGAGTATGAGGACTGGACACGCTAACTTGACTGTCACTAGTCATGCATTCAGTGGACAGGTAACCCTCTCGAACAGTCCAAATTATGAAACCGCGCTGAGTGGACCCCTCCTAAGCTACTCTCAGACAAACTTCAACATGACTCCCGGCCAGACGATTAGCATTGTGGTATCCGTTGCGATCTGCTCATCGACTCCAAGCAGAACCTTCACCATAACAGGTTCAAGTGGAGCACTCACAAGCAATGTGACTTTCATCGTCAATGTGACGGGACAAAGGAGCGGCAGCTGTCCATCCTAAATTTCGGTTTATGATTGAAGCAAGACTGACATCAATTCGCCTTAGCGCAAACTTTTGGGCAAGAGAAAAAACGCGTCAAATCCTTCCGAAATGGGGCGATCTAGCAAACCTCACACGAGGCAGACCCGTTGGCTAAGTCGCGATGCGAAACATGCGGGTAATGGGTCGAGGATTCGGAGCTAGACGGTCATCTGAACCAAAACTTGGAGGCACCTACTGAAGAACCTGGAGGTGCACCACTTGCGACAAGGTTATGGACGCGTATTACGGCGTGCCGTTCCGAGTTGGTGGGAGGGTCCGGGCATCCGGAGCTTGGGGGAAGAGCCGATTCCGAGGGGCAGGTTGAGACGTTCCGCCTTACGCAATCCATAGTCGATAGTTGAAAGATTAGAGGAACCCCTTAGTACTTTGGTAGACTGTTCGACTATCAACGCTTAGCTTGTTTCTCGGCTTCCTCTTGGCGCACCTGTCTCAATTCGTCCGCAATAGATCTCAGTGTTCTAAACGACCAGTAGTACATGAAAGCGCTAAGGATCACTAAGAGTATTCCGAATAGATTCCACCACGTCACTACAATGACGCCGTTGACTGCGACTAATTGCCATGTACTCAGAGCGAGATTATCGAGAAAGTATCCCGTGTATAGCAGGACAACGATCACTGACAGCCCGACGAGCGTGACAGGGACAAACGACCGCCGCGCGTATATTCCCTCCCAGCCAAAGTAAACCGTTGACCAAACCCGCAAGCTGATACTTTGTTGAGACTAAGACGTCCGGCAGCACAAATACGACGGTTAACACTGCTGCCCAAAGTATTCCAATTGCTGTTAGGTCGTGCATAAATTCGGTCTTGTTCAACCTGTCTAATTCAGAGCGAAATTGGGATCGGTCTTATGCTTGTCAGTTGCGATCAGGGTGGCCTTTCCTCGCCTCCATACATCTAACACAGATACAATCCAGCCCTCGCCGTGAGGTCTTGAGATTCACTAGTAGGGGAGTTCGAAAATGAGGATATGCGCTGTACCCAGTGTCGGCGAGATACGCCGTCGGTCCTAAAAAGCAACACGCATGCCCCCCGCACCTATGCGATGTTTGTTATGAGAAATCAGCCGAGCGTTACTTTCGCTCGGTCTCTAAACAACAATACTTTGGTCTTGTTACTTATGGATACCGGAATGTTTGAAATAATCGCAGACGCGATGTGATTGCTAAGCGTTGAACCTCGAGTGGCTGAAAGACAAACGGTTACGGCTAGTAGCTAATGCTCCTTCTGCATTTCTTGGCTAAATACTGCTTTTCGCTGGTCTGGTAAATCTGTTCGGATACTTCTATACTATAGCAATCTCAATTATCGGATTCCTCGTCCTTTGGATTGTAGTTAGCCAAGCTATCGAAAAAGCTGCGCCACAACCGCTACGACTGCCAGCCTGCAGAATACAACCCGGCCGAATGTCAGCCTATCACCAAAAACTTCGAGCTCCTCAACGATGCGGACTCGAGTGCAAGTGCCGCGCCAGCTTTGCACCCGGTTTGTGAAATTGGACCTCACGAAGTTGATGCGGGAGAGATTCTGACCATTCAGCTTAACGTCAAGCAAGGACAGAAAGTCAAGGGTCACTTGGAGGAAGTTGATGGACAGCCGTTTGATTGGTACATAGCTGACGAGAAAAACATGGTTCTTCTGAAGAAGGGTGAACGTAGAAAGTCCAACCCAATTGAGAGCGGCATTGGAGACCCAGCTTACGCAGTAAGTAGAAAGATTCCCTGGAATGCTCGGTGGTTTCTAATTTTGGATACCTACGGGAAGCAATACCGTCGAGAGGTCCAGGTTGACTTCGAACTCGTCGGTGACTTCTGAACCCGACTGTTACCCGGTGGATACCGGAAAAACTCAACAAGACGAATTCTGAGAGTACCGTCGAAAAGCTTGCTCTGTTTCTTGACGTGTCATCAAGCGGTCCCTTGCATCACCATGGTGCTGTCCCGTCCGGAGGATTGGTCCTCTGTCTTTGAGCCAGTAAGGTTTGTTGGTGCCTTCATCTATTTGCACCACCGCCACTTGTGTGTCGTTTATTGGGACCGATCTAAGAGAGTGCGGTATGAATGGGTCGCAATAATCATGAGATATGTTCGTAATTATATCATCGAGCTTAGGTAATTGCGACTCTGGAACCCCGTTGATTGCGCGATTGTCTTCCACTCCTATGAGGATATTGCCTCCGTGAAGATTCGCAAAGGAAACCATCGTCTCACAGAATTCGGAATAGTGACCGCTCAATTCTCGCTTGAACTCGAGGTCTAACCCTTCTCCCTTCTGAATGAGTCTCACAAGCTGCTCAGCTGTAAACTCAAATCCAAGCAACTGCATGAGATTTTCGTGCTTGAGGTTTCTTGAGAAATCTACAAACATTTGAAGGATTACGAAGTCAGACATGCTCAGGTTGGCATGTTTTGGCCCAGCATACTCCTTCGCTATCTGTAGGACACGAGATTCTGATGTTACAAGAGGGAAAATTCGCCCGTGTTGGCGTTCACCTATGAATTCTCTCAAGTCCTGAAGAATTTCAGGATACTGGAAGACCCTTGTGAGTGGTTCTTTGCCTCTCGGTTTGATCTTTATTCCGTTCTCAATGAGGTCTTCAACTCGCATGCCGGGTAGAGTCTGAGGCTTGGGTATCCATTTGCGATTCACATACTTCCGCTTCGCAGAACCTACTATCTCTCCAACTTTGAATCGTTCGAAGACCATGAGTTTGAAGATTAATAAATAGTCAGGACGGCTCCTGTTCTGTCCAAGAACCTCAAGGATTCTCTTCACTTCGTCGCTGTTTAGCGCGGTACGAATTTTCATCGAAACCCACACGAAGCCGTTACGTGAGGCGTGTATTTCACTCGTTTCTCGCCCGTTATCGCCTAGAGCCTTTCCACGACGATATTCGCGCACTCCTTGTCATGAAACATCTTCCGCCCCAGCGGAAGGTTATCTCAAGTGTCGTGACCTTTCCGTATGTCCAGCACTAGACTTCGCCTCTTTCATGTAGGTCTTCTCCGAATGATTATCCCTTTGACAGCCTTGAACTCTACGTTGAAGTCGGAACGTTTTTCCCGCGCAACTTCCAGACTTGGGTAGAGGTTTGTGGAGTGGGTCAAGGAGTCGTAGTTCCGAAACGCTTCTGGACGATGGGTAAAATTGTTGGTCTAGTTCTTGGGCTAATACTGGGAATTGGAGCCTCAGGATATGCGATAATCCACTATAACAATGGCAATGTTGCTTCGTTTTCCCATTCTGCCAATGTTTGTACGAATGGAGCAACTAACTACCCAACCTGCAACAATAACCACATCTGTCAGTACGGAGGAACTTTCCCCAACTGCAACTCAGCACCCAGTTGCCAGTACGGTGGCGCCTACCCAAACTGCAGCCCAGCGCCTAGCTGCCAATATGGAGGTACCTACCCAAACTGCAACCCCTTCACCCCACAGTGCAAGGGTGCTGCTGCGTGCTTCACGGATACAGTGACATACATTGTCGACGGAGACACACTTGACATTGGAAGCACGCGGATCCGCCTCACACTGGTCAATACACCCGAGGTCGGACAGCCTGGCTACGCAGAGGCGAAAGATTTCACAGCTCAGCACTGCTTGGTCGGGTCACAAGCACTTGTGGACGAGGATGACGGGCAGACAGGCGGCAGTTACGGGAGAACGATAGCTGTCGTCTACTGCGGTGGCGCGAACCTCAACGCAGAGCTACTCAGCACCGGTCTTGCGGTCCTCGTCACCTACTATTGTGGGGTGAGTGAGTTCGCCAATGAGACTTGGACTGGCTGCCCCTAAGCCATCACGGTGATGTACGGTTCGAAGCTTAGAAGTACAATGTTCGATGCTCGCTACTCTACCCTTACCGGCAAACCCAGAAAAAACAGTTCCAGAGCTCCAAGAATATTCTGCGCAATTACCATCGGGCAGCTCCTCGGGGAAACCCATCCCGGGCGGAGAGGTGCAAGCCCGAACACGATTGATTTGCAAACGCAAACTCGACAAGAAGAGGATTCCGGATTTCGAGGTGAAACACAAACGTCCCAATGTCCCACGCGTATGCAGCTATTCGCGCCTACGGTGGATAGAGCCAAAACTCTGGGTATCATGGTTTTAGGATTCTCCCTTTTCTTATCTTTATCTGGCAGTGGCAAGCTGGCTCTTTTTTCCTCGATATCGTATCTCTTCCGCTGGGAGCAGCTATGAACAATTTCGTGACTCCATTGCTCTTCGTTGTTGTTGCGATTGTGAATCTGTACCTTGCGTATAGACGCCGCAAAGTCCCGGGGGCAAATTGAATATGCGTCCTCAACCCTTCACGACTCTCTCTGTCGTCTTCTCCCTAACTTTCGCGTACTTGTTCTTAGCCCAACCCTTAGGCTTGCCTTATTGGAGACCAGATATATCCACCGGGTTCGGGCTAATTGAGTACCTCGCGCTGGTCATAACCGAAATCAGTCTGGTAAGCCTTGCGAAAAGAGAGCGACGGCAGAGACAACCTCTATCGAGCATCGTCGGGACGAAGTGATTTGCAAACTCGGACTCTAAAAGCCCGAATTGCGTTTGTTCTGGATTTTCTATATTCGGGTATTCTCGTACTCATGGGTTACTTGTTAGTCGGAACGTGGCTAAGAGCTGGAATTATTGCTCTGCCGATAGTCCGAGCAGTTAGTCCTGAGGATCTGACTCCCTTTGTTATCGGATTTGGTCTATGCATTATGCTGGTCGTCGGACTCGTCGCTGGGAGGATAATTAAGAGAAGGTCGAAGACCCGCTCGTCCTCTAACCACGCTTAGCTGCCACTCTTTGAGAAGCTTCCCACAGCCGGCGCAAGAGCGCGACTTAGACGGTTTCTCGACTACGGTTGACATTGTAGGTCTTCCGTAGGTAGCTTGCGTCAATAAAGTCTACACCACGTTTCCTTGATTGGAGAAAGTAGCGAGTTATGGCTGGCTCGCCACTCCCGCCGATTTTCTGTTGCGATACTTGACGACGACGAAAAGTAAGCCGTACCAGACAACTGTAAAGAAAATCACGTCAAAGGCGAAAACCAACCAGTTAGCCGACAGAGGACAGGGACCGGTCTCCTGAAATGCACACGAGTTCCAGCCATAGGTTGTCCATGCGAATGGCAAGCCGCCGCTTGACCCAGTGACCAGAGCAAATGAAAGCCCTAAGAGAATAGAGATGGACCAAAGATAGAGAGGGCGGATCATTGACTTACAACCCGCATACTTTGTTCCCCGGACTAGCTGGTTTTCAGTGGCTACCGAGTTGTAGTTGTCCATTCTAAATGCTTCCTGTATAGATGCCAATCCTGATCGTAAGAAGTATGGCGCGCCTAAGGGAGCCTTCTCCTCGTCCGTTTCCGAAGACGTGATTGAGCATCGGAAAGCAATATGAGACGCAAATTCGCCGAGACGCGCAAACGTCCCAATGATACACGCGTGCTTTCATACTTACGGCGATTTCCCTGAGAGCTTCTTTGTCTCCTCCCTCAGAGAACTGTATGGCAGAAGAATAACAATCCAGAAGGCGATGAAAATTGGTCAATGCTCCGACTAAAGTGAACCAAAGATTTAGTGGACTGAGGACCCAAACCAGGCCCAGAAAGTAGGTGTAAATTCCTAGGGTGATGAGCCAGTAGCCCTGGCGAGCAGCCACGGCATTCAATTTCTCAAGACCCTCTTTTTTGGGTGACCAGACTTCAGCTCGTATTGGCACTGGCAGTGAACCACATTCCCAACGACCAAAACAGAAGTATGGAACTGAATAGCATTAATCCAACTCCAATGACTGCGTTAATGTCCTCAAGTTGATTGCGATTTGCTAAGCGGGTGGCGAGGGCAATTGTGGCCAGGCTTATGCCTGCAACAGTTCCAGACACCGGGATTAATGATCTGGCCTGGATGCGAGCCTCTTCTGAATTCTTCCCGCGCCATGACTCATCCTGCCTAAGATGCTTTCCCAAAGCTGCAACGACCGATACATTGGGCCAATACATTACGAGTGGGTACGTCCCGATGACAGCAATCGATACCGCAGTATTCGCTCTTGCCGGGTTAAGAAACCACTGATTATCACCTAGGAAATAGATTACGAGTGGTATCACTGCTCCGAAGATTATTAGGCCTAAGGCCTTCGTCAAGTCGAGGTGCTTTCTGATGATACCGGCAACCCTAGCCCTAAATGCACCGATACGGGCCTTCACCACAGCTGGAATACGGCTCACCGTAGGACGGGTTATTTGCAACACGCTGAAGTCCCTAATACCGATATCGCAAGTAGACATATCGGCGTTCGCTTACTATTGTAAAAGTAACACCAACGCGGTTTTTTCTGTTAGGGGAGATAAGTAAGAAAATTCCGAGAAACAAACGACCATCGTGCGGGACCTATTTGCTGATGGCGCTCTCTTCCCCTTCAGCTAATAGGGTCATGAGGGAGGAGAGAAGTTAGCCGACCCGTCAATTTTGACAACCGCTATCGCCTTTCTCAGATCCTCGTCTTAGTTTTCATGTGCACCCATGCTTATTAGCGCGCCTC